>Ga0102924_1006108_pt1 | contig 11421 bp, 9 predicted proteins | sample PaiPotPPM11metaG_FD_80116 | JGI IMG/M metagenome (GOLD analysis project Ga0102924, IMG submission 80116) | Iron sulfur acid spring bacterial and archeal communities from Banff, Canada, to study Microbial Dark Matter (Phase II) - Paint Pots PPM... ...
GCCCTCGGTGGTCTCGCGGCCCTGCCAGACGTCGGTCGGGGAGGTAGCCACTTCGTATGCCACGACCCGAGCGCTCTCCTTCTCGAAGGCGATCGTGAACGAATCCTTGGGGTCGAATCGGTCGACGTCGCGGGATTGCGCGAGGGAGCGCACCACTCGCTGGGCCTCCGATCGAGACAGCCCGGCCGAGCCGAGCGCGGCGAGGAGGGGATGGTGCCCGAGGACGCCGCCGACGATCTTCACGTCGGCGTCGCTCGAGAGCTGCGACACGCGCCACACCGTCGGACGCGGCGCGGCGGCGTCGTCCGCGACGTCGGCAGAAGCCGCGCTGCCGGCGTCGATCGCGACGGGTTCGACGCCGGCGAGCGATCCGGCGATCGATGCCCCCATCGCGACCGCGGGCGGCGCGGGCCGCGACGTCGCGCCGATGGCCCACGCGATCGCGGCGGACCCGATGAGGAACGCGCCCCCCACGATCGCGAGCGTGGACGCGCGAACGCGCGACCATAGCTGCTTGCCCTTGCCGGCGAACCGCTCGGCAAAGCCCACGCTCGGCGGCGGAGCCAACTTCTCCGCGGCGGCCAGAGACGGAGAGCCGCCCGTGGCCGGCGCACCGGCGGGCTCGATAACGTCCTGGGCCTCGGGCCCCACGACACCATCCTGGGGCGACCCGTGTCCTTCCAACTCGGCCCTTTCCTTAGCGCGGGACCGGGCCCGGGCGCAAAAGCGCGTGCAGATCGCACGAAATTCCATCTGCCCGCCGGCTCGCAATCGGCGTAGGCTGGGCCTTAGACCCGGGCTCTGCGCGTCGAACGGTTCCCGTTCCGGCTCCCCTCCCCGAGCGGCCCTGGCCGGCACTCACGATGGACGAGCACACCAAGCAACTGCTGCTCCTCGGCCGCGAGCATTACCAGAAGCGAGACTTCGACCGATCGGAGCAGATGCTCCGGCAGGTCCTCGAGAAGGACGATCGCCTGGCGGACGTGCACGACATGCTCGGCGTCATCTACCACGCGCGCGGCAACTTCTCGCAGGCGGAGTACCACTTCGAGCGCGCCCTCACGATCAACCCGAACTACACGGAGGCGGCGCTCAACCTGGCCGTCACCTACAACGACCGCGGCAAGTACGAGGCCGCGCGCGAAGTCTACGCACGGATCAAGGGGACGCCCGGCGGAACGCTGCAGGGGCTCGACCCCTTCGCCCGCGGCAAGATTGCCAACATGCACGCCGAGGTCGGGCAGGCATATGCCGACGCGGGCCTCGTTCGCGACGCGATCGTCGAGTACGAGAAGGCCGTCGGCCTCTGCCCGCACTTCGCCGATCTGCGCACGCGACTCGGGACGCTGCTGCGCGAGGTCAACGACCTTCCACGCGCCCGCGAACAGTACGAAGCGGCGGTCGCCGCGCGCCCGAGCTACGTGCCGGCGCGCATCCAGCTCGGCGTGACGTTGCTGTCGATCGGGGAGAGCGACGGGGCCGCCGATCAGTGGCGCAAGGTGCTCGACATCGAGCCGGACAACGTGCGCGCGAAGATGTACCTGCGCATGATGGCGAGCGCGCGAGGACCGGACTCGGGCGCGCCTCCTGTCGCTCCGAGCGAAGGCTGATCGGTCTTCTGGCACATCGCGAGGGCTCTCGATCTGCCGCGACAAGCTCCCCGTGGCAGCTGGTGAGCCTCTCGGAATGCCACGACAAGCTCTCCTGGCAGCTCGTGAGCCTCTCGGGATGCCGCGACAGGCTCTCGTGGCAGCTCGTGAGGCTCTCGGAATGCCACGACAGGCTCTCCTGGCGGCTCGTGAGCCTCTCGGAATGCCACGACAGGCTCTCCTGGCAGCTCGTGAGCCTCTCGAAACGCCACGATACGCTCTCGAGCTGCCACGATTCGCTCTCCCGGCACCTCGAGAGCCTGTCGGAATGCCAATGGACGGTCTCGTGGCACTTCGTGTGCGTCTCGCGCTGCCACGAGTGGCTCGGGGGCCGGTCAGGGTGCTTCTCGGGCCGCCGCGGGGGGCTCTCCGAGCCTCCCGTGCGCATCGCGAGCTCGCGGCCCGCGCTCACGAACCCGGATGACCGCCGACTTGCGCGCCAGGACGAGCGACGAGGGCGCTCGTGTCCGCGGCTCCGGCGATCGCGCCCGCTGCATCGAAGACGCGCTCGAAGCACTCGACGCTCGCGCGCGCGACTTCTTCGACCGGCGGCGCCGACGCCCCCATCGCGGCGAGCGATGTCACGCCGAAGCGCGAGATGCCGCACGGAAGGATCAGGCGGAACCCCGCGAGGTCCGTCGACACGTTGAACGCGAAGCCGTGCATCGTGACCCAACGCGAGAGGCGCACCCCGATGGCGCCGAGCTTCGCCGCGCGCGCCGCTCCGCCGGGCTCGCGCGGATCTCCCGGCCAGCGCCGGGGGCTCTCCTCGTCGGCCCACACGCCCACGAGCTTCGCGTCGCCCTCGATGAAGCTCGCGTCGACTCCATACCTGGCCGCGAGCGCGATCATCACGCGGGCCAGGTCCCGCACGTACCGCCGGACGTCGCAGCGATCGGGACGAAGGTCGAAGATGGGATACGCCACGAGCTGCCCGGGGCCGTGGTAGGTCACGTCCCCTCCCCGTCCGGTCTCGTGCACGTCGACCCCGCGCCGGGCGAGCTCCGTCCGGGGCACGAGCACGTTCTCATCGTGAGCCCCGCGGCCGAGCGTGACTACCGGCTCGTGCTCGAGGAGGAGCAGCGTGTCGGGCACCTCGCCGCGGATGCGCCTCTCGAGCAAGCGCTCTTGAAGGGCGTGGACGTCGGCGTACCGGACGCGCCCCAGCCAGTGCGCGACGAAGCTCTTCACGGCTTGCATGGCACGCCCGTCCGACCGAGTCGGCGGTGACTCAGCTGCGGAAGTAATTCGGCGCTTCCTCCGTGATGATGACGTCGTGCACGTGGCTCTCGCGCAGCCCCTGCGACGTGATGCGGACGAAGCGCGACTTCGTGCGAAGCTCCTGCACCGTCTTGCAGCCGGTGTAGCCCATACCGCTGCGCAGGCCGCCGACGAGCTGGTAGAGGATCGACGCGAGCGAACCGCGGTGCGGGACGCGCCCCTCGATGCCCTCGGGCACGAGCTTCTCGTCGGCGGTGCCCGACTGCGCGTACCGATCGCGGCTCCCGCGCTTCATCGCGCCGAGGCTGCCCATGCCGCGGTACACCTTGTAGCTGCGCCCCTGGTAGAGGACGAGATCGCCCGGCGACTCGTCGGTCCCCGCGAAGAGCGACCCGATCATGACGCTGCTGGCGCCGGCGGCGATGGCCTTCGTGAGATCGCCGGAGTGCTTCAGCCCACCGTCGGCGATGATCGGGACGTCGTAGCGGTCGGCGACGCGCGAGCAATCGCTGACCGCGCTGATCTGCGGGACGCCCACGCCGGCGACGACCCGCGTCGTGCAGATGCTGCCCGGACCGATGCCGACCTTGACCGCGTCGACTCCCGCGTCGATGAGCGCCTCGGTGGCCTCGGCCGTGGCGACGTTGCCGGCGACGATCTTCACGCTGGAGAACTCCTTCTTCGTCGCGCGTACGGCCTCGATCACGCCCTTCGAGTGGCCGTGCGCGGTGTCGACGACGATGACGTCGACCCCGGCGGCCACGACCGCCGCCGTGCGCTCGTGCCGGTCGGGCCCGGGGCCGATGGCGGCGCCTACACGCAGGCGGCGCTGCTCGTCCTTCACGGCCTGCGGGTACTTGTCCGCCTGCAGGATGTCCTTGATCGTGATGAGGCCGACCAGCCTGCCGTCGCCGTCGACGACGAGGAGCTTCTCGATGCGGTGCTTGTGCAGGAGGCGCTTGGCCTCGTCGACGCTGACGCCCGGCGGCACGGTGACCAGCTCGCGCGTCATGAGCACGCTGACGGGCTGGTCGAGGTTCTGCTCGAAGCGGATGTCGCGCGCCGTGAGGATGCCCACGGGTCGCTCGCCCTCGACGACGGGAACACCGCTGATGTCGTGCTCGCGCATCACCTCGAGCGCGGCCCGCAGCGACTGCGCCGGTCGGGCGGTCACGGGCCCGAGGATCATCCCGCTCTCGGCCCGCTTGACGCGCTCGACCTCGCGCGCCTGAAGCTCGATGGGGAGGTTCTTGTGGATGATGCCGAGGCCCCCCTCGCGCGCCATCGTGATGGCCGTCCGGCTCTCGGTGACCGAGTCCATGGCGGCGCTCAGGATCGGGATGTTCAGCTCGAGCCCTCGGCAGAGCCGCGTCCGGACGGAGACCTCGTTCGGCAGGACCTCGCTGTAGGCGGGGACGAGGAGGACGTCGTCAAACGTCAGTGACTCGCGGAGCCTGTCGTCGAGCATGTCACTATATAGCGCGAGAAAGACGCGTTGCGAACGGGGGGTACGGTTCGGTATTCCCTTGGGGAGACATGCGCGCGCGCTTCGGACGGGGGGAGCGGAGGACGGGCGCAGCCTGGCTCGCCGCGGCGGTTTTCTCGGCTGGCTCCGGCGCGTGCGGCGGCGACCCTGCCGACTCGACGCGCGCATCCGCGCCTCTGTCCGGCGCGAGCGCCGCAAGCCCCGACGGCGGCGTCTGCGCGGGCGCGCGCACGCTGACGTGCACGTACTTCGACGGCGCGACCGGCGCGTGGTCGACGACGCCGCCGCAGCGCGTCTCGCTCGCCGAGACCTGCGCGCCGGGAGGCTCGCACGGCGAGATCGACGCCTTCATCGACACCCGCGGGCAGTACTGGCTCGACAGTCTCGGCTTTCGCGCGAGCGGCAGCGCCGTCCGCGTCTCGGAGCTCACGTCGAGCGACGCCGTGGGCGGCGTCACCTACGGGTGCGGGCACGGAGGCGGCGCCGTGCTGACGAAGCTCTTCTGCGGACAGGACATCGGATCGGGCACGCTCACGGTGCGGTTCGACTTCGCAGGCCACTGGGAGGACGGGACCCCCTGGACCCGATACTGCGACGCGCAGATCGACGTAGCTCCGTGAACGCCAGGATGGCGACGCTCCTCAGTCGGGAATCTTCTGCCCCTTGGAGGATTGCTCCTCGCGGAACTGGTCGAGTCCCCCGGTGAACGTATGCGCGACGTCCGGGTCGAACTGCGTCCCGCTGCAGCGCTCGATCTCGCCGACGGCCACCTCGTGCGGGAGCGCGCGCCGGTAAGCGCGGTCGCTCGTCATCGCGTCGTACGTGTCGGCGACCGCGATGATGCGAGCGATGAGCGGAACGTCGTTGCCGCGCAGACCGAGAGGATAGCCGCGGCCGTCCCAGCGTTCGTGGTGCAGGTGCACGCCCGGCACGAGCGGATGCAAAAACTTGATGGGATCGAGGATGTCCTTGCCGAACACCGGGTGGCGCTTGAAGGTCTCGTACTCGTCCTGCGTGAGCTTTCCGGGCTTGTTGAGGTTCATCACGCAGCCGATCTTGCCGATGTCGTGCATGAGCGCGCTCTGACGCACGATCTCGATCACGTCGGGGGGAAGGCCGAGCTTCACCCCGAGGTACGTGGCGTAGATCGCCACGCGCTCGGAGTGGCCCGCCGTGTAGCGGTCCATCTTGTCGATGGCGCGCGCGAGCCCCTGGATCGTCTGCTGGAAGGTGGCGCGGAGGTCTTCGTAAAGGCGCGCGTTCTCGATCGCGGCGGCGGCGCGCGAGCCCACGATCGACAGGAGCTTGCGGTGACCCTCGTTGAAGCGCTTTTGCTTGGTGAAGCTCGCGACGGCGATCCACCCGAGGAGCCGGGTCTTCATCCGGAGAGGAACGGAGACGAGCGACACCAGGGAGGCCGCCGGCGGGGTCGCGAAATAACGCGCGCCCTTGGTCCCCTGGATGAGGAGCGCCGAGTGCGCGGCGTACTGGTCGATGAAGACCTGCGGCGCGAGCGTTCCGTGCTCGAGGCCCGGCGTGGCGCGCGCCGACACCGCCGGCTGAGCGGACCACGCGGTCGCCTCGGCGCCGTCGGGCCGCGGATCGAGCGACCGCTGCGCGCGGGCGGGGGCCTCGCCCGGGCGTGAGGGGAAAAGCCTCTGCCGTTCGAAGTAGCCGCCCTCGCCGTCGTCGAGCCAGGTCGAGACGAGGTCGCCCTTGAGCTCGTGAAGCGCCGTGTCGCCGATGGTCGCGAGCACCTCCTCGAGCGAGAGGCTGGCCGCGATGGCTTCGCTCACGGTGTAGAGCGAGACCGCCTCGCGCAGGCGCAGGTTCTCGGCCGACAGGCGCTGCTTCTCGAGGCCCCGCTGGACGACACGGATGACCTCCTCGACCTTGAACGGCTTGAGGATGTAGTCGTACGCCCCCCGCTTCATCGCGTCGATCGCGGTCTCGACGGTGCCGAAGCCGGTCATGATCACGGTGAGGGCGTTGGGCGCCGCCGCGCCGATCGCGTCGAGGAGCTCGATGCCCCCCATGCGCGGCATCTTCAGGTCGCTGATGATGAGGTCGTAGTGCGCGTTGCCGAGCTCCTGGAGCGCGGCCGCGCCGTCCTCGGCCGTGCGGACGATGTACCCCTCCATCCCGAGAAAGTCCGCCAGGATGTCGCGAATGAACTTCTCGTCGTCGACGATGAGAACGCGGGGGCGCTCGTCGGGTGCGGAGGTCGTCGACATGGCCCTGGGGACCGTAGTGCGTCAATCCTACCAGATTCGCCTGCGCGGGTGTATGGCGCGAGGGGCACCGCTTGCCTCGAGGCCGAGCGCGTGCGATGCGTTTGCGCCTCGATGTGGCGCGTGGGCGTTGCCGGCGGCGTGGGGCCCGAGCAGAGGGGCGCTTTGGGAGCGCAGGGCGAACGGCTCGGCGCGAGCGCGCCGCTCCCCGGAGCGCTCGGGCGGTGGCGCTCGGTGGTGACGGTCTCGGCGGTGTACGCCTGCATGGGCGCCGCAGCCGCTGGCGTCGCGGTCGGGCTCGGGCTCGACCCGATCGCGTGCAGCGGCTGGCTCGGGATGCGAGGGGCGGCTTCCGCGGTCTCGAGCCTGGGGATGGGGCTCTGCGTGTCCACGGCGGCGATCGTCGCCACGCGCAAGCTCGCGCGCCGGGCGGGCTGGGCGAGGGCGCTCCACGCCGCCCTCCGACCGGCCGTGGAGGGCGCGGGCGACGCGGGCCTCTTCGCCGTCGCCCTCGCGAGCGGCGTCGGCGAAGAGCTCCTCTTCCGGGGGCTCCTCGTGCAAGTCGTGGGTCTCGTCGTGGCCTCTCTCCTCTTCGGGGCCCTGCACCAGATCCGCGGCTCCGCGCGCTGGGGGTGGATGGCGCTGGCGACCGCGATCGGCCTCCTCTTCGCGGTGGTCTTTCGCGCGACCGGGAGCCTGCTCGGACCGATCGCCGCTCACGCCTTGATCAACGGCGCGAACCTCCGCTACTTGCGCGACCGGGACCCCGAACCGCCGAGGCGCCCGATGGGCGGCCTGTTGCGGCGCGCGTGAGGGTCTACTCTTCCCCTTTTTCGTCGAGCCAGGACACGCCGTAGAGGCCGCGCTTCTTCAGCAGGTCGCGCAGGTGATGTCGCGCGACGTCCGCCTCGCGCGAAGCGAGCGACAGGTTGCCGGCGCAGCGCTTCATGAGCGCCGCCAGATACGCGCTCTCGAAGCGCTCGATCGCCCGGTCCTTCGCGTGGGCAAAGGTGCCGGAGAGGTCGAGCGCCTCGCGCTCCTGACGCGTGCCGCGGAAGCCGAATCCCTCGCCGGCGACGTCCTGACGGCGGATGATCCCCTCGTGCGCCATGGCGGCGGCGCGGGCGAGGACGTTTCTGAGCTCGCGCACGTTGCCAGGCCACGGCTGCGTCGCCAGGAAGTCGAGCGCGCTCTGCTCGATTAGGATGGGCATCTCGCGTTCGCCCGGGAGCGAAGCCAGGAGCTTCTGGCAAAGGATGGGGATGTCCTCCATCCGGTCGCGCAGCGCCGGCAGAACGACGCGCACCTGCGCGAGCCGGTAGTAGAGGTCCTCGCGGAAGCGGCTCGCCTCGATCTCGTGGCGCAGGTCGCGGTGGGTCGCGGCGATGACGCGCACGTCGATCTTGATCGGCGCATGCCCCCCGACGCGGACGACCTCCTGCCTCTCGAGCACGCGCAGGAACTTCGACTGGAGGTTCGCCGGGAGCTCGCCGATCTCGTCGATGAAGACGGTCCCGCCGCTCGCGGCCTCGAAGAAGCCGATGCGCCGCTGGTCGGCACCCGTGAAAGCGCCCTTCTCGTGGCCGAAGAGGAGCGATTCGGCGAGCGACTCCGGGAGGGCGGTCGCGTCGATGACGACGAACGGCTCTGTAGGCCGGCTTCCGCGGCTGTGCAGCGCGCGCGCGACCTCCTCCTTCCCCGTCCCGGTCTCGCCTTGCACGAGGACGCTGAGGTTCTTGGCGGCGACCCGCTCGAGCGTGGCGAAGAGCTCGCGCATCTCGGTCGAGCGTCCGACGAGCTCACCGAACGCGTCGCGGGCGCTGAGGGCGGCCGTCGTCGCGGCGTCGTCGTGCTCGAGGCGCAGCGTCGTGCCGCCCACGATGATCTCGCCGCCGGACGCGAGCTCCAGCTCCGTGATGCGGTGCGGTCCGAGCCAGGTGCCGTTCGTGCTGCCCGCGTCGCGCACGTGGAGGCGCTCGCCTACGCGCCGCAGCTCGAGGTGGACACCGCTGACGCGCGGGTCGTTGAGCACGAGGTCATTCGTCGGGTGGCGGCCCACGGTCGCGAGCGCGTTCGACATGGCGAGCGCGCGGCCGGCACCGGGACCGGCGGTCGCGACGAGCTTGGGCACATTCGCGAGCGTCCGCTGCCGGATCCCGGTGTTGACCTCCGTACCGCCGCGCGTCTCGTCTTGCGCCATTCGCGCCCATCCTAGCAGGCTCGCCGGGTTTGCTGCGCGGGCCTCGTACGGTGGTACTGTGGGCGGCCGAATGCGGCGCCCGCGGCTCGCCCGGACCTCTTCTCGTCTTGCCCTCGCGGCGGCCCTCGTCCTCCGGCTGGCCCCGGTCCCGGCGTCGGCGCAGACCGACGACGAGCTCGCCGGCGCCCGAAAGCTCTTCGCCGACGCGGTCGCCGACGAGGATGCGAGCCGGTACGATACCGCCCTCGACAAGTTCCGGCGCGTCGAGGCGGTCAAGGACACCGCGAACGTCCGTTACCGCATCGCCACCTGCCTCGAAGCCCTCGGGCGGCGGGCCGAGGCCCTCACGAACTACCGGGCCGCGGTCGGCCTTGCCGAGGGCGACCGTACCGCGGCCGATGCCGCGCGGGAGTCCGCCGTTCGGGCCACGCAGCTCGACCGCATCGTCCCCCACCTCACGGTCGTCGTCCCGCCCAACGCGCCGCCCGAGACGCAGGTGCGGGTCGACGACCAACCGGTAGACGCGTCCGCGTTGCGCAGCCCTCTCCTCCTCGATCCCGGGCACCATTCGATCGCCGCCGACGCGCCGGGGATGGCACCGTATCGCACCGGCGTAACGCTCCCCGAGGGCGGCGCCGTCACCATCACGATCGCGCTCGAGCCGCCGACGGTCGCCTCGACCTCGGCGGGGACCGCGCAGCCGGGCACCGACGCGGGCCCGCTCCCGGTTTCCCCCCCTGCCGACGCGTACTCGGGAACTTCGCCCCTGGCCATCGGCCTGCTCGGCCTCGGCGGGGCGCTCGCCGCCGGCTCTGCCGTATCCTTCGTGCTTCGCTCGTCCAACCTGGACACGCTGAACCGCGATTGCGCGAACCCTCCCAGCGCCCCCGCGTCGGGCAGCTTGAATTGTCCGGATTCGCGCATGAACGAGGTGAACGGCGCGCACAGCGCGGCGGCGGCCGAGGGCCCGATCGGCTGGGGCCTCGCCGCAGGGGCGGCCGCCTCGATCGGCGCCGGAGTATGGCTCCTTCTCCGACCGCATCCCGCGCACGCAGGCTCCGGCGTCGGCGTGGCGCCGGTCGTCTCCCAGAACGGCGGGATGCTCGTCGTCACCGGACCGCTGCCACGATGAGGAACGCCGCCTGCTTGGTGCTCGGGCTGTGCGCGCTCGGCTGCTCGGTGCCAAGCGTCGAGTTCTACGAGGCCGGAGTGGGAGCGAGCGTCGACGCGCGGATCGACGCCCCGATCGACGCCGACGCATCCCGCGACGCGCCCGCGGATTCGTCCGCCGACTCGTCCCCGGATTCGTCCGCCGACGCGCCGGCGGACGTCTCCTATTGCGGCGACGCGGGGAGCACGCCGCCGAACGGCACTTGCTGCCCCGGCGGCGGCCCGGTCTGTGCCGGCAAGCCGTGCAACAGGAACACGTGCGCCTCCTGCGCAAACTGCAGCTGGCCGAAGGTGTGCTGCATCCTGCAGGGGGCCGGCGTCTGCGAAGACGTCGCGCTCTGCCCGTGACCGCGGGTCAACTCACCATGGCCGACGCTTCTTCCACGATCCGGACGAGCTCCCCCGTGAGGCGACGCAGCGCGGAGAGCGCGCCCTCGAGACGACCCGCCGCTTCGGCGAGGTCGGCGTCGAGCTGCCCGTTCCCGGTGTCGAGCCGCTTCTGAAGCTCGGAGATCTGGTAGGTCAGGTCCGCCTCCGCCGCGTGGGCGCGGGCAACCTCGGCCTCGAGCGCGGCGCGCTCCCAGAGCAGCGCGTCGCCGTCGGCCGAGTCGGGCGCGCCCAGCGCGAGCGCGGCGGTCTCGAGCCCGAGGCGGCGGGCGGCGATGTCCTCTCCGCGCGCGCGTTCGCGCGAACGGTCGCGAGAGAGCGTGTCGATCGCGTTGCCCAGAGAGGCGCGGAAGGCACGTCCGTGCCCCTCCAGCTGGTCGACGCGCGCCTGGTGCTCCGCGGCGGTCGCCTTGACGCGCTCGAGAGACGAGACGAGCTCCCGGGCATGCTCCACGAGCTCGCGCGCGCGGTCGACCTCGGCCTCGCTCGTCCCGTGTCCCACGCACGCGGCGTCCACGAGTCGGGTCACTTCGCCGAGCATCGAGTGCCAGCGCGCGCCAATCTCCTCCGTACGAAGCTCACCCAGTTCCGCGGTCAGTCGAGACCGCGACGACTCCGTGACTCCGTCCGGGAGCGTCGGCGTGGTCGCCGTCTCGAGCGGGACTCCGGGCATCGGCGCGCCGGCGCGCCTCGAAATGCCCGCGAGGGCGTCTTGCACGACGAACGCATCGCGCGGGCGGTCGTCGGGCTTGCGCGCCACCATGCGCAAGACGAGCTCCTCGAGCGCTCCCGGGATCCCCTCGACGCGGGCGCTCGGAGGGATGCGTTCGCTGGAGAGGGTGGCGGCGAGGAGCTCCCCCGGCGCCCGGGTGGCGAACGGAAGCGCCCCGGTGAGCATCTCGTACAGCACTATGCCCAGCGCGTAGAGGTCGCAGAGCGGGCCGGCGGGTTCGCCCTCGATGTACTCGGGCGCGATGAAGCCGGGGGTCCCCAGCCTCTGTTCGCTGAAGGTGAGCGTCGGGGCATCCATGACCTTCGCGATTCCGAAGTCGGTCAGCTTGACGACGCCGGGCTCCC
>Ga0102924_1006109_pt1 | contig 11421 bp, 7 predicted proteins | sample PaiPotPPM11metaG_FD_80116 | JGI IMG/M metagenome (GOLD analysis project Ga0102924, IMG submission 80116) | Iron sulfur acid spring bacterial and archeal communities from Banff, Canada, to study Microbial Dark Matter (Phase II) - Paint Pots PPM... ...
GCGCAACTAGAGTATCGGTAGGAGCTGGAATAGAATAGACTAGACTAGGCTAGTAAAAATGGCGGAGAAAATAGCAAGGTCGGCGGCGTTGTATTAGGTGACCTGGTAAGATCTTATTCCGAACACCAACGCGACTGGCGTCGCTAGTGCTACGCACACGCAAGTTTTCGGATCAGTAGTAAATGTGGTAGGTAATGTGGATGAAGAAGGGGTGGTGGGTGTCATTGGATAGGTTGTCATGGTCACGTACATTGCAAAATGTACTCAGTCTACTCTTTCCGCTGCATTGTGTCGCCTGCCAGGCGAGTGGAGCGCTCTTCTGCGCAACGTGTCTGGCGGCGGTTCAACCCATTGCAGAGCCTCTTTGCCAGCGCTGTGGGCTCCCGTTGCGGGACCGTTTCTGTGGTTATTGCCACCTGCTACCGCCTGCCGTCGGTAGGCTCACAGGACAGCGCAGCGTCGGTCTGTATCTGCAGCCATTCAGTACGTGCATCCAGGCCTTCAAATACCGGCAACAGACCAGCTTAGCGCCACTCCTGGGCAACCTCCTGGCCCGCGCCTACCAGCACTACCAACTCCATGCCGATCTTATCATTCCAGTGCCACTGCATTATGAACGCGAGCGACAACGTGGTTATAATCAGGCCACCCTGATCGCCAGCGTCTGTGCACAACAACTCATGCTACCACTGGACACCACCGGGCTCAGACGCACCCGTGCAACGCCAGCACAGGCCATGCTCAAAGCGGAACAACGCTACCTGAATGTCCTGGGTGCTTTCCACTACCAGGCATCCTTTGCAACCTTGAACGTGCGTAACCGTAGTATTCTCATTATCGATGATGTAAGTACAACGGGTAGTACACTGGCGGCCTGTGCAGATCCGCTCTGGCAAGCGGGCGCACGCGAGGTCTGGGGTCTGGTACTTGCGCGCCCTTTGAAACCGCTGGCATTCTTTTAACGTTCAATTGATAGTATACTGTGACAAACACCTATTAGAGATAACACGGTTGTACAGGAATAGTCTGTGCGAGAGAGAGTAGTGTGTGTGCTATAATAGAGCACACAAGAGTCTCAATTATAACGCCAGGTAGCTGAAGTATACACAAAACTATACCAGTATTAGCAGCTACCAGCGCTTGCCACACATAGCCACATTGGAACGAGAGGAGCCCCGATGGCAAAGAAGAGAAAATGGCTCGGTACGAGCTTTTTCTGGCTCCTGATCTTGCTGATCGCAATCCTGATCATTGTATTTATTGTACGACCACAAACATATGTCAGGCCGGTTGCTGTCTCAAGCATCTTGAGCGACTTGAAGACGGATATGGCAAGAGAGCAGCTCGATACCTTAACAGTTTCTAGCGGGTCCATTACTCTGATCAGGGGTCAGGCAGCGAATGCACCCCAGGAATCTGCGACGATAGATAATAGTTTCGATATCACCCGTGTTCTGAGCGAGAACAATATCAATTATACCGATCCGCAGGTTCTCAAGCTCCAATACGAGGCCCCCAGCCAATTCTGGAACTGGTTGGGTGCACTGGGAACTTTCCTTCCGCTGGTATTGGTCTGTGCGTTCCTGATCTTTATGTTTCGGCAAAATCAGGGCAATAATAATCAGGCCATGTCGTTTGGCAAGAGCCGAGCCCGTATGTTCATGGGCAATAAACCTTCGGTGACCTTTGCCAATGTTGCGGGCGTCGAAGAGGCCAAGCAAGAACTACAAGAAATCGTTGAGTTTCTGAAATATCCTGATAAGTTCGCGGCGCTCGGCGCTCGCATCCCCAAGGGACTTTTGCTGGTCGGCCCTCCTGGCACCGGCAAGACCCTTATCTCACGCGCTGTGGCTGGCGAGGCCGGAGTCCCTTTCTTTAGTATCAGCGGCTCCGAGTTCGTTGAGATGTTTGTTGGCGTTGGGGCAAGCCGCGTACGTGACCTCTTTGAGCAGGCTAAACGCAATAGTCCCTGTATCGTCTTTGTTGATGAGATCGATGCCGTCGGTCGCCAGCGTGGCGCGGGCCTCGGTGGCTCGCATGATGAACGCGAACAGACACTCAATCAGATTCTGGTGGAGATGGATGGTTTTGATGGCAATACCAATGTAATTGTGATCGCTGCCACCAACCGTCCTGACGTGCTTGATCCGGCACTGCTACGTCCTGGTCGCTTTGATCGCCAGGTGGTCCTGGATCGCCCGGATATTCGTGGGCGTGTCGCGATTCTGCAGGTTCATGCCCGTGGAAAACCCCTGGATGATGATGTCTCGCTGGAGGTGCTTGCCCGACGCACACCTGGTTTCTCGGGCGCAGATGCCGAGAACCTGCTGAATGAGGCCGCGATCCTGACAGCACGGCGTGGGAAACAGAAGATCGGCATGAGCGAGGTCGAAGAGGCGATCGATCGTGTCGTTGCAGGCCCGGCCCGCAAGAGTCGGATTATCAGCGAACGCGAGAAGTCTATCACGGCTTACCATGAGGTCGGACACGCTCTGGTCGCTCGTATGCTACGCAATACCGATCCGGTCCATAAGGTATCGATCGTTGCACGTGGTCAGGCAGGTGGCTATACAATGCTCCTACCGACGGAAGATCGCTATCTCTGGAGCAAGCCGCAGTTCGAGGATACGCTGGCGTATGCCCTGGGCGGTCATGTCGCCGAACTAATCATCTTTGGCGAGGTCACGACTGGCGCTTCGAACGATATCGAACGCATCACCAAGATCGCACGCTCGATGGTCACTGAGTATGGCATGAGTGGACGCATAGGACCAGTATCCCTTGGTCACAAAGAGGATATGATCTTCCTTGGACGCGATATCAACGAGCAGCGTAACTATAGCGAGCAGACGGCACGCGAGATCGACGAAGAGATACGGCGTATCATTCAGGAAGCCTTTGATAAGGCATATCATATCCTGCTCCAGAACAAGACGCGCCTGATCATGATCAGTGAACGCTTGATCAAAGAGGAAACGTTGGAGGGACCACTCTTCGAGTCACTCTTCAATCAGCCCGTCAACGACGAGCAGTACGAAGAGCCATCGGTCATGGCTGGCATGCCGGTCATCGACGCGACCAGCGGTGGGAACAATGCGACTGGCTCGCACACTGGCGGCTATGCCCTGCCACCGCAGTTACAGCCACCCTATACAACGAGTGACGAAGTGCATCATTAACGATCCATACGTATGCAGAGACAGGAGCGGCCTCGTGTCGCTCCTGCTTTTTTCAAGCAGTAATGGGAGACCAACTGCTGAAAATATTGTACAATGAAAGCATGGGAAGATTTTCGGTTTAGCATCGAGTCAGACACAAGCAAGTAAGAGGCACCACTGTACCCCCATATTATCGTCATCGGCACACTTGACGATCTCTTCTGCTTTATTTCTTTTGTGAGGAATGGCATATGTCGACAAATAGGATACAAGCGCAAATGCAAATACAACAACGAGACTGGGTCGCCCTTGAACAGCAATACTATCAGGGGACGTTTAAACGTCAGCCAATCACCATCGTTCGTGGACAGGGGACCCGTGTCTGGGACTCCAACGGGAAAGAGTATCTCGACATGGTCGCAGGTATCGCAGTAAACGTCCTCGGTCACTGCCATCCAGCCGTCGTGGAGGCGGTCCAACAGCAGGTTACCCAACTTGTCCACGTCTCTAACCTCTACTATAATACTCGGCAGATTGAGCTAGCTGAACTGCTGGGCATCCAGAGTAACGGTATGCGCTCATTTTTCTCTAACAGTGGAGCCGAAGCCAACGAAGGTGCTATTAAGCTGGCACGTAAATTTGGCCGTATGCATCGCCACGGAGCATTCGAGATCATCAGCATGGACAATAGCTTCCATGGTCGTACGCTGGCAACGACAGCGGCTACCGGGCAAGCCTCCTACCAGGCAACCTGGGCACCCATCCCCGACGGTTTTAAGCAGGTACCATTCAACGATCTGCAAGCGCTCAAAGATGCCACCAGCGCAAAAACGGTAGCAGTGCTGGTCGAGGTAGTACAGGGCGAGGGCGGTATCTGGCCGGGTAACCCTGAGTTCATCAGGGGTCTGCGCGCATGGTGCGATGAACAGAACCTGGTACTGATCTGCGACGAGATTCAGGCTGGCATGGGTCGTACAGGCAAGTTCTTCAGTTGGGAAAACTATGGTGTCCGCCCGGATATCGTCACGCTGGCAAAAGGACTGGCCGGTGGTGTGCCAATTGGCGCTATGCTGACCGATACGCGGACCGATCTCTTTACACCAGGTGATCACGGCACAACGTTTGGTGGCAATCCGATCGCCTGCGCCGCCGGTATTGCTACGATCACCACCATACAAGAGCTTCACCTGCTTGAGAATGCCAGCAAGGTTGGCGACTACTGGAAGAGCAAGCTCGATGCACTGTGCGCAAAATACGACTTCATCGATAGCCCGCGCGGTATTGGACTGATGCGCGCCGTCCATGTCAGCCACGGTCTCGCTCCGGTGATTGTCGCGCACGCATTGGAGCAAGGTCTGCTGCTGAACAGTGTCGCGCCCGATACACTGCGCATGATCCCGCCGCTGGTCCTGAGTGAGAAAGACGTAGACGAGGCAACCTTTATGCTCGACAATACCCTGGCTGCAGTCTCTGCCTTACCCGCCGTCCAGGAAGCTCGCTCATAGTTATCAAAGTCACCAGACGCAACAAGAACCGATAATGTAATGACAGGAGGGTCGTGCTTATGCGCGACCCTCCTGTGCTGTCTTGAATGCTGTCGCGAGCCTAAAGCCAGCTTACTGCGTCTGTGTAATGCTACGACTCAGTGGATAGAGAATCTTATTGAGATACTGCTGTTTATCCTGGTTAATGCTGCGCCAATCAGTATCCATGATGCCTCCCGTATCTTGCGAGTCAGGATTCCAACACCAGTAGGTCCAATTGATACCCTGTGCGCCAGTCCCCAGATAGGAGACCAATTGCGTGAGCCATTGGCGATCACTCTCTGTACGTAGCATGGTACCAAATTCACCCACCAGGACGGGCGCAATATTATCTTTCTGGATATAGCCCCAATAACTATCCCAGACCGCAGGCAGGTTTTGTGGATAGTTCACGGCATGAAACCAGGGATGGTCCGCAATGCTTTGCCCATATTCATGTGGTGAGTAGACCACGCGGTTGGTAAGCTGCAAGACTACAAGATAGCTCTTGACGCCTTGCAGATTACCACCCCACATGCCACAGGACGTACCTCCTGCGCCAGAGCTATAGCACTCTACACCTTCAACAATGATCAGCATGTTGGGATTGACACTCAGGATGGCGTTGCCAGCACGCTCGGCAGCCAGATGCCAGTCGTAGCGTATATCACCACAGTTCCAGCAGGCAGGCAAGTGTGGCTCATTATGCAGATCGGCACCGATAACCATCGGATTACGCTTATAGTGTTGTACCAGCATCTTCCAATCGCTGATCCAGCGCGACTCTGGATAGGCACTCGTATACCAGAGTGCGCTCTGACCACTCGCAGATGGTCGATGGCGATCGAGAATAATATGCAGACCGCTCGCGCTGGCGGCATTGACGATCTTGTCCAGCAAGCGCAGACCGCTCAGTCCCTTGAGATCTGGATTGAGCTGATAGTCGATACCCTGAGGCTTACTCTGTGCATCAAATAACTGATTAGAATAAGGCAGGCGCAGCGTGTTATAGCCCAGAGCTTGCATCTGGTGCAACATATCTTTATAGTTCCGCTGACCAAGTCCGTGCACGACAAAGCTGGTAGTCTCAAAACCATACCAGTTAATACCCGCCGTACGTACTGGCTTATCGTTGGTATCACGTATCTGCGCACCATCGGTATGCCAGTAGCCCATGCCAGCAGGCAAGCCGGCGATGTAGAGACTATGCCAGAGCCAGAGCACTCCAATAGAGAGAGCGATACCGCTGATAAGTAACAGCACAAAGAGTCGCAGGGATCTTGTCCGCGCACGACCATGCTTACTCAGTTTATTATTATGATCGTATGACATCTAGTATCCTTATTTTTTACGATTTCTGAATCTTTTGACTGTTGCAGGTCACGAGGGCTTGCTGTAAGGGATCATGCAAAACTTTATAGATACGTAGCGTCACCTGCGCATCACTGTCAGCCGTGTAGACCTGTAAGAGCTCGGTGTTCGAGAGCGCACGCTGCAACATGACCATCTGACTCCCATCAGAGCGAATAGCAGCTACCATGCTGTTATCCAGTACAAGGTAGTCGATCGCATTCCAGTTATTGTGCAGACAGACATCCCGTATATCTGGATCAGCGACAGCATTACTATAGACAAAAGCATAGTTGTAGGGTCCCCGGTGCAGCTTCCCGATCACGACAGGCTGGTGCAGGTCTGCGAAGAGGTAGGTATTTATCACAACCACAGCATGCGAGGGAACATGCAGGCGCACCCATTGCAGTGCCTGGACCTGAGCAGTCGCAGTGCGCAACGTAAGTAGACCTGCTGCTTGCTGAATATCGAAGGGGACCAGCGCACCGATCAAGCTAAAAATGATCAGCATGCGGGCAAGATCCCAGCCGACGCGTCTACAGAGCCAGCGCAGTGGAGTATTCAAGGCCATCGCTATGTTGAGCAGCATCAGAGGCAACTCAAGTACGATATATGATGGATAAGCCAGGCCGCTCAACAAGAGATAGGCCCAGTAGCTTAGCAATAAGAGAGCCAGGAACCATTGCAAACGATTGCGCTGACCGCCCAGCACGTTGATAGCAATTGCTCCAGCGCTGATCAGTTGTAGCGGTAGCGAATCGTGCTGCCAGGCAGCCCAACTCAGCTGAAACAGGGTATCTGCACTGGCAGGATGCACCATCATTACCAGCCCACCAAGCAAGCTCGGTAACTGTAGATGCGACCGATAATAGCCAGGGAGCAGTTCGCCTTTCAAGACAGCAAGCAGCACAAAGGTAGAACAGAGCGAGAGGACAATATAGCCGAACGCCACCGACGCAAACTTACGCTGGAAGCGGGTCGTGTGCAACCAGACCCCATAGAGCATCGCAGGAAAGAAGATCAGCATAATCTCTTTGGAGAGTATAGCGATCCCCAGCGCGAGAGCAGCAAACACAATGGTACGCAACTGGCTATTGCCAGCAACCAGGAACAAGAGCGAGAGCAGCAGCCAGAAGATCCCAATATTCTCTAGCAGTACTTCACGTTGATAGGTCAGTCCCAATGGCGAGAGCGCGGATAACGACATGGCCAGGAGAGCAGCCCCGCGACTGCCGCTGACACGTTGCACGATCAGATACAGAAGCAACGCACTCCCCAGTGCAAAGAGCAGCATGAGGATACGAGCACTATCCATCGCACCCATCGCACCCATCGCACCCATCGCACCCATTTCGCCACAAAGATGGATCAACTGCATCCAGGCAGCGATCTGTATCCATCCCAGCGGTACCTGATTATAGAGGAAGGCGTAGGGTTCAAACGTCCCATGACCTATCGCCCAGGCGTTAGCAACATAGCTCCCTTCCTCTACACTGAACTGTGGATAGCTGAACATATTCAGAGCATGCACATACGCGATCACAGCCAGTACCAGCGTGACCAGCAGCGCTTCCAACCAGACGGCTAGCGGCAGATCCCGCTTGAGCACAGGATTGAAGAGCTCAATGCGCGGCATCTTATGTGTGTCAGCCAGGCTAAAGCGCTGCTGCTGCTTTGCGGTCCAGCTCAACGTCGTCGCTGGCGTATCTTCCTCTGCGATCGCTGCCACATCCAGCCCCAGGGCTCTATGTTGCGCAGTATCTACAAAGAAATTGTCGGCACGATAGATCGTCACATGCCCATCGCTAGCTGCCTGCGGCCCTCGGGCCGCAGGTGTCTGTGGCAACACACATGGTTGTGGCGCAGAGCCAGCTTGACCTTGTATACGTATCTGCTGTTCTTTCCCCTCGGATGACAGGCGTTGCGTCATTTATCCTCCCTTCCTAACCCCACAAACGCACAATGGAGAGCAACAAAACATGACTATGAATGCCATATGCGTGCGGTACGATCCGCGCTGGCACTCGCCAGACGCCGACCATTGTGAGACCATTGAACAGCGTAGACACTATCGCTATGTCCGCGATAGATAAAAGTTCCGCGTCCAGTGTGGCCATTCCATAGCCGAACCGTCTTATCCGCGCTCGCCGTCGCTAACTGCTTGCCATCCGGTGACCAGCTCACACTGTAGACAATATTCTCATGCCTGCGTGGCGGTAACTTTGTCCCAGCACCATTCACGCCATTACAGGTCTGCACCACGTTATCACCACCAGCCGACGCAACCAGACGTCCATCCGGCGACCACGCCACACCGTAGACTTCAGCGCTATGTCCACAGTACGAAAACACGGTATCGCCAATCGCAAAGGCATCCGAGGAGACGGTAGCCCAGACTTGCATGGTATGATCCCACGACCCCGTAGCGATACGCGTATTGTCAGGAGACCACGCCACCGAGTTCACCTTATCCGTATGCCCGGCGTAGATCATCGCCACTTCGCCATTCAGCACATTCCAGACCTGGGCCGTCTTATCATCGCTCGCAGAAGCCACCAGCGCACTATCCAGCGACCAATCTACCGCATTCACGCGCTGTGTATGACCGCTATAGATACGCAGTACCTGCCCACTCGCAGCCTCCCAGACATGCACAGTGTTATCCGCACCAGCTGAAGCGATAAGCCTACCATTGGGTGACCATGCTAGCGTAGTAACCTCAGCAGTATGCCCGCTATAGATACGCTGCGGTACGCCCGTGCTGGCATTCAGTAGAATGACCAGATGATCATCACTGGCAGTTGCCAGCAAACGATCGTCCGGTGACCACGCCACCGCATTTACGCGCGCCTTATGCCCATAGTAGGTCAGCATCGTCGTGGACTGCGAACGCACGGGAATACTACTCATATCATCAGAGATGAGACCCTGTCCCGTCGCTTCAACGGGCGATGGCTCGAGTCTCAACGCAAAGAGCCAGGCAGCAGCACCACCCAGCGCAGACAGCGCAACTAACGAAAACATAAAAGCACGCCGGCCCAGCGATAGTTCGCTCATACGCCTATCGTGCAACGAGTCCGTTATCACAGCAGACCTACCAGGCATGACACGTTGCTGCTTCAAAGCTGCCAGCACAGGAGTCGTCGTGACAGAAGTGTCAGGAAACCTGGCAAGTTGTGTGAAATGTGGAGCCCTGGGTAGCGGAGAGAGCGGCAACGGCGTTACAGGATCATCTTCACGTATTGAATCATTTTCACGTATTGACTCAACATCAATCTCGGGATCGGTCCGATATATGGATGCTGACCCCAGTTCGATTTCAGGATCGGTCCGATACTCGGAATCTGACGCCAGCGCGACTTCCAATTCGATCGCTTGCTCCAGAGCGGTAACAAACTCTCCAGGCGACGAGAAACGTTCCGCAGGGTCTTTCGCCAGCGCGCGCATAATCACCTGCTGCACTGCATCCGCAACTAGTGGCTCGTTAGAGCCAGGAGAAGGTTGAGGTAGCTGTGGAGGGATCTCTTTGTGCTGCTCCGCAATCGCAGCATAGGAAGAACCATGAAAAGGCGGCTCGCCTGCTATCCATTCATACGCCATCACACCCAACGCATAAATATCACTGGCATACTCTCCAGGGCCCGCAAACTGCTCAGGAGCCATATAGCAAACTCTTCCATATAGAGCATGTTCATAATCTTCTACACCCTCCTTTACATCTTTGGCCTCCTCTACATCCTCTACACCACTTGTCTCATCTATCTCTTCCTGCACTCTTGCATCGACAACATCAAGGAAAAAGTCAGAGAGCAATAGCTCCTCATCCTGATGGAGGAGTATGCTTTCCGGTCGCAAGTTACGATGCGCGCACATGTTTTCATGCGCATAGTGCAGTGCAGCGCCGATTATTTTCAGATAAGGAAGAAAATCTGCGATATCGCTGGAGGAGCGCGTTATGTAGCGTTGTCGTAACGTCATACGATCGGTATACGCCAGCACAATAAATGGCTGGCGCTCGTCGGCATCAACGCTGTTTTCAACAATACCTGCGTCTAACATCCTCAGAATATGCGGATCTTTTAATTGTTGAAGTCTGGCAGTTTGCTGGAAGAACTGTAGCTCTTGCGGCTCAGATAGCGTTAGCGCAAACAATTTGATCACCACTTGCTGAACATGATCATCGGTTTCAGCAAGCAAGTATTCAGCATAGGCATCCTTATCCAATGAGCAGAGAATATGATATCCTTTACTCTCCCAACCACTTTGACCCGACACTTCATCTAAACTTCCGTCCATATATCCCCCAATCCACTAATACTACACGTTGTGTAGCAGAAAAACCACCTCACCCCAGGAGGGAAGGAGACGCACCCGTCTCAATAGAAGCTCTACGCTACTGCACATTTGGAACGTAGGTACAAGCTTTTCACCATTCATTTTAGTAGCTTTAGATGCTTCTACCATACGAGCAAGGAACAAAGAGCTAATCAGCACGCCCATCTGTACCCCGTAGACAGTAAAAGCAAGCATCCTGGCGAATGCTTGCTTTCACTGTTTGTTCTGGATCTCTACCCTGAATAAGCTACAATAGGCTTATGGGGCATCTTGTTGTGGTGGCGTCTGCGGATTTTCCTCTTCTTCCCGCAATTCTCCTGATGTCTCTGCCCCCGTTGCTATATCCAGGGATGAATATGCCATCTCCCAGAAATCATGCTCCAGGCTGGCTACCTGCTGGAATAGTGCTGCGGTCAGGGGATCATACTCACCACTGCCAATCTGCGCCTGCTCCGCAAGCTGTTCCAACTCCTGAACAAAGCGCCCAAAATCCTCATTAGCCCAGTGCTCAACGAAGGCACGATAACGAGGATCTCCGTATGCAGCATTCGACCAGGCATCCAGATAGGCACGCTCCACCGCCCAGAACATCGTGATCACCACCGGATACGGGAGTTGTTCCAGATTACGGAAGAATTCGCGGTACGACTCGGTCGCAGGCAAAAGACTGGTATCGAGCGAGAGATGCTGTTCTTTGACATGCTCTTCAAACCAACTAATCTCAGCTTCCGTGGAGACCAGCATCTCTGTCAACACCTTATATGCGGAGCGCGGTGCACGAGTCAAGAGATGAGCAACAGCCACAAACTCGTCACGCACAAAAAGATAATCCTGTACGAACCACGTCGTAAAAAGCGCTGGTTTGAGCGTTCCATCGTATACCCCCTGTAAGAAAGGATGATGGGTAGCCGCCCGCCACGCGTCCGCGTACGCCCGTATGAGCTCTGATGGCTTCATGATACAACCTTTTCCTTGCTGCGTTTCTTCTGCACAATGAACATTCTGTTTTTCATTATAAACCATCAAGCTGTCTAAGAGCACCATACACACTACAC
>Ga0102924_1006110_pt1 | contig 11420 bp, 10 predicted proteins | sample PaiPotPPM11metaG_FD_80116 | JGI IMG/M metagenome (GOLD analysis project Ga0102924, IMG submission 80116) | Iron sulfur acid spring bacterial and archeal communities from Banff, Canada, to study Microbial Dark Matter (Phase II) - Paint Pots PPM... ...
ACTCCGTTCCCCGCCCAACCTCCTTTCGGGCGCCTCGCATCCCCGCAACAGGTGAGTTGCCGCCATGCCGTCGCCATCTCCGCTTGACGCCGTCCGGGGGCTCCCGGCGCCGCGCTTCATCCTTCCCCCGCCCAGTGCCGCCGACCGGCAGCGCTGGCGGCGCAGTTGGTCGGGCAGCCTGGTGGGCCAGGCGCTGGGCTGGCTGCTGCTGCTCTGGTTGGCGAGCCGGCCGAGCCTGAGCCATACGCCGCGCTACCCGATCGCGACCCTGCACTGGGAGTTGACCGAGCTGGCGCCGCCGCCGCACCGCCCGGCGCGGCTGCGGCCGTATCGCCAGCCGCGCCGCGGCGCGCCGCCGCGTCCGGCCGTGTTGCCGCCGCCGCCCGCCGCGCCGCCCCCGACGGTGGCGCGGGCCACGCGCGCGGCCCGTCCGCGCGCGGCCCCTCCGGCGCCGCGGCCGCGTGCGGAGACGGTGGCGGAACGCGCGCCGGCCGTGTCGCGCGCGGCGGTGGGTCAGGCGGCGGTGGGTCAGGCGGCGGTGGCGCACGCGGTGCGGCAGGTGGCCTTGGGCAGCTTCTGGGGGGGGACACTGCGCGGCTTAGTGCCGACCACGGCGCGCGGCAACGTGCATCCGGCGGGTTTTGGCGCCGCCGCGGGTCGCGCCGGCCCCGCGTCAGCCAGCGCGGGCGGCAACGGCACGGGCACCGCGGCGGTCCAAGTCGCCGGTTTCGGAGGCGCCCCGGTCCGCGCCGGCGGCGCGGGAGTGCCGGGGGGACGGACCGTCCTCGGCGTCTTTGAGCCGCCGCCGCCGCCCCCGCCCGCCGCGAGTGCGGTGGCGCGCCATCAGGAGTTTCGGCCGGCGGAGATCCTCGCCAAGCCGCGCCCGCTCTACACCGCCGCCGCCCGCGCCCGCCGCCTGGAGGGCGAGGTGGTCCTGCGAGCGCGGCTGACCGCCGCGCGTCAGGTCGAGGTGCTGGACGTGGTGGCCGGGTTGGGCGCCGGCCTGGACGAGGCGGCCGAGCGGGCGGCGCATGCCATCCGCTTCCGGCCGGCGGAACGCAACGGGCAGCCCGTCGACTCGATCGTGCTGCTGCACATTTCTTTTCACTTGGCTTCTTGATGGTCAGGAGAGGCGGCCCGGCCGCCTTCCTTCGAGGTACACGCTATGCCGTTTTTCTCCTCTCTGAACCTGCCCGCCGCTCCGCGCCCGCGCCGCGCGTACGCGCGCCGCAGCGCCCTCCGCCGCGCCGCTTGGCTGGTCTTGCTGGCCGTGCTGCCACCGACCGGGGCGCAGACCCGGCCGCCGCTGCTGCCGCCCCCCGACCCGGCGGCGCGGCGGACGGCGGAGACCATCCTGGGGCGCATGGCCGCCCATGAGCGCGAGCTGGTGGCGGCGCTCAAGCCGCTCACCCCGCGGATCGAAACCTACCTGCAGGAGATGCGTTCCGACCCCACCTTCGGGGCGGTCCCGCGCCAGGACGAGTACTTCCTGGGCCGGGTGCGTTTCGGCAAAAACCTGAGCTCGAGCGCCTTCGTCTCCACCCCGCTGCCCACCTGGAAGAAGCTGCTCGGCCCCTGGAGCAGCCGGCTGGCCAGCCCGCTGGTCGGCATCTTTGCCAAGGACTACAACGGCGACCGCTTCGTGCAGATGTTGTTTCCCGACCGCCAGCAGTTCGACCTGCAGCGTTATGGCTTCGCCTTCGTGCGCCAGGAGTACCTGGGCGCGGTGCGCTGTTACGTCTTCGACGTGGCGCCGCGCCGGGCCGGGAAGACGGGCCGCTTCTTCGGGCGCATCTGGGTCGAGGACCAGGACGATACGCTGGTGCGCTTCAACGGCGTCTTTACCGGCACCCCGCACGGCCAGCCCTTCGTCCACTTCGACAGCTGGCGCGTCAACGTCAGCCCGGGCTGGTGGGTGCCGGCCGAGATCTACAGCGAGGAGAGCGACCTGGCGTTCGGGACGGTCAAGCGCGCCCGCTTCCAGGCGCAGACCCGGTTATGGGGCTACGACCTGCGCTATGCCGGGCACCAGGAGGAGTTGACCGCCATCCAGGTGGAAGGAGCGGGGGTGCGGGACCTGCCGGGGGCCGGCCACGACCTGACGCCGGTGGAGAGCTTCCGTTCCTGGGAGCGGCAGGCGGAAGACAACATCCTCGACCGCTTGGAGCGCAGCGGCCTGATCGCCCCGGTGGGCGAGGTGGACCGCGTCCTCGAGACGGTGGCCAACAACCTCATCCTGACCAACAAGCTGACCATTGAACCGGCGGTGCGGTGCCGGGTCTTGCTGACCACCCCCATCGAGTCGGCGGCGGTGGGGCACACCATCGTGCTGAGCCGCGGGCTGATCGACACGCTGCCCGACGAGGCCAGCCTGGCCGCCATGCTGGCCCATGAGCTGGCCCACATTGCGCTCGGACAACGACTCGACACGCGCTACGCCTTCGGCGACCGCATGTTGTTTCCCGACGAGGAAAGCTTCGAGGCGCTCAACGTGCAACACACCCCGCTTGAGGAGCAGCAGGCCAACCGGCTGGCGGCTTCCCTGTTGGCCCACTCGCCCTACAACGACCAAATGGACCGGGCGGGTTTGTTCCTGCGGGCGCTGGCCACCCTGACGCACGAGGAGCCGAAGCTGGTGAGTCCACACCTCGGGGACGCCATGTTCAGCGGTGGTTACCTCAGCCGGCTGCACCCACTGGCGGCCAAAGCGCCGGCCTTAATGCCGGCCCAGCTCAGCCAGGTGGCCGCCCTGCCGCTGGGGGCCAATGTCCACTTGGATCCGTGGACCGACCAGTTGACGCTCGACCACACGCCGCGCGTTCCGCTGCTCTCGGTGCGCGAAAAGCTGCCCTTCGAGGTCACGCCGTTCTTCCCCTACCTGACGCGGGTCGCAGCCGCCCCCAGTCCCGCCCTCAACTCGAGTGCGAGGCCAGGGAGCAACCCGGGCGGGGGCGTTCCGGAGGCTCCCTAGCTCGCCGAAGGCGCGCCGGCGAGCGAACCCGGCCAGCGTTCCAGCGGCGGCCTCAGGCCCAGTACTGCCGGTCGAGCGTGCGGTACTGGATCGCTTCGCCGATGTGCGGCGGCTCGATCAGGTCGCTCGACCCCAGGTCGGCGATGGTGCGGGCCACCTTCAAGATGCGGTCGTGGGCCCGTGCGCTCAAGCCCATGCGCAACACCGCCTGTTCGAGCATGCGCTCGCACTCGGTTGAGAGCTCGCAGTAGCGCGCCACCTGGCGGGTGCCCATCTGGGCGTTCGCGAAGATGCGGTCGTGCGCGAAGCGATCCAGTTGCCGTTCCCGCGCCGCCAGGACCCGTTCGCGGATGCACACCGAGGGTTCCTCGGCGGCGCTCGACTGGCGCAGCTCCTGGTACTTGACCGCCGGCACGTCGATCTGGATGTCGATGCGGTCGAGCAGCGGTCCCGAGATGCGGCTGACGTAGCGCTGGATCTGCTGCGGCGTGCAGTGGCACTCACGCGAGGGGTCATTGTGGTAGCCGCACGGGCAGGGGTTCATGGCGGCGGCGAGCATGAAGCGTGCCGGAAAGGTGACCGCCAGCGCGGCGCGCACGATGCTGACCTGGCCGTCTTCGAGAGGCTGGCGCATGACCTCGAGCACGGTGCGCGGAAACTCCGGCAACTCGTCGAGAAACAGCACGCCATGGTGCGCCAGGCTCACCTCGCCGGGGCGCGGCACGCTTCCGCCCCCGATCAGCCCGGCGTCGGAGATGGTGTGGTGGGGGGCGCGGAAGGGGCGCAAAGCCAGCAGTCCGCCGGCGTCGAGGGTGCCGGCCACGCTGTGAATCTTGGTGGCTTCAAGCGCCTCGTCGAAGGTCAGGCGCGGCAGGATGGAGGGGATGCGGCGCGCCAGCATGGTCTTGCCGGAGCCTGGCGGACCGATGGCGAGAATGTTGTGGCCGCCGGCGCAGGCCACCTCGAGCGCCCGTTTGGCGGTGCGCTGCCCCTTGACGTCGGCGAAGTCCTCGGGGTAGGGATGGTCGCCTTCGAGCAGGGCGCTGGTATCGACGGTGGTCGCGGTGGGAGTGCTGCGGCCATTGACCCAGTCCAGAACCTCCACCAGGTTGCGCGCGCCGTAGACGGCGATGCCCTTCACCACCGCCGCCTCGCGGGCGTTCGCCTCGGGGACCACCAGGTGCGGAATCTTGCGGTCGCGGGTCAGGATGGCGATCGGCAGGGCGCCGCGGATGGGGCGCAGGCTGCCGTCGAGCGCCAGCTCGCCGACGAAGATGTAGTCCTGCACGCCGTAGCTGCCGCCGCCGTTGCCGGCACCGGGCCCGGCGCCCGCCTGCGCGCCCCGCGGCCGCGAGACCGCCCCCCAGGCGCCGAGGAGCGCCAGCGCCATGGGCAGGTCGAAGCCCGATCCCTCCTTGCGCACGTCGGCCGGCGCCAGGTTGATCACGACATTGGCGTTCGGCGGGTCGTAGCCACAGTTGCGGATGGCGGCGCGCAACCGCTCGCGGCTCTCGCGCACGGCCGCATCCGGCAGGCCCACGGTCGCGAACTGCGGATCGTCCCGCGCGGTGGGCGAGGTGTCGACCTCGACCTCCACCAGGCTGGAGTCGATTCCGAAAACGGAGGCGCCAAGGGTTCGAAACAGCATCAGGGAGTGCCGGGATGCAACTAGAGAGCAGGGAGCCGGTCCGGGTCAATCCCCGCAGGCAGGTGGGTCGGTCCGCGGGGCGAGGGCGGAAGGTGGTGGTCCGGGTGGCGCATCCCCGAGGTGACCTCGACCGGCGGGCCCGTCGCGGCCCTCGGCCTCGCCCGCTATGATGGGATGAGCTTGCCTTTCTCCCCGCCTCCATATCGACCGCCCCGCTGGCTGCGCAACGGCCACAGCAACACCATTTTTTCGTTTTTGAAGCCGCGGCCGACGCCGCCGGCCGCATTTCTGGCTGCGCAACGCGACCACTGGCTGGCGCTCGAGCCCGGCACGCGCGCCCTGATGCGCGGTCACTGGCAGGCGGCTTCGGCGCCGGCCCTGCTGCTGGTGCATGGCCTGGAGGGGTCCAGCGAGGCGGGGTACATGCTTTCCACCGCGGTCAAGGCGTGGCAACGGGGATGGCACGTGGTGCGGGCCAACGTGCGCGGCTGCGGCGACTCAGATCTGGAGTGTGACTCGCTGTATAACTCCGGGCTGAGCGGCGACGCCGACCAGATGCTGCGCTGGCTGCTGGCCCAACCCGGGGTGACGCAGGCCGCGTTGGCGGGCTTTTCGATGGGCGGCAATATCGTTCTGAAGTATGCCGGCGAAGTGGGCGATGCCGCGCCGGACGGGTTGCGCGCGGTGGTGGCGGTGAGCGCACCGCTTGACCTGGGGCCCGCCGCCGACGCCCTGCACCGCCCCGCCAACCGTCTCTACGAACGCCGCTTCCTGCGTGGACTCACCGCCCGCGTACGCGGCCGGGCGCTGCGCCATCCCGGGCGGTTCCGGGTGGAGCGCTTGGGGGAGGTGAACTCGGTGCGGGCCTTCGACCATCTCATCACGGCGCCCTTTTATAACTACCGTGATGCCGACGATTACTACCACCGCGCCGCCGCGGCGCGCGTGGTGGACGGAATTCGCGTCCCCACACTGGTGATCCATGCCGAGGACGACCCGTTCATCGTGCTGACCCCAGCCACGCGTGCCCGCTTGGCGGCCAACCCGGCGGTGCACCTCCTCGCCGTGCCGCATGGCGGACACTGCGGCTTCATGGGCAATCAAGTCCCGGGCGAGGACACCTACTGGGCGGAGAACCGGGCGGTGGAGTTCTGCGTGGAACAGGTCGCGGGAGAGCGGGTAGCGGTGGGAGGAACGAAAACCGATTTTGGATTTTAGTTGTTGGTGGTGAGTGGCATGCACATGGGGTGTGTTCCGCAGTACGCTTCAAACAACCAACAACGAATAACCGACAACCGACGACAAGAAAGCCGATTTTGGATTTTAGTTGTTGGTGGTTAGCGGCACACCCTTCCGGCACGTATCGCCTCACGCTTCCGACAACCAACAACCAACAACAACCTTTTACCCGAGCTGTTCGGTGAGCCGGTTCAGGGTGCGATCCAGTTCCCGGTCCGCCTGCCGGGTCTGTTCGATCTTGCGGATGGAATGGATCACGGTGGAGTGGTGTTTGCCGCCGTAGAAGCGGGCGATCTCGCCGAGCGAGGCCTCGGTGAGCTGCTTGGCGAGAAACATGCCGAGCTGGCGCGGGTAGACGATGTTCTTGGAGTTGTTGCGCGCCTTGAGGTCGGCGATGCGCATGCCAAAGTGCTCGGCCACGGCGCGCGCGATGGTCTCGATGTCGAGCTTGCGCTGCTGTTGGTCGATAACGTTCTTGAGCGCCTCCTGGGCGATGGGAATGCCGATCGGGACGCCTTTCAGGGCGCAATAGGCCAGCAGGCGCACCAAGGCGCCCTCCAGTTCCCGGATGTTGCTCTTGATTTTTCCGGCGATGAACTCCGCCACCTCCGAGGTGAGCTCGGGGGTGTTGGGGTGAACGAGGCGCTCCATCTGGGCGCGCTGCATGAGGATGGAGATCTTGGTTTCCAGATCGGGGGCCTGGATATCGGCGATCAGGCCGACCTCGAAACGGGAGCGCAGGCGTTCCTCCAGCTGCGACAACTCGCGCGGCGGGCGGTCGCTGGAGAGTACGATCTGTTTTTGCGCGCCGTACAAGGCGTTGAAGGTGTGGAAGAACTCCTCCTGGGTGCGCTCCTTGTTGGCGATGAACTGGATGTCGTCGATCAACAGCAGGTCGATGGTGCGGTAACGGTCGCGGAAGGCGACCATCTGATCGTTGCGCAGCGCGCTGATCATCTCGTTGGTGAACTTTTCGGCGGAGAGGTACTCGATGCGCAGGTCGGCGAAGAGGCTGCGGCAGCGCTGCCCGATGGCATGCATCAGGTGGGTCTTGCCCATGCCCACCCCGCCATAGAGGAACAGCGGGTTGTAGGCCTTGCCGGGGCGCTCCGAGGCGGCCTGGGCGGCGGCGTGGGCGAACTGGTTGGAAGCTCCGACGACGAAGGTGTCGAAGGTGTAGCGCGGGTTGAGCAGGTGATCCATGCTCTCGAAGTCGAGGCGCGCCTGTTTGAGCGGCGGCACCGGGGCGACGGGGGCGACCGGCGGCGGGGCGACGAAGCGGATGCTCTGCACCGCGTCGCGCAGGTTGAGCCGCCCCACGGCGCGCTCGATCTGGGGTCCGAACTTCTGCTGCACGCGCGTGAAGTCGGGGTTGGGCACCGCGATGACCAGCATGCCGTCGCGATGCTGCTCCTGGCGGGTGGGCCGCAGCCAGGTTTCGAAGCTGTGCGGGTTTACTTCCTTCTGGATCTCGCCAAGGATGGCGTCCCAGGTGGTTTGCGGTTTTGCGGTTGAAGACGCCATGCGAAGTAGGGTTGCATCATCCCTCCAATCCCGGGATGCGTGGGGCGGCTCCGACGTCGGAGCCAAAACATTGAACAGCGAAAGCGGTCACTCGACCGAACTCTGACCACCCCCGAACGGGCGCCCGTTCGAGGCGCGCGCGTCCCGGGCCGGAGACGCCGACCCGCTGGTCGGGTGTCGTGTCCCCGGGGGGGGACCTAACTCAGCCGTGCCGTGCTTGCGCCGAAGGTGAGGACCGAGATCGTTCCGTCACAAACTGCGAGGTTGAGTTTTTACGCTTCCGCCGTCGGATTTGCAACCACAAAATGATTGTCGCTGGAGGCGCTCCCCAATTCATGGCATTGACCGCCAATCCTTCAACCAGCACACGAGCGATGGCCGAGGAAATCCGCACCCAATGCTGCTGAGGAGCGGGGCGGGCGAGCCACCGTGGCGGCAGGGCCGGGTCCCGTCGGGTTCCGGTGGCGGCGGGTTGGCTTGTTCCGGGACGGCGGCTGCGGCTATACTGGTCAACGGACCTGCATGCTCGCGGCGCTCCGGAGCGTCGGCATGGGGGACTGGCGGAAACTGCTTGCCGAATCATGGTGCCGGCCGTCATGGGCCGCATCCCGTTGTGCCTGCCGCTCCGCTCCACGTGATTTCAAGATTGACGACGATGGCCCCCGGGCGGCGGTGTGTGCCGCCGCTCCGAGCGGGCCAGAACGGGACCTGATCGATATGCCGAAACGAACATTCCAGCCGAACCGCCGGCATCGCTCCAAGACGCACGGCTTTCGCACGCGCATGGCGACCAAGAACGGTCGCGCCGTATTGTCGCGGCGCCGGGCCAAGGGCCGCAAGCGTGTCGCCGTCAGCGCCGGGCACCGTGACTAGCCAGGGCCGCCCGCGACGTCAACCGCGGCGTCCGTGAACGGCACCTACCGGCTATGACCCAACGCTCAGCCGCCGACGATTCCGGCACCCACACCGAGCCCGGCCCCGCCGCGGCCCGGCCCTTTCCCAAGAGCGTGCGCCTGCTGCGGCGCAGCCAGTTCCAGCAGGTTTACGGGCAGGGCCAGCGTCGCCAATCATCCCATTTTGTTTTTTTTTGCCAGCTCCAAGCGCCGACCGTGGCCTGCTCGCGGGTCGGCATCACGGTGTCTCGGAAGGTGGGTCAGGCGACCGAGCGCAATCGCATCCGGCGGCGAACGCGTGAGGTGGTGCGACGGCAGCTGCCACGCTTGGGCGCCGGTTGGGACCTGGTCATCAACCCCCGCCGGGCGGTGCTGGTGGCCGCCTTTTCGGATTTGGAGCGCGAGGTGGCGTCCGAGTTCGGGTCACTGGCGGATCGACGCGCCCGGATGGGCGGAGGTCGGGAAGGATGAACGGGCATGGGACAGTGGGCGATCGCCCTGCTGCGGGGCTACCAGCGCTGGGTGTCGCCTTGGCTGGCGCCGGCCTGCCGCTTCTCCCCCACCTGCAGCGAGTACGCGGTGCAGGCGATTGCGCGCTACGGGTTGTGGCGCGGCGTACGGCTGGCGGTAGGGCGCCTGCTGCGTTGTCATCCGTGGCACCCGGGTGGGTTTGATCCGCTACGCTAGACGTGCACTGGGAGTCCCGTGAACGACGATTTCAACTTCGAACGCCGCCTGCTGCTGGCCTTTACGCTGGCCGCCATGGCCTACTTGGTCTTCTTTCCGCTGCTGGCCAAGCGGCGCGCGGGTCAAGAAGCGCAGCGCGCCGCACAAGTGACGGAGCGCGCTGCCGTCCCGGCGGTCGAGGCGCCGAGCAGCGGCGGAACGGCGGGGACCGCCGTGCCGGCGGTGAGCAGTGTGTCGGCGCCCGCGAAGGGCCCTGCCGGCGGTGCAGTCGCTGCCGCCGCCGAACAGACCATTACGGTCGAGAGCGCCGCGTACCGCGTGACCTTCAGCAACCATGGGGGTGTGGTGCGCTCCTGGGTGCTGAAGGAGTACAGCGACGCGGCCAATAGGCCCTTGGAATTAGTGGACGACAAGCTGGCGGCGCAGATCGGCTACCCCTTTTCGCTCTGGACGCCGGAGGCGGAGCCGCGGAACGCCATGGCCGGCGGCCTGTACCAGGTGTCGGCGGAGGCCGGCACCCCGCTCACCGGCAATGTCACGCTGGCCGCGCCGGTACACCTCACGTTCCGCTGGTCGAACGGCAGCTTGGCGGTCACCAAGCAACTGGATTTCGACGCCTCGTATGTGGCGCATGTCGTCACCTCGGTGACGCAGAACGGTGCGCCGCTGGCCCACCAGATCGCCTGGCCGGGCGATTTCGGCGATCGCACCGAGGCCAACCATGCTGCGACGCTGCATCCCTTTGACCATGTCGGCGACTCCCTGAAGCTGCTTCCCCTTAAGAAAGACTCGGCGCCAGTCGCGACACAGGGAGGGGATTTCCGTTTCACCGGGCTGGAAGACCAGTACTTCGCGCTGGCTTTCCTGCCGGTGCATGTCGGGGTTCAAACCTTGGACGTCTTCCATACCCGCGTGGACAGCGCCACCGGCGCGGTGGAGACACCCGGATCCGACGGTACGTATCCCGACACCAAGAAGCCCTTGGACACGGCTGGAATGGCCGTGGGCGAGGGTGGCAACAACGATTTTCGCGTCTTTGTCGGGCCCAAGAAGATCGACCTCTTGAACTCGGTCGACCCCGAGTTGCGGAAATTGGTGGATTTTGGCTGGTTCAGCATTGTCGCCGAACCGATTTTCCTGGCCATGACCTGGCTCTACGCCCACTGGATCCACAACTACGGTTGGGTGATCATTGCGCTCACCTTCTTCATCAACCTCGCCATCTTCCCCTTGCGGCTGAAGGGGCAGAAGAGCCAGGCCAAGATGACGGCCATCCAGCCGCGCATCCAGCCTTTGAACGAGAAGATGAAGCGCTATCCGATGCGCGATCCGCGCCGGCAGGAGATTCAGCAGCAGGTCATGAAGTCTACCAGGAGGAGGGCATCAACCCCATGGGGGGGTGCCTGCCGATGCTGCTGCAGCTCCCGCTTCTGTATGCTTTTTATCGGGTTTTGGCGGGTTCCATCGAGCTGCGGCACGCTCCCTGGATCGGCTACCTGCACGATCTCTCATCGCGCGACCCCTATTTCATCCTGCCGCTGCTGATGATCGGAGCGCAGTTCTGGTCGATGACCCTGATCCCCCCGGCGCCGGGCCAGGACCCGATGCAGGCGAAAATGATGAAATACATCATGCCGATCGGGCTGGGCTACATTTTCTTCTTCCTGCCCAGCGGTGTTAACCTCTACTACCTCACCAGCAACCTGCTGAGCGTTGGCCAGCAAACGTTCATCAACCGCACCATGCCCGTGGCCGTTGCCAAGAAGCGGGCCTAGACCCCAACCAGCCATGCTTGCCCGCGACCAACTCGAAAGCCGCCTCCGCACCTTTCTCGACTTCCTGCTACCCGCCAGCCACGTGCGGCTGACGTACCAATTTTTGGAACCGCCTCCGCAGGCGGCGCAACGCGAGTTCGAAAATCCCGACCTGATCGTGGATTTCGACGGCCAGGATGTGGAGTTGCTGTTGGGGGACGGCGGGGAGTTGTTGCGCAGCATCGAACACCTCGCCCACCAAACGCTGCAGTTGAGCGGCGACGAGCACGAAAAGTTGATCTTCGATTGCCGCAACCGACGCATGTTGCGCGTCGACGAGCTCAACCAGGCGGCGCTGCTGGCAGCCGAGCGGGTTTCGAAAACCGGCATGCCGTTTCACTTTGCGGGCATGAATTCCCGCGAACGTCGCATCGTGCACATGGCGCTGCGCGATTTCCAGGGCGTGCAGACCGGCAGCGAGGGCATGGGACCACAGCGGCACGTGGTCGTGGCGCCCGCCCGGCCGGTGTCCAACACGCTGCCGCGCAAGGATTTCCGACGCTGACCGGCGCTGGCCGGTGACTACACCTGCCCGGGCGCGACCGGTCGTCACCCGTGCCTCGGTCTTGGTTCTTGCGGTCCCGCCCCTCACACCGGTCCGCTGGTCTCTCCCCACGCCTGTAACGTTTCAGCCCGGTTTGGCG
>Ga0102924_1006111_pt1 | contig 11420 bp, 8 predicted proteins | sample PaiPotPPM11metaG_FD_80116 | JGI IMG/M metagenome (GOLD analysis project Ga0102924, IMG submission 80116) | Iron sulfur acid spring bacterial and archeal communities from Banff, Canada, to study Microbial Dark Matter (Phase II) - Paint Pots PPM... ...
AGATCCTGCCGCGCGCGGTTGGTGAGGTCGCGCAGCTGCCCGGCGCCGAACAGCGAGCTGAGCAGCTGCTCCGGCCCGGCACCGGCGTCGGCGGCGGCGGCATCGCCGGTCCCGGCCGGCTGGGCGCCGGCCCCGAGCGAGGTCATCATCAGCACCAGGGCCAGCGGCTCGTGGTCGAAGGAGACCACCCGGGCGATGGAGCGCTTGGTCACGTTCTCGGCCTGGACCAGCTCGAGCACGCGGTCCTGCCACTCGCGGACCAGCCGCCGGGCCTGGGCGGGCAGCTCGTGCGTGGCCTTGGCCAGGGCCTCGGCGTCGGCCGGCGGGGCGGGCTCGGCGGCCGGGGCCTTGTCGGTCAGGCCGAGGTCGGCCAGGGCGATGGCCAGGTAGTCGGAGGCGGCGCTGCGGCCGGCCTCGGCCGCGGCGGCCAGCTCGGACAGCAGCGCCTCGCCCGCGGGGCGCTCCTGCAGCCGGGTGACGGCCTGCTCGGCGGACCTGGCCGCGGTGGCGGTGATCAGCGACTCCAGGCTGCCGCGCAGCGCGGTCCGCAGCGCCCCGGCCCTGGCCGGCATCCGCTTCTTCTTGGCCTTGCTGGCCGTGCCGCGGCCCCGGCGCACCTGCAGGGTGCGCATCAGGTCGCCGGTGCCGGCGAAGTCCTGCCAGCGGGCCAGCACCTCGCCCTGGATCAGCGAGCCGTCCCTGGCCGCGCCGTCGATCTCGGCCAGGCCGCCGTCATAGGCCGCCTGAACCGCCCCGGCCAGCTCGCGGCGCAGCGTCAGCTGGGTCTGGGCCTGGGCAGCCAGGGCGGGGATCCGGGTCCGGAAGGTGTCCAGCATCCCGGACATGGTCTGGGTCAGCACGGCCACCCGCCGGTCATCGCCCGACGCGGTCTCCTCCAGCCACTCCCGCACCGGCCGGGCGATCTCGGTCGGCAGCATGGAGCCGGTCACGAAGGTCTCGGCGATCAGGAAGCGCCGCATGTCGGTCAGCCCGTTGGCCTCGAGCATGGCATCGAAGTGGGCGCTGAGCTGAGGCGCGGCCGAGGGCGGGACCCGCGACAGCACGACGGCCAGGGCGGCGGCGCGGTCGCGGGCGTCCTGGAGGAGCTCCCAGACGGTGGCGTCGGCGTAGCGGCGGGCTGAGGTCATGAACAGCCACAGGTCCGAGGCGTCCAGGAACTGGTGCGCGAAGTCGCGGTGGGCCTTGACCACCGAGTCGATGTCCGGGGTGTCCAGCAGGGCCACGCCCTTGGGCATGCCCTCGCTGGCCGCCAGCACCAGCAGGCCGTCCCGGCCGGGCATGGCCAGGCCCTGCTGCCGTACTCGGGGCAGGGTGGGCAGGAAGACGTTCTCGGCGAACCAGTGGGCGTCGCTCGGGTGGCAGGCCAGCACCGGGCTGTTGGTGGTGGGCCGGCGGATGCCGGTCTGGCTGACCTGCTGGCCGACCAGGCTGTTCATCAGCGTCGACTTGCCGGCGCCGGTGGAGCCGACCAGCGCGATCAGGATGGGCGCGCCGGACTGGCGCAGCCGGGGCAGCAGGTAGTCGTCGATCTGGCTGAGCAGCTTGCGCCGCTCGGCCCTGACGTCGGCCACGCCGGGCGCCTCCAGCAGCAGCGGCACCGTGACAATCGGGTGGCGCAGGCTGAGCAGCGCGGCCTCCAGTCGCCGGGCGTCCACCTTGACGTAGGGCTCGGTCGGCGCGGCACCAGCCTCCGGCGGCGCAGCACCCGCCTCGGGCGGTGCGCCACCAGCCTCGGGCGGTGCGCCACCAGCCTCGGGCGGTGCGCCACCAGCCTCGGGCGGTGCGGCACCGGCCTCGGGCGGCTCAGCGCCAGCCTGGGACGGCTCGGTGCCGGGGTCGCCCGGCTCGGCGCTGGCCGGACCGGCGGCTGGCGGGGTGGCCTGGCGCGGCCCGGTGCCCGATGAGCCGGGGCCGGGACTGGGGCCAGCCGCGGCGGGCGGTTCGGGCTGCCGGGCGGCGGGCGCCGGCTCACTGGCCCGGCCCGGGTCGTCGGGCGGCCCGCTGCCACGGGGCGTGCCGACCTGGGCGGCGGGGGCCGCACCGGGGGCGACATCGCGCGCCGGGCCGGCGTGAACACCCCGGCGCGGGGCGGTGGCCCTGGCCCGGGCCGAGTGCACGCCGAACGGACGGGGCTCGCCGCCCTGGGCACCCGCCGACGGTTCGCGGGCCGGCCGGGGGCCGGTGGCGTGCAACCCAGCCCCGGCCGCGTGGGCTCCGCCGGTAACGGAATCGGCCGAGTGCCCGCTATCAGACTGAGCGCTCGCTGGCTGGGCGCCCGCCGGCTGAGCGCCACCGGCGAGCACCGGGCCGTCGTGGGCTCCGCCGGCCTGTCCGGCGCCGCGACCACCCTGGCCCGGATCGCGGTCCTGGGCGGGATTCCCGGCCGCGGGGGCACCAGCCGCGGGGGCACCGGCCGCGGGGGCACCCGCCGCGGCGGCGTCAGTCGCGGAAGAACCGGCCGCCGGGGTACCAGTCGCGGGAGCAGGAGCACCACCGGACTTCGCTAGGGCGCCGCCCGGCTCGGCCACGGGCACGGCGGCGCTGCCCGTGCCGCCAGCCGGCACCGGCACGGTGCTCGCGCCCTGTCCCTCTGTCATGCTCCCGGGCCTCCTGCCCAGTCGGGACGCCCCGTCCGCCGCTCCTACCAGGTTCAACTTCCGTGCGCCGGGTCGGCTTCGCCGGCTCTCCGCCCCAAAGCCGCCGTACTACCCGGTTCCTGTGCTGCCGGCGCCGATAGTCCTCCGAGGTCGCCAGCCCAAGTGCTCAGGTGGCGACAGTATCCGGTTTCCGGCCTTCGGGGCTATTGTGCGCTGCGAGGGAAGATTACCCGCAGCGACGGCCTAATCAGGGCCTGTCGGGCGAGTAACAAGTGACTCATTCGGGCTAGTTCGCCGGGATCGTGCCCCTGGCCCTCGCCCGCACCGCTCAGCCGAGGTCCAGTGACCGGATCCGGCCTCATCTGCTACCGGCCGCCCAGTCGCGCTCGGCCCGGCCGGGGCGCCCGGCCGGGTCCTGGCCCGGTTTCGATCCGCCGCCTGTCGTGGCCGCTTCCAGCAGCGCGCTGAACGCCGCTACCGCCACCGCCGGGCCACCTTTCTCCGACACGTTGCTAACCGATCGCATGCCGCTGGCCCGCAGGGCGTCCTTGGCCTCGGCCGCACCGACGAAGCCGGCTGGCAGCCCGACCACGAACGCCGCCTCCACCCGGCGGGCGAGTAGCTCCTGGAGCGCCTCGGCCGTGCCGCCGACCACCCACACCGCGCCCGGGCCCGCCTCGCCGAACGCCAGCCGGACGGCGGCCGCCGCCGGGCTGATCGCGGCGGTCCTGGCCAGGCGGGCGGTCAGCGGCTCGCCGATCTTGGAGATCAGCGGGCAGCCGGTGATCCCGGCCGCGACCATGGCGCTGTCGACGATCACCGGGGCCCCGGCGGCCAGCGCCTCGACTCCCGCGGCCAGCGCGTCCTCGTCGCAGACGAGATCGGTGAAGTAGTCGAAGTCGGCGCTGGCCTGGATGACCCGCTCGGTGACATCGCGGCTGAACCGGGGCAGCCGGGAGAGATCTATACGAGACCGCACAATGCGGTAGGACTCCTCCTCGGCGGCCTGCGGGTCCGGCGGTCCCCAGCGCGCATCAGTCACCGCGGCGTCACCTCCTCCCCGGCACGACATGGCCCCAGAACACGCACGCGGGCTGCGAATCCGCCCCCGGGCGTGCAGCCTCCCAGCATGGCACAGCCCGGCCCGCCTGGACCGCCCTAACGGGCAGGAGCGGACGGTACGGACAGGCACCGGAGGGGCCACGCCGGTCGGTAGGGGCCATAGTTGGTTCGCTTACCTAAGTACATCGATACACTGGCGGGGCGCCCCCCGGTTCGGGTGCGCGCACCTGATGGGAGCTGCCCGCGGCGTAGCGGTGCCAGCAAGCAGACAGTGGCGGACAGCGGGCCAGATCGTGGCCGCAGAGCGACTTCTGGGCTGACGGCCAGACAGAACCCGCCAAACCCAGATATAACTCTTGGCCAGCAATACATCATGGGAAACGGAGCTGCGGTGGGCCACAGCCATCGTTCCCGGGTCGGTCTGACCTGGGCGACGTTGCGGTCGGGCGACGTTTACCGGCCGGGCGCCGGGGAGAATGACATTCTCGAGCCACGGCTCTCGCGGGGGGCCCGTGAAGGCCATGACGCAGCAGCGCGCCGGCGTGGTATCCGGCCTCATGAGCTGCGGCAAGATCCGTTTAGCAGATCCCGGCGGAGCCGGGCGGACGGTCAGCGACCCTGGCCGGCGGCCCGCACGCACGGCCGATTGGTGACAAACCGGGGCACGACCTCAAGTCGGACCTGGCAGACAGCGGGGCCCGAATACGCGGAGGCAGCGTAGTGACAGTAAGCAAGGCAGACGACAACGCCGTTGACAGCGCGGCCGCTCGCGCTTTCATCGACCAGTACGGCAGGCGGGCGACCGAGCTGCCGCCGCTGGCGATCGTGATTGCCGCCTACAACGAGGAAGGCGCGATCGGCCCGGTCGTCGAGGCCCTTCCGTCGGTCATCTCCGGCCTGGAGGTCGCCAAGATCGTCGTGTCCGACGGCTCGGTCGACTCCACCGTCAAGGACGCCGAGACGGCCGGGGCGCTTGTCTGCGACGTGCAGGTCAACCGGGGTCAGGGTGCCGCGCTGCGGCTGGGCTACCGGCTGGCCCGCGAGGGCGGGGCCAAGTACATCGTCACCACGGACGCCGACGGCCAGTACAACCCGGCCGAGATCGAGGCGCTGATGGCGCCGATCCTGGCCGGCCAGGCCGACTTCGTGACCGGCTCGCGGACGATGGGCAGCGAGGAGACCAAGGACCCGGTGCGCAAGCTCGGCGTCCGGGTCTTCGCGGTCGTCATCAGCATGCTGACCGGTCAGAAGATCAGCGACACGACGTTCGGGCTGCGGGCCATGCGGGCCGAGGTGACCGGCGCGGTCCTGCTAGAGCAGCCCCAGTACCAGGCCGCCGAGCTGCTCATCGGCGTGATCACCCACGGCTACAAGGTGATCGAGGTCCCGGCGACGATCCACAAGCGCCAGGTCGGCCAGAGCAAGAAGGGCCACAACGCGACCTACGCGCTGCACTTCACCGGCGTGATCTGCCGGACCTGGTTCCGCGAGCGTCAGCGCCGCGCGCGGGGCTGACCGCCCAGTTCCGCGGGGGTCGGCTGGTCGTCAGCCGGCTGGCTGACCCCTGACTGTGACTGCCGGGCCGCCTGCTCCTCGGCCTCCGCCAGCTGCTGGCTGGGGCTGAGGACCTGGGCGGCCCTTGCCTTGTTGCCGTGGCTCGCGAACAGCACGTAGTGGAAGATCACGAAGCGGGCCAGGAACGTGAAGCAGTTGGCCAGGAAGTACGCGCCGTTGATCACGGCGACGTGCTCGATGCCATGGTGTCCCATGTGCCGGGACCAGATGCTCGCCTCATGGCTGACGAACGACAGGAAGCTCCACGCCGCGATCGACACGACCCAGAACGGCAGCGTCTCGCGGAGCAGGTCCGGCCGGCCCTTGCGCTCCCAGGCCCAGCGGCTCAGCACGTAGCTGACGCCGGCGCCCACGATCGAGGCCACGAAGGCGGCCACGCCCGCGGTGACGTGCGCCACGCCGACCAGGATCGCGAGCGTGATCTGGCTAGAGGCCAGGGCGGCCAGCGACACCGGCACAAAGCGCAGGAACCGCCTGCCCGGTTCGCTCTGGAGCTTGCTCCGGAGCGGGCCGGGAACCAGGTCCCATGCGTTGCCGATCTTGCTATGAGCTCCAGCCATGGAAGTCCCCACTAAAGAGCGTTTTCGGGTCAGTGAGACACGTATACAGTACGGGAACCGAAGGGCCCGTTGGCCGGGATCCCCATATGCCCTGCCCTGGTTCTGCCGCTTGAATCATGGCGGGCGCGGGCCGGCGACGGCGCTGCGGGCCAGGTAGGAGTATGCGCGGGGCGGCATCCGCCCGCAGGTTGTTCTCGTATTCGCGGGCCGGACGGGGTCACCCCAGGTGGCCGCCGAGGGACTGCGGCACCTGCCAGCGGGCACCCGACGTGGACGCTGCCCATAGGCCGCCATGTACCCCCTTCCAGAACACCTCGAACGGCCCCGAGCCCATTCCGGCCGCCGCGAAGGGCTCTGAGCCCAGCCTGCCCGCCGGCACCCGGGCCGGCACATGCCAGTGCCCGCCGGAGGAGTAGCTCACTTCCCACAGCCCGCCGCCGCGGCCGCGGAAGAACACCCGCGCGCTGCCCGCGGCGGCCGCCGGCCAGGGCGTGCCGCTGATCACGCCGCCCAGGTCGCGCGGTACCCGGGCCCGGTGGCCGGGGCTCAGGAAGGCCGACCAGACGTGATGCGGGCTGGTCGAGCCGCGCCAGACCACGTCGACGGCCCCGCTGGGCAGCGCCGTGGCGTGCGGCGCCCCGCCCATCGGGCCCATGCCCAGGCTGGCCGGGCGCGTCCAGCCCTGGCCCAGGCGGCGCGTGACGCGCCACAGGGTGCGGGCCGGGCCCGGACCCTCCCAGAAGACCTGGACCACGCCGTAGCGGCTCTCCACCGGCGCCGGCGGCCCTGACAACTGGCCGCCCAGGCGCTGCGGCCCGCTCCAGCCCCGGCCGGGGGTGTACTGGCCGTGCCACAGGTGATCGTCGGCCGAGCCCTTCCAGAACACGTCGATCACCCCGTTGGGCTGGGCCACCGCCCGCGGCACGCTGCCCAGGTGCCCCATCAGCGCGATCTGCCGGGCGGGCTGCCAGCGGCCGCTGACCCGGCGCGCCAGCCACAGGTAGCCGGTCCGGCCCTGGTAGAACACGTCGAGGACGCTGCCGCCCACCGCCACCACGGTCGGCTGGCCGCTGAGATCGCCGCCCATGTCCACCGCCGGCTGCCAGCGGCCTCGCGGGCCCCGGCCCTGGCGCCACAGGTGGTGATCGGCGCCCTCGTAGAAGACCGCGGACGACTCGGCGGCCTGGCTGCCCTCCATGGTCCCGCCCGGCACGGCCAGGCCGATGTCCACGTAGTCCTGGTCCACGTCGATGGTGGCGCCGCCGTAGGTCTGGGTGTCATTGCCGCTGAACTGGTGCAGGCGGTGACTGAGCGGCCAGGCCTTGCGTCCGTAGACGCTGTCGGCGACGTTCCTTGAGCCGTTCCACAAAGCGTCATAGATGGCATCGGGCATGGCATAGGCGCCTCGCCCGTATTGCCGGGATAGGTCGATGATTCCCGACCGCGAGCTGCTGTAGACGCCGGACAGGTAATTCATCCGGTGCAGCGCCGTCGTCCAGGCGGAAAGGAATCGCAGCGCCGCCCCGGTGTCTTTAGCCGGATAGGCTTCCATGTCGTAATAGATCGGCGTGCGCGGCCCGAAGCCCAGGCGCTGGGCCTGCGCGACGGCGTCCGCGGCGGCCCTGGCGCCCTGCGCGGCCGGGCTGCTCAACTCGCCGAACGCGGCCTGCGGGCCGGCGTACATGGGGAAGAACTTCCACCCCGCGGCGGCCTGGCTCCGCACCCAGCCGGCGGTGAGGTTGCTCTGGTCGCAGGCCCGGTCCGAGCCGCCGATATAGATGCCCACCGCGCGGTAGGGCGAGTGCCGGCGCCACTGGCGCATGTAGCTGGCGCTGGGCGCCGCGCAGGAGTCAAAGCCCAGCCCGCGGAAGTTGGCCACCGCCGCCGGGAGCGTGGGCAGCCGGACCGGGATCGCCTTGATGAACGCCGGGGCCGCCTGCCGGGTCATCCGCCTGGCGGTCGCGGTCAGCACCGCCGCGGCTGGCTTTCCCGCGGCTGACTCTCTCGCGGCGGGCCCGCCCCCGGCCGCGTCCAGCAGCGCCGGGTTGGGCAGCACGATCTGCGGCGCGGGCAGGTCCGCCCTGGCCAGCATGGTGTAGATGACATTCGGGTCGCGGTCGAAGGTGGCGCTGATCCTGATCCGCGGCGCGGTCGCGGTGATCTGCCGCGACACCGGGTTCTCCGTCGCCGAGTGCCGGGCCGACGCCGGGCCGGTCTGGATGACCACCGCCTCGGTGGTGCCGAACAGCCAGCTCGGGCAGGCCTGGTCGGGCCCCGGCCCGCCCAGGTACACGGCGTGCTGGTCGAACCGCACGCAGGTCCTCGGGTGCAGCGCCTCGTCGATGACCGGCCAGGACGCCGGAACGTCGAACGTGTACCCCTGGTACAGCACCTGCTTCAGGCCCGCGGGCGTGCCGGCCGCCGCCGGGCCGGCGCCCGCGCCGGCCAGGAGCCCGCCGACCAGCAGGCTGGCGACCACGGCCGGCGCCTGACGCCTGGTCCGGAACCGCAGAAAGACGCGCATGCAGCAGCGCATGACTTGCGTGTACCTCCCCCGTTATGCGCCCAGTCCCCCGACTGAACGCTTAACACCGCGCCGGCGGCTATTACTTGCTGCTGGCCATTCGGCCGCGGAGTTATGGGAATTCAGGTTAGTTGGCGGCCCCGTGGTGAATCGGCCCGACGCGCCGGCCATGGCCATATTCGACGGGCAAAAGGGCGGGCATTGGAGTTACCCAGCGCGCAGCAGCTGGGCGGCGGCAAGAGCCAGGAGAACCCTTGTTGCGCGATTTCGAAAGCCCGGCCCGAAGCAGCGCCTGCTCGGCGCCGGACAGATCCGGAATTTCGGTAGTTACATGGATACTCTAAGTTGTCACCGTGTCCGCCCGCGATGCCTTTCTGGCCAGGGCCAGCTCCACCCGGCGACGCAGCACGACCCGCTCGGCCAGGGTCCACCAGGTCGTGGTCAGCAGGTAGAGGCCCGCGGCCAGCGGGACGAACATCGCGATGATCACGGTCGTGAACGGGATGATCCTGGTCAGGCCGCTCATCACCCGGGCCTGGGCGGCCGAGCCAGCGTCGGACTCGACCGCCGCCGTGGCCGTGGCCTGGCTGGCCAGGCGGGCGGACCGCCAGCCGCCCCAGGCCAGCAGCGCGAACAGGCCGATGAACACCAGGCCGTGCGCGCTGAGCGGGCCCGCGGCCAGCCAGCCCGAGCCGAGCGGCGTACCGAGCAGGTGGTGGGTCAGCAGCCGGTTGGGCTGCCCGCCGACGGAGTGGGACAGGAACAGCCGGTACACCACGCTGAAGAACGGCAGCTGGATCAGCAGCGGCAGGCAGCCAAGCAGCAGCCCGCCGCCTTCGCGCTGGTAGAAGGCCGCCAGCTCGCGCTGGAGCCGGTCGGGCTGACTGGCGTACCGGCGGCGCAGCTCCGCGATCTGGGGCTGAAGCCGGGCCTGGGCGGCCTGGCCGCGCAGCGCGTAGTAGCTGAGCGGGAGCAGCAGCAGGCGGACCGCGATGGTGAACGCGACGATGGCCGCCGCGGCCGCCAGGGGCCCGGCCACCGGCGCGAACGCGGTGGCCAGCGTAGTGACGAGGTGATAGGCGACGCTGACACCAGCGTCGAGGAATCCGAGCATTTTTAACAACCTCCAGCGGGTCGGGAACGACGCGAACGGCTGAAGGCGGCCGGCTAGAACACCGCAGCCCGGGGCAGCCCGGCGCTTGCGCCGCGAGTCTGGGCTCGGGGCGCGGTTCAGCGCGGGTCGTGCACGGGAGGATAAAGGCGGAGGTCAGGCGGCCGCCGGGGCCGCCACTCCCGGTGCTCGGGGCCGCGGACGTCCAGCGGCATCGGGATCCCGCTGCCGCTGGAACGCGGCGGACCAGGCCTTCTCGCGCAGAGCCACGTCGCGGCCGGTGAGCGGGCCGGCCGGGACCGCGACGCTGGCCCGGTAGGCCAGCAGCGCGACGGCCATGCCGACGAGCGCGAGGGCAGTGAGGGCAAGCAGGTCACGCGGACTGGCCAGGGCTAGCCCGAGCCCGCAGGCAGACGCGGCGAGCTGCGCGAGCTCGGCGCGAGGGCTGGGACGCATGGCGGCTCCCCTTCGGGGCGCGCTGCCGTGGGGGCGGCGCTTGTCCGAGCTTACCGCCGGGCCACACGGCGGGTCAGCAGGGCGGCGCCGACCCCGATCGTGAACCCGGCCAGCACGTCGGACGGGTAATGCACCCCGGTGACCACCCGCGACGCGCCCACCGCGGCGGCTAGCGCGCCGACCGGCACGGCCAGCGCGGGCAGTTCCAGCGCGGCGCCGGTAGCGAACGCCGCGGCCGACGCGGCGTGGCCCGAGGGGAACGACGTCGTGCGCGGCAGCCCGTGGGTCAGCCGGCGGGCTTCCGGCACCTCGGCGCTCGGCCGGGGCCGGCCGGTCAGGCCCTTGCCGATCACGTTGCTGACCGCGCTGGCCACGGCCAGGCTGGCCAGCCCGAGCCCGGCCGCCCGGCGGGCCCGCCTGCTGCCGGTGAGCGCGAGGCCGGCCGCGACGCCCAGCCACAGGACACCGTGGTTGGCCGCCCGGCTGAGCCGCGGCATGACCTCGTCCAGCACCGGCGACTGGATCGCGGCGATCCGCGCCATGATCGCCCGGTCAACCGTCCCGACCGGCCCGGGGCTAGTAGTGCTCATCGCGGTGATCTTCCCCGCTGCCGGCCCGGCTACCCCACGCCCCTAGCCAGCTGCACCACTTACTCCGCTCTGCCACCGCGGGGATTTCATGATCACGGAACCTGGTCAGCGATATGAGGCCGTCGCGTCATGATCACTTAGGGGAGCCTCATGATCACGGTCACATGTCAGTGATAGTGACTGAGAAGTGACCATGATCATGGCGTCGCCAATTCCGGCGCCGTCACAAGGCGGGCTGCGGGCAGACCGGAACCGGGCTCACCGTGACCGGCCGGACCTCTGGGGCAGGCCGGGCGGAAGGGGCCAGCGGGACTGGCCGCCTGCACGGGCGTGGGGCTAGCGGACATCATGAACAACCGCCACTTCGGCGCGGGCTGGCTTAGCCGGGGGCTCCTTCATGACCACGGAACCTGGGTAGTGATAACCGCTGACCAGGTTCCGTGATCACGCCGGTCCGACGCCGGGTCAGCCAGCGCCGGCGATGGCGATCAGGGCGACCGACGCCGCCGCCAGGCCCAGGCCCACCAGCCGCACCACGGTGAGCCGCTCCCCCAGCAGCAAACGCGCCATCAAGATCGTCGTGGCCGGATAGAGCGAGGTGATCACGGCCGTCACGGCCAGCAGCCCGGCGTGCGTGGCCACGAAGAAGCACAGCGTCCCGCCGCCCCCGGTAACCCCGGTCAGCACGGCCAGCCAGCTGGCCCGCCGCGGCGGGAGCCGCAGCTGACCTCGCACCACGGCCAGCGTGCTCGCGAACGCCAGCCCCGCCACCTGAGCAATCAAAGCGGGCCAAAGGTCACCGCCGGAGCCGGCCCGGTTGAGCCCGATGAACAGGACCCCGAATCCCGCCCCGGCCGCCAGCCCGTACAACACCCCAGCCAGCGGCCGGGGCGGGATTCGGGGTCCTGTTCATCGGGCTCAACC
>Ga0102924_1006112_pt1 | contig 11418 bp, 9 predicted proteins | sample PaiPotPPM11metaG_FD_80116 | JGI IMG/M metagenome (GOLD analysis project Ga0102924, IMG submission 80116) | Iron sulfur acid spring bacterial and archeal communities from Banff, Canada, to study Microbial Dark Matter (Phase II) - Paint Pots PPM... ...
CTGAGGGTCATCATCGACGATCAATAGGACAGGCTTCATAAATAAAATCTCCTTACATATTGTAATTTGTTTAAAGAGAAAAGTATTACTATTTTTGACGTCATAGATTTATTCACCTTGACCTCATAACTTCATTTCAAACCTTTTGACTTCATTTGTTTTTTCTTCTTCTATAACTTGAGTTTATCTATTGCAAACTTCGAGTCTTTTCCTCTTCCTGTAGCATCCTATTCCTTGTAATCATAACAAGGGCGATTGATACTATAGAGACTATTGCTGCTGTAAGAAATATTAAAGTGTATGCCATTGAAGAGGGAAATGTACCAACAATTCCCTTTACAAATACTTGATTTTGTTGCATATATATTGCTGCAATAGCTGGACCGATAGAACTCCCCAGGATACTAAGAACTACCGTCATACCTAGTGATACACCACTAAACTGCTTTGGAGTTGACTTCATCGTAATATCAAATACGCCAACTTGCGTCAATGATATACCAGCTGCTATAACTGCAAGATTCGTTGCTACCAGAAATTGTGTTGAATGAAACGCAAAAAGGCTGAAAAAACCAATAGTACTTATTATACTTCCAGCTAGTGTGGGTCTCAGATTTCCCAACCTTGACATTATAAAACCAGAGGAAGGTGCGATTATCAAAAGTATAATCATAAAAGGCAATTGAACATTTGCAGTAGATACCGCATCTCCGCCAAATCCTACCGGTTCTGGACTTCTTACAAGTATTGGTATGGTCTGATATACCATAAACATTGTAATACCCAAAATCATCATAATGACATTAGCAGGGAGGAGAATTTTATTAGTTAGTAATTTCAAATTAATCAATGGCGATGTGCTCCTTTTCTCGACAATCACAAATAAAACCAATGAGACAATAGTTGCTGCGATAAAAACACCTGTGATCTGTATTGAATAAGTTGCGAAAGATGTGAGTGTCAGCAGAAATGAGGTTATTGTAACGGCCAGTGTTATTACACCCTTTAGATCTAATGTAGGCACCACAACAGTGGCAACAACTTTTCCACATGCAACACAAAATTCAGTTTCGACGCCACCAGTACCACTTTTTTGTGTTTGCTGCAATAATTGTCCCTTCCGTTCTTCCTCTTCCTCTTCTTCTAACTTCGTATCATGAATAACTCGTCTGATTATGAACCAAAGTGCAATTGCAACAGGCACTATAGAGAAAAATGTAGCATGCCATCCAAAATTGTTGATTATACTGCCTCCTACAGACAAACCTACGACCGAACCACCTGCATACATTGCACTAAATATTCCTACACCTATCGCAAGCTTTTCTGGTGGGAATTTATCTCTTATAATACTAAAAGCTACAGGAAACATCGCTACACCCATACCTTGAATTATCCTGGTAGCAATTAGAAAGTATATGTTATTAGCAAATCCTCCTAGAGTAATTCCTATGATATAGATTACCATGATAATTATTACTATTTTCTTTCTTCCATACATATCAGACAACTTGCCACCGATTGGAGTCATAACAGCAGCTGAAATAAGATATGCAGTAAGTATCCAAGAAGATGTGTTGTAAGATATTTTAAAGTCTCTGATAATATCTGGAATAGCCGGTAAAAGCATAGTTTCTCCAAACATAGTGACCAAGAGTGCAGAACCCAATACTATGAGAGTTATCCATGCAGAACCGGGGATCTTCACGGATGTAGTAGATGTTCTTTTACCCTTGTTATCCTCTGGAGACGAAGGTGATATTGGTGTCTCTGCCAAATATATCAGATCCCAGTCGTTGAAGATTTCTTTGATTTTAATTTTGGGGCTGTTTCATCTTCAATTTCATCATAACATGTTTTGTCATTCGTTTTAATAATTGTACATGGGCATGAATTCATATATTAAAAAAGCTCCCGCCAACTTGAAACTATATTATAATCAAACAATATTGTCATATACTCAGTCAGAGTCGTAATAAGTATTTAAGACTAACAGTAATTAAAAACTGAATAAGTTTGGTCACGCTGACTTGACGGCACGCAAATAACTTGGCTAAGTCCTTGCAAACTCAAGCTCAAATTTTTCAATATTGCTTCTCTAGACTTGTATGATAATCTAGAAGTTAATGGATCCCATCCTACCATTCCGATAATCGTCTATTGCATTATAGATTTCTTGTTGGGTATTCATCACAAATGGTCCGTATCGTGCGACTGGCTCATTTAGAGGAAGTCCTGCTATAAGCAATACGGTCGGCCGTAATTGATACTTCGTCACCATCCTTAGCGAAAAGCACCATTTGTGCTCGTGCTTTGCATGCTGCCCATTGATTCCAAATAAACCTTTGCCGTCAATTACACATACAAACGCATTATAATCTCGTGGAACAGCTTGTACTAATTTGGCACCTGGTTGTAGTGTAAAGTGCAAATACATGATAGGAGTACGTGTGTCAATTACAGCACAAGCACCCAAAGCTTCCCCTGCGATGACTTTGGCTGTGACAACGCCTCCTTCAGCATGGACAACTGGAATCTTTAAATAAAGTACCTCAATAAAGATGGTTTCCCCTCACACTTGAACTCACAACTTCATCTAAAGTAATGACTCACTATACACTAGTAGTAGCCTTTAACGAAGGCATATCTTTATCTTTTATCGTATAATTCATCCGCAGCGGAGCAGGGAGAAAGTACATTGAAAATATTTGGAGAATGAAAATTGAGCTGCGAATCATCCAAAACAATCTTCAAGCTAGCTAGATTAGAAGTGTTCTATAATGCATTAATACAAATAAATATAATGTATATGTATGAAAAACATTCTGCGTCGATTATATGACGCTCAGATTACTGTAATTGCACCGGAAGATTTAGAATTATTTTGCGTCGGCAATGTAGAAAACTATTGTCATAAACCACATAAAGTTTGCTATAGGATCTGTTCATGAAAGATAACTTGGGTTTGTACCAGGCCAACTTTATTCAATTCAGATCCTTTTCCGTAATCCACAAGTGCTACACCAGTCCCTAGACCTGTCATCTCAATTCCACCTCTAACCCAATTTTTCTTTGCCATACGCGATTTTATTGCACCTACTATAAATGAAGATGTTGAGCTCAGTCTTATTGTCATGCCAATCGCTGCACTGGAAGATATAATTCTATCTTTAACAAAGTATGAACTATCGGAGGAATACCACCCAGGTGAAATGCTCCGAACATAACCAATGCACTACTACATTCGATGAAGATGATTCTGGTTGAGAAAAAACCGACAACTCCTCAGAAAGATATACATCAGGCTGTCAGCAGTTAAACATTCGAGAAGTAGTTGAAATGAGTAATCACTCTAACCTCAAAAATGACGTGGAAATAGTCGAATCGTTCATTCAAGGAATTCGCGACTCGGAAATAATAATTGATCAAAGTGCACGCGATATCCCTTTTACGAAGTATGAATTAGAACAACCGCCACAACGGAGGAATTTGGCAGATGTTCTTGTGTTAATGTTCGAGACTTACAACGAACATAAGAACGACAATCTTAAAGAATTTTCTGCTAAAATATGTGCTCGATGGATAGAGAAGGCGCGTATATTTGGGGTAGTGAAAGAGGGAGAGGGTTTAGCCCGTAAACTTAGAGATTGCAATTCTGAGAAGGAACAACTCCAAAATACTATTGATGAAATTTCTGACAGGAATATACACTTAGAATTTGAAAATCGTGCCTTGCACTTACAATTAGAAGAATCAGAAAAATTCCAGAGGTTATTCATACAAGAGAATAAGTAAAATGCGATGTCCAAATCGCAAAAAAAAGAGCTTGATGTTGAGGAGAGGAATTCCATCGATGTGATGGAATAGTCAAGGAAATTACAATCTCGTATTCCTATGTTTTGTTTAAACAAGGAGAGAAGATCATTATATGCGCAGACATAGACAAGTAGGTTGGTTCATTCAAAGAGCCGCGGCATTTTACAGGCCTAGAGATCCGGCGCAGACTTGAGAACCGCATAAAGTAATGAACGGTCAGTATTAGAAAGTGACTACATTTAATAACCGAGGGTTTTCATAACGATCAACAAGAATTCAATTTACTTCGACCACATTTGCGTCGTTCAGAACAATATTATCTCACCATAAACCCATGGAAGTGCATTAAACACGTGCCTTAGTGTTATTCTTGCATTTTTATAATTAATTCTAACTAGATTCCTATCCTTATTGTCCACAATAGTAGTTTATGCAATTAGACAATTTGATAAAATACGCTACAAAATAGCTCAATAGGATCAGGAAAACAATCTATGAAATTCAAATGAAAAGGCATATAAACATAAAATGAAGATGCTTCTTATATTGAGTGAGGATTTTGTTAAGGTTGCTGATACAAAGGATATATCATCTTCGCAGATGAAAGCAATTGAAGTCGCAGGTGAAAGGATCTGTGTTGTTAATGTTGAAGGAAAATACTACGCTATTGGCAATGTTTGCACCCATCGTGGTGGTCCGCTGGCAGAGGGCACACTTGAGGGCTACGAAGTTGAATGTCCCTGGCACGGTTCCAAATTTGATGTAAGGACAGGAGAGCCGACAAGGCCACCTGCAAAGAGATCAGAACCGATCTATGAACTAAAAGTAGATGGTAATAATATACTAATTAGGAAACCACCTGTAGCTCGTTAGCATCTTTGATTGGTTCTATAAAATCGGGTACTATTCCCTCTCCTATTTCTCTTATCTTCTGCTCAGCAGGAACTGCTTTTTTCCAAAAAGTATCAAAAACATACTGTCCCTGTTCAACAACTTCTTTGACGTTGCTGTAGAAAACTTGCGTCAGGATCTCACTCTGACGTAATGTGGTAGTAGTCATATATTCGGACTCACTAACCGCTATGCCGCCGTTGAATCCCTCCAAATGACGAAATTCATCGACAATTTTTATCAGTTCTTTACAATAACGCATATTCTCTTTAGTAATTTCTGTGATTAATCTTATTTTAGCTCCTCTTCTTCTAGCCTCAATATAGTTATTCTTGTAAATATCAGGAAATTCAATAATTATGGACGGACCATTTTCATCTACATACAGATCCATCCATTTGTTTGCATTTTGCATGAATTGGACGCCTCTTCTAACAGCACTTTCAACACCGTACAACACCTCCGTACTATCTTGTTGTGACTTTTCTGAAACAGACAAAGAATAGGGAAAGAATGGAAATTCTCTATATAAAGAGGCTGTGATGTATTCTTCATTCAAAAGGCTACTGGACCTAATCCATTAGCTAAAGAAAAATTAACGAGAAAAGAAAGTAAGATCCATTTAGGAAATTCGTGCCGTTTGCAGAAGCCTTTCTCATTTTGTCTCCTCTACTACATGCATACCAAGTGATTTTCAATTAAACCAATGCTGTCGGTGGTTCTGATTGTGCCCGCATGTGGTGAGTTACGTTTAAGGTACCGATTTTGGTAGCGCGTTGGGGTAGATATCTGCAAGCCGTAACGGTTCGGGAATTCGTTCTTCCGGTTTAACTAATCGCTTAACGATTTTGATAGCATTTAATAAACTAATTTTGTGACCGACGCTTATGTAGATTGGTTTCTTTTTTACCTTTATCTACCTGATCTTCTCCGCAGCGTAGACTGAAGGTAATACAATAGTAAACGTAGCACCTACTGCCTGCTTGTTATTAGCTGCAAAAATTTCTCCCTTATGTGCATTTATTATCGCTTTAGTTATGTATAGTCCTAGACCAGTTCCGCGTTTATTCTCATTTCCAGGTGTTTTTGTTACAAATTTGTCAAATAGATTTGGAAGGATGTCTTCTGCAATACCATTTCCACTATCGCAAACTTTGATTTCTACTCTTTTTTTATCAGCAGAAACAAGGCTTTCTACTCTTATGGTTCCCATATCAGTGAACTTGACAGCATTGCCTACGATATTCGATATTGCTTGAGTAATACGACTTTTATCTGCATAAATTTCTATCTCTTTATTATTATCACTATTGTCATGAATTCCGCCACTTCCAACCCCACCAATATTAGGGCCAAGCCCCGTCTCAATTGAAACACCCTGTTTAAGACTAATTTTTATCGCATTTACTATATTCAAAATTATTTCATTGATTCTAACTTTTTCCATCGCATAGCTAAGACTGGTACCACTTTCAATTCTACTAACGTCTAGAAGATCGTTTGTTAATTGTTGGAGTCTGTAAGCTTCTAAAAGTATGCCTTTGCATGCTTGTATTGGTTCGATCTGAGCTTTATTCGCCAGACTAGCAAATCCTAGAATTGATTGAACTGGAGTCCTCAATTCATGCGAGGCTATGCTAATAAATTCTTGTTGCATCTTGTCATGAATTTTTAATTGTTCATTTGCTAGTTCAAGTCGTCGACTTGATTCTGAGATTTGTTGATATAACTCGGTTTGTATCCATAAATTCTCGAATATTGAAACATAAGACAAAACACCTGCTCTGCTATGCGAATAAGTTGATGAGCCTATTGCTTCATCAAAAGTTTCCTTTGTGTCATCTCTTAGCTCCATTACTAATGACACTATTTTATCCACTACTAGAATTGTGGCTTTGGTGCCTGAGGTTTGTTCAATGTTTCTAATGACAATACTCTTATCACGATTCTGTATGAGGTCTTGTATTTTATCTTCAGATAAACTATCGGCGTGGGGCATTAAGATCCTAACTTTTACATTGCGTGTCTTTGAGGCTTCTCTCAATGCTATTATTATTCCTATTTTCTCTTGACGAATGAAAGCCTTAGTAGTTGGAAAGATAAGCAATATTTCTTCACTAGCGTGTGATACTAGCTTCAAGTATATTTCATGCGCTGTGGCTGCGTTTGGTACAACTTCAATATCGGTGTCAACACCTTCCTCTATATCCTTTATCCTGTCTTCGGCATCGATTCCATTTTTCCATAATTCATCGAATAAAGAGTTGAAATGATTGATATAAAGAGGCTCATTACTAATTAAGAAACTTTGGCTCATATTGCCCCCTTCCATCTTTTCTATTGTTACCGCCATCTCCGTATTTGAAATGCCAAAATTCATTGGTGGCATATTCTTGAGATGTCTTACTTGTATCCCTTCATTTAGGAAGGTTTTGACCAAATCTAGACTATCTTTATTGTCCATATTTACAATCCATCTCATCCCGTCACCTTTTCCTGTTCGATGCTTCTCTACTACTTTCGTATATGAATCGAAGAGATAATTGTAGGCCATTTGCATTCCACCAAACGCTGAACAAATCGATAATTTGCTTGCGTTATTGTTTAAGCATCTAATTTCATTGATAATTTCATCTCGGTTTTCTAATAGTCTTGTTCGAACATGTATTACTCCTTCTTCAATTTCTCTAAGTTTTTGTTCGGCGGGGATTGCTTTGTTCCAAAGGATTTCAAATACATATTGCTGTTGCTGTACGTCTTCTTTCACATTGCTGTAGACGGCATGAGGTACCGCTGTCGCCGTTGTTGTTGGTTGCGATTCCGTACTATTACGAGTAGTCGTACTGGAAGCAGCAATGGCGGCACAGGAAATGGCAATGTACTCTGTGTCACTAACTGCGAAGTTTCCCTTTACACCTTCTAGATGACGTATCTCACCAATCGTCACTGCCTCTTTACACTGAGAAATATTACCCTCTGTAATTTCAGTGACAAATCTTAATTTTATCCCCGTACTTTTAGCCCTTGACAACGCCTCCCTTATTGATTTGATTAGAACAGGTACAGCCAATGAATTAACATCTGCAAAACAATCCCATCTGCTCTTTGCATTATGAAGAGCTTGTAGGTATGTATCGATTATATTTTCTGTAGAATGTATTACTTCAATCCTTTCAGAATTAGCATTTGTAATGGTAGGAGCGGCTGCAGGAACTGACAAATATTATATCATCGCTAACTAAATATTTATGCATTTATCGAGTTAGAGCTAGCAGGCCCTCTTATGCAAAAGGCTATCTCAGGTATCTCGGATTGTCTTTAGTGACAGGAAATTTATAGCAGTTGAAAAACTTAATCTATACAAGGGCTGGTAGTTCAGGGGTAGAATATGCGCTATTTCAATTTGACAGGTTATACTAGCGCAGTAGCGGGTGTGGAACGACCATTTTAAGACTCTTGGTGAAACCATATTTCCTCAAATCATGAATCCCACCCTCGAAGGCCTTTAGAACGTCCCTGGTCTGTTTTCATTTCTCAAAAGGATGTTGTCTCCATTATTGTTCTCGTTAGCGCTTCCTCTGACAGCCAATAATAACGGCTGTACTTCTTGTTGTATAAAGCATTAAGTCTGCTTGTCGAATGTGACCTCAATGAATTGTTGACTAGTAACGGCCTTTCTTTTTTCGGTCAATTCTACGCCCTTGCTATCTATATTGGAATCTGGGATCCTCTTCGAATTGTATGTCTTTAGAAATACGTCGTAATACCCTCCCAAAACATGCGGCCTTAACACCGTTAGCATACTGCATCAGCAGGCCGGATCGCTTTGTTTAGATCTTCAAACGAGGCAAATGGTATTAACTGTAACATTGAGTCGCCTTCTTTCAGCAAAATTAGGCACGGCCTAGAATCTGCGTTTGCCAGCTGATTGTTAAAAATACGTTTCTTTCGCTTGACAACTCAGATATTCCTTATCGGTAGCGACTCTCGTAATTCTTTTGAATAGAGAATATCATGAATATCTGATCTCTATAGACTGCATTGTGATTCATTCTCATTCCTCAGTCTAAGAAAACATACAATCTTGGAAAGAACGGGATTATTTACTTTTGTATCGATGATCAAAACCTCCGTATAGAGGGGTACGTGGAAAGGGAAGTGTAAAAATACATGAAGAAGTAAACTTTAACATTCCCATCGCAGAAAAGAAAATGACCAGATATTTAGGAAACTTAGAACATCCAAGCATTCAGGGACTATTAGCCGCGCAAAAGAAAGGCGAAATAGTCGTTTTGGAAATTAGTCCAAAGTATTACTCGGCTTGGGATAACGGTAAACAGACAGATTAAATCGGTATATTCTTTGTCCGTTGTATTTGCGACAATTACATCATAAATGCGAGCTTGTTCCTCCGACAAATATCACCCAACCTCTGTTCGTCGGGTATTCTGAAAATATTATTTTCATATTCGTTGATAAGGCCTCAGACAAACATGGCGGAAAAAGGGATTCATGAATCCTTTCCTATGGCCGGTCAATCAAGTCGGGACTGCCCTATCTGTACCTCCGCTAAGGGTTTGAAAGATAGACAAGAATTAGTTGAATATATGAAGACCCACGAGAATAATCCAAATTTAATTATGGAAAAATTTGTAGATTATATAGCAGCTCGTGAAAGCTCACGAGAGCTGCAATAAAAATCTGAAGATGATAGAGACAGACCACAAGCTAATCCAACCTTAGCAGAAGATCCATGGGCAAGAGCAGATGAGGTTGCAAGCAGCATAGCAGATGAGGTTGCAAGCAGCATAGGTTTAGGATCAAAGACTCATTTCTTCTCGACCACTATCTTTGGAATATCGTCCTTTTCAACCTCGCCAGTTTCCTCATTTATAGCTGTGTGGTGAACAAATGCCATAATCATTTGTTGCATTTGATCTTTTTGTATTTTTTCATATTTGATATCATGTATTAGTACTCCTTTTTGTCGAGCAAACATGTTTATTTTGTCTTCTAGTTTTTGTAAGTCTTCTTTTACGTTTTTAGTTGTGGATTGGTTTATGTATTCATGAAATATTTTTACTATCATTTCTTCACATTCTCATGAATTTAGTGATATAAGTCCAATTATACTTTTGCATACTTAAAACTAATTTTACTATTTGTACCCTTCATCGATGTCAGATGCAGGGGATATTCGACGATGATTTTCCGAGTATTTCATTGCCTTCAACTTAGTAACGTTTTGTGATAAATCTTTCAGCGAGATAAAGCTGCTTCACGCAATATATACCCTGAGTGCATTCGACAAGGCCGAGAAAAAAAGTAAATTTGAGAGTTTGAACTGAAACTATTGGCTAAAGAGGATGTAGTGCTCGTCAGCCGACAGTGAAGAAAGTTGAATGGTTGTTATTGCTCCTCATTACCTCCATTTGTATCGTAATCCAGTTTCTCATCAATCTTTTTTTGTAATTCTTTATAACGTTCGTACTTTTTGGTCCATTTAGAAAGTACGAACCATTGTCGTTCTGAAGGACGATGTTCGAGTGGATGAAGGATCTTTTGTTTTTTAGTATTTCAGTATTTATAAATATAGCATAGATCAGATCATATTTAATTTTCCATCGAAAATTTCCCTCGATTTTCAGTAAAAAACCATATATGAGGAGACTATGCGAATAACCTGGAGGTGGGCCAGATTCTGTGCAGGACTATTTCGAGATAGATCGTTTGGTTGAAGACCTCGCCAAAATATATTCCACCGCATGTGCTACCACATGGTTTAAGCTAGTGGGAGGTAAACGACCTACAATAGAAGAATTTAGGAGTAAAGTTGTCGAATTCATGGAACATTTCGAATACACACTGTCTACCTTTCCAGAAGGGTCAGAGACAGGTCAATTTAGGAATTATGCTAGGAAGATCCTTCGAACGGAGATTGAAAGTGTACTTCAAGGCAAAAACAAAGAAGTTGAACGGCGGTACAAGTATTATATAGATTCTAAATAGACTAGTCCTTACTCGTAGCTGTCGGCCACGTGGTCAAATCTGCCCTTGGCCAGTTGGTATGTCAATGAGTAAATTGCTGGCTTTTGTAATACTCATTCCCATAACGCGGCAATTACCTATTCAGTAAAAGACACGTCTCTAGCGATATTCTATATCCTTAAGCTACCTGTGTGATTGGTAACAAATTGAATTTAACCCAAAAAATCTACCATTCAATTGTAATTTAGCCGAATCTCTCAATTCGTCTGCAACTGATGGGGCTATCACTATCATTGCGACTACCCCTGATATAGAGAGACTGAATATTATCCAGGGTTGAGTTTGTCTTGATAGAATACAACCAGAATAAATTGAATCATACCATAACTTCAATTAACCTTTCATGAGGATGTTCCATTCATCAATGTAGCTATTTTTATAACCCTCATTGTAAGCTGCTGTGTGATTTACATCCTGTGATTGCGGAGGAGAATCATTAAACTTCGCATGGTGTTGGAAACTACTGTTTGCTGCTTTTTGTCCATCTGCACTTCCGATACAGTATTTTTGTTTATCTGACTGTGTATGAATTAGCCCACATATTTGAATACCACACGATATTTGAGTTTGTGCAATCGAATTCGGAAGAATTATTGTCCCAAATATTAAAATAAAAACCAGAGGTACTAACACAAATATTTTAGCCATATTAGATATTACTAC
>Ga0102924_1006116_pt1 | contig 11415 bp, 10 predicted proteins | sample PaiPotPPM11metaG_FD_80116 | JGI IMG/M metagenome (GOLD analysis project Ga0102924, IMG submission 80116) | Iron sulfur acid spring bacterial and archeal communities from Banff, Canada, to study Microbial Dark Matter (Phase II) - Paint Pots PPM... ...
ACGTGATCGAGGAAGTCCTTGAACTTCTCGACCACCTCTTCGGTGTCCTCGACCTCGTGCTCGAACTCGATCGCCGACTCGGCGATCACCTCGTCGGCGGCGAAGATCGGCGCCCCGGCGCGGACGGCCAGGGCCAGGGCGTCGCTCGGACGTGAGTCGATCTCCAGATCGCGGCCGTTGACGCGGAGGCTGATCGAGGCGTAGAAGGTGTTCTCGCGCAGCTCGGTCACCGCCACCCGTGTGCACTCCACCTCGAGCTCGCCGAGCACGTCCGAGAGCAGGTCGTGGGTCATGGGGCGAGGGGTCGAGGCGCCCTGCAGCTTCATGAGGATGGCCGCCGCCTCCGGATGGCCGATCCAGATGGGCAGGAACTTGTTGCTCTCGACGGCCTTGAGCAACACGATCGGCTGCTTGCCGACCATGTCGAAGCTCACGCCGTAGATCACCATTTCCTGCAAGTGCGCTCCTCGCGAGTGGGGACGGCCAAGTATAGGCCGAGTCCCCCGGGCCCCAGAGAGCTCTCGCCGAGCTTCGGCGCATGGTTGCGGGCGATTGAGAACGACGGCTCGCGGGTATCCACCAGCCATGCGAGCAATGCAATCCTCCTCTTCTGCTTCGCTGGAGAGAACGCGTAGAAAGGCCGAGAACAATGCGCTCTTCCTGCGCTGGCAGGAAGACGGCGATGCTCGCGCGAGGGAGGAGCTGGTGGAGCGCTTCCTGCCCCTGGCCCGCAACCTCGCGCGCCGCTACGCGGGTGCCCGGGAGCCGTTCGACGATCTGCTCCAGGTGGCGAGCCTGGGCCTGGTGAAGGCCATCGATCGATTCGACGTCGATCGCGGCGCCGCGTTCTCGTCCTTCGCGGTGCCCACCATTCTCGGTGAGCTCAAGCGGTATTTCCGGGATCTCGGATGGTCGGTTCACGTACCCCGTGGCGCTCAGGAGCAGGCGCTGAAGGTCCAGGAGGCCCAGGAGCGCCTGGCCTCCAAGACCGGGCGCCCCCCCAACGTCGAGGATCTGGCGCAGTACCTCGAGCTCTCGGTCGAGGATGTCCTCGATGCGCTGGAGACGGCCGCCGCCCACCATTCGGCTTCACTCGACGCTCCGCGTGAGGACGGCGAGGATGACAGCGGCACCCTGGTCGACGTTTTCGGCCAGGAGGATCCCCGCTTTGAGCTGATCGACGAGAGCGTGACGATCAGCGCCGCCGCCAGCGAGTTGACCCCGCGGGAGCGCCGCGTCCTGGCGCTGCGGTTCGTCGGCGACATGACCCAGACGCAGATCGCCGACGAGATCGGTGTCTCCCAGATGCAGGTCTCGCGCATCCTGCGCCGGGCACTCGGCCGCCTGCGCGAGCTGACCGAAGCCGAGGCCTAGAGGCTTTCCCTGGTTGCGGCTCCGGGCGGCCCCCGGAGCCGCACCCCGTACGCTGCGGGCATGTCCGCGCCAACCTCCAGGAGGCGCGCCCTGCTCGGCCCGACCGTCCTCGGTCTCGTTGGCTCGCTGGCCATTGTCTTAGCGGGCCCGCAGCTGGCCGGCGGGGCCGTGAGGTGGTGGTACCACCCCGCTCTGGGCGGCGGCGCGAGTGACCTGCTCTATGGCGGCATGACCGCTCTCGTGCTCGCCTGGGGGTGGCTCGGGTCCCAGGCCCGACGCCGTGGAGTCTCGGCCCGCATGGTGGCCGTCGTGGCCGGTGCGTGGGCGCTTCCCCTCCTGCTCGGGCCACCGCTGTTCAGCCACGACCTGTACAGCTACCTGGCCCAGGGAACGATCGCTCATCTGGGCCTGAGCCCCTACCGCGATCCGCCCTCCGTGCTTGTCCACCTCGGCCATCCCGGGGTCCTGCGCGCCGTGTCGCCGTTCTGGCGCGGGACGACCGCGCCGTACGGCCCGATGTTTCTCTGGCTGGTCAGCCTGACCGTCGGGGCCACAGGCTCGAATCTCGTCCTGGGAGCGATCGCCGTGCGCCTGATCGAGATGGGCGGGCTTGGCTTGCTGGTCTGGGGCGTCCCGCGTCTGGCCACCCGGCTGGGCGGATCGCCGGCTCTCGCTCAGTGGCTCGCCGTGGCCAATCCCCTGGTTCTCCTCGGGTTGGTGGCGCCAGGGCACAACGACCTGCTGATGGCGGGTCTGACGGTGGCCGGCGCCGTGGTTGCGCTGCGCGGCCATCCGCTGGCCGGCATCGCCATCTGCGCCCTGGCCGCCACAGTCAAGGTGCCGGCGCTGGCGGCGACCGTGTTCGTGACCTTCGCCTGGGCGGGGACGCTGCGCGGGCAGGACCGCGTCGGGGCCGTGATGAGGGCAGGCGCGGTGACGCTCGGAGTGCTCGGGCTGGTGAGCCTGGCCTCCGGCCTCGGCCTCGGATGGCTCTCGAGTGGCGTCTTCTCGACGCCGAACCGTGTCCACCTGGCCATCACGCCATCGACCGCGCTTGGCTGGAGCGCGGCCGCACTGCTACACGACCTGGGCCTGGGCATCGGCGCCCGTCACCTAGAGTCCGTGCTCGGCGCGGTGACGCTCGGTGTGGTCGCGGTGTTCGCTCTCGTCATGCTCCGCGACCTGCGCTGGCAGGACCTGCCCCAGCGCCTCGGCCTCGTGCTCCTGGCTTTCGCCGTCGGCGGCCCCGCCGCCTGGCCGTGGTATCTGAGCTGGGGGTTGGTCCTGGTGGCTGCCTCGCCGATGCGGCCCCGCGTCCTGGCCATTGCCGGGCTGGTATCCCTGGCCGGCGCGTTCGTGGTCAAGCCGAACGGCATACTCGCGCTTCCCCTGGGCAGCGCCCCGATCGTTCTCGGCGTGTACGTCGCGGGGGTAGGCGCCGCTGGGTGGCTGTGGTGGCGAGGACGAAGGCGGGCGCCCGGGCCCCAGCCCCCGCCGCTGGAGCGATCGCCCGCGCCGGAGCTCGCGCAGATCAGATGACCGCGCTGGTCAGGGGCACAGCCTCAGAGCAGCGGCCGCCCCCGCCCTCTCCACGCCGAGTCGTGGGGGCCATCGGCGGCGGGCGCCGCCGGCTCGACCTCGCGGCCATCGCCCTGCCCACCCTCCTGGCTGCCGGGCTGTGCGCCTATCAGCTGGGGACACGCAGCCTGTGGCTGGATGAGGCGGCCAGCTTCTCGATCGCCAGCCAGCACGGCGGCGCCCTGGGGCCGGCGCTGGCGCGGGACGGGGGCAACATGCTCGCGTACTACGGTCTTCTCCATGTCCTGACCGGCGCCTTTGGCGCCGGAGCGGTTCTGCTGCGGATCCCCTCCGCGGTCGCGGCCTGCGTGACAGCGGGGCTCACCGCCGCCATCTGCCTGCAGCTATGGGATCGGCGGATCGCGGTGAGCGCCGGGATGCTCACCGCCGTCAGCCTGACCCTCGTCTATTGGGGCCAGGACGCCCGGAGCTACACGCTGATGATGGCCCTGATCGCCGGCTCGTTCCTCACCCTGCTCTGGCTGCTCGACGGCACGGGGCCGGGCTGGGCGCGCTGGCTGACCTACGTCGCCCTGACCGTGGCGGCGCTCTACGCCGGACTCGAGGCGGCTTTGATCGTGCCGGCCCAGATGGTCGTCCTGCTCTGGCGCCGCGATCGCCTTTGGCCGGTGCTCAGCGCCATCCTCACCGCTGCTCTGGCCTGCCTACCACTGGCCATCCTGGCTGCCGAACGGGGCTCCGGGCAGCTCTTCTGGGTGCCCGCGCCCAGTCTGAGGACGGCCAAGCAGATCCTCCAGGCCCTGACCTCGTCGGGTCTCCAGCCCGGCTATTACACCGCGACCGGCGACGCACTCCTCATCCTCACCCTCGGGGTCCTGCTCACCGGGTCGGTACTCGTCCTGGCGCGCGTGCGGTCACGTGCCCCGGGCAGCCACCCTCTCGTGCTCGTGCTGGCCTGGCTGACCGTTCCGGTCCTCCTGGCCCTTCTCATATCCCTGGCCGGCCACTCGATCTTCCAGGCCCGCTACGCCCTCGTCTCGCTGCCCGCGGTCGGGATCCTCATCGCCTGGACGCTTCGGGCCGCCCCCGTCCCGACGGGGACGGGCGTCGCCGTGCTCGCCGTCCTCCTCACCCTTCGGGCCCTCGCTCTGGCTCCCAGCTATGGCGCCTCCACCGAGCAGTGGCGAGCGGCCACCGCGTTCGTGTCCGCCCAGGCCCGGAGCGGGGACTGCGTCGCGTTCTATCCGCTGGACACGCGAATGCCGTTCGAGTACTACGGCGGCGCGAGCGGCCGGCTTCCCGATCCTGTCCTCCCCACCCTTCCCTGGGGGCGGGTCCGTCCCTACGTCGAGGAGTACCGGACGCTGTCCCGGGGCCAGCTGGCTGTGCTACCTGCTCGCTGCGCTCGCGTGTGGCTGGTCTGGAGCCACGAGGGGCAGGCGGGTGGCCCGCCGGTGTCGGCGGCGAACTTCAGGCGCCTGCTCAGCCTGCGTCGCGGGCTGGCGCTGCGCTTCCCCCGAACCGCCCTCCACGTCTTCGGTCACGCCAGCCCGATCCACGTCGAGCTGTTCAAGGGCGCGGCCTGGCCGGGGCCGGATATCGTCGAGCAGCCCCTGCTTACCCGCACGCCGGCCCGTGCGGTCAGGGGCGCAGCGTGACCCCGACGAAGGTCAGGGCGCTCAGCCCCGCCAGCAGGACCGCGTTGGCACCCAGGAAGACGGCCCAGCGGGCCCCACGGAGCCGGTAGGCGAACACGAGCACGGCCGGGAAGGCCGTTATCAGGAGCCGTGGGTTGGGCGGCACGTACTCGGAGCTCACGGCCAAAAAGCCGATGCCGAGGGTCCACACCGCCGCCTCGAGCGAGATTCGCCGGGGGGAGCCAGCCAGCAGCCACAGACCGACGATCAGGAACACCGCGCCGAGGATCCCGACCGGGAGGTTGAGATTGATCGTGGGATGGTTGAAGTGGGAGAACGAGATCTCTCCCGCGAACCGGGTGACGAGGTGCACCAGGGCCAGAACGTCGGTGCGCTCGTGCCACCCGTATTGCTGGGTGGCGAACGCGGCCGTCGGCGAGCCCGCCCAGGCCCACAGGAACGCAGCCACGCCCACGATGCCGGTGACCGAGAGCCCGGGCGCCAGTACGCTGCGCCACGCGCCCGGCGATCCGCGACGGGCCTCTCGCAGACACCGGGCGGCCGCCACGGCGCACACCAGTACCAGCACCGCCGCCTCGGGCTCGGAGGCGGTGGCCAGCCCGGCCAGCACCCCGGCCAGGCTCCAGCGGCGCTTCTGGAGCGCGAGCAGACAGCCGGCCGCGAGGGGGATGGCGATCCCCTCGGCGTAGACCATCGAGAAGATCACCGAGCCCGGGAACAGGCAGAACAGCAGGACGGCGCGCCGGGCGCTGTGCGGGTCCCACCAGCTGCGCGCCAGGCGTTCGACCAGCACCGTCGCCACCAGGCCGCCGACGGTCGAGACCACCACGCCCGCGAACGTGATCGCCCAGATGGCACCGTGACCGGTGAGCCACCGAACGGGCTGCCCGACCGCCCAGATGAAGAGGGGATAGAGCGGAAAGAACCCCAGGTTGGTGCGGAAATGAAAGACGTGGTGGGGGTAGCCGATGTTGGCCACCGACCGGTACCACATGCCGTCCCAGTTGGCCAGCTCGTTGAGGATGGCGTGATGGCGCAGGGCGCCGTTGACGATCGCCACGAGCAGGAGCAGGGCCCGCGAGCCCAGGTATACGAGCACGGCGAAGCGCACGCCCGCCAAGGCCCGGCGTGCGCGAGTGGCACGGCCTGGAGCTTTGGCCACCGTGACGGGCCGGTCGAGCGCCGTGTCCAGCTTCGGCCCGACCGTGGGAGTCGCCGACTGCACGAGCGGGCAGTGTAGGTGGGCGCGGCCTCCTGGCCGCCCGGATCCCTGCGCTCAAAGGCTCCAGAAGCGCGATGCCCGCGCCGCAATCGAGGGTGTTATGTCCGGATCGGGCTCCACCGGCCGCGCCTGGCCGTGGCCCTGGAGCGCGAGTGCGGTGGCCAGCGCCGATTCCCCCAGGGCGAGAAGGTCATAGCCGCCTGCCAGCACGGCCCCGACCGGCGCGCCGACGCGGAGGGCCAGATCGCGGACGGGGCAGGCCATCTGGGCAAACGAGTCCGTTTCCAGGCGGCAGCCGCCGAGCGGATCGGCGCGGTGCGCGTCGAAACCCGCCGAGACCAGCAGCAGCTGAGGTGAGAACTCCAGGCCGGCGGGAACGATCACGTGCTCGATCAGCGACAGCCACACCCGCTCATCCGACCCCGGTGGCACCGGGGCGTTGATGGTGTAACCGAGCCCGTCACCCGCCCCGGCGTCATCGGGCGGGCCGGTGCCCGGATACAGCGGGCTCTGGTGGATGCTGGCGAACAGGACGTCCTTGCGCCCGTGGAAGATGTCCTCGGTTCCGTTGCCGTGGTGCACATCCCAATCGATGATCAACACGCGCTCGAGCCCCAGGTCCGCGATCGCCATGGCCGCCGCCACGGCCACGTTGTTGAACAGGCAGAAGCCCATGGCGCGAGCGCGCGTGGCGTGGTGACCGGACGGGCGCGCGGCTGAGAACCCAGAGGTGGCCTCCCCGTCGAGGAGGGCGCGCACCAGTGCGCAGGCTCCGCCCGCGGCGTGTAGCGCCGCCTGGTAGGAGGACTCGCCGAGGAACGTGTCGGGATCGATCGCCCCACCGCCGCCTTCGGCGAGGTTCCGGATCGATTGCACGAGCTCGCCGGTGTGGGCGAGCTCCAGCTCGCGCTCGCTCACGGCCGGCGCCTCCCGGACCTCGCAGCCCGGCCAACCCGCGCGCTCGAAGGCGCTCTCGACCGACCGGATGCGCTCCGGCGTGTCCGGGTGACCGGGCATGAGCACGCCCGGATCGTGCTCGAGCGAGGACGGATGCCGGTAGTAGAGGATCCGCGCAGACTAGAGTGAGCGCCGTGAACGACGACTGGCGCCTGCGTATCGATCTTCGTGAGCGAAGCCGCGCCCTGGAGCTGGCCCGCCGCCTGGAGGCAGCCGAGCTCGGCCACCAGGTCGAGTCCAGGTTCGGCGACAGGGTCATCGTGTCTCGCGACGAGTCGGAGGTGTTCTGCTACACCGGCAGCCGGGAGCAGGCCGAGCGGGCCCGTGAGTGGATCGCCGCGCTGGCGGCCCGCGAGGGCTGGGAGATACTGACCGAGCTACGCCGCTGGCACCCGATCTCCGAGGAGTGGGAGGAGCCCGACCAGCCGCTGCCCGCCTCGGAGTCAGAGCGCCTGGCCGAGCACGAGGAGCTGATCGAGCGTGAGCGGGAGGAGGTCAGCGCGGCAGGCGTTCCTGACTTCGAGGTGCACGTGCAATGTCAAAGCCACGCCGAGGCCTCGGCGCTGGCCGATCGGCTGAGCGCCGAGGGAATCCCCCACGTACGTCGCTGGCACTACGTGGTCATCGGCGCGTCCGACGAGGACGCGGCGCGGGCGCTGGCGCAACGCGTCCAGGCTGAGGCCCCGCCGGGCAGCATCGTGCGAATCGAGGGCACCGAGCACATGGTGTGGGCAAGCCGGCCCTCCAACCCGTTCTCGATCTTCGGAGGGGCGGGCGGCTGATCCTGTCTCGGGTCGTTCTCATCGGCGGTTAACGGGTGCTTCAGCGCTGACGGGAAGCCTCCCTGTCATGCCCGATGGCCAACGCGGACATGGCATGCACCGGTCCCTGGCACTTCTCGCGGCCGTGGCCAGCGCCGCGCTCATCGTCAGCTTTGCCATCCTGCGTAACGGATGGGCATCGACCGACGACGCGCCGTCGTTGCCCCGCGCCGACACCGAGGTCACGATCTGGAGCCGGACGGCGAGCGCACCCATTTCCCCCGGCTTCGTCGGCGTCTCCGTGGAGTACCCGGCGCTCACCGCCTACGCCGGGAGCGACTCGCGCCGCCTCGACCCGGCCTTCGAGCAGCTGCTGCGCAACCTCGCGCCCGGCCAGTCTCCGGTGCTGCGCATCGGCGGGGACAGCAGCGACACAACCTGGTGGCCCGTGGCCGGAGTCCACCGTCCGGCGGGTGTGACCTACAGCCTGTCGCCCCGCTGGCTCGCGGTCGTCCGCCGGCTGGCGACCGACACCGGGGCCCGGCTGATCCTGGGGATCGACCTCGAGGCGGGGCAGCCAGGGCTGGCCCGGGCCGAGGGTCGCGCGCTGCTGAGAGGCCTCGGCGGGCGGGTGCTCCGAGCACTGGAGATCGGCAACGAGCCCACCCGCTACGTGCTCTTCCCGTGGTACCACACGCGGTCGGGGCACGCGGTGTTCGCCCGGCGGCGGGGATACGGCTTCGGGTCCTTCGCCACGGAGTTCACGCACGTGGCGTCGCTGCTTCCGGCCTCGGTGCCGCTGGCGGGCCCGACCCTGACCGGCTTTGGCTGGATGCGCAACCTCGGCGCGTTCCTCGGCGCCCAGAGGCACATCGGCGTCGTCACCTTCCATCGCTATCCGCTCAATCGCTGCTTCACGACCGTCCGCTCGCCGCAATATCCGACCGTGGCCAACCTCCTGGACGCCCGGTCCTCGCGGGGACTGGGACAGTCGCTCGCCGCCTATGTGTCGATCGCCCACCGGCACGGTCTGCCGTTCCGCCTCGACGAGATCAACTCGGTCGCCTGCGGCGGGAAGGCCGGCGTCAGCAACACGCTTGCGTCCTCGCTGTGGGCACTGGACACGCTGTTTGCCACGGCCAGGGCGGGAGTCTCTGGCGTCAACGTGCACACGTTCCCCGGCGCCGCCTATGCCCTCTTCAGCTTCCGCCGTGCCGGCGGCCGCTGGCTGACCAGCGTCCGGCCCGAGTATTACGGCCTGCTCATGTTTGCCTGGGCCGCGCCGCCGGGCTCACGGATCGTTGCCGTCAGGCAGCGCGGGGGCAGCGCCGTCCGCTCCTGGGGTACCCGCGGCGCCGATGGAACCATCCGCGTGACCCTCATCAACGACGACCCGGCGCGCCCGCACGTGGTGCTCGTGCGCTTGCCGTCCGGGGCGCGGCGCCCGGCCACCCTCATCCGGCTGCGCGGACCTGGTCTCGACGCCACCGCCGGCGTCACCCTGGGCGGGAGGAGCTTTGCCCCGACCAGCGGCGGCCGGCTCGGCCAGGTGCGCTCCTCCGCCGTGGCCTCGCCCGCCCCGGGGGAGTACCTGGTCAGCGTGCCGGCGGCCAGCGCCGCACTGCTGAGAATCCCCCAGGGTTGAGCCGATGTCCTCCCCCTCGGCCAGCCTGCTCCGCTACGCCGCGTTCACCACCGATCCGAGCCAGGGCAACCCCGCCGGCGTCGTGCTGGACGCGGGTGCGCTCGACGAGTCGCAAATGCTCCGCATCGCCCGGGACATCGGGTACTCGGAGACGGCCTTTCTCACCCGGCGCCGGGCCACGGGCGAGTTCGACGTTCGCTACTTCAGCCCCGAGGCCGAGGTGCCTTTCTGCGGTCATGCGACCGTAGCCGCCGGTGTCGCCCTGGCCGAGCGCTACGGCCCAGGCGCGCTCATCTTCCACATCCAGGCCGGACCCGTGTCGCTGGACACCCAGCGTCTGGCGTCGGGATTGCTGAGCACATCGCTGACGAGCATCAGCCCTCACATCGAAGACGTCGCGGGCGATACCGTCACAGCGGCCCTGGCCGCGCTCCGGTGGCGAGAGGACGAGCTCGATGCCGGCCTGCCGCCCCGCATCGCATACGCAGGAGCCCGCCACCTGATTCTCGCCGCGGCCTCGAGGACACGCCTGGGCGAGCTCGAATACGACTTCGAGGCACTCAGAGCGCTCATGATCGACGCCGACCTGACCACGGTGGACCTTGTCTGGCGCGAGCGCGACGAGCTCTATCACGCCCGCAACCCATTCCCGGTCGGGGGCATCTACGAGGATCCGGCCACCGGCGCGGGCGCCGCTGCGTTCGGCGGATACCTGCGTGCCCTCGGACTCATCGAGACCCCAGGCCAGGTGATGATCCTCCAGGGCGAGGACATGGGCCGGCCGAGCCGGATCTTCCTCGAGATCCCCGCCGGCCACGAGGGCATCAGGGTGACCGGCACCGCAGTGCCGATCGTCTAGCCTAGCCGTGCGCTCCTGCGATGCGACCGGCAGGCGCCGCGACGGAAGCTTGGGGGCCGTGATGCGCGTACCCGGGTTTGGCGAATACGAGGTGCCGGATCACCAGCGGCCTAAGACCTGCTCTGGCGTCCGCGCGGTACTCCCACCGCGCGCTGTCGGCGATGCGGGTCGCGCTCGATGCCCTCGCGTGGTTCAGACTTTCTCGTAGATGGAGACGTGTGAGCGGCTGTCGGCGGTGAACGGCTCGCTCTGCCATCCGGCCCAACGCTCGTTGAGCTGCAGCCCCGCGATTTGCGCCATCAGGTCAAGTTCCGAGGGCCATACGTAGCGGAAGGGCAGCGAGGCCGACTCGATTCCCTTCGGGCCCTTCCAGTAGTGATGCGACCACATCTCTTGCGTGACCGTGTCGTAGGTGTCGAATCCGAGCCGGTCAGGGTCGACGCGGAACGGTACGGTGGTCTGCCCCGGCGGGAGCCGACGCAGATCAGGCACGCCGACCTCGACCACGAAGCAGCCGCCGGTCTCGAGGTGCGCCGCGGCGTTGACGAAACACGTCACCTGCCCGTCCTGGCTTGTGAGGTTGTTGATCGTGTTGAAGATGAGGTAGGCGAGCCGGAAGGCACCTGGCAGCCGCGTCGTTCGCATGTCGCCGAGCACGGCCTCGATCCGCTCCGCGCCCGGTTTCGCATAAAGGCGCGCCAGCATCGCCTCCGACGCGTCCATGCCCGCGACCGGAATGTCGCGCGCCGCCAGCGGCAGCGCGATCCGTCCGGTACCGATCGCGAACTCGACCGCCCGCCCTGCACCCGCGAGTTGCGCCAGGAGCTCGACTGTTGGCCCAACCACCGACGGGTCGGAGGCTTCGTCCTCGTCATAACGGGCGGCGATGTCCTCGCCGAAATACTCGCCCATGCCCCAACTGTCTCACAACCTCGAGCCGTGCACGACCGAGCTCGGCCCCACACTCATCCCGTTGTCGATCGTCGGCAGACGATCGCAAGCGGCGCTATGCGCGGGATCCGCGTGACGATGCAGAAGCGGCGCTCGGCTGACTCAGTCCGCACCATAGGCCGGAGACCTCCTCTTGTGTTCCAGCGAGATCCGCGCGCCGCCGGGTGGCGTCCTGCTCCGCGCGGCTTCCGCGTCCCGGTCGGTGATGCGCGCGGCGAAGGCGAGGGCGCCGATCCAGAGCGCAGCCATCGGCGACCTCGTGCCACACATGATGTATGGTAGCCTTCGGTCGTGGTCAAGACGACGATCTACCTGCCTGACGAACTGCACCAGGAGCTGAAACTCGCAGCCAAGGAGCGCGGCACAAGCGAAGCGGAGCTGATCCGCACCGCGGTACGGCATGAGCTGCTCGGCGCGCCCGCCGGCCAAGCTGAACGAGCGACGCGCCG
>Ga0102924_1006118_pt1 | contig 11415 bp, 8 predicted proteins | sample PaiPotPPM11metaG_FD_80116 | JGI IMG/M metagenome (GOLD analysis project Ga0102924, IMG submission 80116) | Iron sulfur acid spring bacterial and archeal communities from Banff, Canada, to study Microbial Dark Matter (Phase II) - Paint Pots PPM... ...
CTACGCGCGCTACCGGGCGCGCGGCGTCGAGCTTCTCATGATCGACTCCGAGATCGCGGGATCGGCTGAGCGCGACGCGATCGAGGCGCAGCGGCGCGGCTACCCGTTCCCCATCGTGCGCGACGACGGCGCGCGCATCGCTCATGCCCTCGGCGCGCAGTACGCCACGTACTCCGTGGTACTCGATGCGCAGGGCCGCATCCGGTATCGCGGTGGAATCGATAGCGACAAGAGCCACATGCACGACGACGCGCAACTCTATTTGCGGGACTCCGTCGAGGATCTTCTCGCGGGACGGTCCCCGCGTGTGACCGAGGGGGAGGCGCTCGGCTGTGCTCTGCAAACCTGGTGAGAGACTCATGTGCTTTCTGACGCGACTCGGCAACCGGACGGGCGGACGCGGCCGCGCGATCGTCATCGTCTCCCTCGTCGGTTATTGCGTATCCGCGGCGGCGGTGGCGTGCTCGAGTCCCTCGGCGCCCGAGAGTTGCTCGATCATTTCGCAGAACTGTCCGGCGCCGCCCCCGAGCTTTAGCAAGGACGTACAACCGCTCATCCAGAACTATTGCGTGATGTGCCATAGCCCCGGCGGGATCGGGGAACCGACGGCGGACCTCACGTCGTACGCCGGCGTCTACAAGGCTCGCGCCGAGGTCCAGCAACAGGTTTATCAATGCCTGATGCCGAACCAGGACGCCTCACCGCCCCCACCGAAGCTCACGAGCGATCAGCGCGAGACCATCGTCGCGTGGGTGGCGTGCGACGCGCCGAACAACTGAGACGGCCGTTCTCAGCCGGGGACGCAGAATCCGAAGACGGCGCTGTCGGTCTCCGAGTTCGCCTTGACGTGGAACGTGACCTGCCAGACGCCGGCCATGAACAGGTTGACGCCGTCGATCGTGAAGGTCCCGTCCGCGTTGGCCGTCATGGTGGGCCAGGTCGACGACGCATGCCCGTGGTACGGCATGTACGGCAAGACGCCGATGGGCCAGCCGCTCGGCCAGGGCGACGTCGTCTCCGGTGGGAACGTGACCCCGGTCACGGGGTTTCCCGACTTGTCGAGCACCTTGACGATCCACTGGTTTACGCCCTTGGCGGGCGGTTCTTGTACCTCTTGCCCCTGGCTGTTTTCGACGGAGACGCTGACGAGTTGGACCTGAAAGTTGCCCGACGATCCCATCGCCTTCATGCCGGGCGCGTATGCCTCCGCGAGGCGGTCGCTCGAGCAGTCGACGACGTCGCTGTCGCTGGGTGCGGCATCCGTGGCGTTGCCGCCCTTGGGCCCTGCCGCGCCGCCGGATGACGAGCACGCCGCCAGGATCGCGCAAATCGTAGGCACCGCCGCGGGGAGACCAATCTTGCGCATGGGTACCTACCTTGCCATCCGTCGGGTCGTCCGGCGAGCCGAGCGTATCTCGCAGACAGTGGCAGCTTGGCGCTCGTTCGGCTCACCATGCCCTGGCGCCGATACGCAGCGGACGGAGGAAAGTTACGCGAAATCGGCCTCGGGAACGTGGCCCCCGAGCCTCATCAGGACCGTTGGGTTCCCCTCCGTGCCCTGGCGACCGGGACGCGACCTCGCCGCCCGTAGTGACGGGCGCACGAATCCGCTCATGGTACTTTGGAGCTTCGGTGCTGCCGCGCGCTCTTTCGCCTCGGTCGTCGATGGCTCGCCTCGCATTTCTGACGGGAGCGCTGACGGCCGGTGTGCTCGCCCTTGCCGCAAGTTGCTCGAAACCGCCGCCGGCGGCGTCGTCCTCGCCTCTGGACGGCGCACCAGGCGACTCGACAACCGAAAAGGCGGGCGACTCGCGGGAGGCGGCTCCAGCCGCCGACGCGCCCGTCGACGCACCTTCCTGCCTGGCGGAACCTCATCCGAATCGCTGCGCGGGCGACGACTCCACGTTCGTCTTCTTTCCACCCTTGGCGTGCGACCCGAGCTCGCAGAGCGACGCCGGTCGCGTGGATGGCGGAGCTTCCGACGCCGGCAGCTCGGATGCGGTCGCGAGCGCAGACGCGAGCGACGCCGACGCCGGCCTCTGCGCCACCATCACGACGCTCGACGTATTCTTCACTCCGCAGGCGTGCCGGGCATTCGTCACCGCCGAGGCGAACGGTGACGTAACGGGTTCGAGCGATCCGCTGGCTCCCGTCATCGACGAACCAGCCGACGGCGACATGCTGACGGCCGACAATTGGTCGATCTTCGTATGGCACCAGCCGACGTACGACAGCCGCCGCGACCTGCTTCGCCGCGCGCTCGATCTCCTCGAGCCATCGGCCTACGCGTATTCGTCCCTCTCCGGCACAGCGTACGTTCTGGAGTTCACCCAGGGCTGCACGGAGATCCTTCGCGTCATGCTCGCGGAGGCGTTCTGGGTGCCGGATCCTTCGTCTTGGGCATTATTGACGTCGTTCACCGGGCCGATTGAGGTGCGCGTGATCGCGATGCGTTTCCAGAACGACGCGCTCGTTGCCAAACCCGTCAGGAGCGCGCCCGTGACGATCACGATGCAAGGCCGCGTCGGCGACTGAAGCGCGATCACGGGAGGCACGCCGGGCCGCGATCCGAAGTCCACTCCAAGACGGTCGCGCCCACTGTGAGCGTGGTCAGCGGCGAGGTTGCGTCCGGCGATAGGTCACCCGAGGCCACGAGAGCGTCGGCGACGTCGTGATCGATCGGGCGCACCCTCACCCGGGACGTGACGCGATCCACGAGTCCGGACACCCGAACGGCCGCCGTGACCGTCGATTGGGCCGGATCCGCGGCGGCCGTCTCGAGTAGCTGCGACTGGGCCGTGCGCGCGTCCCACATGAAGAGCGTGGGGTTCCCGTTCTCGTCGGCGAGTTGCTCGCGCAGAAGCACGAGCGGAGGGTTCGCGCTCGTCGCGACCGCTTCGTCGTCGGCGGCCACGCCGCTCGCGTACACGACGACGTTCCCGGCGTACGCGACGAGCTCGAGCCACGCGCGGCGGTCTTGCGTTGCGCCGCTGGGCCAGGAGTGCCCCATCCGGTCGTTCGCGAGCGTGACACGGACCGCGGCTCCGCCGACGTCGGGAATGACGCAGAGCTTCGACGAAATCGCGGGGTCGAGGGTCTCCTGCACCAGCCGCGTCTGCGCAGGCAAAGCCGAGCCGAGGTCGACGCCGGGCATGGCGTGGCCGTGCACACGACGCGGCGGCGCGCCGACCACCGCCGCTGCGACGCCGGTCGATTCGGGCATGTGGCAGCGTCCACACGTGCGCAGACTCGCCGGCTCGGAGTACGTCGTCGCTCGCCACTCGTCGAGGGTGCGCTCGACCTGAAGCCCGTGGCCGTTGGTCACGGCATGGCAGGTCCCGCACATGGCTGCGGACTCCGGTTGGCCTCGATCGAGCGACGGCGAGTACGCCGAATCGTGCACCGGGTTGGCAATCGCATCCGCCAACGGCCCTCGCATCACACCGTCTTCTGCAAGCACGAGCGAAGCATTCTCGTCGCGGGTTGCCGTGTGACAGACGACGCAGGTCACGCCGCGCAGCGCGGCCGGGAGCTGCTCCAAGTTGGTGCCGTCGACCGTCGCGCCTCGGGCGACGGCGAGCGGCGCGTGACATCGCACACAGAACTGGCCCAGCTGGCCGCGCGTCTCGCGCTGGCCCCGCGCGTTCATCGCGAGGAAGATTGCGTCGTCGCCGGCATACGCATGCATGCTGAGCGACCACGCCTGGTAGGCGTCGGGGTGGCAGCCCGCACAGCGTAGAGAGTCGGTCGGATCGCCAGACGGAGTCGAACCTTTGTCCGCTGGCCCCGAGGCCTCCGTCTCCGCGCGACCGCAAGCTGCTGCCGCGAGGCTCAGTGCGACGTACCCGAGGATCGACGAGGCACGGCTCACGGACCGCAGGTATCGCCTGCGCATGCGCTCGCCTCCGTCGGGCAGTGGGTCGTACGGCAGGCGGCGCACGCGGCGCTCGACGGCGCCGCGCACTCGCTGCCGCAATTGTTCTGCTCGCATCGCACCAAGGCGAGAAGAAGCGCCGAGGCGCGTGGGCACGAGGCCACGACGCATCGCTGCCAGCACGGATCGACGTTGGGAACGGTCGAGAGCCCGAGATCCGCGGGCGGCGCGCTCCCCGCCGGGCATGCCCCTGCGCACGCGAGCGTCTGCGCGCAAGTGGCGCTCCCGGTTCCGAAGTCGTCGGGCGCCAGCGCGCAGGACTCCGCTTGGGAGCCCATGGCGGGGTAGTAGGCCCCCGAGAGGGCACACATCTCGCTGGCCTGGAAGTCCAGCCCTTGCAGGATCTCCTGGGGGCCTCCGAAGAACTCACAGGCGAAGCGCACGTGGGAACCGGCGGCGACCGGGACGCTGGCCTGGAGAGGCAGCGGATTGGCCGCATCCGGCGCCGTGTAGTAGGGCGTCGAGGCCGGCGCCCCCGTCGGAGGGTCGACGAAGGCGGTGACGGCCTGCGCGTGCGCGTGGCCGTGAAAGGACGTGCTGACGATGGTCACGTCGTCGGGGACGAGGCACCGCATGGACGCCCGCGCGGAGGCGGCCGCCGGGATATCGATGAAGGGATCGTCGAAGAAGAAAGCCCCGGCAGGCGTTGCGATGCCTTTCGTGGTCGTCGCCAGGGTGAGATCGACGCGCGCGTCGATGTCCTGGGCCCCCGCGTCGAGGAAGTGAACCTCCACGAGGAGGACCTCCCCGGCGCGTACGGGGAGCCCGACTCCGGCGGGGAACGAGAACGATCCCGTCCGTGCTTGCGATCCGTAGACCTCCCCACGCATGTGCCGCATCGGGCTGGAAGGTCCGGCGAAGCAGTCGACAGGCGCGTCGCTACCGTCCGGAATGGAGGTGAGATCCGTTCGGAAGACGAGCACATGATGGGTGCCCGCGGTGGCGACGTGCGACACGCCGACGAGAAACGTGTCGGCGCTCGACACGGCAAGATAGGAACAAACGTAAACGTCGGTCCCCGCCGCGACGTGCTGCTCGACGGCGAAGGGGGGAACCTGCGCTGCGCCGCCTTCCTCTCGCGGCGCTCCGCCCGAAGATTGCGACGACGAGCAAGCGGTCATCCCACCGGCGGCGGCGAGCAGCGCGACGGCGACAATCTTGAGGCACACGGCGCGACGTAGGGTACCCCCAGGCGGCGCACTCGGCCACGAAGGCCGCGGCCCCGCCGATTCGTGGCTTACGCCCGTTGAGCCGCACGGTAGGCCTACGCCGATCTGCGGCGTTTTGCCCCAGACTCCAATGGCCATCGGCGTGCCGCCGATCGTTCCCTGGGCTACGGTCGTCGTCGGATCGTCGCGCCATGCCGCTCCCGCCCTCGTTCCATCCGGCCGTGCGCCACTGGTTCGACAGGACGTTCGCGGAGCCGACCGGCGCGCAGGCCCGCGCCTGGGAGGAGATACGAGCCGGCCGCGACACCCTCGTGGCTGCGCCCACGGGCTCGGGAAAGACGCTCGCGGCCTTCCTCGCGGGGCTCGACGCGCTCGTGCGCCGCGCAGACGGCGGCGACCCGCCGGACGGCGTCGAGGTACTTTACGTCTCGCCGCTGAAGGCGCTGAGCAGCGACGTCCAGAAGAACCTCGCCGTGCCGCTCGCCGGCATTCGCGACGCGGCGGCCGACCTCGGCCTACCGCCTCCGGCCATCCGCACGGCGCTCCGCACCGGCGACACGACGCCCGCTGCGCGCGCCGCGATCCTGCGCGACGTACCGCACGTGCTCATCACGACGCCGGAGTCGCTGTACCTCATGCTCACCGCGGCGAAGGCGCGGGCTCTTCTCGCGAACGTGCGGACGGTCGTCGTCGACGAGCTGCACGCGCTCATGCGCGACAAGCGGGGCAGCCACCTCGCGCTCTCCCTCGCGCGCCTCGACGCGCTCGCCGCCGATCGACTCGAAGGGAGAGAGTGCGGGCGTGCCACCTGCACGCCCGCCCGTCGCCCGCAGCGCATCGGTCTGTCGGCCACGGTGCACCCCATCGACGAGGCCGCGCGCTTTCTCGTCGGGCCGGGGAATGCCTGCGCCGTCGTCGACGTCGGGCACCGCCGCGATCTCGACATCGGCGTGGAGGTCCCCGGCACGGATCTGCAGGCGGTCGCGACGCACGAGCAGTGGGCCGAGATCTACGACCGGCTCGCGACGCTCATCGGCGGCCACACGACGACCCTCGTCTTCGTGAACACGCGGCGCATGGCGGAGCGCGTCGCCCACCACCTCGGCGAGCGCCTGGGCGAGGACCGCGTCGCGGCGCACCACGGGAGCCTGGCCAAGGAGCGGCGCCTCCGGATCGAGCAGCGCTTGAAGGCCGGCGAGATGCGCGCGCTCGTCGCGACGGCGTCGCTCGAGCTCGGGATCGACGTCGGCTCGGTCGATCTCGTCTGCCAGATTGGCTCGCCTCGCGCCGTGACGACGTTCCTGCAGCGCATCGGGCGCTCGGGGCACTCTCTCGGCCGCACCTCGCGGGGAAGGCTGTTCGCGACGTCGCGAGACGAGCTCGTCGAGTGCGCCGCGCTCGTTCGCGCGGTCGGCAGGGGCGAGCTCGATCGCACCGCGCCGCCGCAAGCGCCGCTCGACGTCCTCGCCCAGCAGGTGGTGGCCGAGTGCTCGGCCCGAGAGTGGACCGAGGACGGGCTCTACGATCTGGTACGCACGGCGGCGCCTTTCGCGCGGTTGTCGCGCGAGGACTTCGAGAGCGTCGTCGAGAGCGTGTCCGAAGGCCCCGCGCCCCGCTTGGGCCGCGGCGGCGCTCTCCTGCACCGCGATCGCGTGAACCGCGTGCTGCGCGCGCGGCGGGGGGCGCGCATCGTGGCGCTGACGAACGGCGGCGCCATCCCCGACGTCGCCGACTACCGCGTCGTCCTGGACCCCGACGAGACGCTCGTCGGCACCGTGAACGAAGACTGGGCCATCGAGAGCATGGCCGGCGACGTCTTCGTCCTGGGCTCCCACTCCTGGCGCATCCGCCGGGTCGAGTCGCGCAGCGGCGTCCTTCGCGTCGAGGACGCGCACGGGCAGCCGCCGTCGGTGCCCTTCTGGCTCGGTGAGGCGCCGTCGCGCTCCTGGGAGCTCTCCGGCGCCGTCAGTCGCCTGCGCGCCGACGTCGTCGCGGCGCTCGACGGTACGTCTCCGCCGGAGCGTGGTCGAGACTCGGACGACGGTACGGCGGCCGGCTGGCTGACCCGCGAGTGCGGGCTGCCCGCGTCCGCCGCCTCCCAGGTCGTCGACTACGTGCGGGCGCAGCGAGACGCGCTCGGCGTCGTCCCGACGATGGACGACGTCGTCTTCGAGCGCTTCTTCGACGAGTCGGGCGGAATGCAGCTCGTCGTGCACGCGCCGTTCGGCGGGCGCGTGAACCGCGCGTTCGGCCTGGCGCTTCGCAAGCGGTTCTGCGTCTCCTTCGATTTCGAGCTTCAGGCCGCCGCGACCGACGACGCCATCGTGCTTTCGCTCGGCACCGCCCACAGCTTCGCCCTCACCGAGGCCTTCCACTTCGTCCGCGCCGAACAGCTCGACGCGACGTTGCAGCAGGCCGTTCTGCAGGCCCCGATGTTCGGCACGCGCTGGCGGTGGAACGCGTCGCGCGCCCTGGCCGTACTCCGCTTCGATCGCGGGAAGAAGGTGCCGCCGTTCCTGCAGCGGATGCGCTCCGACGACCTCCTCGCGGCGGTCTTTCCGGCGCAGGTCGCCTGCCAGGACAACGCGCCGGGCGGTCCCGTCGAGGTCCCGGACCATCCCCTCGTCAGGCAGACGCTGCGCGACTGCGTCGGCGAGGCCATGGACGCGGAGGGGCTGCGCACCGTGCTCGAGCGAATCGAGAGCGGCGCGATCCGCCTGCACGCGCGCGACAGCACGGAGCCCTCGCCGTTCTCGCACGAGGTCCTCAACGCCAAACCCTACGCGTACCTCGACGACGCTCCGCTCGAGGAGCGCCGCGCGCGCGCTCTCTCCTTGCGGCGTACGCTCCCCGAGCACCAGCGCGATCTGGGCGCGCTCGACCCCGAGGCGATCGCCCGCGTGCGGGCGGAAGCGCGCCCGGCGCCGCGCGACGCCGACGAGCTTCACGACGCGCTCTTCGGCTGGGTGGTCGCTCCGGTGGACGACGCGTGGCGCGGGTTGCTCGAGGAGCTCCTCCGGCGGGGTCGGGCCGGCACGGTCACGTTGCGACCAGGCTCCGGCACGGCCGGAGACGTGCCGTCGCCCGGTCTGGCGTTCGTGATCGAGAACGCCCGCAAGGTGGAGGCTCTCTACCCCGACGCGCCGAAGGTCCGGCTGCCTGCGCACCTCGCGCATTTGCAGCGCGATGGCGAGTCGCGGGAGGACGCCGTTCTGGCGGCGGTCCGCGGTCACGCCGAAGCGGCCGGCCCTTTCACGCCCGCGTCCCTCGCGGGGGCGATCGCGGTGCCCGAGTGGGAAGTTGCCGCGGCGGCCGGAAGGCTCGAGGCGGAAGGCCTGGTGCTTCGGGGGCGCTTCACGTCGACCGCCGGCGACGAGGAGCTCTGCGATCGGCGCCTCCTCGCGCGCATCCACCGCTACACGCTGGATCGCCTCCGCAGCGAGATCGAGCCCGTGAGCGCGCAGGACTTCGTGCGGTACCTGCTCGAGCGTCACCGCTTGACGGCGCGAACCCGCTCGGGCGGGCGCGCCGGGTTGCGCGACGCCATCCTCCTCCTCCAGGGCTTCGAGATCGCCGCGGCCGCCTGGGAGCAAGACGCGCTCGCGGCGCGCGTCCAGGGCTACCGCCCCGATTGGCTCGACGAGCTGTGCTTGACCGGGGAGGTTGCCTGGGGCCGGTTGTCGCCGAAAGCGTCGGTCGAGAGACACGCCGGGGCGAGCCAGAGCGCGCGGGTGGCGATGGGGTCCACGTCGCGCGCTACGCCGATCGCTCTCGCGATGCGGCGCGACCTGCCCTGGATGCTCGACGCCGTTCGGGGCGGCGAGGGGCTGGAGCCTCCGACCGTGGGTCCGTCGGCCGCCGTGCTCGACGCGCTGCGCCGCCGGGGCGCGCTCTTCCGCGATGATCTCGCCGCCGCCGCAGGGCTATCTCCTCCGGAGCTGACCGATGCGCTCTGGGACCTCGTCGGCCGCGGGCTGGTCGCGAGCGACGGCTTTCAGCCGCTGCGAGACCTGATGACGTCGGCGAGGACGCGACGCGCTTCGCGGAGCACGGTGATCGCGGGCCGATGGTCGCTGTTCGAGAGCGCGCAGTCACCCATGCCTGCCGACGACCAGGCTGACCGAGTCGCCGGCCAGCTCCTGGCGCGCTACGGCGTCGTGTTTCGCGAGCTGACGGCGCGAGAGAGCTTCGCGACGCCGTGGCGAGAGATCTTGCGCGCGCTCCGCCGCCGGGAGGCGCGCGGCCTCGTTCGAGGCGGGCGCTTCGTCGCGGGGTTTCTCGGAGAGCAGTACGCGTTGCCGGACGCGGTGGAGGGGCTGCGTCGCGTGCGCCGCCAGGAGCGCACCGGCGAAGTCGTGCGCCTGCGCGCAAGCGACCCGCTCAACCTTGCCGGCGTCATCACGCCGGGACCGCGCGTTCCGTCGCATCATGCGCCGTGGATAACGATCCGCGACGGCGCGTACGAACCCCCGGAAGAGCGCGCCGCCGACGTGCGTGCGCGCTCGCTTGCTCGCGCGTGACGATTCTGTAATACGGAACTCGGGAAACAGTCTCGCGCAGGTATGGGCAAGGTTGGCGCGAATCGCGCTGAATATGATACGAGGCGGTCGCTGCAGGCGACCGGCGAAGGCTGCCTCCGAGGCCACCCCGTAGCCGGCCCCCCCCGGCTGCGGGACGAGCGACTTCGGGGGCAGCCTCCGCCGGTCGTCGCGACGTCACGCGCATCCTCATTCGGGAGGAGCTAGTTGCCGCAAGTCTCCTCCAGGGCGTCACGTCGTCCGGAGCGTGACGTACAGGCCGCCGTTCCCCCGGACAGCGCCGACACGAATTCCCATGTCGACGACGGTCGCGCTGAACCCGATATCTCGCCCCCCTCCAGGCAGTTGCGCGCGCAGTTGTTCGATGGCATCTCCCAGAGCCTCGTGGTAGCTGAACGAGCGCGACCATCCGGTCGCCTCGATGCCGGTGCGCATCCCGCAGCGCGTGATGGCACCCTTGCCCTCGGGCGGGATGGTCGACCGGGCCGTGGGCGTGGACTCGGCGCCGTCGATGACGCGCACCTCCTGTCGCAAGGGCCCGTCGGGGCCCGCCGAGTAGACGATGATCTTCCCCGGCGGGCACGAGATCGGGAACGTGGCCTCGATCTTCGTCGAATCGGTAAGGCCCCCGCGAATTGCGACGGGCTTTCGAGCGCCGATCGCGAAAGCCGGCGCGCCGGCGTCGACGGGGTCGACGACGCCGCGGCGGATTTCGATACCGTGGTCACCTGACGGAACCGGGACCGACGCGGAAATCGTCACGGACTTGTTCGCGGGCGAATAGATCGCGCGCAAACCGTGGGCTTGGACCAGGTAAGGGCACATTGCGTCGGGCGCCACGTTCATCGATTCGTGGCCAGCGCCTGGAGCAAAAAAAGTGCCGCTACCGCTTGCCGAGAACTACCGCCACTCGCGGGACGCGGCCGCCGCGAATCGAATCGCATTCGGGGAATCCGTTCGCCGTAGCCGTCGGCGGGTGGTCCGAGAGCTGCGGAACATGCCCGCCGCTCTCGCGAAGCCGGAGCGGCAGCCCGTGGCCCGACGCTTGCCCGTCCCTCGTTCCTGGGGGCACCTTGGTCATATATATATATATTGGCGCCCATCCAGCAAACCCGCGTGGACGCGCGTCTCACCATGGCGTCGGGCTACCCCCGGCCGTTCCCCGCGCACGGGCGACGGGTGGGAAGCGCCCGTGAAGGGCGCGCAAAGAGTATCGACGCGATTTGCGCAGCGATCGAACCGGGCGCCTACAACTCTGTTGCAAAAACGACAGTCGGACGTGCCGGGCATCCGCCATGTGTGCGAGCGGGCGCAAATGCCGTTGCGGTGAGTCGCACCCGGGGTTAGAAGGCGTCCCCAGCAAAGAAGGGTCGCGGTCGCGCCCAGGCTCGTTTCATCGACGTGACGCCGTGGTGGCGGAAAAGGCGAGGCCGCGCCCACAGGGAGGTCGAACATGCGAAATGCAAAGTCCGTCGGTCTGTCGTTGGTGGGAGCCGCGACCGCGCTCCTCTTCTCGTCGCCGGGTGCGCTGGCGAGTACGGAGGTCTTCCGTTCGAGCGCAAACAACACCTTTGCCACGGCCGTCTCCAATCCGCCCGGCGGCCCGTCGCAAGAGGTGATAGCGGTGCGCAGCGAGGGCCCGGGAGGTCCGACGACGACTGTCTCTTTTTACGCCTCGTCAGCAGAATCTGTGGGTGAGCCAGTCGGGCTCGGGTAGGTCGCCCAGCGCGTGGTACAGGGCGATTTCGGCATGTTCGTAGGTACGGAAGCCGTA
>Ga0102924_1006119_pt1 | contig 11415 bp, 9 predicted proteins | sample PaiPotPPM11metaG_FD_80116 | JGI IMG/M metagenome (GOLD analysis project Ga0102924, IMG submission 80116) | Iron sulfur acid spring bacterial and archeal communities from Banff, Canada, to study Microbial Dark Matter (Phase II) - Paint Pots PPM... ...
GGGTATAGCCGGGTATAGCCGGGTACAGCCGGGTACAGCCGAGTATAACAAGGTGTGCCGCAAACGGTCAAGCGCGCCCGCAGGCGCGTATTCTCGTCTCCTCACAGATTGAGAGCGTTTGGGATGCCAGAAAAGGCGCGCGATGAGCGAGAGCTAGCGGGAACTGCCTGCGTGGCAGGCGGAGTTGATCTTCGGCGCCCAGCTCTATGCCATCGGCTGGCGGCGCGGTCTGGCTGGCGCTGGCGGTGACGCCGCACTGATCGCTGCGATCAGTCGGTTGCGGGCATAGCGCATCACTGACGCCTGTCCTGTATACTGGTATACTGGTGGTGTGGAGCGGAAAGGCAACGGGGCGAGAGTGGCTGCAACACCAGCAGCGGCGGCGCGTCTACCGCGACAAGCGCATCACTCCGACGGAGTTGTGGCGGCGCCCAGCGTCCAGGCCGAGCTGCGCGGCGCTGAGTTTGGCACAGACGAGTTGAAGGAGATGTGCGACAAGATGGGCGGCATTCTCTTGGAACTTCCATCGCGGCCACATCGAGACCGCAGCGCGCTTTAGCCGCGTGGGCGACTGGCAGGAGTGCGAAGAGTAGCCCCGAAGGCGCAACGTTGTAACGTATTGGCGCTCGTCCTATCCGTCCATCTACAATTTCCTGCGAGACGTTACGCAGCGCCTCGCGCCAGCCATGACGACTGCGCGCGAGGCGGTGACCTTCGTGGAAGCCGGATAGGGGCGATGGGCGACAGAGACAATCCACACACGGCAAGCGCCGACGGGACCGCCGACGAGGCTGGTGACGCCAGTTTCGAGGCAGCGGATGCGCCCGATACGCTTGTCTGCGATGGCGGGCAGCCCCTCTGGGGGCGGCGGTTGACCCGACGGGCGCGGCTCTGGCGTGGCGCCGTTGGTGTGAGCGTCGTGCTGCTGGTCGCGTATCTGCTGGTGGGCGGACCAGCCATGGCATTCGCCGCGATCACGGCGTTTTGGGCGTCCCATGCGCCGGTCACGCGGCGGCCATCCAGCCAGCGTTTGCGGGAGCATCCTACAATCGCGCGCTATTACCACCCAGCGCCGACGACGCGCCGGACCTGCGCCTGACACCCGCTCCCTCCGCAGCCGCCGTCGCCTACGCCTGCTGGATCGCTCCGCGTACGGTACACCCTGATAGCGGTCCCTTGCACCTCTTCGACACCACGGACTCCGGCGACCACTGGCAGCGGCTGACCTTGCCGACACCATCAGCGCCGGATTGCGCACTGGTGGTGGATGGCGCCGACCCACGTAGCATCGCGCTGCTGCTCGGCGATAACCTGCTGACCGACGTGACCTGCGCGCTGCCCACCGTGTATGTCAGCGGCGATGCCGGTCAGGCGTGGCGGCGTGTCACATGGCCTGCCGCGCAGCTCTCCGCGTGCAACTTTCACCTTGCGTCTGAGGCAGGCCATCTCTTCGCCTGGGCCGATACCCCGCTGCTGCCCGCCAGTCAGCAACACTTCGGAGCGATGGGGCGGCTAATTGTCAGCGGTGATGCCGGGCAGTCGTGGCGAGAAGCAGATGCCGGGTTGCCCACGAGTGGAAACTTCGCGCTGCTGGGTCTGCGGGTGCAGATGCCGACGGGGCTGGTCAAGCTGCTCGCCCAGGTAGATGCGACGACGCCGGGTGGCAGCATTCTTGTGCAGAGCCAGGATAGCAGCGCCAGCTGGCAATCCTATGGTAGACTGCCGGGTGTCCATCCCCAGGTGATCGTGTCGGGCGATCCAGCGGCGACGGATCACGGCGGCTGGGGACGCCTCTACGAGCTGGCTCAATCGGCGCCCAACGGCGCCGCAGGTGGGTCGGCTTCCTACTCGCTGGCGACGGCATACTTCAATGAGAACTGGCGCGCGATTCCGCTGCCACCGCCGGTGATGGATGTAGCGGGCGATCAGGGCGGCGCCAACACTAGCGCCAACACTAGCGCCAACACTAGCGCCACCAATGACTACAGCAACCAGGTCTCGCTGCTGGGAGTGGGGCCTGGCGAACATCTGCTGGCGCTGCGCGGCGCGCTGCCAACCGATGAGACACGCCAGAGTCCCCCGCGACGCATCTGGCAGTGGAACACCTCAACATCACGCTGGCTGCTCTCCGACATACTCTTCCCCGGCAACGTGATCGCCACGTTACCGGCATGGTCGCAGGGGCGGCTCACCTTCTGGCTGATGGTGGTCAATATCACCTCGCCGTCCGGTATCATACTGGCCTACGCCATCTTCGACACCACCAACATCCGTCAGGAGTAGAAGTTGCAAGTTAGGGGCGATAAACCAATGGATGTGAGTGACGAGGCGAACGCGACGCCTGCCAGCGGCGCTCCCAGCATCGCCAGCTATCGCACATTTCTGGTGGACCTCGATGGTGTGATGTATCGGGGCAACCACCTGCTGCCGGGCGCGCGCGCGTTTGTGGAGTGGGCCGACGCTTCTGGACGGCAAACGCTGTTCCTCTCCAACAACTCGTTCGCCACGGTGGCAGAGGTGGCGGCGAAACTTGCGCGGCTGGGCATACCGCACCCCGAAGAGCGCACGATGACGGCAGGGCAGGCGGCGGCGCTGGCGATTGCCGGGCGCTTCCCCGGCGGGCGCGTCTATGCGCTGGCGGTTCCCTCGGTCGCTGCGATGCTGGAACAGGCGAGCTTGCAGGTGGTCTGGCGCGAGCATGTGGAGGTTCCGCCGCCGGACGCCGTGCTGGTGGGGCTTGATCGCACGCTGACGTATGAGCGGTTGAGCCGTGGCCTGCGCGCGTTGCTGGCTGGCGCCGCCTTCTACGCCGTCAACCGCGATCCGCGACTGCCGGTGGAGGATGGCTTCGAGCCGGGAACCGGCGCGATTGTGGCAGCGCTCGAATACGCCAGCGGCGCCATGCCCATCGTGATCGGCAAGCCCGCGCCCGGCATCGTCATCCAGGCGCTGCATCAGCTCGGCGCCCGCACGGAGGACGCGCTGATGATCGGCGACGGGCTAGACCTCGACATTGTGGCGGGCCACGCCGCCGGAGTGGCGACCGCGCTGGTGCTGAGCGGCCTCACCAGCGCGCAGGAAGCCCGATTAGCGCAAGGTACGCGCCGCCCGCAGTATATCTACGCCGACCTCGCAGCCCTGCTGGCCGCCATCCAGAACACAGATACGCGCTAACGAGAACTTCAACGTTTGCCATCGTGATCGGGTAGGCAAGGCATATGCTTCAGTACCAGTCCGATTCAGATATGCGCCACAGCGCTGCGCTGCCCGTGATTACCCAGAGCCTTCAGGCTCCGGCGCCAACGACGCGATCCATGATCCGATGTAGGCGCCAAACGACATCAGGGCCGCGATCAGCCCACCTAGCACACCAGCAGGGAATAGTTCCCCCATTACCAAAGTCTGCGAACGCAGCCACTGGCGGCAGAAAGGCCACCAGTGCCCCGGCTTGACATAAAGTATATTGATTAGGCTGTACATGTTCGCGTTTTCCTGCTTGCCAATTCAGCGCGGACTATGCTACACTCGGTACGTTATGCGCTTTCCTATTCATGCGCGGTATCCAGGCGCGACGATAGCAAAGCGTATGCGCGTCTGAGACAACCTGCTTGGCATGTGGGCGGCTTTCCGCATTGCTCGGTCCCCAGGCGAGCGCATTCCGCAGGCGAACGCATCCCCATCACCGCTTTCTTCTCGCACCAGCGGCGCGTGTGTCACAGCGAAACTCTGGTAGCACAGAGCGCCACACGCAGCAGAAGCTGCCGGATGGAGGAAGAGGCGGGCGCCTACACTGTAGTGGCGCACGGTTGGGAATGAGTATTCCAATCGCTCTGTGTGTTCGCGCGGCCCTGCCTCTAACGCAGCGCAGCGTTGTCCAGCCTGGCCTTTATGGCCTCAATTGTCTGGATACAGGAGGGCAATGGCACTCGTGGACAACACTCTCTGGTGGCTGGCGCTGCCGGTCGCGGCAAGCGTCATCGCAATTATCTTCGCATTCGGCCTGCGACGCTGGGTGCTGGCGAATGATACCGGCACGCCCGCGATGCGCAAGGTATCCGATGCGATCTACAAGGGCGCCCAGGCGTTCCTGAGTCGGCAATATCGCACCATTGCTATACTGGCGCTGATCAGCGCCGTGGTGATCGGCGCTGTGCTGGCGATCATCGCCAACTATCAGCATAGCACCGATCCCTGGTGGGTGGTCGGCATCCGCACGGGACTCTCATTTCTCTTCGGCGCGTTCTGCTCTGGCCTGGCTGGTTACATTGGTATGCAGGTGGCCGTCAGGGCCAACATTCGCGTGGCGAGCGCCGCGCAGCGTGGCCTGGGTGATGCGCTGATGGTGTCACTGCGGGGCGGCGCGGTTTCCGGCTTCCTGGTTATCTCGCTCAGCCTGCTCGGCGTCACGGTGCTCTACCTGATTGTGCTGGCGCTTGGCACAAGCCCGACCAGCACACCCGTTGCGATTGTCGGCTTCGGCTTCGGCGCCAGCTTCGTTGCGCTCTTCGCGCAGCTTGGCGGCGGCATCTACACCAAAGCGGCTGACGTGGGCGCCGACCTCGTCGGCAAGATCGAGGCAGGCATCCCCGAAGACGATCCGCGCAACCCCGCCGTGATCGCCGACCTGGTGGGCGACAACGTGGGCGACTGCGCCGGGCGTGGCGCCGACATCTTCGAGTCCACTGCCGCCGAGAACATCGGCGCGATGATCCTGGGCGCCTCGGTGGCGCTGGCGCTGGCCGGCAATGCCACCGCGCATGCCAGCCCGGCATGGGTGATCTTCCCGCTGGTGGTGGTGGGCGCGGGCATCCTCTGCTCGCTGGTGGGCCTCTTCACCGTGCGCAAGGCTGGCGTGCTCGAACCGGAGCAGGCGGGTGGCCGGGATCCGGGTGAGATTGCCTGGAGCCAGCTCAACCGTGGCTACCTGGTGACAGCGGTGATTTCCGCAATCGCCATCGTCGTGATCTCCTACCTGCTGCTTGGCCCTGTTACCGGCAAGTGGTGGGCCTTCGCGCTGGCGGGGCTGGTGGGCATCGCCAACAGCATCGCCTTCGTCTACATCACGAATTACTACACCTCTGGCTCATTCCGCCCGGTGCGCGAGATCGCCGAGGCGGCCAAGACCGGCCCCGGCACGACGATCATCTCCGGCCTGGCGGTCGGCTTCGAGAATACTGCCCTGCCGGTGCTGGCGATCAGCATCGCGCTTGGCCTCTCCTACTATCTGGGGACACTGACGGGTCTCGGCTCGCATGGCGTCGTCAGCATCGGTGGCATCTATGCCACGGCGGTCGCCACGATGGGCATGCTGATGAGCGCGGGCTATGTGCTGGCGATGGATACCTTCGGCCCAATCACTGACAATGCCGGCGGCATCGTCGAGATGAGCAACGCGCCGGAGTCTGTGCGCAACATCACCGACGCGCTGGACGGCGTGGGCAATACGACCAAGGCGCTCACGAAGGGCTATGGTATCGGCTCGGCGGCGCTGGCGGCGTTCCTGCTCTTCAGCGCCTACCTCGACATCATCTATAGCCCCTCTGGCACGAAACCGGCTACAGCAAGCGCGCTGCCTTACGGCGTGAACCTCGCCAATCCGCCGGTCTTCATCGCTGGGCTGATCGGCGCGATGCTGATCTTCCTCTTCAGTTCGCTGGCAATCCGCGCCGTGGGTACGGCGGCGCAGGCGATGATCCAGGAGGTGCGCCGCCAGTTCAAGGCCAACCCCAAGATCATGCAGGGGACCGCCGAGCCGGACTACGCGCGCTGTGTTGACATCAGCACCAGCTCCGCGCTGCGGCAGATGGTCCTTCCCGGTGTTCTGGTGGTCGGCACGCCAATCCTGGTTGGCGTTGTGCTCGGCCCAGAGGCGGCGGCGGGCCTGCTGATGGTCGGCACGGTGGCGGGCATCCTGATGGCGCTGGTGATGAACAACGGCGGCGGCGCCTGGGACAACGCCAAGAAGTACATCGAGGCAGGCTATCTGAAGGACGACAAAGGCAATGTGCTGGGCAAGCGCACGCCCGCGCACGACGCCGCCATTGTCGGCGATACCGTCGGCGATCCCTTCAAGGATACGGCTGGTCCATCGCTGCATGTGGTGATCAAGCTGCTCAGCACAATCACGCTGGTGCTGGCGCCCCTCTTCATCGCGCTGCACCCATAGACCGGACCTCACCTCAACCCCTCTCCCACACCGGGAGAGGGGCTTTTTTGCGCCTTTGTGGGATATTCCGGCTGTCAGGATAGAGCAGTCTGGCGCTTTGCAGTATACTGCGCTGGTCGGCTCGTGGCCCAATGCTGCTTGACCCATTGATCGAGGAGGCGCGCTGGGCGCGTTGGGTGGTGGGGCGAGGACGTGGCCTGAAGGCCACGGCTCATCCCTTGCGGGCGTCCATGATCGGCGCCTGAACAAGATAGCAAAGAACATAAGGCCACGGGTAATCCCACTCAACAACCTGATCGGGTACTCATCAGGTTGCTCAAGAGCGTCAAGGCCGGGAGCGGCCCTCACCACAAGGAGTCCTATATGGCGCGTCTATCGTCTCGCTGCTCTCACTCATCCTTGCTTGCCTTGCTCATTCTCCTCACGCTCTGCCTGACGCTGCTCACGGCCTGCGATACAGGCAGTAGCTCTGGTTCCACAACCTATGGCCCATCGGGATCGGGAACATCGGCGACGGCGGCGCCCTGCCAGGGCAGCGATTGCGCGCCGGGCGCTGGCGCGGGAAACGTGCAGGTGTTCGTCGAGCCGGATGCTGGCGAAACGCCGGTGCTGCATGCCCTCGAGGGCGCGCAGCAATCCGTCTGGGTCGAGGTCTATCTGCTGACGGACCGCAACGTGATCCAGGCGCTTGAAGACGCCGCCAACCGTGGCGTGACGGTGCGCGTGCTGCTCGAATTGCATCCCTACGGCTCCGGCGCGACCAGCCCGCAACAGACGCTCGACGAGTTACAGGCGGCAGGCGCACAGGTCGAGGGCGCCGATCCGGCATTCCATTATACCCACGAGAAGGCGCTGATCATAGACGGCGCGACGCTCTATGTGATGTCGTGCAACCTGACACGCTCGGCGCTGGGCGGCAGCAGCGGCTACACACCTGACCGCGACTACGGCGTGATAGACACCAGTTCGCCGGATGTCGCCGAGGCGCAGGCGATCTTCAACGCCGACTGGACCCGAACGACGCCAACGCTGGCCGATCCCAATCTGGTCGTCAGCCCGGTGAATGCCCGCGCCAAGATAACCGCATTCATCGCGGCGGCGAAGCACACGCTGTCGGTCGAGGATGAGGAGATGTATGATACTGCTTCGGAGGATGAACTGATCGCGGCGGCGAAGCGCGGTGTGATCGTGGAGGTGATACTCCCTGCGCCGACCGGTGGCGCGTCGGCCTCGCCGGATGTGGCACGGCTGGAGCAGGGCGGTGTGCGCGTGCGCTATATCACGACGGTCTACATGCATGCCAAGCTGCTGATTGCCGACAATGCCGAGGCGTTCGTCGGCTCGGAGAACTTCTCGGCCAACTCGCTCGACGACAACCGCGAACTGGGTCTGCTGATCGCCGATCCCGCCGCGCTCACCACGCTTGGCCAGACCTTCGCCACCGACTGGCAGAACGCCCAGAACGCAGCATGATAGGCATGTGATCGCGTGGCAGGGATTCCCCGTGGCCTTCAGGCCACGGAAGCCTCCTCCACCACCCAGTAGCGATGGCGTATGATGTATGTAGGGGGCGTCTGGCGGACGCCCATGTGATGCGCGCCGTGGCGCGTCCAGTCGAAGGAGATAACACCTATGGCAAGCCAATCGGCGAAGACAGGCAACAAATCGTCGCAGGCAGGGCAGGCAGGGTTTGGCGACCGCGATATTGTCGTGCTGGGCGGGGCGCGCACGCCCTTTGGCGCGTTCATGGGATCGCTGAAAGACATTTCGGCGATCGAGCTAGGCGCGATTGCAGGCAAGGCCGCGCTCGAACGGTCGGGCGTGGCGGCGGGCGATGTGGATCAAGTGGTCTTTGGCAACGTGCTTCAGACCAGCGCCGACGCCATCTACTGTGCGCGGCACATCGCCCTGAAAGTGGGCGCGCCCACCGAGACGCCCGCGCTGACGGTGAACCGTCTCTGCGGCTCTGGTTTGCAGGCCATCGTCAACGGCGCGCAATCGCTGCTGCTGGGCGAGGGGCGTATCGCGCTGGTGGGCGGCTGCGAGAACATGACCCAGGCGCCCTTCGTGGTGCGCGGCGCCCGCACCGGCCTGAACCTCGGCGAGCACAAGTTCGAGGACTATCTCTGGGAGTCGCTGGTAGATAGCTACTGCGGCTGCGGCATGGCGATCACGGCGGAGAACCTCGCCGAACAGTATCATCTCGACCGCGAGACGATTGACGCCTATGCGCTACGCAGCCAGCAGGCCGCGCAGCATGCGCAGGAACAGGGCTGGCTCGCCGAGGAGATCGTCCCCGTCACCGTGACGGACCGCAAAGGCCGCGAGACGGTGATTGACCGCGACGAAGGCATCCGCGAGACCTCGCTGGAGGCGCTGGCCAAACTGCCTGCGCGCTTCAGGAAGGGTGGTGTGGTGACGGCGGGCAACGCCAGCGGCATCAATGACGCCGGGGCAGCGCTGGTGATTGCGACGGGCGCGGCGGCGCGTGAGCGTGGGCTGAAGCCGGTAGCGAAGCTGCTCTCGTGGGGCGTGGTCGGCGTGGACCCGACGATCATGGGCATCGGCCCGGCGCCAGCGATCCGTCAGGCGCTCAAGCGTGCGGACCTGACGCTCGACCAGATGGACCGCGTGGAGGTCAACGAAGCCTTTGCCTCGCAGTATCTGGCGGTGGAGAAGGAGCTTGGCCTCGACCGCGACAAGACCAACGTGAACGGCGGCGCGATCTCGCTGGGGCATCCGCTGGCGGCGAGTGGCGCACGGCTGGCGCTAACGCTGATCGCCGAGTTGCGGCGCAACAAGTTGCGCTACGGCGCGGCCTCGCTCTGCATCGGCGGTGGCCAGGGCATCGCCGCCGTCTTCGAGGCGCTCTAGCCGCCATCCTGTTCGCAGACGTAGATCATCGCGGGAGAGTCGGCGGTCAGCGGTTCCTGCCGCCAGTCGCCGTAACAGGCGCGGATGCGCAAGCCATTGTCGTGGAGCAGCGCCTCCATCTCCTGCGGGTAGACGTAGCGCAGAGTCGTATACTTCGTCTGCTCGCGCAGCAATTGGCCGTTGGGAGTGAGCCAGCGGCAATTGCTGGTGAAGCGCTGAAGCTGGGTCACGGGATCATAGTCGCGCTCGGTGGTGTCTACCAGGCGCTCACCGTCTGCCGTAGCAAACTCTCGTCGCCCTCCCTTGTACGGCTCGATGAGGTTGCGCGGATTGGGGTTGCGCGTCTCGAAGAGAAAACAGCCGCCTGGAAGCAAATGTTCGTGGACGCTGGCCAGCAGCGCCTCCTGGTCCGCGCGCGTCAGAAAGAATTGCCAGGCGTTGCACAGCATGAAGATCAAGCGAAACTGCCGCTGGAGATGGAACGAGCGTGCATCGGCGACTTCCCACGTAATCGTGGCGCCCTGCTTCGCCGCCTTCTGGCGACCCCACGCGACCATTGCTGGCGCGATGTCCACCGCCGTCACGTCATAGCCCTGCAACGCCAGTGGAATCGCCATGCGCCCGGTTCCGCAGGCGAGATCGAGCAGCGGACCGCCCAGCGTCTGCGCCCACTGCGCGATGACAGGAAGATCATCCATATAGCCCGCATCTTCGAGATCATAGGTCGCTGGATCGCGGAACTCTTCGAGATTCTCCTGGTCGAGACGCGCATAGTCGGTCATCCAATGCTCCCTCAGCAGTCGTCAATCCTCGCCAGCAGGTGGCGCGTTGGCATGCCCAAGTCTATCACACAAACCTGTTGTGACTGACCACCTGTGAGTCGGCTGAAGTAGAAGCGTCTGGTAGCGACCGCCTTCCAGCGTCGTGCTATACTGGGCAACAGCTGTGTCTTACAGTGATAGAGAGGAAAATGCCTCGTGGCGCCAGAGCCACCACCCACGCCGGTGATCGAGTGCGTCGGGCTAGCGAAGACGTATGACAGGCGCGGCGGCCATGTTCCCGCGCTGCGCAACCTGACGCTGACGATTGCGCCGGGCGAGAGCTTCGGCCTGCTCGGCGAGAACGGCGCGGGCAAGTCCACACTGGTGCGCCTGCTGATGGGATTCGTCTTCCCGACCGCAGGGCGTCTGCGTGTGCTGGGCGAGACGGACGTTGTGCGTGCGCATGCCCAGATCGGCTATGTCCACGAGCAGCCGTTCTTCGAGCCGCGCTTCACCGGGCGCGAATATCTGACACACTTTGCCGAGCTTGCGGGCCTGTGGGGCGCCGCAAATACCGCGCGGGTGGATGCGGCGCTGGCGCAGGTCAAGCTCACGACGGCAGCCGCCGACCGGCGGGTGGGAACATACTCGAAGGGGATGCAGCAGCGACTGGCGATTGCGCAGGCGCTGCTCACCGATCCGCAGTTGCTGATCCTCGACGAGCCAACCGGCGGGCTTGATCCGCTCAGCCAGTATGAGATACGCCAGCTACTCGCGGAGCTGCATCGGGCAGGCAAGACCATCCTGCTCTGCTCACACTATCTCGCCGAGGTTCAGGCGCTCTGCACCGTCGTCGGCATTCTGCGGCGTGGCGACCTAATCTGTCATGGCGCAGTCGCCGACCTGTTGCATCTGCATGATGTCGTCGAGATCGCGCTTGCCACGTCCGAAAGCGCCGCTGTTGTCGCGCAACGGCTGGGCATCGCCGCTGTGGTGATCGAGGCGCGTGACGATACCCTGCGTATCGCCAGCGCCGCTCAGGGGTCGGTGCTTGCCGCGCTGGTCCAGGCGGCGATCCCGATCCGTTCGCTCAACCCAGTCACACAGTCGCTCGAAGATGTCTATGTGCAGGCCACGCTGTCCGCCACGCTATCCGCTACGCCGACGGCACAGCTAGCGACGCCAGCCACCATCCAGTCGGGAGGGGCAGCGTAATGCGGACTACCACAACACTGGCGCCATCGGGAGCATTTCTACGGGCGCGTCTCTGGCGCACACCGAGCATCGCTATTGCGCGCATGGCGTTGCGCAGCTATCTGCGTAGCGGCTGGTTCTGGGGTGAGTGTGTCGTCGCGTTGCTGATCTATGCCGTATTCTTTTCTGTTTACGCCGTCAGCATGGATACCTTCTTCGGTGTGGCGAACTTTGGCCTGGGGGCGCTGGCTATCGCTGGCCCGGCCATTCTCACACGACGCGCGATGAGCGCGCGCGCCTGGCTGCAACTGGCGAAGCTCCTGTCACGCGGCGCCTGGGCGTGTGGGCTGGCGCTGGCAGCGGGCGCGCTATGCCTGCCGCTCTTGTTGCTACTGGCGCTTGTGACGCTGGGTACCGGTA
>Ga0102924_1006120_pt1 | contig 11413 bp, 10 predicted proteins | sample PaiPotPPM11metaG_FD_80116 | JGI IMG/M metagenome (GOLD analysis project Ga0102924, IMG submission 80116) | Iron sulfur acid spring bacterial and archeal communities from Banff, Canada, to study Microbial Dark Matter (Phase II) - Paint Pots PPM... ...
ATTCGGTGATGTCGGCATCGCCCGCGGTGGCAATCAGAGTTTCGTAGCGCAGAGTCTCGCCACCCAAATCGGAAAGCGGAGCGACGGAAATCACGTGTTCGAGCGCTGAAAGTTTTTCGCGGGTTTCGGCGATTTTGCCGGCTTGCGCTTCGCCGGAGATGAACACGATGCGCGCGCCCGAGTCATTCATGATGTAAACGAGGCGGTCAAGCGACTCGTTGAAATAAATTGGGACGCTTACTGCTCCTAAACCTTGTATCGCAAAGTCGGCGATATGCCATTCGGGACAGTTGGGCGCGAGGATGGCGACGCGGTCGCCGGACTTTATTCCTAGCTCGCCAAGCGCCTTGGACAGTCCCGCTACGCGCCGAAGCATTTCTTGTGCGGTGATGGACTGCCAACCCTCAGCGGTCCGATACATCTGGGCGCGCGGGCTCGCGAGCCGGTCCACAGCATCGAGAAATAATTTTGTGAGCGGAGGATAATCCATCGTGATCCTTCAACTCTAGCGTATGGGCGAACATCACGCAACGCGGCCAGGCGCTTCTTTACCAAATGGCAACCTGCGAAATTCCGGCTGGGGTGCGTTAAGATGTGATGGGAGGTTTCGATGTCGAAACTCGCGACAGAAGAGGCGGCCGGATATCAGGCGGTTCGCGCGCCGCGCGGCAATTCGCTTTCCTGCCAGGGCTGGCAGCAGGAAGCGGCCATGCGCATGTTGATGAACAACCTCGAACCGGAAGTCGCCGAGAAGCCGGAGGATTTGATCGTTTACGGCGGGCGCGGAAAGGCGGCGCGGAACTGGAAGTGCTATCACGCGATCGTTGCGTCTCTGAAATCTCTGAAGAATGACGAGACGTTGCTGGTTCAGTCCGGCAAGCCGGTGGGGATTTTTCGCACGCATTCGTACGCACCGCGAGTGCTCATCGCAAATTCGAATCTTGTTGGACACTGGAGCGACTGGAAGAATTTTGATGAACTGGACCGCGCGGGATTGATGATGTATGGCCAGATGACCGCGGGAAGCTGGATTTACATCGGCTCACAAGGAATTTTGCAAGGGACGTATGAAACCTTTGCCGCGGCGGGGCGCCAGCATTTTCAGAGCGATCTGGCGGGAAAGCTGGTGGCCAGCGGAGGCATGGGCGGCATGGGCGGCGCGCAACCGCTTGCGGCTACGTTGAACGGCGCGGCGTTCCTGGGAATTGATGTGGACCCGGAGCGCATCAAGCGGCGCGTGAAGACAGGCTACTGCGATGTGATGGTGAACGATCTCGACGAAGCGCTCCGAATTTTGAAGAACGCGGTGCGCAAGCGCGAAGCGACGTCGGTGGGGCTGGTTGGAAATTGCGCGGACGTGATTCCGGAACTCGCGCGCCGCGGCGTGGTGCCTGATTTGTTGACGGATCAAACTAGCGCGCACGATCCGATCGGCGGATATATTCCCCAGGGTCTGAATGTGGCGCAAGCTGACGAGCTCCGCAAGAGCGATCCGGACGCGTATCGCAAGCGTTCGCTTGAATCGATGGCCAAGCATGTGGAAGGAATGCTTGCTTTGCAAAAGCTGGGATCGATCACGTTCGATTACGGAAATAACATACGGACTTTTGCGTTCGAGCAAGGCGTAAAGAACGCTTACGATTTTCCGGGGTTCGTGCCTGCGTATATTCGTTCGCTATTTTGCGAGGGGCGCGGGCCGTTTCGTTGGGCTGCGCTTTCGGGCGAGCCGTCGGATATTTACCGGACTGACAAGCTTGTGCTCGATATGTTCCCGCGCGACGAAGTTCTAACGCGCTGGATTCATCTGGCGCAGAAGCGCGTGCGGTTCCAAGGATTGCCGGCGCGAATATGCTGGCTGGGTTATGGCGAGCGCGATAAATTTGGGCTTGCGCTGAATGACTTGGTTGCGAAAGGTGAATTGAAGGCTCCCATAGTGATTGGCCGCGACCATCTAGATTGCGGCTCGGTCGCTTCTCCTTATCGCGAAACGGAAAAAATGAAGGATGGCTCGGATGCGGTGGCCGACTGGGCGCTGCTCAATGCCCTGCTGAACACGGCGAGTGGGGCGAGTTGGGTTTCGATTCACAACGGCGGCGGAGTGGGGATCGGCTACTCACTGCATGCCGGACAAGTCACCGTGGCGGACGGTTCGAAGGAAATGGCCGAGCGGATCGAGCGCGTTCTGACGAACGATCCCGGGATCGGCGTGGCGCGACATGTGGACGCGGGATATACCGAAGCGATTGATTTTGCGCAAAAGTCGGGCGTCAGAATTCCGATGGACAAGTAATTGGACGGCTCAACAAGTTGAGGCGAAATGCGGCTGAAAGCGAGTCGGTGGCTTAAGGCCACTATCCTGCTGTCGTTTATCGCGTTCCTGGCAATTCTAACTTTCGCCTGGCGCTACGTTCACGGTGGAACCATCGGCGAGGCGTTCTGGGGTTGGCAGTGGGAATCTCGCTCGTCTCCGGCGAATCTAATTCTGCTTGGAGTTCCGTTTCAGGTCGGCCTTCTTTGGTTCACTTTCGCTTCGAAGAGCAAGCTTGTGACGGATGATGATAAGAAATTGGTTTTGCTCATGTTCGCAGGAGCGGTTGCGGGCTACCTAATTCTCGCGGTCCGGCACCTTTTTGCAATCTAGAATGTGCCTCAAGTAGCCGAAACGGGAGGAACCATGATTGTTATCACTGGAGCGACGGGACACACGGGGAAGATTGCCGCAGAGGCGCTGCTTGCAAGCGGAGAGAAAGTGCGCGCCATCGGCCGCGATGCGAAGAAGCTGGAACCGTTCACGCAAAAGGGCGCGGAAGTATTCGTTGGCAAAGTGGAAGACGCGGCGCAGATGTCGAAGGCCTTCGAGGGTGCGACAGCCGTTTACCTAGTGATTCCGCAAGAGGCTGGCGAGGATTACCGCGCGTACCAAGACAGAGTCTCCGACGCTTACCTGAAGGCGATCACGAGCGCGCGGGTTCCGTACGCTGTGACGCTAAGCAGTTTGGGCGCGCAGCATGCCGAAAAAACCGGGCCGATTGTTGGCCTCCACAATTTGGAACAGAAATTGAACAGCGTGCCGGGACTCAACGTGCTGCACCTGCGGCCCGGGCCGTTCATGGAAAATTTATTTATGAGCATGGAGCCGCTGCGAAAAATGGGCTTCTTGCCAGGTGGAACGGACGGGGACCTGCCAGTCGCTCTAATCGCCACTAAAGATATAGGCGCTTATGCCGCGAAGCGTCTCCACGCTCGCGATTTTTCCGGCAGCTCGGTGCAGGAATTGTTCGGCCCGCGCGACGTGACCATGAAAGAAATCGCCACGATCGTTGGCAACGCCATTGGCAAGCCCAAACTCAGTTACATGCAAGTGCCGTTCATGATGCTCGAACCGGCGCTGGTGCAGAGTGGAATGCCGAAGCAGACCGCGAAGCTCCTGGTCGAGATGTGGAAGGCTGGAAACGCGGGGCTTCTTGCGCCACAAGAGAAGCGGTCTGCGGAAAATACTAGGCCGACGACGATCGAATCGTTTGTGGCGGAAGTTTTCGCGCCTGCGTATCTTGCAAAAGGTGCAGGTGCGTAAAAACATTCTTTAAACCTCGCGAGTAGTGACGCTGTATCATCGCTTCCGTGCCTGATTGGCTGATTACCGGGTGCTCGCAAATCTTAACGATGCGCGGGCCTGTGCCACGGCGCGGGCGCGCACTTGGGCAGGTTGAAATCATTCGCGACGGCGCGATTTTGGTGCAGCAGGACCGCATTGCCGCGGTGGGCTCGAAGCGGCGCATCGAGCGGCTGCCGAAAGCGCGACGAGCAGAAAAGTTGGACCTCGGGGGGCGCGTTGTTCTGCCCGGATTCGTCGATTCGCATACTCACCTGATTTTTCCTTTTAGCCGGGCCGCGGAATATGAGCAGCGCATCTCCGGCGCAACTTACGAGGAGATTGCGCGCTCGGGTGGCGGAATTCGTTCGACGGTGAAACATCTGCGCAGCGCCCCCGCAAAAATCCTGAAAGCTCGAGCGTTGAAAAATCTTCGCGAGTTCGCAGCGCACGGAACCACGACTATCGAAGCAAAAAGCGGCTACGGCTTGGATTGGAAGAGCGAGCTGAAGATCCTGCAAATTCTTTACGACCTTCATCAAGAGCATCCGCTGGACATTCACTCAACATTTCTGGGCGCGCATGTGGTGCCGCCGGAATTCCGGAAGCGTCCTGATGCGTACGTGGATCTGCTGGCGCGTCGATGGATTCCGACCGTCGCGACGGCGGGGCTTGCTGAGTTTTGCGATGTTTTCTGCGACCGGGGAGCGTTTACCGTGCAACAAGCGCGGCGGATTCTGATGGCTGGGCGAGCTTGTGGACTAGTCCCGCGCATTCACGCGGAACAGCTGGCGCACACAGGGGCCGTCCGTCTAGCGATTGAGTTGCAAGCGGCGAGCGCCGATCATCTGGAAAAAATAAATCGCGCCGACATTCGCGCGCTGAGCCTTTCGAATGTGGTGTGCACGATGTTGCCGGGTTGCTGTTTCCATCTCGGGCTCAAGAACTACGCGCCCGCGCGCCAGTTAATCGACGAGGGCGCAATTGTGGGCGTGGCAACCGACTTCAATCCCGGCACCAGCCCCACGCTGAGCATGACCATGATTTTGTCATTGGCCTGCACGCAAATGAGGATGACGCCTGCCGAAGCCATCACGGCTGCGACGATCAATCCGGCGTACTCGCTGCGGGTGCGCGATCGCGTGGGCTCGCTCGAGGTTGGCAAATATGCAGACTTGGCCGCGTTTGACGTGGCCGACTATCGCGAAATCCCGTATTATTTTGGTGTGAATCTTTGCAGCCTCACGATGAAACGCGGCGCCATCCTGCACATGAAGAACCTCTAACTGATGAAACGACTCGTTGAATGTGTTCCAAACTTTTCCGAAGGGCGCGACGCATCCAAGGTGGATGCGATCGTATCCGCGATGCGTGAAGTTCCCGGCGTGTATCTGCTGGATCGCGAAAGCGACAGCGATCATAACCGCAGTGTGGTGACGCTCGCGGGCGAGCCGGAAGCCGTGGCCGAAGCTGTTCTTCGCGGAGTAGGCAAAGCTGCCGAGCTGATCGATTTGACGAAACACTCGGGCGCGCACCCGCGCATGGGCGCGACCGACGTGGTTCCCTTCATCCCCATCGAAGGCGTGACCATTGAGGATTGCGTCGCGCTGGCCAAAAAAGTGGGCCGCGAGATTTGGGAACGTTTTCGCATCCCGGTGTATTTTTACGAAGCGGCCGCGCAACGCCCCGAACGCACCAACCTGGAAAATATTCGCAAAGGACAATTCGAAGGATTGCTCGCAGAGGTTCCGCGGAATCCAGATCGCGCTCCGGATATTGGCGAGCAGCGTTTGCATCCAACGGCCGGCGCTACCGTGGTGGGCGCACGCAAATTTCTGATTGCCTACAATATTAATCTGAATACTTCGGATGTAAGCATCGCCAGTCGCATCGGGAAAAATATTCGCTTCTCGAACGGCGGTTTGCGCTACGTAAAAGCCATGGGCGTGGATCTGCGCGGCAGAAATTTGGCGCAAGTTTCCATCAATCTGACGGACTTCGAGCAGACGCCGATACATCGCGTTTTCGAGATGGTGAAGCGCGAGGCTGAGAGATACGGCGTATCGATTGTGGGCAGCGAAATAGTTGGCTTGATACCCAAGCGCGCAATCGAGCTGACTGCCGACTTTTATCTCCAGCTTGAAAACTTTTCGCCCGCACAAGTTTTCGAAAATCGCATGGAAGCGTCTCTCGCGGGGACTTCGGCGGCGGAAGGCCCGGGAAAATTGGCGTCGTTGGCGCAACCATTCCTCGACGCGGTCGCGCAACCTACCGCAACGCCTGGCGGCGGGTCGGTGGCAGCGCTGGCCGGCGCGCTGGGCGCCAGTCTGGGGCAGATGGTTGCCGGGCTTTCGCGCAAGAAAAAATCGCAAGCAGCCTACGTGGAACCGCTCAGCGATGCGCTGGCCGAATTTCACGCAGCTTCGCGGGCGCTGGCGGAGGCGATCGATCGCGACGCTGCTTCGTTCGAATCGGTGATGGCGGCCTACAAGCTCCCGCAAGCGACTCCTGAAGAACAGGGCCGCCGAGAGGCCGCGATTCAAAATGCGTTGCAAGGGGCGGCGAATGTCCCCATGGAAGTCGCGCGGCAAGCAGCACAAATTTTTGACCAGCTCGGGAAACTGGAAAACATCGCCAGTCCTTCCATGCTTTCGGATATCCGAGTGGGACGTCTAATGGCTGGGGCGGCGGTTCAAGGAGCGCTCGAAAACGTGGCCATCAATCTCGAGTCCATTACCGATTCGGGATTTTCGGCGCGCCTTCGCTCTGAATCTCAGTTACTCGCGGCACGCATCGGGAAAAGTTGATTCCTCCAAGAACGCTTTCAGCATCTATACTAGGGAGGCACCGCAACGGGATGGGGACAATTTCCATTTCTGAGCGACCCGCGGCCCAGCCGCTTTATTAGCTAGACTATCTGATGGGAAAACAACGTCCTGAGGGGAAAACAAACGTGAGACAGCCAATCGTTCGAAGCGTTTTATTGACATTGCTGGCGGCGGCCGCGCTGCTTGGCATTTTGACGGCAACTTCTTCGCGACTTTCCGCGGGCTCGGTCACTACCAACGTGATCGGGATGTTCCCGAAGTCCACTTCGGAGTTCGCCTTCGCGGATTTGAAAGCGGCCAGGAAACTTACATGGTTCTCGCAAATACAGGACCAGATGCTTCCGCAGAACATGCGCCAATTCGAGCAATTCCTTGCGTCCGCGGGCGTGGACCCGAACACACAAGTGGACAGCCTCGCTTGGGGCACGATCCTAGCCGCGGGAGGCGAAACCGGAGACATACTGGGCGTTGCTATAGGCGGGTTCGATCCGGCCAGCACCGAGGCGAAGTTCAAAGCTCAGAAGATTCCCATGATCGAGAACAACGGGTATCACCTGTACGCTTTCGGAAGCGGCGGTGGCGCCGGAGATATTCTTTTCTTTTTTCTCGACTCCAACACAGCAGCCTTTGGCAATCGCAGCGCGCTCGAAAAAATGATTGATGTCCGCATGGGCAAGACGGAAAGCTTGTTGTCAAACGACAAAATCTTCCCGCTCATCAACGAAGCCAACGGCACAGGACTTATCTGGGCGGTGCTGGACAAAACTTCCACGAGCATGGCCATGCATCAACTGGTTCCGCAAGCCAGCCAGTTCCCGCAGGCTGCGGCCGTCATGGCGCGCATACATGCCATGATTATCAGCGTGAATGCGGATTCCGGAATTGACGTGCAATTCCAGGCGGCCTGCGATTCGGTGGACGATGCAAATATGTTAGGAGCGGCGATGCAGGCCGGGGTGATGTACCGGCGCTATCAGGAAGCGCAGTCGAACCCGGATTTTGCGCGGGCGCTGGACCACGTTCGCGTTACGCCAACGGGTGATCGTCTGAAGATCGATGCTCCGGTGAGCCAGGACGAACTGATGTCGTTGATACGCACAAAGGCTCTGGCTCCTTCATAGATGTAAGGGAAAATTCCGGCGTTGTATTTATTTGCGGATAGGGACGGTTAGAATTTCGCGTGCCGACTGTCACAATATTTGATTAGGGTCATTCGCGAGACGCCGTTGCGCGCTTCGTACTGCACACGATCGACATTGTTCTTTTGCAGGGCCTCGCTCAATCGCGCTTGCGAGCCAATGGCAGCTCCGGCAAAAGTGTCAAGACCTGCCGAAGGCAGCGACTCTCCGGAATGCTCGATGGCAACTTCCACGCGGTCGGGAAAATCCGAAACAATCACTTTCAGAGCTGGATTCGCATTCCCATTATTATTCGCGAGCGGAAAGGTTTCCCGGCAGGCATCTACGGCGGCTTCAGCCAGCCCGTCCTGAGCTTCGCTCGAAAGACCGGCGCGCTGGCCGGCAAACAAGACGATGGCCAGCACCCCGGCAAGCAGGCGCGGATCGTCCTGCACGGTGAATTCAGTACGGCTTGGATCAGTGCTCATCTTTGTCTGCTAGCCGCACGTCGCAAGCCTCGCGGCAATCGGGACAATAATACATGCCATCTACGCCCATGCGGATGTCGAACTGAGCCTGGCAGAAGCAGCAGTACTTCACGCAGGTACACTCCATTTCCGGCTTCTCACACTGAGAGCAGAGTGTTACCACTTGCAAGTCTCCAGTAAACTGCGGTTCGCCCTTGCCCAATCTTAGGCCATGCAGCCGCGCCGAACAAGCGCATTGAACGGGTAAGTCCCCATCCGATAAAATCCCCGACAATCCGCTGGAGGGCTGTGAGTCAGTTCCCGATCACGACAATAGAAAACTGATATGGCGATTTCACGATAGAAAGGGAATGGCAAACATGAGGAGAAGCGTGGTTATTATTGCAAACAGGAATTGCCGAAACCAAAGCCACGCGCGTAGTTCCTCCGCGTCACTTGGACGTGGACCCGAAAGTAACTGCTTTCTACCTTCGCCGCTTAAACCAAGCTGCCGTGTTACGCGATAGAACTGAAACATGGATACCCACACCCAGATAAACGCCACGTAGAAGAAAATCTGAACCGCCGATTCAGTCAGGTTCGTGTGATGCTTCCAAATCCACCATAAACCGAGCGAAACCGGGACGAGTGAAAACAGAGCGGCCAGCACCCAATAAAAGTTAAATATCTTTTGGATGTCAGGTTCATATTGCCCATCATGCATTCCTTTCATGCGCTCAGTCTACCAAACAGACTTGCCGATAGATTTCCGTGCTCGAATCGTGCCACGAAACCGCCACCCACATGTACATTGACGATCGGTCGGATGATCGGAGGCGGAACAAGCGCCATCTGGCCGCGTTCCTTGACAACTAGAAAACACGCATGCTAGCTTCGATGTTTCGCTTCTGTGATGAGAAATTCTCAGTGACAACTCCGGCAACCGCAGCATTGCGCAAGACTGCTCTGAATTCCATTCATCGCGAACTCGGCGCCAAAATGGTGAATTTTGGCGGCTGGGATATGCCATTGGAATACTCCGGCATTTTGGCCGAGCATGAGGCTGTGCGCACGCGCGCAGGGCTGTTTGACGTGAGCCACATGGGCGAGATTGAAATTCGAGGCCCGGGCGCGTTGGGCTTGGTGCAATTGGTGTCTTGCAACAACGCCGCAAAGCTGGCGGTTGGGCAGGCGCACTATTCGGGGCTGATGACTTCGCGCGGCACTTTCGTGGATGACTTGCTGGTGCACAAAATATCCGACGCGCACTATATGTTGTGCGTGAACGCGGGCAATCAGGACCAGGATTACGAGCATATCGTGGAGCACAATAAATTCGACGCACAAGTCGAAAATGCGGGACCGCGTTATTCGCAGCTGGCGATTCAGGGGCCGCGCGCGAAAGACATTCTGCAGCGGCTGACTCCGGTGGCGCTCGATCCGATCCACTACTATCATTTTGCATTCGGGAAAGTGAGCGGCGTGGACTGCTTGATCGCGCGCACCGGCTACACGGGCGAGGATGGTTTTGAGATATATTTTTCGCCGGAGCAATCGGAGAAACTTTGGCGCGACTTGATGCACGCAGGCGGGCCAGCCGGGATGATTCCCTGCGGCCTAGGCGCGCGCAACACGTTGCGTCTGGAGGCGGGAATGTGCCTTTACGGCCACGAGATTGACGACACGACGACTCCGTGGGAAGCGGGCCTGGGCTGGATTTGCAAGATGGAGAAAGCGCCCTTTCTGGGCAGCGATGTTCTGGCGCAACAGAAAAAGGATGGGCTGAAACGCAAGCTGGTTGGATTCGAAATGTTGGACAAGCGCATCGGGCGGGACGGATATCCGGTGCTAATCGGCGGTCAGGAAGTGGGGCGCGTGACCAGCGGCGGGCCCGCGCCTCACCTGAAAAAGAATATCGGCATGGCTTACGTGCCGCCGGACTCCACGGCGGTGGGAACGAACATCGTCATCGGCATTCGCGGTCAGGGAGAAGCAGCCCGGATCGTCGCTCTGCCGTTTTATAAGCGACCCCAGTAGCCTTAGAGCATCCAATTTAGACGCACTTACGGAGCGTTCATGTACCCCAAGGATTATCGCTACACCAAAGAGCACGAATGGATAAAAGTGGACGGCGCGAACGGGACCATCGGCATCACCGATTACGCGCAACACGAACTCGGTGACGTCGTGTTTGTCGAGATGCCGAAAATTGGGGCGCAGCTGAAAACAAGGGAGCCGTTCGGAACTATTGAATCCGTGAAAGCGGTGAGCGAGATTTTCAGTCCGGTTGCGGGCGAAGTGATTGAAACGAATTCCGCGCTCGCGGATGCTCCGGAGCTAATCAACAAGGATCCGCATGGCGATGCCTGGCTTATCAAAGTGCGGCTAGGCGATCCCAAAGAAGCCGCAGCGTTGATGGACGCGGCCGCGTATGAAGCTTACACCGCGGGCCAAGCCAAGGAACATTCGGCCTGATGCGCTATTTGCCCAAAAGCCCTTCTGAACGCCGGGAAATGCTCGAAGCGATCGGCGCAAAGAATATAGGCGAACTTTTCGAGTCGATTCCCGAAAAATTCCGTTTGCGCGCGCCACTTGCTTTGCCTGCGGCGCTTTCCGAGCCGGAGATCATCCAATATTTTCAAGCGCGCGCTGCGGAGAATTCGCGCGGCTACACATCCTTCCTTGGCGCTGGGGTTTATTCGCACGTGCGCTCGGTAGTCACTGACGCGCTCGTTCAACGCGGCGAGTTCCTTACTTCCTACACTCCTTATCAGGCTGAGTTTGCGCAAGGCACGCTCACCGCAATTTTCGAGTTTCAGACGCTGATGTGCCAGCTGACGGGGCAGGAAGTAGCTAACGCTTCGATGTACGACGGTTCCACCGCGCTTACCGAAGCTGTGCTGATGGCGGAACGTATTACCGGACGCCATCGCGTGCTGGTGGCGCGAAGCGTACATCCTGAATATCGGCACGTTCTGCAAACGTACGCGAAGAATCTCGGCATCCAGATTGAAGAGATTGGCTATACCGAGTCCGGCCAACTGGATCGGGCTGCGCTGAAGAAAGAAAGTCTGGAGCAGGCTGCAGCGATCGTAGTGCAGTCGCCTAACTTTTTCGGCGTGATTGAAGAGCTGCCTGCGCTTGCGGAAGCGGCGCATGCGTCCGGCGCTCTGCTGGTCACCGGGATTGCGGAAGCAGTCTCGCTCGGCATCGTGCGGCCGCCGAGCGACGCGGATATCGTCGCGATGGAAGGCCAATCATTTGGTATTTCGCCCAGCTACGGCGGGCCATACGTGGGCGTAATCGCGACGCGCGATAAATTCGTGCGCCAAATGCCGGGACGCCTTGCAGGCCAAACGACGGATGGCGAAGGACGCCGAGGATTCGTTCTGACTCTGGCCACGCGCG
>Ga0102924_1006121_pt1 | contig 11412 bp, 11 predicted proteins | sample PaiPotPPM11metaG_FD_80116 | JGI IMG/M metagenome (GOLD analysis project Ga0102924, IMG submission 80116) | Iron sulfur acid spring bacterial and archeal communities from Banff, Canada, to study Microbial Dark Matter (Phase II) - Paint Pots PPM... ...
ACTCCGGTCCACCCCCACACGCGTGGGGACGACTTCCCCAGCCGCAGGATGTCGGCGCGCAACTGCGGTCCACCCCCACACGCGTGGGGACGACCATCCGGCACTTGTGCAGCACCCACACCTCGGCGGTCCACCCCCACACGCGTGGGGACGACGGGTCGGCGGGGCAAACGGTCGCGGTGACCGGCGGTCCACCCCCACACGCGTGGGGACGACGCGGTGGATACCGAGGCATGCACCGTGTGCGGTCGCGGTCCACCCCCACACGCGTGGGGACGACGCAATAGCAGCCGGGCTGTTTGTGACCATGTACGGTCCACCCCCACACGCGTGGGGACGACGCATGGAGGGCGCGGCCAGCCAGGCGAGCATCGGTCCACCCCCACACGCGTGGGGACGACTCGCCTCCGGTGATGCATGCACCGCATCCCTGCGGTCCACCCCCACACGCGTGGGGACGACACTGGGCTTTATGTTCACTCTGCCTGCCGCGACAGCAGCGTGAGCCCGTCGAAGTCCACGACACGGCGCTTCGTCTCGCCCCAAACTTGAATCGAGAAACCCTGTTCACTGTTGTCGTGATGAACGAGGAGTCCTGCCCCGCCGCGCATCTGCTGACAAGCGTGCTCCCATAGCTTGTCACGCACGAGCGCCGACAATGTGCCAACAAACACACCCGCCCGCAGTTCCAGCATCCAGCGCGTCAGTTCGCCGCGCAGCCGCTCCGGCACGCGCTCTAGCACAATCATTGTCATGGCGCGCCCTGCTCTCCTGCCCGATTTACTCCGCCCTCCACCTCACCGCTCGGATCCCATAGCCCGCCAGGAAGAGCCTCGTCCGCGTCGAACGGCGACGTCGCGCCGTCCTGTCGCTCCGCCTCCACGCTCAGGACGCGGTCGATGTCCTCGACCACTCGCGCCAGTAATCGGTTTTCGCGAAAGGCATCGCGACAGGCGCGCCGAACGCGGCCCTCCACGTCGTCTGTGCCCTCTGCCACCACTTTGAAGGCGGCGGGAATGCTGATCTCCACCTTGTACAGATCCGCAATGTCGTAGACGAAGGACAGCGCCTTGCCGGTGTGGATGAAGCCCAGTCCCGGCGCATACCCCGCCGAAACAATCGCGGCATGGCAGACGCCGTACAGGCAACTGTTCGCTGCGGACAAGGCGCGGTTCATCGGATCGGCGTTGCTCCACTCCGTGCGTTGATAGGACCTGCCGCTCCATGCCACTCCAGTCTGCCGGCTCAGGCGCCCATAGGCCTGGCGAACGCGCAGCCCCTCGCGTCCGCGGATTTGCTCGAGGGTGAGCCAAGCTTCCAGCGGGTCCGGAAACCGTGCTTGGTACATGCGCTTTACCACTTCGAGGCGGAGCCGCGCATCCGAACACAGATGGGCCTGCCAGAGCAAGTGCTGTCCCGACCGAGTCTCGCCCAAGCCTTGCGCATAGCATCGGACTGCCTCCTCGCCGGTCCACAGGACCGAGCAGCCGTTCTCCGCCAGTGTCCGCATAGCCGCGTGGCTAACCGATGTGCCGGGACCGAGCATCAGCAGCGCCAAGGTCGCGCAGGGGACTGGCGTCATGCCACTCGCGTCGCGGAGCGCGATCGCCTGGCTCTCCTGGTCGATCTGGCAATGCTCGACGTAAAGGAAGCTCCAACTATCCCGCACGCGCGGAAGAATGTGCAGATCTTTCATCGTCGTTGCTCACGTCACACTGGCGACCGACAGGAGACCAAAGCCAAAGGCCTTGCCGCTGCCGATCCCCTGCTCGAGCGACTCGCGGAAGCGTGGCGCATCCGTGATGCATAGCCGGCCGTCGAACAACACCGTCCCGAAAGCGAGCTTGCGCAACCCCGCCTCGCTCGCACCGGCGCGGGCGAAGCCCGTTACGCTTGGCCGCTGACCAACTCGAACATCGGCGTCGCCGTTCGCGAGCGGGACCCCTAGCACTGAGAAACCGTGTTGCATCGCTTTACGCTGCAGCCACTCCCGCTGCGCCGTGTCGTCAGTCAGGAGCACCCGTCGGCCGTTGCGGCGCTCGCCGCCGACGCCGGACTTCGTGTCGACCTTCTTTGTCGGGTTGGCGCGCAGTCGAAAGGCGAGCTCCTGTCCAGCGCGCAGCCGGTCGTAGTGCTCGTCCAGACGTTTGCACGCTGGATTCTCCATCGCCTTCCCAGCGGCGGTCAGGTAGTCAGTGGGCAGACGCGACCAGTCGGGCTCCAGGCGCGACTGCACCAACAGGCGCGGCCGGCCATCTGGCGCATCGTCCAGTCGGAACAACACGCCAGCGCCTCGTCGTGCGCCAGTCTCGCCCGCGAGTCCGTCCGGAAATGCCGAGAGGATGGTTCGGTGCAATTCCTGGCAGTTTCCCAGGTCGCGCACCACCAGGCGACTGCGCCGATTCAGCAGCAGTCTCGACAGGTAGAGCATTGCCGTTTCTTCCCTTCCTTACTTCTCGTCGCCTACAGTTACCGAGATAGTCCCAACCGCCACTGACTGCTCACGCACGTAACGAGGCGCGTACGTACGCTCCACAAACGACAGCGGTTCGTCGTTCCGCCGGTTTCCCTTTCCTGGCGGACAGTCCAGGATGAGCCGCACTGCCTTCGGCGCCCGCGCGCCCAAGTCGTGGGCGGTGAGTGCTTCCATCAAGTTCGCGTAGTCGCCCGTTCCAGCCCACAGTGGCTCCGTCGGGGGGCAGGATCGACGGCCCAGGAACGGCGGCCACACGGGCGCCTGCAGTGCGTCCGAGACCCTGGCGATCGTGGCGTCTTCGCCCTGCACGGCGACCAGGAACGATGCGCCGCAGAGATAGAAGCGGTGTGACACCACCGTCTCCGGCTCCCTGGTGCTCTGCGTGATCTTGATCCTGCCATCGGCTGAGCGCACGCCACCCACGACGGTGTGGTAGTCTATGAGCAGTCGGCCGGGTCGGTCGACCCGCACTCCGCAACGAAGTCCCGCGCTCAGAGAACGAATGTCCTCCTGGCGGTCGGTCCCCCAGCCGAGCGCGCACGCCAGCAAGCCAATCACGCCGGATTTGGTCGGTTCGAGCGCAGTGTCGCGTTCGCCCCAGCGGGCCCGCAGTCCCCAGGATTGCAGTGGCCCCTCGAGCCGGATGAAGAGCGTGTTCATGCCGCCGGCAGATCCGTCGAGGTGATCGGCAGCCACTCGATGAGTTGCGATAGGCCGCTTACGCGTGTCGCAGCCGGCACCGTCACCTCAGTGGTCGTGAAGTAGGCGCGCTGGGACGGCAGACCGTAGGCTGCTGCGACCCGTTCCAGGTAGTTGCCCAGCTCGGCAACCGAGCGATCCATGAGTGACTGCTCGCGCGTCGCTCGCACTGGCTTGAGGAAGGCGTTGGCGTAGCTGATTGGCACATTGCGCTCACGCACCTCGACGAGCACGAGGTCCGGTAAGTTATGCGCCGCGAAGCTGTTCTGCTTGCCAGAGGGCTGGGCCAGCGCCGCCGCCCGAATGAGCGCCGCAACGCCCCGGCCAGCGATGGCCGTATCGCCAAGGTTCTGGACCAAGCCCTCCCAATGCACGCTGAAATACTTGTAGTACGTCGCGCTGTTGAAAGCTGTGTCGCCAATGAATCCTGCGCCCGTCTCGCCGGAGATGTCGTCCACGGCCGTGTAGTAGTCGAATTCCTGCTCGAGCCGGTGAGTCGAGAGCGCATGGGCTACCTGCACCGCCGCTTGGACATCGGAGAAGGCCGCTGAGGTGGTCATCCGGCCAAACATGGCCACGTCGATCGAGCGTGGCGTGCTCGACCCCAGGGAGCGGACGATCTCGTCAATGGGCGCCTTCTCGAACGTTTTCACTCCCCTAGCGGCACAAAGCCGCACCAGCTTCGCCGCGAGCGGCGGGACCTCGTCGTGGGACAGAAAGATCAGTTGCGCCGTCTTCTCCTCCGCCGCTTCCTCCTCCGTCTTCGTCTCGGCTTCACGTTCAGTTTGGTTGTCGCGCCGGCCCTTTGTCGATTCCCGGCCGAATCCCGGAGCTTTCCGCACGATCGCCTGGACAACGTCGTCGGGGGCTCCCTGGCGCTCGAGTTCCTCACGCAGCAGTCGTGGAAAGAGCTGCGTTCGCTCCGCCAGCAGCCCGTCACCGCTGAAAGCGGTTCGGAACACCTCTGATCGGCGGATGCTGCGCTTGAGGCATTGGCTCGAGATGCGCGCCCGGAGCGCCTCGCCGAAGAAGGCGTCCTTCGGCGCGCCAGTGTCATCGCGGTTCAGGTTTGACGGCGCGTGGTTCTGCAGCAAGTGAATGTCGATCAACATGAAGTGGCGTCTCCTTCTTTCCTTTATATCTACGCTTCGGGCTCGTCGTCCACGTCGGACGGAGCATCCGCTGTGTCGGTCCTCACCGCCTCCCTTCCCTTTCTCTCCAGCGCCTGGCCGAAATACGTCCGGGCCCAACCTCGCTGTGCCCGGCGATCGGCCGCGTCCCACCACAGAATATCCTTCAGAAGGTGAATGAAATCGACATCAACTCGCTGACTGTGGGCGAAATGCACCGCCTGGCGGAGCCGAAAGGCGAGCTGCTCCACATCCGCATCGAGCAGCACCTCGACGCGGCGGTCCAATCCCCGAGCATTGGTCTCGGTGCGAGCCCGGCGCAGCGTCGCCCCCAGGTTGCCGGAGTCTGCCCTGTGCTCGGCCAGCGGAAAGAGCGTGGCGACCAGGAAGTAGCGTTCCTCCCTCTGGAAAGGCGGCCGAAGCGCGTAGAAGACGCGCAGCGCGTCGCCGGGCGCTTCCTCCAGTGTCAGACCACTGGACCGCTTTAGCCGCGCCTTCGCGCCGAGGTCGCTGGCGCATCGCATGCTCAGGTCCTCAACGAAGCGTCGCTCGCGCTCATCCCGTCGGCTCTCGCTCGGAGCCGGCGCTTGCTGTTGACCCGCGTTTGTGTTGATCACCGAAACCACTCCTTTCGCTTCGCCGCCGCCAGTCGGCAGCGCAACCGCGCTTGGGCAGCAAGTCGCAGGTCCTCTCCGCGATCACCCATCTCGTCCAGGCTAACGTTGAACAGGTGCTCGCCGAGGTCGAGCACCTGCCTGGTCCAGATTGTCAAGGCGTCCTGAACCGCTCCGTCCTCCGGCCGACGCGTCACGAAGTCCCGGAACGGCGCCGCGAGCTCCCGCCAGTAGGCAGCCTCCAATCTTCGGCGGAGCGGCTCCCAGCGGCTGGGCATGTCGCCGTACACCCGCCGCGCGATGCCAACGAGGTCGCGCAGCCAATCTTCAGCGTGCTGCAGTCCTCGCCGAACGGAGTCGGCGGCGACATCGTCCGCAAGGAGTCCCGGCGCCATCTCCAACGCCGAATCCACCCACTCGAAGACCTTCGCCTTCATGTCGGTGCGCAGACCGATGCAGCGGAATGTGAGCTGCTGCTCCACCGGGATGTCGCCCTCGGCCAAGAGCTCCTGTATCTCTCCCACCACTTGAGGCCGCAGGTACTGCGTCTCTTTGCTTCCACGGGAAAACGTGTTGGCGAGGAATAGGGATCCAAACTCCCGCCAGGTGTCGCGCCCCTCCCGCGGCCGCACGGGGACCGGCGGCTTCGGCTGCTTCTGGGTGTACGCGGCGAACGGGTCGCGCCAGAAGGGGGCATCCTTCGGTCGCTCGAGGCCCATCTCGAAGAGCATGGTCCGCACGAAGCTACTTCCCGACCGTCCACAGCGCGAGCAGGTCCCGACCCTGTCGCTGGGATACAGTCGCACTCGCCGGGCTGGGAAGGTCAGCCCTTGCACGTAGCCGACCGATTGCACCCGCCCTGCGCGGGGCACGCGGTTGTCGCTAAGCCACCACGGCATGTCATCGTCGTCGCCCCACTCGTCGGAAGGAAGATAGGCCGGCGCCAGCAGCGAGAGCGCCAGGGACCGGAACAGCGTAGGACCGCTCGGCAGCACGTAGAGCGGAGGCACGCCGTTGATGGAGGGTTTGATTCCGGCACCGCCGCTGGTGGCGAACGCGGGAATGGTCACCAGCCCCGCGGCGGCGCAGGCAGGGCAGAACTGGTGCCCGTCATCATAGCGGTGACGAAAGTGTACGACATTAGTGGCGGTGGGTTCCTCGGGAAAGAGGTAGCCGACGCTCTTGGCCTCGATATCCCCCTTGCGCCACACCGGGGGCACGTCATTGGTCTGCAGAAATGGCTGCTCCACTGAGAAGAGATCGAAGCGATCGCCGTATTCGTCCTGAAAGTTTGTGAGCGATGAGCGAATGAAGCAACCACGCTTGAGGCACGTCCGCACATCGTCCAGACCGGCTGGCGCGTACATGAACTGCAGGATGGCGGCGAGGAGTCGGTGGATGCCGGCGACGACCAGCGGGGACGGGTCGTAGAGGCCGGCGAGCAGGTGGGCTTGCTCCAGACAAGCGCCAATGCCGAGTTGCTCTACGCGTCCATCTGGTCGGACGACGCCAATCCAAGGCTCCGCCCACAGGTTGTAACCTGCCGCGCCTGGCGCCGCCCGTGTTGAGATTGCGTTCATAGCTGTTCCCTCCTTTGCCGGTGGTCGCGCATCTGCGCCCTCCCGCGAATCCGACCGAGGGTCACCTCACCCCTCCTTTTCTCTCATTCCGCGTCCTCGTCAGAAGTGCGACGGCTGGCTCTCGTGATCTCCAGTCCCAGCCGCTCGTCTAAGCGAAGACGGTACATTCCCACCATGGCAACGCCCACCTCGAGTGGCAAGAGCACGGTGTAGCGCAGCAAGGGCGCTGCCTTGAACCAGCCGGGCCCCGTCTTGGCCTGGTCGAGCAAGGGCTGGATCAGTCCGCGCGTGCTCACCGGTATCGATCGACGGAGCAAGCGCAGTTGCTCGTCCCGCGGGCCACGCGGGTCGACCGGCTGATGCCCCTCAGGGTCCAAGCTGAGCCCACCGAGCTGGCGATAGACCGGGATCAGGGTGACGCGCTGGCCATTCAGCCGGGTGAAGGCGCTTCCCCAGCCCTGCCGGCCGCTGTCGTCCTCTTCAAAGCAGATGTCCCGCGCCAAGCGGTCGCTCCCGGTCGGAGGCGGCACCACCCGCTGTCGAGCATCCTCTCTCGCCCGGTGCTCGTCCGCTAGGTGCTGCGTGAAGGCAGCGGCCAGCGCCGTGGCAGCCGGTTCGAAAGGCGAAAGTCGCACGCCGTGGACGCTTTCGCTCGGATCAATGGCATAGCTGGCTTCGATCAGCGTACGGTAGTCGCCCGGGAGTTCGAGCGTGATGCGCCCGGCGTGACCACGCCGCTGATTCAGCGAGAGCCAGGTGCGCCAGAGGATGTAGCGGTCGTAGACGATGGCGTTCGCGACGAAATCGGGCAATCCGGACGCGTCCTTGGCTACCGCGACGCGCACGACTGGCTCGGCATGCGCCGCCGGCCGCCGGCGGGGCTGATTGCGCGCTGGGCCGGCGTAGCTGTGGCGCTGCACCCGGCCCGCGCGCTGCAGCAGAAGGTCAATCGGGGCAACATCGCTGACCATCGCGTCGAAATCGAGGTCGAGACTCTGCTCCAGCACCTGGGTTCCGACGACGATGGCGCGCCCATCCGGAGCCCGCAGCCGCTCGGGTCCGAAGCGCTCGGCGATGCGACGCTCGATTTCGAGCCGCTCTTCCAGTGGGAAGCGAGCATGGATCAGATGACGCTCTACGTCCGGGGGAGCACGGCGGTCGAGTTCCTCGAAAATCGCCTGCGCCAATGCGACGGTGTTGCAAAGACGACAAACAGCGCCGCCGTCCTGGACGAGCGCGAGCAATCTCTCCGCGTCTGCTCTTGGGTCCAGCACCTCAACGAACTCGATCTCAAGCGATCGTCGGGGTTGCGCCGCGACAACAGGCCGGCGGTCGGCGTTCTCACCCGCGTAGCGAGCGAGGCACGGGTAGGGAAGAACCGGGGCAGGCGCAACCGCCGACCGCGCCGCCGCTCGCCGGGAGTCGCGGTCCGTGTCGACTGGCGAGATCGCTGCATCCGCTGCACCGTTCGCCGCTCGGGCACGCGACCCTATCTGGAAGGCGCTCGCCAGTGCTTCGTGCCGCGATCCGGGCAGCGTTGCTGAGAGCAGAATCACCGAGGAACCCAGCGAGGCCAGCCAGCAGAGCGCCTGCTCCAGGATCGTATGCATGTAAGTGTCGTAGGCATGGACTTCGTCGATGATGACAACCTTGCCCGCCAGGCCGAGCAGGCGCAGCACGTAGAAGCGGGCGTTCAGCACCGTCAGTTCCGCCTGATCGACCGTGCCCACGCCGAACGGCGCCAGCAGCGCCCGCTTCTTCGGCGCGAACCACTCCGGAACCGCGCTCGCTGGCGTGCCCTCGCCGCCGCCGTCCGCAACGACGCGGAGGGCGAGGTCATCGCGAGCGAGCGCCGCCTGGCCGTGGATGAGATGTACCGCGCTGCCGGCACCTTTGGTCTGCCAAATGAAGCGCTGCAGGCGCTGGAACATCTGGTTGCTGGTGGCCATCGTTGGCAGGGCGAAGTAGAGTTCGTCGGAGGCTCCTCCGTTCGCCGCGAGGCGCTGGGCCAGGGCGAGGGCCGCTTCGGTCTTTCCTTCGCCAGTGGGCGCCTCGATGACGATTAGTTGCGGCGTCGCCAGGTCGGCCGGGTCCAACGCATCCACGGCGAACTGAAGCGGACGCGGCTCGTGGATGTCAGGGAACAGCGCCCCGAAGGCCTGGTCAAGCACCGGTCCGCGAGTGGGGACGAAGCCCGCCTGACGCACGGCGTTGACCGCGCGCCGCCGGCTGAGCGGTAGGTAGTCCCCCACCGGCATCGGCGGTGTCGGCGGGAAGGCGGCGACATCGGAGCCCAGCCAGTCGCACAGGACCATGAAGCCCGTGAGCGCGGCGCTCGCCACGCGCCGCCGGCCGGGAGCCGGCAGCATCAAGGGCGTGGGCGCAAAGTGTCGACGTAGAGCGGCATACGCGTCCTGGCGAAGCTGGCTCCAGACCTCGGCTTCGTGGCGTAGATACCTGCCGGCATTATTGATCTGGTCTGGAATGGAAAAGCGCCCGTGGTGACCGCTCACCGCCTCGACCAGCACGGTGAGCAGCGCCGGGCTGGCGGTCGGCTCTAGCGCCGCCCAGTGGCCGTGCAAGAAGGCCGCGCTGACGTCCTGGTGGGCAATGCCGGTCCAATGCCCGACGTCACCCATCGGAAAGCCCTCGCGTTCCAGTCGCTCGTGTTCCTGCCGCGCACGACCGCGCAGGTGTCCACCTTGGAAAATGGCCGACACCTTGCCCATATCGTGCAGCGCGACCAGCAGCGGTGCCCAGCCATGGACAGCCGCCTCCGGCTGCTCGAACGCCTGCGCCAGCACGCGGACCAGTCGCGGCGGCCCGTCCTGCACCAAGGCAGCCGCGACATGCCCGACATCGAGCATGTGGAACAGCGCTGGGTGAAAGGAGCCGTCATCGGCGAGCTTGCCCCACAACCGTAGGACTCTGGTGTCCATGCCCAACTCCCCTTCCCAGGACCGCGTTGCCAGTGAAACGAAACGACGAGAGGATGATTCAATGGATCGTACACAAGGTGACTCCTAGCCGCTCTGACGCTACAGCGCCCATGCCATGTGCGAACTCCGGGAGGAGCATGCGAATTGGGCATCAAGCGCTCGGCCTGCGGTATCAGCAGCGCGGCATGCCAGGATCAGGGAGTCGCTCCGCGTAGCTCAGCGAGCCGCTGCTCCCGGACGGGGACCGACTCCGGGGTGAGTCGCGGCCCAACGCCCAGCCGCGGCTCGTCCATAATCCCTCCTGGTGAGTCCTCGACTACTCTCGGTCGCCACCCCGTCCCTGGACAAGACTCGCAGCTATGCTGCACCGGTAAGGAGGGGGGAGAGGGTACGGTGGGAGGTCGAGGAAGCGCGGTTACGACGATTCTGACGGGAGCGAGAGGCAGAGCAGGCCGAATTGGAGCAGAGACTTGATGGGGAGGAACATGCGGTCGAGGCGGAGGCTCGTAAGTGGTTCGAGTCACATCAGCGGCGCCTTCTCCTAGCCTACTCGGCGAAGGGACCTAACGAACTTACTGTGAGTGGTTGGTTCAGTGGAGAAAAAGAGGAGCATGAACTAAAGATTGAGGTCAATATCCGCGCCGGCAGAGTCGTGGACTCGCTACCATTCAACAAGCCCTTCTCCTGCTCAGCCAGAGCGACCCGGCGTCCTGGCGACAAGCTATGCGGACGCTCCCTACACCGTGGAAAGTAAGCCTACATGAGCCTGATCCTATGGTTGATCCTGGCTATTGTCAATCGCCAACTGAAAGTGCGCCACACAGGATTATTATGCCACAACCGCCTGCTGGAAGACACCGCACAACGTGACACGCGGAGTGGAGGTGGCGGCGTAGGCGGGGACGGTCGGGCTGGTAAGGGGTGGGGCATCCACCCCCGGGGTTGTTCTGCGGCGGCTTAGGTACCATCGCACCCTTTATGGCCCGCAACAAGGGCCTGCACGTCCAGACCGCCCACGCCAGATGCAGCATCCGACTCCGCTACTGCTGGGCGAAGTCGGCCATGGCCGAGCTGAAGGAGCGCCACGGGCTGCGTCGCGCGGCCGGCCGCGGCCAGGCCACGGTCCGGATCCAAGCCTGGGGTGCCGCCATCGCCTACAACGTCAAGAAGCTGGCGCGCTTCGCCGGTCAGCGCCTGCATGAACCGGCGCAGGTCTGCCAGCCGCGCCGGCTTCTCGACACCGTCTCCCGTCCGCACGGCAGGTGGCTGTGCCGGTGGTCCACGTCTTCTCAGCCATATCATTGCCTGTTGCACCGCCTGTCGGCAGACTTCGGCAACAGGCCGCACGTTGCTTTGTCTCCGCTAGGCTGCAAAGCCTAGGGCGACGGCCAGCGGTTCGCTCGGACTGCCGAGGTGGCGAAGGGCACCGGGCGAGTCGGCCTGGAGGCGGCCGACCTCGTCCTCGGCGTCCTGGTAGAGCGCCCAGAAGTCGTCGCGGTGGTGGTTGTGGGTCACCCGATGGCGGAACCGGCGCCAGAGCCGTTCGATGGGATTGCTGTCCGGGTCGTATGCCGGGGTGTACACCAACCGGAGGGCGTCGCCGTGGCGCGCCAGGGTCGGCCGGATCAGGCGGGACCCGGCCGGCGTGTGCATTCTGGCGTTGTCCAGCAGGACGAGGGCGATCCGACCGCGGGCCGTGGAGCGCGCCACGAGATCGTCGAGCTGCAGGCGCAACGTCGGGGCGTCGCGGCGGGGGCTGAAGCCAAAGGAGAGCCAGCCGTCCCGCCAGTCCACCGCGCCGAAGCCCAGGCGCTTCTGGTTGTTCCCCGGCGCCCGGACCAGGCGCTGGCCCCGCCGCCCCTTGCGGCTCCAGAGCCGCGTGAGCGTGGGATGCAACGCCACCTGCCCTTCGTCTTGCAGATAGAGGTCGGCCTGGGGCAGCAGGCGCAAGAGGTCCGGCGCGTCGGCCGGGAG
>Ga0102924_1006122_pt1 | contig 11412 bp, 11 predicted proteins | sample PaiPotPPM11metaG_FD_80116 | JGI IMG/M metagenome (GOLD analysis project Ga0102924, IMG submission 80116) | Iron sulfur acid spring bacterial and archeal communities from Banff, Canada, to study Microbial Dark Matter (Phase II) - Paint Pots PPM... ...
ACAAGACACTCGGCGAGCCGCGTCACCGTGGTTGGCCGTGTATCCGCTCGTGGGCGAGCTCGTAGACGGTTGGCGCGTGCGATTCCCTGGGGTGGTGGCGCACGCCGAAGGACAGGACGTCAAGGGACAGGCGCGTGGTCTTCGGATCGCGGGCGATCAGATAGACGATGCCCCACTTGCCGTCCGGCCAGGGGACGTAGGTCTTGACGCAGCCGGGCAGGCTGGTTTTGGTCTTGGGCCTCGGTGTCGCAGGCGAGCAGCTCATCGATGGGCTGACCGTCTCGTTCGAGCTCGGACTGCTTGCTGAAAGCCGCGGTTCGGCCGGCGTCGGTGCTGTTGCGCAGGTCCTCGTTCCACACCGCCTCGTCGAAGCCGACGGGGGCGTGGGCCCGGTTGCCGGGCATCGTCTATCTCTCGCCGTCGGGCGGGAGAACAGGTCCGTACTCGTTCTCGAACTCGGCCAGCGTCGCCGGTGTGTGGCCAAGCCGATCCAGTATCGCCTCTGCCGATGTGTCGGGAACGAGCGTCAGCTCGCCGTCGGGACGCTCGTCCTTGACGATGTACTCACCGTTGATGTCGCCGCTGAGCTTGACATGTGCCTGCTCGCCCATGCCCCCATGATTGCAGGTAATCCGGCTCGGACGTGCCGGCCAAGCCGCAGCATAGTCGGCACAGCGATGGCGGTTGCCGAAGGCGATATCCCATCGATGCCTGCTTTCTGATGTGGAATGAATCCGCCCCAGAAGACGATGATGATGACGGAGAAACCGAGGCGAAGATGGAAGCCCGGGAGGACCGCAGGCGGGCAATGTTTGCCGAGGCCGTGCGAACTATCGCGAGGGCCGAACGGCGGCGCATCGGGCTGTAGCGGCCCCTCGCTCCCGTCGGCTACGCGCCAGGCACGATGCGTCAGTACGCCCCGCGCCGCGTAATCACAGCCGGGATCGTCTTCAGGAGGATCGTCAAATCGAGCGCCAGCGACCAGTGCTCGAGGTAGATGAAATCCAGGTGCACCAGCTCGTCGAAGTCGAGCTCCGAGCGTCCCGACACCTGCCACAGGCCTGTAATGCCCGGGAGCACCAGGTAGCGCTTGCGGTGCCAGTCGGCAAGCATTTCGTAGTCGCGCTCGGGCAGCGGACGCGGCCCCACCAGCGACATATCGCCGCGCAGCACGTTGACCAGCTGCGGCAGCTCGTCCAGCGAGAAGCGCCGTAGCAGGCGCCCCAAGGGTGTCAGGCGCGGGTCGTTGCGGATCTTGAACAGCGCTCCGCTGGCCTCGTTGAGCTCTTCCAGGTCGGCCTGATGCTGTTCGGCGTCGGTGTGCATCGTGCGGAACTTCAGGCACGCGAACGGGCGCTGGCCGATGCCGCGGCGCGTGGAGTGGAACAGGACCGGCCCGCGCGAGGTCAGCCGCACGGCCAGCGTGATCGCAAGCAGCAACGGGCTGAGCACGATCAGCAGCAGCGTCGAGCCGACGATGTCAAACGCGCGCTTGAGCGCGAAGTCGATGCCCTCGAAGACCGGCGGGCCCAGCTCGAACAGGGGCACCGACTGCCCCGGCACGAACTCCGCGCGCTGGATCAGGATCTCCATCGTCGATGGCGCCAGGCGCACGCGCACGCCGCGCCTGTGGCACTGGTCGACCAGCTCCACCGCGTCGACCTGGGGAAAGTCCGGATCGGCGATGATCACCTCGTCCACCCGCTCGTCGGCGAGCACGTTCTGCAGGTCCGCCAGCGTCCCCAACGGACGCACGCCGTTGGCCGGCAGCGGCTGGGGGGAGAGGAAGCCGACCAGCTCGATCATCGAATGCGGCGAGTCGGTGAGCGCGCTGGCCACGTCGCCGACGTGCCTGCCCCTGCCCACCAGCACCGTACGCCGGCGATAGCCGGCCGCGCGCAGCGTCGCCGCCGTGGCCATCTCATAGCCCGCGCGCAGGGACGAGATGTAGAAGATCGCAAACGCCAGCGAGCCGTAGAACAGGTAGTAGCTGGAGAAGTGTTCGCCGTTGACCACCGCGAAGATCAGCGCCACGAACGCCACCTGGAACAGCGAGCCCACGATGCGCGACAGCCCCGGGCGCACCGCCCGCTGGGCATACAAGCCCGAGCGCGCGAACAGCAGCGCCGTGAGCAGATAGGCGAACGGCAGGATCCGTTCGGTTTCGTGCAGCGCCGGCGTGAGCTGCACGCGGTCGAATACGACCGCCTTGAGCACCAGCGCGGTAAAGATCGCCAGGGCCACGCCCGCGAAGTCCAGAGCTAGCAGCGACACCACACGGGCCACCCGGATCGCAGTGCCCATCCGCAGCAGCAGCGACAGGACCGGGGGGCGCTTGCGGCGGATGTCGCGGTCGGAGATCTCGCGCCGCCTGGTCGCCTCCGACAGGATCGTCCCGGCAGTGCCGCCCGTGATTGCCGTCCGCGCCGGCAGGGCTGGCGGCACCGAGGCGTCCACGCGCGGGGTCGATGAGCTGGACGTCGCGCTCGAGCGTGGTCCCATTGTTCTGCTCACAACACCTCAGCCTCGCACACGGAGCGGTTGGGTGGCGCCTTGAACGCGACCGCCCAGACCGGACCGGACCGCCCGCCCAGGCCGCGCGTCACCGCCCTGCGCCCACACGCGGCGGCGATCAGTAGGAGCCCCCGCCGATGAGCACCTCCACCCCCGACTGCTCGATCGTCATGCGCAGGCCATCGCGCAGCGAGACCTCCGGCGACCAGCCGAGCAGCTCGCGGGCCAGCGAGATGTCCGGACGGCGCTGCTTGGGGTCGTCGGTCGGCAACGCCTCGTAGACGATCTGCGAGGTCGAGCCGGTGAGCTCTTTGACGACGTCTGCCAGCTCGAGCAGCGTGAACTCGTCGGGGTTGCCGATGTTAACCGGGTTGTGGAAGCCGGACTCGGCCAGGGCGATGATGCCGCGAATCAGGTCTGACACGTAGCAGAACGAGCGCGTCTGGCTGCCGTCGCCGAAGACCGTGATCGGGCGGTTGGTCAGCGCTTGGCGCAGGAACGTGGGGATCGCGCGGCCGTCGTGGGGTCTCATCTTCGCACCAAATGTATTGAATATCCGAACAATTGCAGTATCTACACCCTGCTGGCGGTGATAGGCCATCGTCAGCGCCTCCGCGTAGCGCTTGGCCTCGTCGTAGACGCCGCGCGGGCCGATCGGGTTGACGTGACCCCAGTAGCTCTCGGACTGCGGGTGCTCCAGCGGGTCCCCGTAGACCTCGCTGGTGGACGCGATCAGAAAGCGCGCACGCTTGGCCTTGGCCAGACCGAGCGTGTGGTGGGTTCCGTACGAGCCCACCTTGAGCGTGTGCAGCGGCAGGCGCAGGTAGTCAATCGGCGAGGCCGGCGAGGCGAGGTGGTAGACGAAGTCGATCGGCTCGTCCACGAAGTAGGGCTCGATGATGTCGATGCCGATGTGCAGGAAGCGCTCGGGGTCGCGGATGTGCTCGATGTTGGCCAGCGATCCCGTCTCGAAATTGTCGACGCAGATCACGCGGTTGCCGCGCGCGAGCAGCTCGTCGCACAGGTGCGATCCGAGGAAGCCTGCTCCCCCCGTTACCAGGCATGTGGCCATCGCGGCAGAAGCTTATGCGATTGGCGGGACTATCCTTGTAGTCATGGCAGCCACCGAGGAGCACGCCGCGCAGGAGCGCGCCGCGGAGACCGCCGCCGAGGAGCGCCTGACGGTCGCCCCGGTCGTCGGCCCCGACGACCCGCGCCGTTTCACCGACTCGGGCATCGAGATCTCAGAGCTTTACAGCGAGGAGGACCTTCCCGCGCAGCTGGACCTGGGCCAGCCGGGCGAGTTCCCATACACGCGTGGCGTGCACCGCGAGATGTACCGCAAGCAGACGTGGACGATGCGCCAGTACGCCGGCTACGCGTCGGCCAAGGAGTCAAACGAGCGCTACCGCTACCTGCTCTCGAAGGGCACAACCGGCCTGTCCATGGCTTTCGACCTGCCCACCCAGCTGGGCCTCGACTCCGACAACCCCCGCTGCCTGGGCGAGGTCGGACGCACGGGCGTCGCGATCGACACGATCGACGACATGCGCACCGCCTTCGACGGCATCCCCCTCGACCAGGTCTCCACGTCGATGACCATCAATGCCCCCGCCGCCTGCCTGCTGCTGCTGTACGAGCTCGTCGGCGAGGAACAGGGCGTGCCCTCCCAGCAGCTGCGCGGCACCACCCAGAACGACGTGCTCAAGGAGTACATCGCGCGCGGCAACTACATCTTCCCGCCCGAGCCGACCATGCGCCTGACCACCGACCTGTTCCAGTACTGCCACGAGCGCGTGCCGCGCTGGAACACGATCTCGATCTCCGGCTATCACTTCCGCGAGAAGGGCTGCTCGGCCGTGCAGGAGGTCGCCTTCACGCTCTCATCCGGCATCGCCTACGTGCAGGCCGCGATCGACGCCGGCCTGTCGGTGGACGAGTTCGCGCCGCGCCTGGCTTTCTTCTTCAACGGCCACAACAACGTGTTCCAGGAGGTCGCCAAGTTCCGCGCCGCGCGACGGATGTGGGCGCACATCATGCGCGAGCGCTTCGGCGCCACCAACCCCAAGGCGACGATGCTGCGCTTCCACACCCAGACGGGCGGTGTCACGCTGACCGCCCAGCAGCCCGAGAACAACATCGTGCGCGTCGCCCTGCAGGGCTTTGCCGCGGTCTGCGGCGGCACCCAGTCGCTGCACACCAACGGCTTTGACGAGGCGCTCGCGCTGCCCTCAGAGCGCGCGGCCAAAATCGCGGTGCGCACCCAACAGATCCTCGCCAACGAGTCCGGCGCGGCCGACACGGTCGACCCGTTCGCCGGCTCATACTTCGTGGAGGCGCTCACCGACGAGATCGAAGCGCGCGCCAACGAGCTGATCGCCAAGGTCGATGCGCTCGGCGGCTCGGTCAACGCGATCGAGTTCATAACCGGCGAGATCGACGAGTCCGCCTGGGGCTACCAGGAGCGCTATCGCATCGGCCAGGACATCGTGGTGGGCGTCAACGCCTACCAGGAAGAGGAGGTCGAGGTCCCGGACCTGCTGCGCGTCGACCCCGAGTCAGAGCGCGAACAGCTGGAGCGTCTCGCCAGGTTCAAGGCCGACCGCGACCAGAAGCTGGTGGCGCGGCGCCTGGAGGAGCTGCGCGGTGTGGCCGGTGGTAGCGAGAACCTGCTGCCGGCGATCCGCCAGGCGCTCAAGGACCGGGCGTCGCTGGGCGAGGTGTGCGGGGCGATGCAGGACGTGTTCGGTAAGTACGCGCCGACGTTCTGATAGCCATGGTTATACGTCGGTGTCGCCTCGCGTATTGAGCAACGGGCGCGCGGCAATGTTGGGGCGCGTGCTCTGATAGCCATGGTTATACGCCAGTCTGCTGCACACTCATCGCCTGCGGCCTGCCGCAGGACAGGTTAGGGTGCTCCAAGTGCTCCACGCCCCCCTCGCCGCCTCCGCCTACGAAATAGTGCTGGCGATCCACGTGATGGCCGTCGTGGTCGCGTTCGGCGTGACGTTCGCCTACCCGATCATGTTCGCGGTGGGCGCCCGTCGCGATCCGCGCAGCCTGCCGATCCTGCATCGCATCGAGTACACGATCGAGCGCACGCTCATCAACCCCGGGCTGCTGGTGGTGGTGGCTGCCGGGATCTTCCTCGCAAGCGACGGCCATCATTGGAGCGAGTTCTTCGTCCAATGGGGCCTGGCCGCAGCGATCGTGATCGGCGCGCTGATCGGCGCGGTGATGATCCCGACGGCCAAACGCGCCGAGGCGATCGCCGAGCGCGACCTGGCGGGGGCCGGCGCCGGGGGTACTGCCGGCGCCGCAGGGTCGACCATCCAGATGAGCGATGAATACCGTGGCCTCGTGCGCCGACTCACGCTGGTCGGATCGCTGCTCAGCGTGCTCGTGCTCGTGACGATCCTGTTCATGGTCGTCAAGCCGTAACGACCGAGGTCCGGATGCGGGCGCGAACGACATGCGCTGGCGTTTGAGCGCCTTCAGGGAATGTTTCTGTATCGGCCGTCGAACGGATCGCCGAACTCGCCTGCATCTAGTGCGCCGAGCACCTCAGCGATGCCGCCGGGCACGGTCATCAGCGTCTCGAAGCCCAGTTGCAGGCGGATCTTGTCGAAGCTCACCTTGTAGTCGCGCGGGTCCTCGTCGCGATGCACGTAGGAGACGCTGCCGCGCTCGGTCTGCTTGCGGATCTCGGCCACGAGGTCGAGCTTGCGGTAGTTCTCGCCCGAGCGACCGGCGTTGAAGACCTGCCCGGCGACCTCCTTGGGAGGGGCCTCCAGCACCGTCAGCAGCGCTCGCGCGGCGTCACGCACGTGTATGTAGGGTCGCCAGAACTGCTCGCCGAAGACCTCCAGCGCGCGGTCAGCCCACAGTTCGCGGGTGAACTCGTTGACGGTCAGGTCGAAACGCATTCGCCGGCTGACCCCGTAAACGGTCGCGAAGCGCAGGCACGTCGTCTGCATGCCGTCGCGGCCGTTGGCCAGGATCAGCCGCTCCATGGCGACCTTCTGCTCTGCATACAGCGACACCGGCCGCAACTCGCCCTCCTCGGCGATCGGCGCCGACGGGTCGGCCATGCGGCCGTAGTTGGAGCATGTGGAGGCAAACGCCAGGCGCTCCACGCCGGCGGCACGCGCCTCGGCCACAAGCGAGCGAGTTGCCTGGACGTTGACCTGGTCAGACGCCTGGGGATCGCGCGCGCAGGCCGGATCGCCGACGATCGCCGCCAGGTGGACGACCTCCTGGACGCCGTTCAGCGCGCGAGCACGTGCCCGCGCGTCGCGCACGTCCGCACGGATGACCTCCACCGCCGCTCCCTCCTGCCCACTGGCTACGTCCTCCTGGCCGTGCAGCAGGCAGTCGAGCACGCGCACCTTGCGGCCGGTTGCAAGCAGCTGGTCTACGAGCTGCACTCCGATGTAGCCGCTGCCTCCCGTCACCAGGGTCGTCCTGCTCAAGACCTCGCTCCTTCGGTGTCTGGCCGATACGCTGCATGGGATGGATATCAAGTACAGAGTGGCGGTCGTTGGGGCCACCGGCCAGGTCGGCACGCTGATGCTGCAGCTGCTGCGCGAGCGCGAATTCCCAGTACGGGAGATCGTGGCATTCGCCTCGGCGCGATCGGTGGGCCGCGAGCTCGACGGCGGCCTGGTCGTCCAGGGCCTCAGCGAGGACGCGATCCAAGGCTTTGACCTCGCGCTGTTCTCCGCGGGGGGCTCCACGTCGGGCGAGTGGGCACCCAGGTTCGCGCAGGCGGGCGCGGTGGTGATCGACAACTCCTCGCGCTGGCGCATGCAAGACGACGTACCGCTGGTCGTCGCCGAGGTCAACCCGGACGCGCTTGCCGAGCACCATGGCATCATCGCCAACCCCAACTGCTCGACCATGCAGATGGTCGTCGCGCTCAAGCCGCTGCATGACGCGGCCGGCATCGAGCGGCTGGTGATCAGCACCTATCAGGCGGTGTCGGGCACCGGCAAGGCGGCGGTCGACGAGCTGCTCGACCAGTCACACGCGCTACTGCACGAGCGCGAGATCGCGCCCCCGGACGCATACGCCCACCAGATCGCCTTCAACGCGCTCCCCCACGCGGGCTCGTTCGCGCCCGGCGAGGACCACACCGACGAGGAGCGCAAGCTGATCTACGAGACCCGCAAGATCCTTGGCGACCCCGCGATCGCGATCAGCGCCACATGCGTGCGCGTGCCTGTGGTCAACGGCCACTCCGAGGCGGTCAACGTGCAGACTCGCGACGATCTCTCGCCGGAGCGTGCCCGCGAGCTGCTGGCAGCAGCGCCCGGAGTGACCGTGCTCGACGACCCCGGCGCAGCGCTCTACCCGCTGGCGATCGACGCCAGCGGCAAGGACGACGTGTTCGTTGGGCGCATTCGCCGCGACCCCGGTCACGAGCGCGCTCTGGATCTGTGGATCGTGGCCGACAACCTGCGCAAGGGCGCAGCCACCAACGCTGTGCAGCTCGCCGAGCTGCTGCACGAGCGCGGCCTCGTTGACGCGCAGGGCGCACCGGCGGCCGCATAGCCCGTAGAAGGAGTAGCGGCGGATCGCTCGAAAGTGTCGGCGATGATCTCCTTGGAGGTAGAGCGCACCCTGGTCAAGTCGCCGCCCGAGCTGTGGACCGAGCTCAGCAACCCGGATGCGCTGGCCCGACACCTGGGGGAGTTCGGCGAGATCCGCATCACCCGAGTCGAGCCTGAGCAGGCGGTCGAGTGGGAGGCGCAGGACACGGCGGGCACGGTGCGAATCAAGCCCTTGGGCTGGGGAACCAAGGTCACGCTGACCGCCACCAGGGAGATCGCGAAGCCCAAACCGCCCGTCACGGCCGAGCTCGCACCCGAGCCGCCCGTCACGGCCGAGCATGCGCCCGAGCGCGCGCACGATCCTGTGGCCCACAAGGCCCTCGAACTCGACCCCGAACTGACACCAGAGCCAGAGCCGAACGTCGTGGCCAACGCGATGGTCGAGCTTGCATTGGCGCCGGCCGCATCTCACCTCCGAGCAGAGCCGTCTCGTGGCTTCTTCTCGCGGCTGTTTGGCGGTCGTCGCCGTCGCAGGAGCGCGCAGGATCTGGGTGAAGTCGTGCCAGGGGCCCCTGAGCCGCCGCACACCCACGCAATCGCCGATGCGGAGGGTGGATCCCCACAGCCCACGCCCGAGCAGCCGGACCCCTTTGCAGCTGTCAGGGAGGCGCTGTCGCCCGAGACGCTGATGGCCGTTGATCCATTCTCGACGCGGCCCGCCGCCGAGGCCGCATCGCCTGACCAGCTCGAGATCGAGACCTCGCTCGAGCACACCGCGGACGTCTCCACCGCTCTAAGGGAGGCAGAGGAGGCCGCCGCCGAGCAGGTGACGGCGGTGCTCACGTCTGTGCTCGACCGCTTGGGTGCGGCGCACCACCGGCCGTTCTCGCGGGCTTAGGTCTCTCTCACGACCGCACTGCTGGCAACACGTTAGCCAGGCCTCATCGCGCCTGATGAGCCTGGCTGAGCTGGACCGTCTTCTTCACGGTCTTGTCGGCGGCCACAGACGCCCCGAGCACCGCCATCAATCTGTGGCTCCTTGCGAGCACCAGCATGTGCTTGCCGGTCTTGGTCAAGCGAACCAGGAACACGCCTCGCTTCGTCGCTGCGAGTGAGAAGCGGCCCCTGCCCAAGATGAGCGTCTCGCTGCGTGAGGTCGTCCGTTTGCCCTGGCGATGAGCGACCACGATCCGCTCGGTAAGCTCGAGCGTGCCCGCGCAAGGCGCACTAGTACTGCTGAGGCGCACCCGAGCAGCACCTTCGAATACGACGACCGTGGACATCGAGATCTTGATCTTGCAGGTCGCTGATGATGATGGCGCCGACGCCGCGGGCACGGCCAGCGTGCTGCTCTCGGCCGATGCATGACCGCGTACGCTGCTGGCTGTCACTTCACACGACAGGCCGTGACCTTGATCGGCTGGCCCGACCACGTAGGTCTTCCCCGTGGCGCCCTCGATCGTGTCGCCGTCGCGCAGCCACTCGTAGGCGTATTCGAGCGCGGGCCCCCCGACCCAAATCCCCTGCACACACGACAAGGTCTGCCCCACAGCGGGGGTACCGGTCACAATTGGGGGTACCAAGTCCCTGACCCCTGATGGCGTCATTGCCCGGTTCAGTCCGCCACCCGCCGCGCCGACGAAAGGAGCGGCCGCCAGCAATGCCACGCACGCTAGGAGCAGCCCGACGGCGCAACGACGCAAGGTCTTACACGAAATGCCCGCTAGCAGCACTGTTTGAGCAATCTGATCGAGGCACGGAGGCGGATACTACCCGCACCGAGCGCCCGAGGGCAGCCAGACGTCGGCCTCAGCAGTCGCCGAATGGGTTCTCGACTCGTATCCCCGCATAGTCCTGGCCGTCGCTGAGATCCTCGGAGAGGACGACATCGCAAGCAAGCGCGCGGGCCGCCTCGAGGATCGCGGCATCCCAATAGGAGATGCGAAATCGGTTGCCCGTGGACATGGCCGCGAGCGCGAGGCCGATTGTGGTCTCCTGCACGGGGAAGCGTCGGAAGGATTCGACCAGCGCAGCGGCCTGCTCGTGGGTCAGGCGATCCGCTCGACTCTCACGGGTCGCCTGGACGTAGAACTCCTGCAGCACCTGGACCGAGAGCCCCACGTCCCTCGAGGAGAGCAGCTCGTTGGCTCGTGCGGCCTTCGTGCGCTCTTGGGAATCGCGCGAGATCGCGTAGAGCAGGACATTGGTGTCAGCGAACCGCACGTGAATGGACCTCGTCGCGATCGAGACGCTCGCGCGCGCTGAATCGAGCGATCTGGTCCTGTAGACGCCTCTGCTGGGCCTCGAGCCTCACGAATTCGGCGTCGCGCTCAGACAGCGATCGCAGGTACTCGGCGACGAGGCCGCTGACGGAGCTGCCGCGTTGCGCGGCGCGGATCCGCGCTGCGCGATAGACGTCATCGGGTACAGAGACCGTGATATTTGCCACTGCGATTCACAGTATCACATGATCACAGTCGATCCTAGAGACACCGCGCGGATAACATCCGCGTCCGATGGCAACCAGCTCCCACGACCGCCACACCGACGCGGCCCTGCTCGCGGCCTCGCACGGCCACCGCAAGCCCCCGCGCCAGAAGGCGCCCGAGACCTACGAGGAGAAGCTTGCCCAGCTGCAGGAGCTGCGCGTCGCGGCGCTGCACTCCGCGCCCGAGGCCGAGGAGAAGCAGCACGCGCGCGGCAAGTACACCGCGCGCGAGCGCGTCGAGAAGCTGCTCGACCCCGGCTCCTTCCAGGAGCTCGACACGTTCGTGCGCCACCGCACCTACGACTTCGACATGCAGAAGAACCGTCCGTGGGGCGACGCCGTGGTAACCGGCCACGGCACCATCGACGGGCGCACCGTGTGCGTGTTCAGCCAGGACTTCACCGTGTTCGGCGGCTCGCTCGGAGAGGTGATGGGCGAGAAGATGTGCAAGATAATGGATCTCGCCGCCAAGATCGGCTGCCCCGTGATCGGCATCAACGACTCCGGCGGCGCGCGCATCCAGGAGGGCGTCGTCTCGCTCGGCTCCTACGGCGACGTGTTCCTGCGCAACGTGCGCTGCTCGGGGGTGATCCCCCAGATCAGCCTGGTGATGGGCCCATGCGCGGGCGGCGCCGTGTACTCGCCGGCGATCACCGACTTCATCTTCATGGTCAAGGAGACCTCGCACATGTTCATCACCGGCCCCGACGTGATAAAGACGGTCACCGGCGAGGAAGTCGGCTTCGAGGAGCTCGGCGGCGCGATGTCGCACAACAGCAGGTCGGGCGTCGCCCAGTTCGCGTCAGAGGACGAGGACGCGTGCCTGGAGGACTGCCGCTACCTGCTCAGCTTCCTGCC
>Ga0102924_1006123_pt1 | contig 11412 bp, 7 predicted proteins | sample PaiPotPPM11metaG_FD_80116 | JGI IMG/M metagenome (GOLD analysis project Ga0102924, IMG submission 80116) | Iron sulfur acid spring bacterial and archeal communities from Banff, Canada, to study Microbial Dark Matter (Phase II) - Paint Pots PPM... ...
AAGGGGGATCGAGGCGGGGCCGAAGGACCCGGACACGTCAGGCGGCCGAGCCGCCGGCGGCGGCGGAGGAGCGGCTTGGGCCCCCGGTGGGGAAAGGAGCATCGTGCCCCCAGGCGCATTGGCCTGGGGGACGGGGAGGGAGAGGATGTGCTCGAGGACAGAGACGGCGCGAATCAGGCCATCGACGGGACCCGGCGCCTGTTCGATCTTCTGAAGAAGCGTCGCCAGCTCTCTCCAGCCGCGGGACTGACTGATCGCGCGAAGCTCCCCCGCTTCGGCGCGGACGGCGGCCGCTTCGCCCGCGTTCGTCTGAAGGCGCCGCAGCCAGTTGGCGGCCGTCTCGCGGACGTTGCCGCGGAAGACCTCCGCCGCGCTTCTCGCCCCCGGGCCGCCGCCGGGACCAGCCAGGCGATCCATCCGCCGTGTATATCATTCGTCGGCGTGCCCGCCGAGGCAATGGCCCCGAGCGGGCTTTTCGCTCGGCCACAGGGGGTCTTGGGCCTCTTGACAATGCGCGATGAGTCGTCGCTAACTAGCCTCCGTCCGAGAGGGAGTGGCACGCCCGCGGCGCCCGAAATGCCGAGTGCTCCACGGATCCATGTGTACGGGACGTGACGTCCCAGGTGACGCTCATGCTGGAGATTCAATCGCTGCTGCAACCCGTCTCGGACGACGCGCCCGGCGGCAGCAACTTGGAATACAGCCCCGAGTACACGGCGCTGGAACGAGCGCTGAAGGGCAAGCCCGAACGCCGCATCGGCGACGTCGTCGAGCCAGCCGAGCCCCCCGACTGGAACTCCGTGATCGAGCAGGCGAGTACGTTGCTCCGTTCGAGCAAAGACCTGCGCGTGGCGGCCCACCTGGCGCGCGCCCTCCTCACGAGGGACGGCTTCCCCGGCCTTTGGCAGGGCCTGGCGCTGATCCGCGGCCTCTTGGAGTCCTTCTGGCCCCTCCTTCATCCCCGCCTCGACGAGGAAGACAACGACCCCACATCGCGGATCAATATCATGGCGACGCTGACCCACCGGGATACGCTGCAGGCTGTGCGTGCAGCGCCCCTGGTACGGTCGAAAGCCTTCGGGGTGGTGACGTTGCGGGACGTGGAAGGCGCGAACGCATTGCCTCGCGACGGGTCCGGCGGTGCACCTCCGTCGTGGGATGCCATGTTCCAGGCGATGGCCACGTCGGATCTCGCGGCAGCGGCGCAGGCCGTCGACTCGTGCGACCGCGAGGCGCGCGAGCTCGAGCTTGCATGGAAGATGCTGCTCGAGTCGACGGGGCTCGAGAACGCGGGAAACGGCGACGGCCGCAGGGTCGACGATTTCACCGAGCTCCGGCAGGTCCTCCTGCACGCGAATCGGTTCATGAAGGAGCGGATCGACCACCGGCAGGCGTCCGCCGCGAATGGAGCCACGTCGCATGGCGGGGCCGCCAACGAATCGGGGGCCGGGACGGGCCTGGCGGAGCTCACCGGAGCGGTCCGCTCGCGCGAAGACGTCCTGCGCGCACTGGAGGCCATTTGCGCCTATTATGCCCGCAATGAGCCGTCCAGCCCGGTGCCGCTGCTTCTCGAACGTTGCAAGCGCCTGGTCGCCATGTCCTTCCTGGACATCGTGAAGGACATGATGCCCGACGGACTGACGGCGATTCAAACGATCGCGGGAACGCGCAACGAGTGATGCCCATACATCGCGAGGATGCTCATGAGTAGTGGTCAGAAATTCATTCAACGAAACCGCGCCCCGCGGGTGCAAATCGAATACGACGTCGAGCTCTACGGCGCCGAGAAGAAGGTCCAGCTGCCTTTCGTAATGGGCGTCATGGCCGACCTCTCGGGCAATCCGGCCGAGCCGCTGCCCCCGGTCACGGACCGCAAATACGTCGAGATCTCGGTAGACAACTTCGACGATCGGCTCCGAGGGATGAAGCCTCGCCTTGCCCTTCAGGTGCCGAACACGCTCACCAACGAGGGCAACCTCAACGTCGAGCTGAAGTTCGAGAGCATGGCCGATTTCTCTCCCGGCGCGATCGCGCGGAACGTCCCCGCGCTCGCGAAGCTCCTCGAGGCTCGCACGCAGCTGGCGAATCTCATCACGTATATGGATGGCAAATCGGGCGCCGAGGAGCTGATCGCACGCCTCCTGAAGGATCCCGCGCTGCTCCAATCCCTGGCCGCCGCGCCGAAGCCCGCCGATCCGGAACCGCAAAAGAGCGAGTAAGGACCATGGCCGAAAAGCAACAGGAGTCCCAGACCGCAGCGCAGACCTCCACCGCCGAAACGGGAGAATTCGCTTCGCTCCTCACCAAAGAATTCAAGCCGCAGACGGACCGGGTTCGTGACGAGGTCCAGTCCGCCGTACAAACGCTCGCGACCCAGGCGCTCGCGGGCACGACGGTCGTCTCCGGCGACACCGTACAAACGATCCAGAACATCATCGCGGAGATCGACCGGAAGCTGAGCGAGCAGGTCAATCAGGTCCTTCACCACGCGGACTTTCAACAGCTCGAGGGTAGCTGGCGCGGTCTGCACTACCTCGTCAACAACAGCGAAACGGATCAGATGCTGAAGATCCGGGTCCTGAACATCTCCAAGAAGGACCTCGGCAAGACGCTGAAGCGATTCAAGGGAGCCGCCTGGGACCAGAGCCCCATCTTCAAGAAGCTCTACGAGGAGGAGTACGGCCAGCTCGGCGGCGAACCCTTCGGGTGCCTGGTCGGCGACTACTACTTCGACCAGACCGCTCCGGACGTCGAGCTGCTCGGGGAGATCTCGAAGGTCTGCGCGGCGGCCCACGCTCCGTTCATCACCGCCGCGGCGCCGAGTCTGTTTCAGATGCAATCCTGGCAAGAGCTGAGCAACCCGCGCGATCTGGCCAAGATCTTCACCACGCCGGACTACGCGGCGTGGCGCTCGTTGCGCGAGTCGGACGACGCCCGGTACGTCGGCATCGCGCTACCCCGCTTCTTGGCGCGGCGCCCGTACGGCGCCAAGTCCGACCCGGTCGAGGAGTTCGACTTCGAGGAAGATACGAGCGGCACCGGGACGAACAAGTTCAGCTGGGCCAACTCAGCTTACGCCATGGCGGCCAACATCAACCGGTCGTTCAAGATGTACGGCTGGTGCTCTCGCATCCGAGGGATCGAATCGGGCGGCGCCGTGACCGGACTGCCCACGCACACGTTCCCGACCGACGACGGTGGCGTGGACATGACCTGCCCGACCGAGATCGCCATCAGCGATCGACGTGAGGCGGAGCTGGCCAAGGTCGGCTTCATGCCGCTCATCCACCGAAAGAACTCGGATTTCGCCGCCTTCATCGGCGCTCAGTCGCTGCACAAGCCGGCCATTTACGACGATCCGGACGCCACGGCCAACGCCGCGCTCGCCGCGCGCCTCCCGTACCTCTTCGCGACGTGCCGCTTCGCGCACTACCTGAAGTGCATCGTGCGCGACAAGGTCGGCTCCTTCAAGGAACGTGACGACATGCAGCAATGGCTGCAAGACTGGATCACGCAGTACGTCGACGGCGATCCCGCCCACTCGAGCGAGGAAACGAAAGCCAGGAAGCCGCTCGCGGCGGCCGAGGTGACCGTGGAGCCGATCGAAGGCGATCCCGGCTACTACTCGTCGAGCTTCTTTCTTCGGCCGCACTATCAGCTCGAGGGGCTCACCGTTTCGCTGCGGCTGGTATCCAAACTGCCGTCGGCCAAGGGCGGAGGATAGCGGCCGTTGACGGCGGCGGGCTCGCCCGAGTCCGCCGCCGGAACGGGGCATGGGTGCGTCACATGGCGGAGCTGACTCCGAAAGAGCGCCTGCAGCCCTCGCTCCTCGACAGGCTCACGGACGAAGAGCCCGATCGGACGCAGGAGACCATGGAGAAGCGCGTCCTCTCCCCGCAGCGCCTTCGAGAGGGCGTGCGACGAGACCTGACGTGGCTCTTCAACACCCCGAACCTCGCCTCCCTCCAGGATCTGTCCGCTTATGCCGAGATCGAGCGGTCGACGGTGAACTTTGGAATTCCCGATCTCGCGGGCAAGCCTGCTTCCAACGTCGATACGGCGACGATCGTCCGGCTCATCCGCCGGGCGATATGGGATTTCGAGCCGCGCCTGCTGAGAAATAGCGTCAAAGTAAGGGCCATCACCGATCCGGAGCAGCACAACGTGAACGCGCTGTGCTTCACGATCGAGGCCGATCTCTGGTCCCAACCGCTCCCACTGCGCCTGTATCTACGGACCGAGCTGAATCTCGAAGACGGGGAGGCTCGCGTGACCGAAGTGGCGATGGAGTAGGGCGGTGAACAAGCGCCTGCTCGAGTATTACAACCGCGAGCTCCGCTACCTGAGGGACCTTGGCGGCGAGTTCGCGAGAGAGTTCCCGAAGGTGGCCGGGCGACTGGGGCTCGACGCATTCGAATGCGCCGACCCCTATGTGGAGCGCTTGCTCGAAGGGTTCGCCTTCCTGGCTGCGCGCGTCCAGCTGAAGATCGACGCGGAATTCCCGGGCTTCACGGAGCACCTGCTGGAGATCTTGTGTCCCCATTACCTCGGGCCGACGCCGTCGATGGCCGTCGTCCAGCTGCGCCCCGACCCGAAGCAGGGCGCTCCTGCCGACGGATTCGTGGTCCCGCGCGGAAGCGTTCTCGCCAGCAATTTGCGTCGCGGCGAGACGACGGCTTGCCAGTACCGAACAGGCCAGGACGTGACCCTTTGGCCGCTCGAGCTGACCCGGGCGGCGCACACGAGCTACGTAGGCGACCTGGACGGCGTCGTCTCCGGCAGCCGTCGCCCCGTGCGCGGCTCCTTCCGCATCGGGCTGCGTACGACCAACGGGCTGCCTTTTTCGGCGCTCAGCCTGGATGCGCTTACGCTCTTCGTGCGCGGCGGCGATGCCGTCGCGTTGCGCCTGTTCGAGTTGCTGCTGTGCGCGAGCGTCGGCATCGCCGTTCGTCAGCCGGGCGAGACGGCGAGCATCAAGGCGCGAGGCGCCGTGCGTCCGGTGGGCCTGGAGGACGATCAGGGCCTATTGCCGTCGGGGCCTCGCTCGTTCCAGGGGTACCGTCTCCTGCACGAGTACTTTGCCTTTCCCAGCCGGTTCTTGTTCGTCGAGCTGACCGGCCTCCGCGAGTGCACGCGGAGATGCTCTGGGCAGGAGATCGAGGTCGTGGTTGCGCTCGACCGGCACGAGGCGGCGATCGAATCGGCGGTACGGGCGGATCAACTGTGCCTTTTTTGCACGCCCGCGATCAACCTCTTCGCGAAGAAGGCCGACCGGATCCACCTCACGGACACCGATCACGAGTACCACGTGGTCCCCGATCGATCTCGCCCCCTGGACTTCGAAGTTCACTCGGTCGAGGAAGTGACCGGCTTCGGTACCAAGGGCGACGTCCGGCGCAAGTTTGCTCCGTTTTACGCGGCGCGCGCAGCGCCCGAACCACCCGAGGACTCCGCGTTTTACACCGTCCAGCGACGGCCGCGCATGACATCCTCGCGCCAGGCCGCGCACGGACCCCGGTCGAGCTATCTCGGAGGCGAGGTCTTCGTCTCGCTGGTCGACGGCAACGAAGGACCGTTTCGCTCGGATCTTCGGCAGCTCGCGGTGGACACGCTGTGCACCAATCGCGATCTGCCGCTGCGAATGCCCGTCGGTGAAGGGCGGACCGACTTCTTCCTCGAGTCGGGTGCCCCGGTGGATTCCATCCGCTGCGTGGCCGGGCCTTCTCCGCCGCGCGCCTCGCACGCGTGGGGCGAGACGTGCTGGCGGCTCATCAGCCATCTGTCCCTCAATCACCTCTCACTCGTCGACGGGGAAGATGGGCGCGGCGCCGCAGCCCTGCGCGAGCTTTTGAACCTCTACGGTGACCTCTCCGACCCCAGCGTGCGCCGTCAGATCGAGGGAGTGCGCTCGGCGGTTGGTCGACCCGTGGTCCGTCGGTTGCCGCTGGACGGCCCGGCGAGCTTCGCGCGCGGCGTGGAGCTTACGCTCGAATGCGACGAAGCCGCTTTCGAGGGAACGAGCGTCGTCCTGCTGGGTCTCGTGTTGGATCGCTTCTTCGCAAAATACGTGTCCATCAACTCGTTCACCGAGACTGTGCTCCGCAGCGTGCAGCGCGGGGAGGTCGTGCGATGGCCAGTGAAGATCGGCCGACAAGCGATCGTTTGAGCTGGCTCGAGCGACTCGCGCGCGAGCCGGAGACGTTCGACTTCCACGTCGTGATGCGCCGTGTGGAGGCGTCGTTCCCGGACAGCCCGCGCTCCGGTGAAGCGGTGCGTCCGGGCGACGAACCGCTGCGCCTCGGGCAGGAGCCTTCGCTGGCCTTCGAGCCGAGCGCGGTAGCCAAGTTCGCCCCGGCGGACGAGCAAGGCCCGGCGCGCCTTGGCGTGAACTTTCTCGGCCTCTGGGGGCCGCAGGGACCGCTCCCCGTGCATCTCACGGAATACGCGCGCGATCGCATCCGGCACACGAATGACCGGACGCTCGCTCGCTTCGCGGACATCTTTCACCATCGAATATTGCTCCTCTTTCACCGCGCGTGGGCGAAGGCACGGCCCACGGTGGCCATGGATCGCCCGCTCGCGGACGCCTTCGCGACCTACGTGGGGGCCTTCCTCGGACTCGGGCTGCCCGCGACGCGCAACCGGGATCCGATTCCGGATCGCGCCAAGCTTTTCTATGCGGGGCGGCTCTCGGCCAGGACGCGGAACGCGGAGGGGCTGCGAGAGATCATCGCGGATCATTTCGGCGTTCCTGCGGCCATCGAGGAGTTCGTCGGCGACTGGGTCGAATTGCCGGCGGATGCGCGCTGGGAGCTCGGGCCGTCGCGCGAGACGGGCGTCTTCGGACGCACGGCCGTGCTGGGCGCGCGCGTCTGGACGCGAAGCCATAAGTTCCGCATCGTTCTCGGGCCACTCTCGCGACACGACTTCGAGCGAATCTCGCCGGACTCCAGGACCATTGGAGCGCTGTCGGCGCTCGTGCGTCTCTACACAAACGACGAGTGGGCCTGGGATGTCCGTCTCGTCCTCCGCCCGGATGCGACGACGGGCATGCGGCTCCAGGGCGGGGCGCGCCTTGGCTGGACCACGCGCCTTGGACAGGACCTGGGCGGGCCCGAGGATCTGATCGTCGACCCCGAGCTCCGATACACGCGACGGGTGAAGGCCCGTAGCTCCCCAGCGTAACCGTTCTCGGATAAAAGGAACGAACAACCATGGCCGACATCAGCCGCGTGGCGCTGTTTGGGAAGCTCGACGAGCTCGCGTACCGCTCCCTCGAGAGCGCGACGGTCTTCTGCAAGATGCGGGGAAATCCCTACGTGGAGCTCATCCACTGGGTGCATCAGATCCTGCAGCAGCCCGACTCGGACCTGCATCGCATCGTTCGCCACTCCAACGTGGACGCGGCGAAGCTCTCGCGCGATCTCCTCGAGGCCCTCGATCGACTCCCGCGCGGGTCGACGTCGGTGAGCGACCTCTCGGTCCATGTCGAGGAGGCCGCGGAGCGAGGCTGGCTCTATGGCAGCCTGAAATTCGGTCAGGCGCGCGTGCGTGTGGGTCATCTGGTCGTCGGCATCACCAAGACGGCCGGCCTCCGGAACGCGCTCCACGCCATATCCCGCGAGTTCACGAAGGTCTCGGGCGACGAGCTTATCGAACGCCTGCCGGCGATTGTCGCGGGATCACCGGAGGACCGGATGGCGGCGGGAGCTGCAGACGCTCAAGCGCCGGCTCCCGCAGGCGACGGCGCCGCCGCGCCCGCAGCGCTCGGTCGGCAGGAGGCCCTCAACAAGTACGCCGTCGATCTCACCGAGCGGGCTCGCAAGAAGGAAATCGACTCGATCGTCGGTCGGGACGAGGAAATTCGGCAGCTCGTCCACGTGCTCATGCGGCGTCGCCAGAACAACCCCATCCTCACGGGGGAGGCCGGCGTCGGGAAGACCGCAGTGGTCGAGGGCTTTGCCTTGCGCATCGCGAACGGCGACGTGCCGCCCGCGCTGAAGGACGTGTCGCTCCGGGCGCTCGACATCGGCCTGCTGCAGGCGGGGGCCAGCATGAAGGGCGAATTCGAGAACCGGTTGCGCCAGGTGATCGAGGAGGTGCAGGCTTCGCCCAAGCCGATCATCCTCTTCATCGACGAGGCGCATACGCTGATCGGCGCCGGAGGTGCTGCAGGGACCGGCGACGCCGCCAACCTTCTCAAGCCCGCGCTCGCTCGCGGAACGCTGCGCACGATCGCCGCGACCACCTGGGCCGAATACAAGAAGCACATCGAGAAGGATCCCGCGTTGACGAGGCGCTTCCAGGTCGTCGCCGTCGACGAGCCCTCCGAGGAGAAGGCGACGCTCATGATGCGAGGCATCGCCGGCCCGCTCGAGAAGCACCACCGCGTGCAGCTCCTGGACGAAGCGATTCGCTCCGCGGTCAGCCTCTCGCACCGGTACATTCCCGACCGGCAGCTCCCCGACAAGGCGGTCAGCCTGCTCGACACGGCGTGCGCGCGCGTTGCCATCAGCCAGCATGGCGTGCCGCCTCCCCTCGAAGACGCCCGGCGCCGGATCGAATCGCTGGAGGCGGAGCTCTCCCTCATCGTGCGCGAGCAGGCGGTGGGCATCGACACCGGCGACCGCAAGCTCGACGCCGAGAAGGCGCTGACCGAGGTTCGAGCCAGGCTCGCCGAGCTCGAGCAGCGCTGGAACGCAGAGAAGGCGCTCGTCGAGCAGATCCTCTCGAAACGCGACGAGCTCCGCCGCGCCGCCGCCGACGCCAAGGACGCTCCGCCCGGCGACGGCGCGGAACCGATCGCAAAGCTGACCGCGCTCGAGCGCGAGCTGCAGTCTCTGCAGGGTGAAAACCCTCTCATCCTACCCGCGGTCGACGAGCAGGCGGTCGCCGCCGTCGTCTCGGACTGGACGGGGATTCCCGTCGGACGCATGGTCAAAAACGAGATCGAGACGGTCCTTGGCCTCGCGGACCTCCTCGGCAAGCGCGTCGTCGGCCAGTCCCACGCGCTGGAGCTGGTCGCGAAGCGGATCCAGACCGCTCGCGCAAGGCTCGAGAACCCGAACAAACCGATCGGTGTGTTCCTGCTCGTGGGTCCCTCCGGCGTCGGCAAGACGGAGACGGCGCTGGCGCTGGCCGAGGCCCTCTACGGCGGCGAGCAGAACGTCATCACGATCAACATGAGCGAGTTCCAGGAGGCGCACAGCGTGTCGACGCTCAAGGGCTCGCCTCCCGGCTATGTCGGCTACGGCGAGGGCGGGGTCCTGACCGAGGCCGTCCGCCGCCGACCCTACAGCGTCGTTCTCCTCGACGAAGTGGAGAAGGCCCACCCGGACGTGCACGAGCTCTTCTTCCAGGTGTTCGACAAGGGCTGGATGGAGGACGGGCAAGGCACGCGCGTCGACTTCAAGAACACGATCATCCTGCTCACGTCGAACGCCGGCAGCGACGTGCTCATGCATCTGTGCGAGGACGGCCGGAAACGCCCGGCGGACGCGGAGCTTCAGCAGGCGCTGCGTCCTGCGCTCTTGCAAGTGTTCCCGGCGGCGCTCCTCGGCCGCATGGTCACCATCCCGTACTACCCGCTGAGCGACGAGGTCCTCGGCGGCATCGTGCGCCTGCAGCTCGATCGCGTCGGCCGGCGCGTGCGCGAGCAGTACGGAGTGCCCTTCACGTACGACCAGGCGGTCGTTAACCTCATCTCGAGCCGCTGCACCGAAGTGGAGAGTGGCGGCCGGATGATCGACGCGGTGCTCACGAACGCGCTTTTGCCGCAGATGAGCCGCGAGCTCCTGCGGCGACACCTGGATGGAGCGCCCGCGAAGAAGGCGGAGATCACCGCGCGCGACGCGGAGTTCGCGTTTTCGTTCGACTGAGCATCTTGACCGCCAAAACGAGTCGACACTTCTAGCCCTCACCATCAGGGCTTCGCCTGGCGTTGCCGCCGGGACTCGCCGAGAGTAGGCTGAGGCGCCCGGAGTGACTCGTCGCCGGGCGCTTGGAGAGGCCGCTGGCCGCATATGGGGACTAATCGCGGGAACTACGGCGCGGGCGACAGCTCGGGGGGCGAGCACCGTCCGTCCCATCGCGAGGGGCAACCCTGGTCGTCCGAAGTTCCGGCTTCGGGCACGATCATTGCCGGCAAGTATCGGGTCGAGAGGGTCCTGGGCGCCGGCGGGATGGGGGTCGTCGTCGCCGCTCAGCACGAGCAGCTGGGCCAACGGGTCGCGATCAAGTTCATGTACGGGCAGGCGGCCCTCGACGAGAACGCGGTAGGCCGGTTCTTGCGCGAGGCGCGCGCAGTTGTCGCGTTGTCCAACGAACACGTGGCTCGCGTGCTCGACGTGGGCACGCTCGACAACGGGGCTCCATACATGGTGATGGAGTACCTGGCCGGAGTCGATCTCGCGGAGCTTCTCCGAAGAGATGGCCCGCTGAGCGTGTCCCTGGCCGTCGATGTCGTGCTCCAGGCCTGTGAGGCCATTGCCGAAGCGCACGCGCGCGGGATCGTTCATCGGGACCTGAAGCCCCCCAACCTGTTCGCGACGACGCGCCCGGACGGCTCGCGTCTCATCAAGGTGCTCGACTTCGGCATCTCGAAGGCGGACGGAGGCGGATTGGGAGCCGAGACCCATACGCTCACCGCGACCGGCGCGGTGATGGGCTCGCCCGGCTACATGTCGCCGGAACAGGTTCGCAGCGCGAAAGGCGTCGACGCACGCAGCGATGTTTGGGCTCTTGGCGTGATCCTCTACGAGCTCCTCTCCGGCGTCGCACCGTTCGAGGGCGAGACTCTGGGCGATACGCTGGCCAAGATCGTGTCGGAAGACCCGCCCCCCCTTCGCCAACGGCGACCAGACCTTCCACCGGAGCTCGTCGCGGCGATTGCGCAGTGCCTCGCGCGCGATGTTCGAGCGCGCGTCCAGAGCGTAGGAGACCTGGCAGCCAAGCTTGTGCCTTTTGCCCAGGGCGAGGCCGTGCTCTCGGCGCAGCGCGTCCAGCGGCTGTCCGGGATCCCAGGCTCCGGGACCCTCGCGGAGGCGCCCTTCGAACCCGGCCAAGGCCAGACCCCGGCGCCCGCAGGGTGGCCAACGGACCGCGCGTGGTTGCGTTCGGGCTCCGCACCGCCGGTCCGCCCGCGGCTTCGTCTATGGCTGTCCCTGGTTGCGGGCGGAGTCCTTGTCGGTGGCACGGTCGTCGTCGCCCTGGTTACGCGGGTGCACGAGCCGGCGCCCGCCCGCGCCGTAACGAGCGCTGCGCCTTCCGCGCCCTCCACTCCCTTCGCCGCGTCGAGTTTCGTTGCTCCGTCACCTGCCGCTCCCTCGGCCGCCGTCGATCCCGTTCAGAACGATGTGCCGGCCGAGCCGTTCGCGCCGGGCTTCGAACCGACGGGAGGGACCGCCTCCATCC
>Ga0102924_1006124_pt1 | contig 11411 bp, 8 predicted proteins | sample PaiPotPPM11metaG_FD_80116 | JGI IMG/M metagenome (GOLD analysis project Ga0102924, IMG submission 80116) | Iron sulfur acid spring bacterial and archeal communities from Banff, Canada, to study Microbial Dark Matter (Phase II) - Paint Pots PPM... ...
AGCAGAGCAAAGAGACCGAAGAGTAACAGACAGCCAAGAAACCCCAACTGCTCGGCGATGGCCGAGAAGATGAAGTCGCTCTGCCCAACTCGGAGGAAGCTCAACTGGCTCTGTGTACCCTTCAGGAAGCCCTGACCAATCCAGCCTCCGTTGCCGATCGCGATGAGCGCTTGAATGATGTTATAGCCGGCGCCGGTAGGATCTGATTCCGGGTGGAGGAAGATCGTGAGGCGCTGGAGCATATAGCCGCGGAGCAGCTTCATGGCGAATGGTGTCGCGGCGGCACAGGCGACAACGAGCAGCGCCAGGTGCCGGACGCGCATGCCCGCCGCCATGGTCATGCCCAGCCAGATTGCGAGGTAGACCACCGCGGTTCCCAGGTCCGGCTGCGGATACACGAGGGCGGCGGGAATCGCCGCGATGAGCAATGCCAGGAGCACGATTCGAAGCTTGGTGATTTGCTGATCCCGGTCCGCCAGGATCTTAGCCAAGGTCAGAATGAGCAGCAGCTTTCCAAGCTCCGATGGCTGGAACGGGAAGAAACCCAGGCTGAGCCAGCGCTGCGCACCGTGTGACGCCCTACCTGCCGCCAATACGGCCAGCAAGAGTAACGCGTTTCCAATGAATAAAGGCCAGAAGAGGGTACGGAAGACACGGTAGTCGAGAAAGCATACGGCGACGAGAAGCAATAGCCCGAGAACCGCATACGAGGCCTCGTGTAGGGTTGCCGACAGTGCCACGGCATGAGCCTTCGGGGAAGACAACGCCGCGTACACCATGACGACGCCAATGATCGTGAGGAGCAGCGCGGCCGCGACGAGGATCGGGTCGAAGTGACGCCAGAGCTTGATGGTCATCTCAGGCGCCGTCTGTTCTGTTTGGCTTGAGAGCGGCTTCCAGCATGGCTCGACCGACGGGAAGCGCCGCGTCTGGATCGGTCCCGCCGGTGACCAGCACGGTCACGACCAGCTGCGGATCGCTGGCCGGGGCATAGCCTGCCCACCAGGAATTCAACCCCTGCTCGCCAACGTTGTCGCTGCCCGCCGTGGCCGCTCCTCCCATTCCTGCCACCGCGATGCCGGCTAGTTTCGCGGCCTTCGAGGGCCCGTTGGTAACGCTGTCCGTCAAGCCGAGACCAACCGACTGCAGCGTGGACCGCGAGAGGTCGAGCCGACGAGTGGCTTTCGGCGACAGGTGACCAAGCACATGGCCGTCCGGAGAGAGCAAGCGCTGTATAATTTGCGGCTGCCAGACGGTCCCGTCGTTCGCCAGTGCCGCCATGGCGACCGCTATCTGCACTGGTGTGACGGAGAGGGGCCCGGCGCCGGCGGCGACCAGGTAGGTGTCGATCGGCGACCAACCAGCATTCATGGCCTGCTGTTTCCAGGTCGGTGTGGGCACAAAGCCGGCGGACTCCGCCGGAAGGTCGATGTCGGTAGGGCTGCCGAAGCCGAACTGTTGCAACCATGAGAGCAACTTCTGTTGGCCGAGGCCGGAGAGGTCGAGACCCGGGCTGCCTTTGGCGCCGCCCGCGAGCGCGGCGAAGAGCGTGTCGCATCGCTGCGCCAATGCTTGTGGCAGCGTGACGGAGGCTGGAGTCGTAGACAGCCAGTTGTGAAAGGTCCATCCTTGTTGGGCAAGGACACTGGGGCAGGCATAGGCCTTGTCGGCGCCGACGACCTGCTCTTGCAACGCGGCAGCAGCGATGAACGGCTCCAACATTGGTCCCGGCGGATATTGCGCCGCCACGGCGTGATTGAGCAAGGGGTGGCTGGGATCCTGATTCAGACGCAGCCAATCTGCCTGGCTGATGCCGTTGGCGAAGAGGTTGTTGTCGAACGACGGCAGCGAGAGTAGTGCCACGACGGCGCCGTCGCGCGGGTCGATGGCGACCGCCGCGCCTCCCGTGGCGTGCGAGCGGTTGATGGCGTCGCCGAGCGCACTATAGGCCGCGCGTTGCACCGAGGCATCCAGGGTCAGCTCAACGCTGTTCCCCGGAGCCGCCGGATCGGTACCGAGCTGGTTCACGACGCGCCCGCGGACGTCGACGGCCACGGTCTGATGTCCCAGCTTGCCTCGAAGATCCGTCTCGTAGCGCTGCTCGACGCCTGCTTGCCCGACGTCCGCGTTGAGCGCATACGGCTGGTCCGTGTGCAGGGACGCGGTGTACTGCGCCTGGTCGATCTGCCCCATGTAGCCCAGGATCTGAGCGAATGCCGGACCGTCCACGTATTGACGGAAGGCCCTCGATTGGACCTGAACTCCCGGAAGGACATCCGAGTACTCCATCAGGGTCAACGCCGTGTCGCGCGGTACCCCGCTGAGCACGGTCACGGGGACCACCGGATTATCCTGATTCTGGCGCAATGCCAGTTGAAAACGACTCAGATCGGCGCCCGTGAGCGATGCCAACAGTGACAGCTCGTGATCGCCCGCCGATCGATCAAGATCCGAGGGTACCACGGAGACCGTCCAGAGCGGCACGTTTTCCACGAGCTCTTGATCGTACCGATCGTAGATCATGCCCCGCGGCGGCTCAATGACGTCGATTCGCAGGTGATTCTGTTCGGCCATCTGGCGGAAGTGCGGCCCCATGACGATTTGCACGTACCACAGTCGCCCGGCGAGGAGCAACATCGCCAACGGGACGATCCAACGCGCGTACAGCAGCCGCCGGCCCCGCGCCTTGTCAAGCACGTGCCGCTGCAACCGTGTGGAGCAGGCCAAGCCGACGCGCGAGCCAGGCGCAGCCATACCCGGTGGGTATCGCGAGGATGCCGTTGAGCACGGCGCTGGGTGCGATAACGGCGCGGAGTGCGACCGGCCAGTTCACCAGTTGGTGAAAAGTCTGCATCGCGACGAGTAAGGTACCGTCATACGCCAGCGTGGCGACGCCCGCCGCCACGACGTAAATGCCGATTCCTCGATAGAGGATCGTCCCTCGCCACCACCCGGTGGCCAGGACCGCCACCAGCAGCGCGGCAGCGGACTGCCCAAGCGGCGTACCGGCGACTACATCGAGAGCGACCCCCGCGACCGCGGCGACCGGCACAACGGCAACCCCGCCCAGCAGTACGGCCCAACTCGTGATCGCCAGGAGCACCGCATCCGGCATGACACCAAAGACGCGCACGTTAGGAAGCCAGGTGCCTTGCAGCAGGACCAGCAAAGCCAACAGTGCGAGGACCGCGGCTTTCAAGGGGCCTCTGCGGGGAGGCGGGCCGGGACGAAGTCCGTGACCACCAGAACGAGGCGATCGTTTTCAATGTCGGCAGCCGGACTCAACAGACCTATCTGAAACAGGTCGACGGCACGCTGGCTGAGATCGCGGACGCGACCCACCGGGAAGTTACGCGGGAAGGTTCCGCCCAAACCCGATGTCAGCACCCAATCTCCCACGCGCAAGGGCGCCGCGGCTTGAGCGAAGTTGAGGACGAGGCCGCCGCCTGGCTCATACTGCACGACACCTGAGGGCTCCCCCGTCCCGGTATTGACGTAGGCCGCCACATTGCTGGCCGGATTGTCGATCGGGAGCACCACGGCGACGTGACGATCGGCGCGAACCACCTGTCCAATGAGCCCTCCGGAATCGACCACCGCCATTCCAGCCTTCACACCATCGGCTGCGCCCTGGTCCAACGTCAGCATCGGCTGCAAGTTATTGGTGCCTTGCGCGATGATGCTCGCGGGATGGTACGTATGGGTCGGATACATCTGCTTGAAGTCCAGGAGCCGGCGCAAACTGGCGTTTTCCCTACCCAGCGCGGCGAGCTCGAGGTTCTGCTGGGTGAGTTGCTGATTCTCCAGGCGAAGACGCTGGTTCGTGCGGTTGAGGTCGCCGATGCTGTTCACCGCGGCCCACGCCCCGTTCGCACGACCGGCCGCGTCGGAGGCGAGCTCGGCCGCGGGGGAAATGACGACCTTGCTGACGCCCTGATAGCGACCGAGCATGTGGAGATTGTCCAACGCCAGGAGACCGAAGCTTCCCATCAGGAAGAGCGCCACCCAACGCAAGAGCGATTGAATGCGCACGCGGTACTCCTACAGTTGTGGCATGACGCGGGACGGCTCGGGCGGATGCGAGAGGGAAACCTTCTGCAACAGCGCAAGCTCTTCCAGGCATTTGCCGGTACCCCGGACGACGCACGTGAGCGGGTCGTCCGCGATCGTCACCGGCATCAATGTTTCCTCACGAAGCCGGTCGGCCAGACCATGCAGCAAGGCTCCTCCCCCGGCCAGCATGATGCCGCGGTCCATGATGTCGGCCACCAGCTCCGGTGGCGTTTCCTCGATCGCTGCCTTTACCTCCGTGACAATGGCGTTCACAGGGATGGCGATGGCCTGCCGGATATCCTCACTACTGATCTCCACGGACGCCGGCAGGCCGCTGCGCAGATCGCGCCCGCGCAGAATGGCGAAACGCTCCTCGAACAGCGGACAGGCCGAGCCGATCTGGATCTTCGTCTCTTCGGCCATGCGCTCGCCAATAAGGAGATTGTGCTCGCGACGCATGTATTGCGTGATCATCTCATCGATCTCGTCCCCCGCTATGCGGATAGATCGATTGACGACGATGCCGCCAAGAGAAATGACCGCGATCTCAGTCGTGCCGCCGCCAATGTCGACGACCATGTTCCCGGCCGGTTCGGACACCGGCAAGCCACAGCCAATGGCCGAGGCCATTGGCTCTTCGACCAAGTAGGCTTCACGGGCGCCGGAGTTAAGGGTGGCTTCGCGTACGGCGCGCCACTCGACTTCAGTAGCGCCACTCGGGATGCCGACCACGACCCGCGGCGCCGGAGCGAACAGGTAGCGGTCGTGTACCTTTTGGATCCAATGCCGGAGCATGCTCTCGACCACGTCGAAGTCGGCGATCACACCGTCCTTCAGCGGCCGGATGGCAACCACGCTCGCCGGGGTCCGCCCCACCATGCGCTTGGCTTCCGTACCAACCGCGAAGATAGCTCCGGTCCGCAGATCCCGGGCGACCACCGACGGCTCCGAGATGACGACGCCCTCATTACGGACGTAGACCAGCGTGTTGGCCGTGCCCAGGTCAATGCCAAGGTCCTTGGAGAACAGACCAAGCAGCGCATTGAACGGCCGAATCACCAGGACGGGGCTCCGCTCCTTGTGCGCACGGTAATTCAGTCCAGCCGTGCAGATGATCCCAGCATTGGGATCGCGCGTCGCTGCACCGCGAGTACGAGACGCGCGACGTAGTATAGCAGGGGGGAGTGCGATTGTTGGCCGCGACTAGTCCGTCTTTCCCCCACCATGACCAGGCGACGCGCTGTATTATCGATTGTGCCACCGAGCGGCACACCATGCCATCGCGCAGGACAAGTGGCCCGCTAGCCTGTCAACGCGTCGACTAGCGCCTCGAGCGCAGCCTCGGCAAACGTCGTCTGGTTGGCATCACGGCCGTCCATTCCCGTGCGTAACTCACGCGCTTGTGTGCCTGATGCACTCGCGACGCCAATGTAGGCCAGCCCAACCGGTTTGGTCGAGCGTCTGCCCGTCTGGGGGCCGGCGATCCCCGTCTCGGCCACCCCCCACGTTGCCGACAGGCGCACACGCACTGCCTGGGCGAGCACGGCCGCGGTGGTCGCGTCGACGGCCCCGCTAGCCCGCACGTCATCGTCTGATAGGCCGAGTAGACGCTGTTTGGCGGCGGCAGAGTAGGCAACGGCGCCGCCAAGAAACCAGCGAGAGCTGCCCGGAATGGCGGTCAGGGCCGCGCTGACCCGGCCCCCGGACGACGCTTCCACCACGGCGAGGGTCTCTCCACGCAGCGTTAGCTCGCTGGCCACTCGCTGCGCGAGCGATGACAGAGCCGTCACTGAACCGTCCCCTCCCCATCTTCCAAAGTTGTTACCATTGCATGTGCGCCTGCAACAGTTACTCGTTTCCGGGTTTCGCAACTACCGTTCGTTGTCGCTCAGCTTACCGTCTGGCCCCGTGCTCCTCTACGGCGATAATGGACAAGGGAAGAGCAACTTGCTGGAGGCAGTGTATCTCCTGGCGACATCGCGCTCCTTTCGCACTCGATTGGACCGAGAGCTGCTCAACTGGTCATTGCTGACTGAGGGCGAACCGACCGCCGCCTTCGCCCGCATAGCCTGTCAGTTGGAGCGGCTGACGGGCGGTATCCGCCTGGACGTCATTATCGCCGCGGCGCTCGGCGGCGTCCAAGGAGGCAGTATCCTCGAGCCGCCGACCCGCAAACAAATATCGGTGAATGGGGCGAAGCGCCAACCAAGTGAGCTCATTGGGCAGCTTATGGTGACGCTCTTCACGCCTGCTGACCTCGATCTCGTGACCGGACCGCCCGAAATGCGCCGTCGCTATCTGGACGTCACGCTGTCTCAAACCGATCGTCAGTATTTTCGCGCACTGACGAGCTTTCAGCGAATCCTTGCTCAGCGGAATGCGTTGCTGCGCGCACTTCGCGAGGGTCAAGGAAGAGTCGATCAACTCTCCTACTGGGACGACGAGCTGGTACTGGCGGGCGTGCTGATCCTGGAGCGGCGACAGTCGGCCGTGCGTCGCCTGGCCGAGCTGCTGGCGCCGCGCTATGCACAGCTCACCGGCGAAGCGACGCGCGCCGACTTGAGATATGTCTCGACGTTGGACGACGTGGAGGGAGCCGATACTGCCCGTCCGATCGCCCAGCGCTACCTGGCTGCGCTCCACACTGCTCGACGGCGTGAGGTGGCTGCTGGGCAAACTCTCACTGGTCCGCACCGCGACGATGTGTTTTTCCTGCTCGGGGATCGCAGTCTGGCAGGGTCCGGGTCGCGTGGACAGGTGCGGTCGTGTACGGTCGCACTCAAACTATCGGAAGTCGTGCTCATGCAGGAACTGACCGGCGAGACGCCGGTGCTCCTCCTGGACGATGTGCTATCCGAGCTCGACCGTCGTCGCCGCGCTTTCCTGCTCGGGGCGTTGTCCCCGGACCAACAAGTGCTCATCACCACAACAGACTTGGACGCCTTTCCGGCGGAGTTCGTTGCCCGATGCCGCCGGTACCACGTTGTGGCGGGCACGCTCAGCGAAGCATGACGGGAACAGAGAGAAGGAGGATCACATGACGCTCGATGCTGAAGCGCCCGGAGCGCCGGGAATCGGACCCCGCTGGACCACGAGCAGCAAGGTCGGTGTGGGTACCGCCATGAGCCAGGCGTCGCGACTCTGGTTCACGATATCGCACGGCATCGTCAACGAGCTGTACTTTCCGCGCGTGGACATCGCCAACACCCGAGACGCCGGCTTCTTGGTGGCTTCAGACGGCTTCTTTTCAGAGGAGAAGCGCGACACGAGACACGAGATCACCCAGCTCGATCCCTGGGCCCCGGCGTTCCGGCTCACCAATAGCTGCCTACAGGATCGCTACCAGATCACCAAGGAAGTGATCACCGATCCGGAGCGGGGAGTGCTGGTCCAGCGGCTGCAGTTCGCTCCGCGTCTTGGTCCGTTGCAGTCGTACCGTGTCTTTTTCCTGATTGCGCCGCACCTGCTCAACCACGGCTTCGGCAACTTCGCCTGGTTGGACGACTACCAGGGCCTGCCGATGCTGTTTGCCCGGCGTCAGTCCACCTTTATGGCCGTCGCTTGCTCCACCGGCTTCAGCGCACGATCGGTGGGCTTTGTCGGCGTTTCCGATGGTTGGCAGGACATCTCGCAACACCATCAGCTCACCTGGAGGTACACGCACGCCAGCGACGGCAACGTCGCGATGACCGGGCAGCTAGCCCTACCAACCAACGGTGAGGCCACGGTCGCGGTGGCCTTTGGCAGGAGTCCCGGCGAAGCCGCGCAGCAAGCCCGCGCAACCCTCATCAAGGGGTTCGACCGCTGTCTCGACGAGTATGTCGAGGGCTGGCGGCAGGCTACGAAGGGATTGCGCGACCTCAGCGCGCACTCCGGTGACGACGGCCGGCTCGCCAGGTCAAGCGCCCTGGTCTTGCTCTCGCACATGGATAAGAGCATGCCGGGCGCGACGGTGGCCTCGCTGTCGATACCGTGGGGTGAAGCCAGGGACGACGGAGACATTGGCGGCTACCACCTGGTGTGGGCTCGTGATCTCGTGGAGGGAGCCACCGCGCGTCTGGCCATTGCCGACTCCGATCGCGCCTGGCAAACGTTTCTCTATTTGGCCAGTATTCAGAGCGACGGGGGAAGCTGGCCGCAGAACAACTGGTTGGACGGCGAGCCCTACTGGCGCGGCGTCCAGCTCGACGAGACCGCCTTCCCGGTGCTGCTTGCCTATCGGTTGAGGGAGACGGCCGCCGATCGGGCGGTCGACCTGTGGCCGATCGTGCGCAAAGCCGCCGCCTTCCTGGCGCGAACCGGGCCGGTGACCCAGGAAGAACGCTGGGAAGAGGACGGCGGCTACTCGCCGTCGACACTCGCCACTTGCATTGCCGCGCTGGTGTGCGCCGCCGCTTTCGCCCGCGCCGCGGGCGAGCCGGAGCTCGGCGCCTATCTCGAAGAAGTCGCCGACTGGTGGGCGGGCCAGCTCGACTTCTGGACCTTTACTTGCGAGGGCGATCTCGTGCCCGGCCATCCGGAGCACTACGTGCGCCTGGGCGTTCCCCAAGACGGCCGCGACGACGGCCGGCGGTCCAACGGAGCCACGGTCGTTATCCATAACCTCTCGCCCGGCGCCGTCGCCGAGTTCCCAACACGCGACGTGGTCGACACGGGATTCCTGGAGCTGGTTCGCCATGGCGTGCGCCCCGCGAATGATCGCAGCGTCGTCGTCTCCTTACCCGTCGTCGACGCAACGCTCAAGGTTGAGCTTCCCTGCGGACCATGTTGGCATCGCTACAACCACGACGGCTATGGGGAGCGGGAAGACGGCTCCCCCTTTGTCGGCTGGGGCAGCGGGCGGCCATGGCCGCTGCTGACTGGCGAACGGGCGCACTACGAGCTGGCGGCCGGCAACGTCTCAGAGGCGAGGCGGCTGGCCCGCGCGATGGAATGCTTCGCCAACGATGGGGGATTGCTATCTGAGCAGGTCTGGGATGGGCCGGACAATCCGGATCGGGAGCTGACCACGGGACGCCCATCCGGCTCGGCGACGCCGCTGCTTTGGGCCCACGCCGAATACTTGAAATTGCTTCGCAGTCTGGCCGACGGTCAGGTATTCGACCTGCTGGCTCCTGTCGCTAATCGATATAAGGGCGGACCCCCGCGGGCGCGGGCGGTATGGCGCTTCAACCACAAATTGCGAACGGTGGCTCGCGGTGGTCAGCTCCGGATCGAAGTCCTCGCCCCGGCATTGGTCCATTGGAGCGCCGACCAATGGCAGAATGTTCGCGACGCGCCGGCCATCGACAGCACGATCGGCCTCTGGTACGTCGACTTGCCGGCATCAGCGACGGCCGAGCCGCGGATGATTGTGTTTACGTTTCTGTGGACGGACGGGCAACGATGGGAGGGCGAGGATTATGCGGTGGAGGTTCAGAGTTGAAAGCAATGCTGGCGGCGGCAGGACTCTCACCCCCGGCCCCGCGCCCGCTCGGCGGGCGCGGGGCCGGGGGTGAGAGTCCTGCCGCCGCCCTTGCGAAGTCGGTACTGGTCGCATTAGACTCCGGAGTGCCAAGGCAATGGAGCCGTGGCTACGTGGAAGGCGTTGCGACGTTGGCGCCGAAAACACGTGGGTCGTAGGCGCCTCGTGACATACCGCGCCGCGATGTGCGGAATCACCGCCAGGATCGGAATGCAAGCAAGGCGACTGCCAGCTAGCGCGAGAGGAGATCATAGATGGTCGATACTGCCCCCGGTACCTTTGATGCGCTGTTGCAAGAAGATCGGCGGTTTCCGCCACCAGCCGACTTCGCCGCCCAGGCCAACGTCAGCGACAGCGCGATCTATCAGCGCGCTCTGGCAAACCCGGAGGACTATTGGGCCGAGCAAGCGAAGCAGTTGGATTGGTTCACGCCGTTTGAGCAGGTGCTGCAGTGGGACGCTCCCTGGGCGAAATGGTTCGTCGGAGGCACGCTGAACGCCGCCTATAACTGCGTTGACCGTCACATCAAGACGTGGCGCAAGAACAAGGCAGCCATCATCTGGGAAGGCGAACCGGGCGAGCAGCGCGTCCTGACCTATCGTGATCTCTATCGGGAGGTGAACCAGGCCGCCCTGGCGCTGCGCTCCTTGGGGATCGGTAAGGGAGACGTCGTTGCAATCTACTTGCCAATGGTCCCTGAGGCCGTCATCGCAATGCTCGCCTGTGCCCGCCTTGGCGCGCCGCACACCGTGATCTTCGGTGGCTTCAGCCCGGAGTCGCTGCGCGACCGCATTATCGACTCCAAGTGCAAGCTGCTCATCACCGCCGACGCCGGATACCGCCGCGGCAACCTGGTGCCCCTGAAGGCGAACGGCGACGCGGCTGTCGACGGCGCCCCGACCATCGAGCACGTCCTGGTCGTGCAGCGAGTGGGCGAACGCGCGAACGTGACGATGAAGCAGGGGCGCGACGTATGGTGGCACGACGCCGTGACGCCGTTCGTCGGCAAGGAGATCGCTTGCGAGCCGGTTGACTCCGAGCACCCGCTCTACATCCTCTACACCTCCGGCACGACGGGCAAGCCCAAAGGATTGCTGCACACGACTGCCGGCTACCTGGTTGGGACCATGACGACGACGCGGTGCATCTTCGACCTCAAAGATGACGACGTCTACTGGTGTACCGCCGACGTCGGCTGGGTCACGGGGCACAGCTACATCGTGTATGGGCCGCTGGCCACCGGGGTGACGCAGATTATGTATGAGGGCGCCCCGGACTGGCCGGACAAAGACCGCTTCTGGGCTATCATCGAAAAATATGGCGCGACCATCCTATACACTGCGCCAACCTCTATCCGCACCTTCATGCGCTGGGGATCCGAGTTTCCCGAGCGCCACAATCTTGGCAGCTTGAGGCTGCTCGGCACCGTTGGTGAGCCGATCAATCCCGAAGCATGGATCTGGTACCAGGAACACATCGGCGGCGGACGCTGCCCGGTAGTGGATACCTGGTGGCAGACGGAGACGGGCATGATCCTCATCTCGCCGCTGCCCGGGCTGACGACGACGCGACCCGGCTCCGCAACCTTCCCTTTCCCGGGCGTGGACGCGGATGTCCTCGACGAGCAGGGCAACTCGGTCCCACCCGGAGCCGGCGGCTATCTCGTCATCAAGCGCCCCTGGCCGGCCATGATGCGAACAATCTGGGGAGATCCGGAGCGCTACGTCCGGCAATATTGGAGCAAGTACCCCGGCATCTATCTCACTGGTGACGGGGCCAGACGCGACGAAGACGGCTACTTCTGGCTGTTGGGTCGCGTGGACGATGTGCTCAATGTGTCGGCCCATCGCATCGGCACCATGGAGCTGGAGAGCGCGCTGGTGAGTCACCCATC
>Ga0102924_1006125_pt1 | contig 11410 bp, 7 predicted proteins | sample PaiPotPPM11metaG_FD_80116 | JGI IMG/M metagenome (GOLD analysis project Ga0102924, IMG submission 80116) | Iron sulfur acid spring bacterial and archeal communities from Banff, Canada, to study Microbial Dark Matter (Phase II) - Paint Pots PPM... ...
GCGTGCGCCTGCTCACCCGCTTCGCCGCACTCACCGCCGCCATCGCACTCAACCACCGCCTCGGCCGCCCACCCCGCAGCCTCGCCAACTACACCGCCTGAAACCGTGGCACTACTCATCTAGAGCGGCTTCAAGCTCCCCAAGCCGACTGTTGGTCAGCGGGTTCACCCGCACCATCATGCCCTCGTCTTTGGCCATCCGCAAGGACCTCTAAGCTCATGTGCGTATACGACTCGTACACGACTCATATACGAGCGTGTAAGAGCGCGACTCTACTACGCTATGAGTGCGGGAGGCAACCAGAGATGCAACCCCCGGACATCGACAGGACGCAGCTCAACGAGCTGTATCTCTACATCGCCAAGAAGACACGCGATGAGGGTCATCCTGGCCTCGGCCGAATCAGGATCGCCAAGCTGCTTTTCCTGATCGACTTCGGGGCGTACTTCCGACTCGGTAAGTCGATCTCAGGCGCCCACTATGTAGCTGACGCGCTCGGTCCAGCGCCCACTGAGGAGCTGCTTGCGATCCGCGACCTAGAGACGCAAGGTCGCTTGAAGATGGAACCAGGATACGAGCGCCAGGAGATTCCCGTGGCTTTGGATGCCCCCAACACCGATGTCTTTGGATCGGAGCAACTTGAGTACATCGATCATCAGATCGAGCGCTACAAGGGCTTCACGGGCTCTCAACTGGTGGATGTGGCGCATGAGTATCCCGGATGGATCTTCGCGCACGAGCATGGCGGTACAAAGGCTGATGTGCCCCTGAAGTCTGTGTTCTTGGCGAAGCGACGTAAGCCGACTGCCGAGGAGCAGGCGTATGCAAAGCAGCTCGCTGAGGAGTTCGGGCTAGCTGCCAATGGCTAAGGCCCCACGCGATGTCGTCCTCGAAAAGCGATTTGAGGATGAGGCGGCGGCGATCGATCGAGACGTTCGACGGATGGACGAGGCTCTACGCTATGTAGAGCAGGTCCTCACGGTTGATCCGGAGTTCGGCACCGAGACCAGCACGCCAGGGATCTGGATTGCGCCGCTCGTCTTTCAGGACCCAACATCAACCGGCATACAAGCCGCGAGCATCTTCTACCGCTTCGATGACGTAACCGTCTACTTCCTTTCAATGCGGGCTGACTGGTGACGATGGCTGACGACCGACTCGATGAACGCTTCGCGATCGAGGGCGACCCCGAGGACGCCCTACGGGACCTTCTGAAGGAACCCGCACGAGTCGATACGTGCCCAGACTGCCTAGGCGACGGCTTCTCAAAGGAGCCGGGGGCCAAACCCCTCGACAAGTGCGCAAAATGCAAGGGAACCGGCAAGGTTCCGGCTGGTCAAGGCGTCGGACGCCCACGGATCGAGTAGCACTTTTTGCCCGCTGGGTTTGTCAGCGCACACATCGCCGAAATTTTCCGCCATTTGCGGCGAGCCCCACCGGGCGTCGGAGGGCGTTGGGTATAGTCGCCCAACCGGGCCCTCACGGGCCCCCTGCCGAAAGTAGACCACTCTCCCGACCCGGGTCGATACACGCTGCCGTGAACGCTGAGCTCGAGCACATATGGACGCAGGTGCAAGACCAGCTCGCGATCGCCGTCGGCCAGGCCACCTACCACACCTGGCTGGAGCCCTTGCGGGCTCTCGAGCTCTCCGAGCGGCGTCTTGTCGTGCTCGCTCCGCCGCACAGCTGCCGTTGGATCGGCGATCGCTTTGGAGCGCTGCTGCACGACACGGTCGCCCTCGTGCTTGGGCGCGCCATCGACGTCGAGCTGACCAGCCAGCCCAACGCCCATCAGTCCGCCACGCCGTTCGACACGCCCTCCCAACCCTTGGGCAACCCCAAGCTCACCTTCGAGCAATTCGTCATCGGCGACTGCAACCGGCTTGCCCACGCAGCCGCGCTGGCCGTCACAGAGATGCCCGCCCACGCCTACAACCCGCTTTTCATCTGCGGGCCCCCCGGCGTCGGCAAGACGCATCTGCTCAACTCGATCGCAAACCTCCTACTCGCCCACAATCCCGGACTGACCGTCCGCTGCACGACCGGCGAGGCCTTCACCAACGAGTTCCTCGCCGCGCTTGCCAGCGGCCATACCGAGACCTTCAAGACACGCTTTCGCCACATCGATGTCCTACTCATCGATGACATCCAATTCCTCGAGCGCAAGACCAAGACCGAGGAGGAGTTCTTCCACACCTTCAACGCCCTACACGACGGCGGGCGACAGATCGTGCTCACCTCAGACCGTCCTCCACGCGACCTGCAAGCACTCGAGGACCGGCTGCGCGAGCGCTTCCAGGCCGGCCTCGTCGCCGATATCGCGCCCCCCGACCTCTCCACGCGAGTCGCGATCCTACGGATGCGCGCCTACCGCGATCACATCGAGCTCGACGACGAGCTCGCGCTCATCACCATCGCCGAGCATGTCCACAGCAACGTCCGCGCGCTTGAGGGAGCCCTGATCCGCACCGTCGCCTTCAGCTCTCTCACGGGCCGTCCGCTAACAGCCGACCTCGCAGAAGAGGTCCTCCACAGGCTCTATCCACAAGCGCACGCACACGCCCAGCCGCGCTCCCTCGCCGACATCCAAAACGCCGCCTGTCAACATTTTGGCCTCTCCCGCGACGAGCTGCTCTCGAGCTCACGCACCGCGCGCGTAGCTTGGCCACGACAAGTCGCCATGTATCTCGCACGTGAGCTCACTGGCGAGTCGCTGCCCACCATCGGGCGCTCTTTTGGCGGGCGCGACCATACGACGGTTCTTCACGCATGGCGACGCACCTCCGCGCGCATCGCAGACGACGACGCCTCACGTCAAGCTGTCGAGCGGCTTCGTCGTTCCCTGACCGTCGACACCCATCGCAACCCCACCTTCAGCCCACACCCCGACCGCCCAGCCTGAGACACTTCGCTGCTCATCCACAGCCCTGACCGTGCCTTTCGCTAGCAGCCAAGCCGCTATACACATCCCCACAACACCTACTACTCACTACATCCTGATCAGCACATCGTCGTGAAGCTAGCTCTTCCAACAGCCAACCTCCTCTCACAGCTACAGACCGCCACACGCGTTGCCTCGACACGCAGCGCCGTGCAGGCACTGTCCGGCGTCATGATCTCCGCCCAGCCAGACCACGTTCCTGAGCTGCTTGCCACCGACATGGAGGTCGGGTTGCGAGTTCCCCTCCAAGGCGAGGTCTTGCGCCCAGGCCTCGCCGTCCTACCCGCGCGGCTCCTGCTCGATGTAACCCGCTCGCTACCCGCCGACCAACTGACGATCGAGCTGCGCGCCGCAGAGCAAGACGTCGAGCTCATCTGCGGCCCTAGCACCTTCCATCTGCGAACTCTGCGCGCCGACGACTTTCCTCAGCTTCCCTCGCCAGCCCCCGACACGCGCGTCGTGCTTCCCGCCCCCGCCTTCATCCACACGATCGCGCGCGTCGCGCGATCTGCATCGCGCGACGAGACGCGACCCGTTCTCACCGGCATCCTCATCTCCGCATCGGGGCAGGAGCTGCGCATGGTTGCCACGGACTCCTATCGCCTCAGCGTCAAGCAGACTTCGCTCGAGGCGCCTCTGCAGGGCACCCTGGAGGCAAACGTGCCTGCGAGGGCCCTCCAGGAGCTAGTCCGCATCGCCCAGCAGGAGCCAGCCGAGTCGCTCGCCGTGAGCGTAGGGCAGAACCAGGTCATCTTCGAGCACGCCGACGTGGTGCTCTCATCGCGTCTGATCGACGGCCAGTTCCCCAACTACCGCCAGCTGCTGCCAGAGTCAGTCGAGCACGAGCTACGGCTGTCTGCCCCCGAGCTCACCGACGTCGTGCGGCGCATCAGCCTGCTCGCCCAGAAGAACGCCCCCTTGCGCCTGAGCTTCAGCGAGGGCACCCTCACCGTGTCTGCCCAGACCCCCGACGTGGGTGAGGCCAGCGAGGCGATCCCGGTGCCCTTTCACGGTGCGCCATTCGAGATCGGCTTCAACCCGGAGTTCCTGCGCGATGGCCTCGAGAGCGTCGAGTCCGACGAGCTCGTCCTCAAGCTCATAAGTCCCCTCAGGCCCGGCCTGATCGAAACGCCCGATAGCAGCGATTTCGTATACCTCATCATGCCCATCCGCCTCAACGTGTGATGTGGTCTCGTGCACGTGCTCAGCATCGAGATGCGCGACTTTCGCTCCTATGCACGCGCTGAAGCTCGGCTCGGTGCGGGCCTGACGATCGTCCACGGGCCCAATGGCGCTGGCAAGTCCAACCTGATCGAGGCGCTGTACTTCGGCTGCACGGGGCGCTCCCCGCGGACGCGCAACGAGCGCGAGCTCGTCCGCTTCGGCGAGCATGCCGCCCGGGTGGTGATACGTCTCGCCGATGGCGCCGACGAGCACGAGTTGAGCGTGGGCTATGGCAGTCCCAGTGCAGGAGCTCAGGCGGTCAAGCGGATGACGGCCGACGGAGCTGCAGTAGAGCGACTGCTCGACGTGCCGGAGAGGCCGCTGGTGAGCGTCTTCATGCCCGAGCGCCTGGAGCTCGTCAAGGGGGCTCCCGCGCTGCGCCGCGCCCACTTCGACCAGCTGGTCGCCGCGATCTGGCCATTGCGAGCGCAGGTTCGCCGCGACTATGCGGATGTGCTCGCCCAACGCAACGCGCTGCTCGGGCGCATCCGCGCACGGGCAGCCTCCCAGGCGTCGCTGTCGGCCTGGGACCACGAGCTCGCACGCCTCGCGTTGGCGCTACGCGGCCACCGCGCAGAGACGGTCGAGTTGCTGACCGAGCCGTTCGCTCACAGCACCCGCCAGCTGGGGTGCAGCGGACAGCTCGAGCTTGAGTACCGTCCTCGCTCGCGCGCGGTCGACGAGGCAGCCTACGTCGCCGAGCTTCACGAGCGCCTGGACGTGGACGTCCAGCGCGGCTTCTCCGGCCATGGGCCCCATCGCGACGAGCTCGCGCTGCTATGCGACGGACGCGAGCTGCGCGTCTACGGTTCCCAGGGCGAACAGCGCCTGGCGCTTTTGGCGCTATTGCTGGCAGAGCGCGCGCTGCTCGCCCGCGAGCGTGGTCGCACGCCGCTGATGCTGCTTGACGACGTCATGAGCGAGTTGGACTTCGAGCGTCGTCAGATGCTTGCCAGCGAGCTTGCCAGCGCCGGCCAGAGCGTGATCGCGACCACCGACCTCGCGCACGTGCCAGGCGCGGCCGACGCGAGCGTCACGCGCCTACGCATCTCCACCGGCGCGATCCTGCAGGAGGCCATCGCCGCATGAGCAGGGCCGCCCCTCGGCCCATATCCGCCGCCCTCGAAGGACTCGCCGCGACGCTCTCGCCCGCGACCGCTCTCGCCCAGGCGCAGGCCGCGTGGGAGGAGGCGGTCGGCCCGGTCATCTGCGCCGCCGCGCGCCCGACCGCCGAGCGCCAAGGCGTCCTTACGGTCACGTGCGAGTCCTCCGTGTGGGCGCAGGAGCTCGAGCTGATGGCCTGCGATCTGCTTACCCGGCTCAACGCCGCTCTCGGCGAGGGCACCCTCGTACGGTTGCGCTGCAGGACCGGCTGAACGGGCCCGTCGGGGCAGTGCGCCTGGATAGCCCGATGCGCACGCGTTTTCCTTGCATTTTGCAGGCACTTCCGCCGGTTTTGCAAGCGGGTCGAGGGGTCTGACGTGCTATCATCTTGCGCACAAGCACTTCGCCCCAGCCGTGGTCCTCGCGCCCCGGAATCCGGGGCGTTCCCATGTCATCGGAGGGCCATTGGCAACTGGCAGCAGCAGCGCTGAAGACGGCGCCGGAAACGACCGCGTGAATGACCCTTTGATGGGGAACGCGGCGTCCAGCTACGACGCGCAAGACATCACCGTTCTCGAGGGCCTGGAGGCGGTACGCAAGCGCCCAGGCATGTACATCGGCTCGACCGGCATTATGGGCCTGCACCACCTCGTATACGAGGTGGTCGACAACTCCGTGGACGAGGCGCTCGCCGGGTTCTGCACCGAAGTCGCGGTGACGATCCATCCGGACAACTCCGTCACGGTCTTCGACAACGGGCGTGGCATACCGGTGGCGGAAATGGAGAAGGAGGGCAAGCCGGCAGTCGAAGTCGTGCTGACGGTGCTGCATTCCGGCGGCAAGTTCGGCGAGGGCGGCGGCTACAAGGTCTCCGGCGGGCTGCACGGCGTCGGCGTGTCAGTTGTCAACGCCCTGTCCGAGCGCCTGCAGGTCGAGATCCGCCGCGACGGCTATGTCTTCTCGCAGGAGTACTCGCGTGGAGCGCCGCAGGGTGAGCTCGTCAGGGGCGAGCAGCTCGCGCCCGGCACGCCCACGAGCAACTCCGTCACCTTCCTGCCCGACGCCGACATCTTCGAGACGCTCGACTTCGACTTCCGCACGCTTGAAGAGCGCTTGCGCGAGACGGCCTTCCTCACCCGCGGTCTGAAGATCTCGATCGTCGACGAGCGCGGCGAGGGCCACGCGGCCGAGTTCCAGTACGAGGGCGGGATCGAGGACTTCGTCTCCTACCTCAACGAGAACAAGGACACCGTCCACCGCAAGGTCATCTTCTTCACGGGCGAGTCCGAGGAAGGCGCCGCGGAGGTCGCGCTGCAGTGGAACTCCTCCTACCAGGACTCGATCCACTCGTTCGCCAACAACATCAACACGCGCGAGGGCGGCTCGCACATGAGCGGCTTCCGCTCCGCGCTCACCCGCACGCTCAACAAGTACGCACGCGACCACGGGCTGCTCAAGGAGAAAGAGGACAACCTGTCGGGCGAGGATGTGCGCGAGGGTCTCACCGCGGTCATCTCGGTCAAGTTGCGCGACCCACAGTTCGAGGGCCAGACCAAGACCAAGCTCGGCAACCCCGGCATGGCGGGCTTCGTCGAGTCGATCGTTAACTCCGGCCTGGGCGAGTTCCTCGAGGAGAACCCCAGCGAGGCTCGTGCCGTGATCATGAAGTCCGTTCAGGCCCAGCGTGCCCGTGAGGCCGCCCGCAAGGCGCGCGACCTCACGCGGCGCAAGTCCGCGCTGGAGAACTCCACGCTGCCGGGCAAGCTCGCCGACTGCTCGATCAAGGATCCCTCGCTGGCCGAGTTGTTTGTCGTCGAGGGTGATTCCGCCGGCGGCTCGGCCAAGCAGGGCCGCGACCGCGAAACCCAGGCCGTGCTGCCGCTGCGCGGCAAGATCCTCAACGTCGAGAAGTCGCGCATCGACAAGGTCTTGCAGAACACCGAGATCCAGGCGCTGATCACCGCCATCGGCACCGGCGTGCGCGACGAGTTCAACATCGAGAACGCGCGGTATCACAAGGTGGTGCTGATGAGCGTGGACGCAGACGAGCATGTGCTCGTTCGAGACGAGCATGGGGTACGTATGACGACAATCGGGGAGTTCGTCGACCCCCTCGTCGAGGGGCGGCCCGCGGAGGGTTCGCAGCAGCTCAAGCGCTCCGTGTATGGGAACTTTGGACAGGTCCTCTCGGTGGGCCTGGCAGGCCGCGAGCCGCGTTTCGGTGAGATCAAGGGAGTGGTCCGGCACGAGGTAGACGAGCCGCTCTACGAGGTCAGGACGCTCTACGGGCGCTCTGTGCGGGTCACCGCCAGCCACTCGATCTACGTCCACGAGGGTGGCGAGCTTCGCAAGAAGCGGGGCGATCAGATCGAGCCAGGAGATCTCATCGTTGCTCCCAGGAGAATCCCCCTCCCCGATTGCGCGCCGGCGCGCATCGACCTCCTGCGCGAGCTCCATGGCCACCCCGACGCTGCGCGTCAGGTGTGGCTCCGTGGGCCCGCCGTGCTCGATTGGTGCAAGCAGAAGATCACCCTCGAGCACGCCGATGACCCCCAGCTGACACAGCCCAGAGTCGACGTGCCCGAGGCGGTGCGCACAGAGTTGAGCGCTCTGCGCCGACGCAACCGCATTTCGCAGCGAGCGCTGTGCGCCGCGGTCGGCATCCGTCAGCCGGTCACCTTCTACGCGTGGGAGAAGGGAACCTCACGCCCGATCCTCACCCACTGGGAGGCGTATGTGAAGGCCGTCGGCGGCGACCTCGAGTCCGTCCGCGCAAGGGTGAGCGTCTGCGACAGCGCGCTCGATCGCACATGGCGGCGTCAGTATCGTGCCTCGCGACGCAACCGATTGCGCCAGGAGGTGCGTCTTGCCGAGTTGGACGAGCGTGACCTCGAGTTCTTCGATGGACGCGAGGATGTCCAGCTCACGCCGGAGCACTACGCCGCGCAAGGCGTGAACCGTTACGTCGCTGTTGATGAGCAGCTGATGAATCTGCTCGGCTTCTCGCTGGCCGAGGGATCGTGCAGCGAGCGCGGCGGTGTTCGCCTGGCCATCGGCCCTGGCAACATCGGCTATTCCGAGGAGATGCGTACGGCCATGGAGCACGTCTTTGGGATCACTCCGCGCACCTACAACACCACGACGCGTGTAGCCGAGATACGAGTCAACAACCGAGTGGCAGCTCTCGCCTGGAAGTACGTGTTCGGATTCAGGGGGCGCACCTCCACCCAGAAGCGGATGCCCTCGATCGCCTTCAACGTGAGTGAGGCTCTGCGTCTTCAGTTCCTGCGCGGGTTTCTGCTCGGAGACGGGACCGCCTCGTGCGGTCGAGTCACCCTGTACTCCTCATCTCGCCACATCGCATGTGGGCTTCAGTACCTGCTGTCATCGCTGGAGGTGCTCGCGTCCACGTCTGTTCGTGAGCCAGACGGGTCGACTGCGATCCTCCACGGACATCCGATCGAGCAGAAGCACACGCATTGGCAGGTCAACGTCACCGACGTCGATGACCTGTCCACGATCGAGCCGGCGTGGCGAGACCATCCAGGAGCACAAGGCGTACGCAGCAGGATCGCCGAGACGCGCCCCTCCACCCGTCGCGCGACGGAGCTTTCCGCGGATCTCGTGGGCCTGCCGGTCAAGAGCGTCAAGCAGGTACCCCCGACCAACGGCTGTGTCTACGACTTCTCCGTCTGGGGCGACGAAAACTTCGTGGCGGGCATGGGCGGCTTGACTGCTGGAAACACGGATGCAGACGTTGATGGCGCTCATATCAGGACCCTCGTCCTCACCTTGCTGTTCCGCGAGATGCAGGAGCTGATCGAGGCGGGCTACGTCTACATCGCCAAGCCGCCGCTGTACAAGCTTAAGCAGGGCTCGCGCGAGCGCTACATCGAGAAGGACTCCGAGCTCGAGGAGATCCTGCTGTCTGACAAGTGGGAGAAGATCGAGGTCTTCGACCGCCACGCCACCCAGCTCAAGCTCACCGAGACGCGCTGGCAGCGCTTCTCCAGACTGCTCAAGCAGTACGAGGGCTGGTCCTCGTCGCTGCGCGCCGTTCACGGACACGAGATCGTGCAGTTCCTGGAGGAGTCCTCGCTGCTCGACGCACAGGTGATGAGCGCGGAGGCCGCCATCGAGCTGCTGGCAAAGGCCAGCGTCGACGGCGACACCCACCTCGCCGACGTGGTCGACCAGGATCCGCTCGAGATCCGCGTCAAGGCCGTCGAATCCAAGACAGGCTTCGCCCGCACGCACAGGATCAAGCGCACGCTGTTCGACTCGCAGGAGTACCGCCAGCTCGCGCGTGTCCACGCTCAACTCGTCGAGCTCGTCGGCACCCCCCCCTTCGACGTGCGCCTCGCCGATGCCCGCGAGGTCGCCCCCACCTTTGAGGCGCTCCACGAAGCGGTGCTCACCGTCGCGCAGAAGGGCATCAAACTCCAGCGCTTCAAGGGCCTCGGCGAGATGAACGCCGAGCAGCTCGGTGAAACCACCATGTCGCCCACCACGCGCACGCTTGCGCAGGTCACGCTTGAGGACGCCTTCGCCGCAGACCGCATCTTCTCGATGCTGATGGGCGACCAGGTCGAGCCCCGCCGCGCGTTCATCGAGGACAACGCCAGAGCCGTCACCAACCTGGATGTCTGAGGAGGTGAGCCATGGCCAGTGCTGATGTGATCGGCGGCGGCAACATCGAACCGCGCGCGCTCGAGGAGGAGATGCGCACCGCCTATCTCGACTACGCCATGTCCGTGATCGTCGGCCGTGCGCTGCCCGACGTGCGCGATGGCCTCAAGCCCGTCCACCGCCGGGTGCTGTACGCAATGAACGAGCTCGGGCTCGGGCCCACCCGCTCCTACGCCAAGTGCGCCAAGATCGTCGGCGAGGTGATGGGCAACTATCACCCGCACGGCGACTCCGCCATCTACGACACGCTCGTGCGCATGGCCCAGGACTTCTCCATGCGCTACGAGCTCGTTGACGGTCAGGGCAACTTCGGCTCGATCGACGACGACCCGGCTGCCGCGATGCGCTACACCGAGGCCCGCCTGGCCCGCATCGCCACGGAGATGCTGCGCGACCTCGACATGGACACGGTCGACTTCGCGCCCAACTACGACGGCTCGCGTCGCGAACCGCTGGTCCTGCCCTCGCGCTTCCCCAACCTGCTCGTCAACGGCTCGTCGGGAATCGCGGTTGGTATGGCCACGAACATCCCGCCGCACAACATCCGCGAGGTGATCGACGCGACGGTCGCCTACATCGACGACCCCGACATGGAGGTCGAGGGCCTGATGCGCCACATCAAGGGTCCGGACTTTCCCACGGGCGGGATTATCCTCGGCCGCGCTGGCATCAAGGACGCATACGAGACCGGGCGTGGGCGGGTACGCATCCAGGCGCGCGCCCACGTCGAGCCGCTCAAACAGGGCAAGGAGGCAATCGTTGTCACCGAGCTGCCGTTCATGGTCAAGAAGGGCGGCCCGGGCGGCCTGATCGAAAAGATCGCCGACCTCGTGCGGGACAAGAAGATCTCAGAGATTGCCGACCTCAACGATCACTCCGACAAGCGCGGCATGCGTCTGGTGATCGAGCTCAAGCGCGACGCGATCCCCAAGGTCGTGCTCAACAAGCTCTACAAGCACACGCCCATGCAAAGCACATTCGGCGTGAACATGGTCGCGCTTGTCGACAACGTCCCGCGCACGCTCGACCTGCGCGCGATGATCCACAACTACGTCGCCCATCAGCGCGAAGTGATCGTGCGCCGCACCAAGCACGAGCTCTCCGAGAAGGAGGCCCGCGCGCACATCCTCGAGGGGCTGCTCACCGCGCTCGAGCATCTCGACGAGATCATCGAGCTGATCCGCGGCTCGCGCGACCGCGACAGCGCCCGCGAGCAGTTGATCGCACGCTTCGAGCTCAGCCCGATCCAGGCGACCGCGATCCTCGACCTGCGCCTGTCCCAGCTCACCGCCCTGGAGGCCGACGGGATCAAACAGGAGCACGCCGACGTCACCGAGCGCATCGCCGAGCTGCGCGCGATCCTCGGCGACGAGAGCCGCGTGCTCGCGGTCATCAAGGAGGAGCTCACAGAGATCGCCGAGCGCTTCGGCGACGAGCGCCGCACCGAGATCA
>Ga0102924_1006126_pt1 | contig 11404 bp, 8 predicted proteins | sample PaiPotPPM11metaG_FD_80116 | JGI IMG/M metagenome (GOLD analysis project Ga0102924, IMG submission 80116) | Iron sulfur acid spring bacterial and archeal communities from Banff, Canada, to study Microbial Dark Matter (Phase II) - Paint Pots PPM... ...
GCAGGCAGGAGCCTGCCCCCGGCCAGCTGCCCGCCACCCCGCGACCCCGGGTAGCCTTCACCACCAAGAGCGGCACAACCAGCCGCTCACCAGCCGTGTTGCAACGACCCCTTGAACCCAAGCTGACAAGTGACCGTGATCACGGGGCTCACCTAAATGATCATGAAAGGCGCGCACGTGAAGGAGCTGTCGGTGGCCCGGGCTAACGTCGGCCCAGTGGACCAGGGCGGGCCGGTCATCCGGCTGGAGGCGTGGACGGAGGCCGATCTCAGCCTGCTGCGGGCGGCCAACACGCCCGAGATGACCGCCCATCTGGGCGGGCCGGAGACCGAGGCCAAGCTCATCGGCCGGCACCGGCGCTATCTACGGGACCGCGACCCTGGTGCCGGGCTGATGTTCGCGGTGGTGCTGCCGGACGGCCAGCGGGCCGGGATCATCGGGTACTGGGAGCGGACCTGGCGCGACCAGCCGGTCTACGAGACCGGCTGGAGTGTCATGCCGGGCTTCCAGGGACGCGGCATCGCCACCGCCGCCGCCAGGGCCGTCGCCGAACGGGCCCGCGCCCAGCACCGGCGCCGGTACCTGCACGCCTTTCCCGCCGCCGACCACCCCGCCTCCAACGCGATCTGCCGCAAGGCCGGCTTCACGCTGCTGGGCGAAACCGACTTCGAGTACCCGCCCGGAACAGTGATGCGCTGTAACGACTGGCGGCTGGAACTCTAGCCCCGCGCGCCCGCCGGCCGCCGACCGCCGCCGCAAATTTCCGCAAGGCGCTGCAACCATTTGACGGCGACGCAGCGCCATCGGTCGGAATATTTCCGCAAGAACCTGGAAGATTGGCGTCTTCGCTGCCAGCACGCTGCTTTAGGCTCGGCAATGGGTCCATTATTTTCGTGATCTCATCTGTTTATTGCACTGCTATGTCGTCAATGTTATGTTCCGCTTAACCAGAGATCAGCGCTGAGCTAGGCCCACAGCGCTCGCCGCGCGGCAGCCAACCCTGCCGCCGCCTGCCTGGCGGCGGCCATTACCGCCCTTGCCTCAAGGGCGGCCGCTTCACCCCCCGCTAGGGAAAGGCATGCACGTGATGTCCATTCGTCAATGGCCACCAGGCGGCCGGCTGGCCCGGTTCCGGCGCGTCATCCGGCTGACCGCGCTGGCCGTGGCCCTCGTCACCGCGATCGGGACGTTAACCACGCTGGCCGCGACCGGGCCGGCGCTGGCCCAGAGCGGTCCCGGCACGCCCCCGTACTGGGCCCAGTCGCCCTTCAGCGTGCCGAGCGGCACCGGCGCGAACCTCGGGTTCACCGAGTACGAGGCGGAGAACGCGAACTACACCGGCCAGCTCATCGGGCCCGACTTCGCCCAGGGCGACCTGGCCACCGAGGCCTCCGGCCGCGAGGCGGTACAGCTCACCGCGCAGGGCCAGTACGTCCAGTTCACGCTGACCAGCGCGGCCAACGCGATGGATCTCCACTACGCCCTGAGCCAGGGCGCGTCCGGCCCGCTGTCGGTGTACGTGAACGGCAGCAAGCTCAGCCAGCAACTGTCCCTGACCTCGGCCTACAGCTACATCACCACCTCGAACATCACCGGCAGCAAGACGCACAAGTTCTACGACGACACCAGGATGATGTTCAGCCAGACGCTGGCCGCGGGCAGCACCGTGCGCCTCCAGGTGGACTCGGGCGACACGGCCGTCCCGTACACCATCGACGTGGCTGACTTCTACGACGTGCCGGCCGCCGCCTCGCAGCCCGCCAACTCGATCTCGGTCACCAGCGAGGGCGCCGACCCGACCGGCGCCAGCGACTCCACCTCCGCGTTCCGCAGCGCCATCTCGGCGGCCAGCTCGGCCGGGGAGTCGGTGTGGATCCCGCCGGGCACCTACCTGATCAGCTCCCCGCTCCAGGTCAGCCAGGCGACGATCATCGGGGCCGGCGACTGGTACTCGCAGATCAAGACCAACGAGTTCATCGACAACACCAGCGCCGTGTCCGGGCCGGTCAACCTCAGCGGCTTCGCGATCCTGGGTAATACCGTCGGCCGCCACGACGACAGCACGGCCAATGCCATCGATGGCTCGCTGGGCAGCGGCTGGACCGTGAACGGGCTGTGGATCCAGGACACCAACGTGGGGTTCTGGCTGCAGTACGGGAACAGCAACTGCACGGTGGAGAACACCATCATCGAGTCCACCGACGCCGACGGCCTGAACTTCAACGGGAACGCGACCAACTGCACGGTCAAGAACAACTTCATCCGCAATACCGGTGACGACGGGCTGGCCATCTGGTCTTATCCGGCCGCCGACTCCAACATCACGTTCACCAGCAACACCATCGTCCAGCCCACCCTGGCCAACGGCATCGCTGATTACGGCGGCTCGAACAACACCATCTCCAACAATGTCATCGCCGACACCAACGCCCTGGGCAGCGGCATCGCCATCTCCAACGAGGAGTTCCTCAGCCCGTTCACGCCCCTGTCCGGCACGATCACGGTGTCCGGCAACTACCTGATCCGCACCGGCGCCTACAACCCGAACTGGAGCCACCCGATGGGCGCGGTCCGGTTCGACGCTTACGACTCGTCGTTCAGCAACGTGACCGTCAACTACAGCGGCGGCGCCATCCTGGACAGCCCTTACGAGGCGTTCGAGTTCGTCAGCGGCAGCGGCAACGGCAACACCGTGACCGGGGTCAACGTCAGCAACGTGTCGGTGCAGAACCTGGGCACCGTCGTCATGCAGGCCGAGACGGCCGGGTCGGGCAGCTTCAGCGGGGTGACCGCCAGCGGGGTCGGGGTGCCCGGCGCCTATAACGACGCCTACCCGTCCAATACCTCCGGGGCGTTCACCTTCAACCAGGGCAGCGGCGACTCCGGCTGGAGCACGACCCCGGTGCTCACCACGTTCCCCGACCCGGTGCAGCCGGGCGCGCTCACCGCCACGCCGTCCAGCCTGTCGTTCGGCGACGTGGCGTCGGGGTCGACCAGCTCGGCTCAGGCGGTGACGGTGTCCAACCCGGGCAACAGCGCGGTCTCGGTCAGCTCGGTCGGGGTCACCGGGCCGTTCACCCAGACCAACACCTGCGGCGGCTCGATCGCCGCGGGCGGCTCCTGCACGGTCAGCGTCAAGTTCGCCCCGACCAGCGGCGGCAGCCTGACCGGCACGCTGTCGGTCGCCACCAGCGCGCCGGGCGGCCCGATCACCGTGCCGCTGTCCGGCACCGGCGTAACCTCCACCACCAACCTCGCGCTCAACCAGCCGGTCACCGCCAGCAGCTCCTACCAGACCTACATCCCGTCCAACGTCACCGACGGTAACGCCAGCACCTACTGGGAGAGCACCGACGGCGCGGCCTACCCGCAGACCATCACGGTCGACCTGGGCTCCGTGCAGTCGATCGGCTCCATCACGCTCGACCTGCCGCCATCGTCGGCCTGGAATACCCGGACCGAGACCCTGTCGGTGCTCGGCAGCTCCTCGGGGTCCTCGTTCAGCCAGATCGTCGGCTCCGCCGGGTACACCTTCAATCCCAGCAGCGGCAATACCGTCACCATCAGCCTGCCGTCCGGGACCACCGCCCGGTACGTGCAGCTCAGCTTCACCGGCAACACCGGCTGGAGCGCGGCCCAGCTATCGGAGTTCGAGGTCTTCCCCGGTGGCGGCAGCAACGGCACCGCGCTGACCTCGTCGCCGTCCAGCCTGTCGTTCGGCAGCGAGGCCGTCGGCTCGACCAGCTCGGCCCAGACCGTGACCGTGAACAACCCCGGCAGCAGCGCGGTGTCGGTCACCTCGGTCAGCGCCAGCGGGACGTTCAGCCAGACCAGCACCTGCGGCAGCTCCATCGCCGCAGGCGGCTCGTGCACGGTCAGCGTCAAGTTCGCCCCCACCGCCAGCGGGGCCGCGAGCGGAACGCTGTCGGTGGCCAGCAACGCCCCCGGCAGTCCGCTGACCGTGGCGCTGTCCGGCACCGGGGTCAACTCGGGCACCAACCTGGCCCTCAACCAGCCGGTCACCGCCAGCGGATCCACGCAGACCTACGTGCCCGCCAACGCGGTGGACGGGAACACCAGCAGCTACTGGGAGAGCACGAACAACGCGTTCCCGCAGTGGCTCCAGGTCGACCTCGGCTCGGCGGCCAGCATCAGCCGGATCGTGATGGACCTGCCGCCGTCGTCGGCCTGGGGTGCCAGGACCCAGACCATCACCATCCAGGGCAGCACCGACGGGACGAACTACACCACGCTGGTCAGCTCGGCCGGGTACACGTTCGACCCGTCCTCGGGCAACACGGTCACCGTCACCTTCAGCGCCGCGACCGTCCGCTACCTGAAGCTGACCTTCACGGCCAACACCGGCTGGCCCGCCGGCCAGCTCTCGGAACTGGAGGTGTTCAGCAGCTAGGCCCGGCGCGGCGGGGGGAGCGGATGATCATGTCCCCTCCCCCCGCCCGCGCGTACAGCTCATCGGGGACTTTCTCCCGCCCGGTGGATGGCTGCAGCAGCAGCTTCAGCGACTGAGGCGCTGGTATCGGCGCAGGGACAGCGGGAAGAAGACGGCGATCAGGAGCAGCGGCCAGGCCACCGCCATGATGATCGCGTGGCTGGTTATCCAGGAGGCATGGGCGCCGACGGGGTCCCCGAAAAGCTGGCGGGCGGCGGTGGCGGTCGACGATAGCGGGTTCCACAGTGCGATGGCGCCGAGCCAGGCGGGCATGGTGGAGATCGCGACGAACGGGTTGCCCAGGAATCCGATGGGGAACTCCAGGGTCCGGACCGCCGTGACGGCCTCGGTGCTGGCGTAGAACCGCAGCCCGAGGTAGACGCCCGCCCACACGAACGCGAACCGCAGCAGCAGGAGCAGGCCGAGCGCGGCCAGCGCGCGGACCGCGCCCCGATCCGGGTGCCAGCCGGTCAGGAAGGCGCATCCGGTGAGCACGGCCAGCGCGACGGCGGAGTTGAGCATGTCCGCGGCGGCCCGGCCGCCGATGACGGCAGGGGCCGCCATCGGCATAGAGCGGAACCGGTCGGTAACGCCGCGAGCGGCGTCGGAGCTGACCGCGGTCAGCGTGCTGCCGATCCCGAACACCATGGTCATGGCGAACATGCCGGGCATGAGGAAGTCGCGGTAGTCACCGCCGCCAGGCACGATCATCGCCCCGCCCAGCAAGTAGCCGAACATCAGGACGATCATGATCGGGAACACGAGGGTGCCGGCCACCACTGAACCGGGCTGCTGTCTCCAGTGGGCCAGGTCACGGCAGGTGATCACCCAGGTGTCCCTGATGGCCCAGCCGATACGGGAGCGGATGGTGGGCGGGATCTCGGGGACGAGCGCGAGGGTCATGCCGTGGTCACCTCGGCGGATGCGACAGCACTGGCCGGGGCCGGCTGCGGCCAGGTCAGGTGCCGGAACGCCTCATCCAGGGTGGGCCGGCGCACGGCGACGTCCTCGGCGCTGATGTTCGATTCCTGCAGCAACCCGATGATCTGGGTCAGCACGCCGAGGCGGTCGGTGACCGGGACGCTGAGTTCGCGGCGATCCAGATCAACACGCACGTGGGTGCCAAGCCGGGCCCGCAGCAGCGTGGCCGCGGGATCCAGGTCGCTGGCCTGGCGCAGCGTGACGTCGATCCGGTCGCCCCCGGCCAGCGTCTTCAGATCGCCCGGGGTGCCCTCGGCGATGACGCGGCCCGCGGCGATCACGGTGATGACGTCGGCTAGCAGGTCGGCCTCGTCCAGGTACTGGGTGGTGAGCAGCACCGTCGTGCCGGCCGCGGCCAGCGTGCGGATCACCTGCCAGACCTCGCTGCGGCCGTGCGGATCGAGCCCGGCTGTTGGCTCGTCCAGAAACAGCACTCGCGGGGCGAGGATGAAGCTGGCCGCCAGGTCGAGCCTGCGGCGCATGCCGCCTGAGTACTGCCGGACCGGCCTGGTCGCCGCCTCGGTCAGGGCAAACTGGCCGAGCAGCTCGCTGGCCCGGCGCCGCGCGGTAACCGCGGGCAGGTGGCTGAGTCGTCCGAACATGACCAGGTTCTGCTGACCGGACAAGATCTCATCGACAGCGGCGTTCTGCCCGGCCAGCCCGATGCGGGCGCGAACCTGGGACGCCTCCCGTACGACGTCGAAGCCGGCCACCCTGGCGTGCCCGGAATCAGGGCGCAGCAAGGTGGCCAGGACCCGGACGGCGGTGGTCTTGCCCGCCCCGTTCGGGCCTAGCAGGCCGTGCACGGTGCCCTGCGCCACGGCCAGGTCTAGACGGTCCAGCGCCGTCTTGTTTCCGAAGCGCTTGCACAGTTCCTCGCAGGAGATGGCGGGGGTCTCCAAGACCAGCCTCAACTCTCTACACTGTAGGCAGTTTTAATTACCCTACACTGTAGGGAGTTTCGAGTGCAAGGATGGACAGGAGATGCCGAGCGAGTACAGCGGGGGCGGGGACCCCCGGCGGACCATCGAGCTGCTGTGGGGGGTACAGCGCCGCCGCCGGGGGCCCAGGCCCAGCCGGAGCGGGCAGCAGATCGTGGCCAGGGCCATCGAGCTCGCCGACCGGGACGGGCTCGCCGGCCTGTCTATGCGCAGGCTCGCTGACGAGCTCGGCATCACGGCCATGTCCCTGTACGGGTACGTGCCGAGCAAGGCCGAACTACTCGACGTGATGGCGGACCGCGCCTACGGCGAGATCGCCATCCCCGATGACCCCGCCACATCCTGGCGGGCCCGGCTGACCGAGCTGGCGCAGCAGCACTGGACGCTCTTGCTGACCCACCCCTGGCTGCTGCACATCTCGGCCAGCCGGCCGCTCCTGGGTCCCAGCATCACCGCGCTGTACGACGCGGAACTGGCCGCGGTGGACGGGCTCGGCCTGGCCGACGTCACCATGGACCTCATCGTCAGCCTGCTCGACGATTACGTCCGCGGCGCCGCGCGGGGAGCCGTCGAGGCAGCTGAGGCCCAGGCCCGCACTGGCCTGTCGGACCAGCAATGGTGGGAGACTTACGGCCCGCTGCTGGCCGAGGTCCTCGACCCGTCCCGTTACCCGACGGCGGTACGCGTCGGCGCCGCCGCAGGCCAGGAGTACGGTGCCGCCCATGACCCAGGCCGTTCGTTCAGGTTCGGGCTGGAGCGCATCATCGACGGCATCGAGGCCTTCATCAGCAAAACCTCCGGGTAAGTACCCCTGCCCGTGCGTGTTGTCATCCCTGGAGACCATTTCCCGCTGAAGCGTGTCTGGCCTGGGGAAATACTTGCTACGACGCCTAGGTTGGAGTGTGGGTCCCCTGGCCGCCGCAGTGAGCGTGTCCGTACCTGCAGGTATCGTGCAGGCGGCCATCGTCGCGGAGTCCGCTGTCGCGGGGCCCGCGCCTTCGACCGTAGATCGACCGTGGAGAAAGATGCCCAGGAAAGTTCAGCCGTACGGCTCCGCCGATGAGACCGAGGCCGCCGGGCGAGGCCGGTCCCGCCACGACCCTGCGCCGGGGTATGTGAACGAGCTGGCCGCGACGATGACGGCCGGGGAGGTCGCCACGCAGGCGGTACAGGCTGTCCGGGCGCTGAATCAGCTGATGGCCGACGCCGGGGAGCTGGCCGGTCCGGACGAGGCCCGCGAGGTCGTCGGCCGGCTGGCCCTGATGGGCGGCCAGCTGCCCCAGTTGTGCGAGCAGCTGGCCAGGGTCCTGGTCGTGCACTGCGAGGACGGTCAGATCCCGCGCGGCGCTGGCCGCGATCCCGACGGCGTGCTGACTGAGGTGTCCGAGGCGCTGTCCGCGGCCGGGCGGGCCGCGGACATGATGGCGGCGGCGCTGGCCGAGGCCGGCGCCAAGGCAGTCGGACTAGACACGCCGACCGGGTAGCCGCCGCAGGTGCGAGCGGCTCCGGCCGTGCCCGCACACCGGATGATGCCTGCACGGCCGGTGGTGCCCGCGTAGCCGGTGGTGCCCGCACGGCCGATGATGCCTGGGCAGCAGCCGGTGGTGGTCCCGTGCGCGACGGTGCCGGTGAATCGGCTGGTGTCCTCGCGCCCGGCGGTGCCCCGATGTCCGGCGGTGCCTGCGCAGCCGCCGGTGATGGGCGTGACGCCGGGCATGCCTGCGATGCGCGTGGTGACGGGCGTGACGCCGGGCATGCCTGCGATGCGCGCGGTGCCAGCGGCGCGGGCCACCTCGCCGGTGCCCGCGAGTCCGATGGCGCCTGGTTCCGCCGGCATGCCGCCCGTGTGGCCTATGCGGCGCGAGGTGGCCGGGCGGGAACACGCTGGCATAACCGTCCACCAGCGCAGGCGGTGGCAGCGGGGCGTAGCTCACCACCTGACCCGTATAAGGCGCCTGGATCACCTCGCCGTGGCCTACGTACATCTGGACATGGCCGAATCCGTTGCTGAACACCAGGTCACCGGGCTGAAGCTGGCTGGCGCTGATGTGGAACGTGTCGGCCCACTGATCGCCCGTGAAGTGCGCCAGGAGCACGCCACTGGCCCGCCAGGCCATCATGACCAGTCCCGAGCAGTCGAATCCGTACGGACCCGCTCCGCCCCAGATGTAGGGCTTACCGAGCTGGGCTTCGGCGTAAGCCACGGCCTCCGCGCGGCGCCCGGCTTCACCTACCGGAGCCGTCGCGACCGGGGGGCGATGAGGGGCCTGGCCACCGCGAGTCGGAGCATGCTTGGTGACGGAGGTGAGCCGGATCGGCCGCGCTGGCGGTCGCCGGGCAGCGCCGCGATGCCGGTGTTCCGTCCGGGCGATCTCGGCCCGGAGCCGGGCCGCCTTGCGGGTCAGCGAGGGCAGGAGCAGCTGCCCGTCCTTACCCCCGCCCATGTCGTGGCCCAGGAAGCGGATCATGTTCAGCGTGGCCGCCAGTTGCGCTTGCGCGGTCTGACGCCGCGGATGGTACGTCGCGGTGCGGGCGCGAGTCGTGACGCGCGGCCTAGTGATAACCGGCGGCGCGGTTCCGGCGAACGTGTCCGCCGCCAGGCTGCCGGGCGAAACCGCCGAGGTGTGGCCGCTGCTGGTCATGCGCAGCCCCAGGCCAATACCGGCGCCGGCCATGACCACGGCGATCGCCACCGCCGCCGCCTGCGCCAGCGCCTTCTCGTAGGCCGGGCGCGGCCGGCGATGCCGAGCCGGTCCCGACGTTCGGCGCGCCAGCGAGTGACCGCTCCCGGCCGCCACCAGCCGCGTCAGCGAGCGTGGCCACGCCGAAGAGCGCCGGGGAGACAGCGTGGCATCAGACCAGCCGACCGGAGACAGCGCCGCGAGCGGCTCGACGACCAGTGCGTCCGCCGGATCTCCCGCGATGGTCTCGCCGGTGACCCTGATGAAATCGTCAGCGAACTCATCGCCAGCCGCGAGTTCTTCGTCATCGAGCGGATAGTCGCTGAGCACCAGGTAATCGCTCACCCGGAACCCTTCGGCAACCCCGAAGTCCTCGCCCGCCGCCGACTCACCCAGCGCGAGGGCGCCAGCCGGATCGGCCGGGCTCACCAGGTGCGTGAGTGGCTCGGTGTCGGCATCCGCCGCGCCGTGCCTAGCCTGCCCCGCGCGCTCGGGCCGATAAGGCCGAGTGACGAGAACCGAGCCAAGACACAACGTAAGAAGGAACCACAAGAGGTTCGAGAAGACGATGGCGGTCAGATCGGAGGGCAGCACGGTGAGGGCTCCTCGACACGGGGCACGAGCCGGCCTGATAGCGCATATCGATCCGGCCGCGCCTGGACAGGGAAGTTCTGGCGGCCATCGACGGGCTCGGGCCAGGACGATGGCGGCACCCACTCAGGGGACGTTCAGCTAGGCAAATGCCGCTGAAAGGGCTTCCCGAGGATGCGGCAACAGCACCCTCGTCACAACCACACGCTGCGCAAATCCAGCAGCGCGTCCCAGGATGAACGCTCACGTACCGCGTCAACTCAGCGGCACGGCGATCATCGGTGCACAAGACAGTCTTCCCCGCCGGGACCAGACGGTCAAGCTAGCCCAGGCCAATCGTTCCCCCAGGCGCCCATCCGCACCAGGCCACGGCTGAGTTCAGCGGTGAGCCCTTGACTGGCGAGGTTCGGTGGATAACATGCTGTTTACGAGTTCGTTAGCTGCGGGCCATCTCAATGGCCTACGGCAACGAGTTGCCCGCTGCAGGCTCGGTTCGATCGCGGCGGGCGGGAGCACCAGCTGTTGAGTTGACGCGGCGTGTGCCTCCATTCTTAAGCAGCCCTTTTCTGCTGTCCCTCCATCGCGCACTCGCCGCTGATGCGGCAGGCCCGCGATCGCACCCGCGGACAGCCAGGGATCGCCGCGCACGGCCCGGCCCTCGGAACCAGTCTCACCCAAGCGGCCACCGGCCAGTGCCGCGGCAATCGGAGGAACCTCGATGACCGCCGCCCCCGCGACCGGCAGCAGCTGCCTGACAGCGCTAGTCGGCCTGTTAATGATCATCTTGGTCGTGCGGCTGATGGTCGTGTCACACCGCCGCAACCCATCGCACGCGAGCCGGCCCCGGCTGCGCGGCGCGCTGTGGCTCGCGGCTCTGGCTAGTGGCGGGCTCTCCGCTGCCCGCCGAGCCGCCGCCGGGACCGAGGCCGTGACGGTGTTTATCGCTAGCCGCGCCGGCTCGGTGCGGCTGGCTCGCGCGCCGCAGTCAGCCGGATCAGCCGGCGCGGCCCGCGAGTTCGTTCAGCGGCGCGGTGAGCCCAGCACCGCCGGGAGGCCGGGCCCAGGCGGCACGGCTCGCCGCCGGCCCGCTCAGCGCCGGGGCCCGCGGCGCTCGCTGACCGCGGCACTGGTCGCCGCAGTCGCTGCCTGCGCGGTCGGGCTCCAGGTCGCGGCGCCCGCCGCGGACGCCCAGGAATTCAGCAGCGCCAGCCCCGCCGCCGGGCAGGGCATCACCCAGGGTCCGCCAGGCAGCCCGGGGAGCCAGGGCGGCGCGGGCGGGCAGCTCGCTGCCGTGCCGGGGAGCGGGCCGGATGTCAGCCCGGCACACATCAGTGACACGATCGCTGAGCAGAAGCACCTGCTGGCCGGGGATGAGCAGGCGCTGGCGGCTCGTACCGGGGAGCAGGAGACATGGGAGCAGGCCGCGGCGGCGGCCAGGTACGTGGCCGGGCTGCAGCGGTACACGGCGGAACTGCGGGCGCGGATCAGGCAGGACGAGACCCGGCTGAGTGTGATCACCAGCGGGCGGAGGTTCCGGTGGCGGCCGGCTGACCGGCTGCAGCAGGCCATCGAGCGCAGGGCCCGGGGGCGCGTGGCCGACAGCCTGCAGCAGTCCCTGAATCAGCTCACGCGCCTGAGAGAGCTGGAGAACGAAGCGAGGAACACGCCGCTGCCGACGGAGGTGCGGCAGCAGATCGACCGGATTACCGGCGATCCGGAGGCGCGCCAGGTGATCGAATACGTGACCCAGGTGTATCGCC
>Ga0102924_1006129_pt1 | contig 11398 bp, 11 predicted proteins | sample PaiPotPPM11metaG_FD_80116 | JGI IMG/M metagenome (GOLD analysis project Ga0102924, IMG submission 80116) | Iron sulfur acid spring bacterial and archeal communities from Banff, Canada, to study Microbial Dark Matter (Phase II) - Paint Pots PPM... ...
GCTCTACGCGATCCAGAACGACGGCCTGAAAGCCGCGTACCAGCCGATCATGAACTCAAGCGGCGAAGTCGTTGTCGGCGTCGAGGCGCTGGCGCGCTGGAACCACCCGACCATCGGCGAGATTCCGCCCTCGCAATTCATTCCGATCGCCGAGCACTCCGGTCTCATCATCGAGCTTGGCGAGTGGATGTTGCGGCGCGCCTGTCTTGACGGGCGGGCGTGGCCCGGCCTGACCATCGCCGTGAACGTTTCGCCGCTGCAATTCCGCCGCTCCGACTTCGTCGAGGTGGTCGAGCGCATCCTCACCGAGACCGACTTCAACGCCAACCGGCTTGAACTCGAGCTCACCGAGAGCACGCTTCTTGGCAACCTCGAAACCGCCGAGCTGTCGATGTTGCGGCTGAAAGCCATCGGCGTTCGTTTTGCGCTCGACGATTTCGGCACCGGCTATTCGAGCCTGCTCTATCTGCGGCGCTTCCCGTTCGACAAGCTCAAGATCGACTCAAGCTTCGTGCGCTCGATCGAAAAGGCGCCCGATGCCGCCGCTATCGTCCACGCCGTCGTCAGCCTGGGCCGCGGCCTGGGCATGAAGGTGACGGCCGAAGGCGTCGAGACCGCCGAGCAGCACCTGTTCCTGCGCGCCGCCGGCGTGCACTCGATGCAGGGCTTCCGCTTCGGCAGGCCCGACACCGCGATCAATATCAGCGCGCGCCTTGCCGCGCCGGACGACTACCGCGTCGGCAGCCCCGACCAGGAAATCGCGCTGGCGAGCTGAGCGGCAATTGCCGTCATGCCCGCGCAGGCGGGCATCTAGTAATCGCTGGGGTTTGTGTACAATCTCGATCGCTGAGGATACTGGATCGTCCGCTTTCGCGGACGATGACACGCATGGACGTGGGAGACGCCAATGTCGACGCCGAAAATCGCAGTCGTGACCGGAGCCGGCACCGGGGTCGGCCGCGCGGTGACGCTGGCGCTGATGCGCGAGGGTTACACGGTGGTGCTCGCCGGCCGGCGCAAGGAGATGCTGGAGGCGGTCGCCAAGGAGGGCGCGCAGACGCCCGGCGCGGCGCTGACGGTGCCGACCGACGTCGCCGACCCGGCCTCGATCAAGGCGCTGTTCGCCAAGACCAAGGAGGCCTACGGCCGCGTCGATCTGTTGTTCAACAACGCCGGCATCGGCGCGCCGGCGATGCCGATCGAACAAATCCCGCTCGACAAATGGCAAGCCGTCGTCGACACCAACCTCACCGGCATGTTCGTATGCACGCAGGAAGCCATCAAGATCATGAAGGCGCAAACCCCGCGCGGCGGCCGCATCATCAATAACGGCTCGATCTCGGCGCACACGCCACGGCCCGGATCGGCGCCCTACACCGCGACCAAGCATGCTGTGACCGGGCTCACTAAAACAACCGCGCTCGACTGCCGCGGCTCCGATATCTGCTGCGGCCAGATCGACATCGGCAATGCGGCGACGCCGATGACCGACCGCATGGTGCAGGGCCAAGGCGTGCCGCAACCCGACGGCAGCATGAAAATCGAGGCGCGCATGGCCGCCGAAGACGTCGGCCGCGCCGTGGTCTACATGGCGAGCCTGCCACTCGACACCAATGTGCTGTTCCTGACCGTGATGGCGAACCTGATGCCGTTCGTCGGCCGGGGCTAGAGCATGATCCCGAAACAACCTGCCCCGGACTCGATCCGTCATTGCGAGCCAGCGGGTCCTCGCAATGACGAGTAACTATTCGACCGCCGTCACCGTGATCTTGGTACCGGCGCGGACCTTGGCGAGCGTCTTTACGTCGCCCAGCGCCTTCGCCCAGATGTTGCAGGGGCTGGCGAGCCGCGTCTCGTCGCCCTTGGAAATCGGCGTGCGGCCGAAACCGATGGCGATGGCATGGCCGTCGGGCCAATAGGCGATCTCGCCCGGCGTGACCACGGCGCGCGAATCTTTTTCACGCGCGACCTTCACCGGAATGTCGAAGTAGACCTCTTCGCCCCAGGTCATTGCCGAGCCCGTGAGCGGCAGCGCCGCGGCGATCGCTTTCGCCGTCGGCGTATCGAGCGTTTCGGCATCGAGCGTGAGCGATCCGAAGTCGAAGCGAATGCGCATGGCATCTCCTAATTCTTCATCCTGCCCCGCGATAGCGGGGGGCCGACGGCACAAGCAACATCGTTCTCGCGGCGCATGCGCGCCCGAGCTTTGTTTGATCCCTCCGCGTAGGGGCGGGTTTGAAACCCACCCCTACAACGAAGAGGGGAAGCGGAGCGCCGACAGGCGCACCATCCATTGTCCGCGCCACACTTTCAGATGTTGCCATCTGTCAGTGCTTCGGGCGCGGGCGCGGCCTCATCGGAGACCGCTCGCCTCTCGGCGCTCCACCGCGGCGCTTGCCACGCAAATCAATGCCATGGCTCAGCCCAGGCCGTGTTTCCTGGGACGTGCGTGCGGCGGGCGTTAGCCGCCGTGCGCTGTCCCAGTCCAGCGATGCACCTCGCAGACCGGTCATAGTGCCGGCCCAAGCGATGCCCAGAACCGCCCGGGAGCGGGTTACAAATCCGCCCGCGGGAACCGCACTCGCCCCATCGATCGGCTGTCACCGGTCGACGACCCTTCGATGGGCGAGATTTTTTGACTCGTACCCGATATAGTGACGAATGTCAAGAAATATCTCTAATTCGGAGACGGGTGCGCGCTTGTAAGGCGTAAGACAGTAAGCCATATTCCCGCAGATGAACCGCCAAACCCGCACACCGTCCACTTTCTCGAAAGTCTCGGTCAAAAGTCAGACCGTGATTCCGCGCGAAGTGCGCGAACGGCTCGGCCTCAAGCCAGGCGATACGCTGCGCTATCGCCTGACCGAGGGCGGCGTGTTGCTCGACAAGGCGCCGGCGAACGAGGCCGACGATCCGTTCGCGGCATTCTCCGAATGGTCGAGCGAGGCCGACGAGAAGGCGTATGGCAATTTGTAGGCGGCTCGCTGATACGCGCTCCCTCTCCCCGGCGGGGAGAGGGTTGGGGTGAGGGGGCTCCGGCCTCGACATATGAATACAGCCGCATCCGAACGCTATGATCCTTTCGACATCGTCGTCGTGCCGTTTCCCTATGCCGATCGTCTCGCCGAGAAGCGCCGCCCTGCCCTAGTGATCTCCAATCGCAAGCTCGCCGCACATCGTCTCATCTGGGTCGCGATGATCACCAGCGCCGACAATGAATCGTGGTCGAGCGACGTCGCGATCGCCGATCTCGACCGCGCCGGATTACCAGCACCGTCGGTAGTGCGGCCGGCCAAGATTGCGTGCATTGAGCCAAGCCGGATCGACCGCCGCATCGGACGGCTTGATAAAGCGGAAGCGCGGAAGGTGGAACAAAAGTTGCGCGGGTTTCTAGGCTCATAAACATTTCAGTTCTCATTCAACTCACGGACAAGTCTGTCCACAACCCTGACCAAATTATTAGGCGCCTCAATCTGGCATTCCCAAACAATGCGCACGCGCCAACCTAAGGCCCGCAGTTTGCGGTCCGACGTTTTGTCACGCCTTACGTTTCGGGCAAGCTTAGGAAGCCAATAATCGGTGTTCGTGCGAGGCGTATGCGAACGACGGCATCCGTGAGCGTGCCAGAAGCATCCTCTGACCTGGATTACGAACTTGTGTTTTGACAGCACTATATCGGGTGTACCAGGCAGCTTCCGGACGTTATTCCGATATCGGTAACCGCGGGCGAAGAGTGCTTTCCGCAGTCGGACCTCCGCCTTCGTTCCGACGGAGCGTATCCGTGACATGACCGCGGAGCGCTTGCTTCTTGAGTAGATATCCAAATCAACCTTCTCTACGGGCGGCAAGGCGGCGCAATTAATCCGGTAGCGTGTTGTTCGTAAGGAGTTCACACATCTCTTCTTGCGTGAGTTTACTAATTGCTGGCGCATCACCCGGGTCGCCCAAGAGGCTGCGGGCCATCGCGGATTTACGTTCCAGAGCGCCCACGATGGCCTCCTCGATCGTATCGGCGGCTAAGAGCCGGATATAGGTGACCGGCTTTGACTGGCCGATGCGGTGGTTCCGGTCCTGGCTTTGAGCGTAGTGATCATAGCGCCACGACAGCGTCTCATAGATCGTGTAGGTCGCGGCCGTTAGCGTGAAGCCCATTCCTCCCGCCGCCGGATTTCCAATCAGCACACGCGTATCCTCATCGCTCTGAAATCGGAGGGCAATGTCCTGACGTTTCTCGTTTGGCGTTCCCCCGTAGATCACTACTGCCCCGTACTGGCTCAGTCGCGCCAGCAGTGACTCGATGGAACGCACGTAGTTGGACCAGACAATGATCTTACGCGAGGGAACGGAAAGAATGTCAGCGACTATCCCGTCAAGCGCTTCGAACTTTCCAGGCGTGCTTTGCAACTCGGGGAACAAGAGCGCGGGGTTGCTCGCGAGCTGGATCAAGCGGGTCAGTTGCGCGAGGGCCGTCGTGGCGAAGGCGCGGTATTGCTCACCACTCATGGCCTGGATGTCACACACCATCTGAGTCCGCATGTCGTCATAAAGCCTCCGCTGCCACGCGGGCAGATCCACGCAGATGTCGGCGAATGTCTTGTCAGGGAGATCCAGGCATTCCTCTTTTGTGCGGCGGAGAATGAGCCGATCGAAGGTTCCCTTCATGGAAGTGCATTCCGGGTCGCCCTGAATCGTCGCCAGGAACGTCTCTTGCGAGCCAAGAAGCTTCTCGCCTGGCGCCAGTATCTCGATCTGTGTGTAGAGATCAGCGGGTGTGTTGGTCACGGGAGTACCCGAGAGCAGCCATCTGAACTCACAGTGCGGAGCAACGTGGCGTGCTGCGGTGGACGTCAGCGACTTCCAGTTTTTGGCCGCGTGGGACTCGTCGAGCACAAGCGCCGTCCGCTGCCGTTGCACGAATGCCAGAATTGCCGTGACCTCTGTGCGTGCGGTCTCGTAGCCGGTCACGACCACGTTCGCCTTCGACGTCCCAAAAATCCGACGCCGCACGCGGCGGGAACCCTCCGCGATCTGAACGCTGAACTCCGGTGCGAACTTCTTGAACTCGGCGACCCAATTGCGCTTCAGAGAGTTTGGGCAGATCACCAGAAGGCGCTCGACTTCTCTGGTCGCCCAGACCCGCCGAAAGGCGTCGATCGCAACCAATGTCTTGCCCAAGCCTTGCTCAAAGGCCAAGAGCCCAGCACGACCTCGGGTAAGGAAGTCGATGCCGTCCTTCTGATGATCCATCAGCACCACACTCATCTCAGGCCGCCGCCTTTCCGTGCTTGGCGACAAGCCCTTCGAAGTATTCGGCGGCCTCGCGAAAGTCGTCTAGCTCTTCCAGGCTCAAGGCCTTCACGTCCGCCATGCTGCACTCGCTTAAGGCCCGCGTCGCACCCTTCAGTGCCACGCGGAACGGGCGAACTCCGGGGTGGGCTTGGTCGTGAATCCGGCCGATCGTGCGATGGAGCGCTTCGATGTCTTCATCGCCGAACTCGATTTCGGCGCGCTCGATGGCTCTTTGGACCTGCTGCTCGATCAGGGCGATTTTGACTTTGACGCTGCTGGAGTTGGTCTTGACATCCATAGCCAAACGGCTTGCAACGTGCTTTTCACCCGACTTGAGCTGAGCCCACTTCTCGGGATCGTCGTGGAAGTCCTTTAGGAATCGCGCCTCGCGATACTCCTTGAACGCCTCGTTCTGAACCATGTTGAACACGTCGCTCCGGAGCGAATCGTGCTTTGGGTTATCGTACTCCCTCAGCTGTGCTCCAATCACCGCGGCCTTGCTAATCTCTTCGAGCGTGCTGAAGTGTTTAGCCGCGAGACGCTCGGCGTCTTCCGTGTCGACGTACTCGACGAATTTCCTTGCGAATTTGTAGGCATCGCGAAGGCGAGTTACCCAGGAGATGGACTTTTCCATATAACTCGCCATCTCGGTTGCATTCATCAGGGCGGGTCGTCCTTCGCGCACCTCGATCGTCTCGTAGATGAACTTCGCTTCGATGTAGCGGCCCCAAGCGCGCACTCCGGTGCCGCGGACATGGATGCGCGCAAGCAGTATCGTACGCTCAAGTTCGCCAAAGTCTGTGGGTAGAACCTTTGCCCTAACCCACCGATATTTCCCCTCCTTTGGACCGGTCAGGTGCCTCCGGTTCAGCTCTCGGAGAATGCATACCCGGGTGGCGCCTTCGAACGTGATGTACTTCGACGTGTCGTCCGGCCGCCACACATAGATCGGTTCCATCTGACCGAGATCAGCGATCGATCGGCGGAGAGGCTCGTAGCCGGGGGTGGTCTGGAGCGCGGCCTCAATCTCCGCGTCCGACGAGACCCCCGCCATGATGGCTGTCTGGAGTCGGGGGTTCGACGACCAAAGCGCGACATCCTTCTCGACATCGAGCCTTGCCTCGACCAAATCCCACTCCTTGGCGCCAATTTTCTCTACATACACGCGTGGTTTCGGTTTGATTTCGGCAACAGCGGCGTCCGTCATGCGAGTCGTCCTTTGCTGGAGCAAGTGTGAGCAACTTGCATCAAGTTGTTGACGTGGTCAAGAGCCGGTATACTCTAAGAGGCGAAAACCGGCTACGCTTAAGCGGAACTTGATGATTCTACACCAGAATTGCCGCTCTCAAGTGATGATGGTTTCAGGCTTATGGCGCCTCGCAAGGAAAAGTTGAAAATACACCCTCGGTCTGCTCCGCGAGGCCGTAGGCGAACCTGCATTGACCTATTTTCGGGTGCAGGTGGCCTTGCAGTCGGATTCAGACAAGCGGGCTGGTCCGTATTGGCTGCCAATGACATCGACCCCGATGCCGGAGCGACATTCCGTCTGAATTTCCCGGAGGCCTCATTCTTCGAGGGACCGATTTCTGCACTTACATCAGACGCGCTGCTTAAAGAGTGCAGGATGCGACGAGGCGAACTCGACTGTCTCATCGGAGGTCCGCCATGCCAGTCGTTTAGCTACAATAACCATCAGCGATCGGCGGAAGATGAAAGGGCGCGCCTCTTTAGGGACTACCTCCGTCTAGTGGATGCGCTCCGGCCCAAGACACTGATCATGGAGAACGTGCCTGGGATTCTCACAATCGGGGACAACGCGGTCATCAAAGAAATAGCCGCCCAACTGGCGTCGCTTGACTACGACTGCGCCGTTGAGGTGCTCTCTGCTGAGGAATTTGGTGTTCCGCAGATACGGCGCCGGGTATTCATCGTTGCGAGCAGAATCGGATTAGCCCGGCATCTGTTGCCAGCACCGACCCACTGCTCGGCCGCTGTTCGGGCGCCGCGATCGCACGAAGCGACAACGAATAAGGACAAACCGGCGCCAGCCAGAAGAAAGACCATTACGATTCACGAAGCGATTGGAGATCTGCCCATACTACGGAGCGGGCGTGGATCTCACGTGACACCTCGGCGGAAAGGCGGCCCTAAGTCTCGTTTTCAGCGGAATGCAAGGAAAGGATCAACGGAACTTCGAAATCACATCTGCCATGCTCTGACACCTGCGATGTTGAAGCGGATTGGATATGTACCAGAAGGTGGCAACTGGCGAGATATTCCGAGAAAGCTGCTGCCCGCAGGCATGCGGCGCGCCCGTCTGTCCGACCATACGAAAAGGTACGGCCGGCTTTCGCGAAAGGGGTTGGCTTCAACGATACTCACAAAATGCGATCCACACTGGGGCGCCTACATTCATCCCACGCAAAATCGAACTATTTCCGTTCGCGAAGCAGCAAGGCTTCAAGGCTTTCCTGACCAGTTCATATTTGCCGGAGAGCACCTGAGCAAGCAGTACGCTCAAGTTGGCAATGCGGTGCCCGTACCGATCGCGCGCGCGATTGCCGACACCACGTTGAAGCACATTACGCAATCGGCTCGGGGGAAATCTCGTTTACGGCGTCTGAAATCGCCACGCCGCCGAACTTATCGACGGGGCCGTCAGCGGAACGTTCTGGGCCGTTCCCTCCGGCGACCAGCCCACCGAGGCCGCATTTTAAGACATCAATCCAGATGAAACTCTCTGCGGATAATATTCAACAGAGCGATTGCACCCCTTTTGTCCAACTGGATTGACTGACTTTTTTGATGTGGTCGCTTGCGGCTCCGGCGTCCATAGCTATCAATCTGCATAAATACACGCCCGTCGCGCTCGAATGGCGTGTATGTCGCGTTAATCTCATCATGGATCGAATTTCGATCCATGTGCTTGCGGCTAAACGATCTAATGAGGGCCATGTGCCGTCTCCGCCGATCTGATGACCATTGGCTATGTTAGCCTGATCCGTTTACTTGAACTACGCACGCGCAATGCGGCCACATGGATGTGCGGGTCAAGCCCGCGCATGACGAATGAGAGGATGACGGGTTACACTAGGCCGCCAGGGGATTCGGGGCCTCATCCACAATGCAAAACCTGCAATCCGCCCTCGGCGTCCTCGCCATCCTCGCCCTCGCCTGGCTGATCAGCGAAAACCGCCGCGCGGTGCCGTGGCGGCCGGTCGGCATCGGGCTTGCTGTGACCTTCGTGCTGGCGCTGGTGATGCTGAAGCTGCCGCAGGTCAAGATCGCGTTTGAATGGATCAATAACGCGGTCGATGCGATTGCCGCGGCGACGCGGGCCGGCACCGCGTTCGTGTTCGGCTATGTCGGCGGCGGCACGCTGCCGTTCGAATTGAAAGTGCCGGGCACGGAATTCATCCTCGGCTTTCAGGCGCTGCCGGTGGTGCTGGTGATGAGCGTCTTGTCATCGCTGTTGTTCTACTGGCGCATCATGCCGCCGATCGTGCGCGGATTTTCCTGGGCGCTGGAACGAACGCTCGACGTCGGCGGCGCCGTCGGCCTGTCGACGGCAGCAAACATCTTCGTCGGCCAGGTCGAAGCGCCGCTGTTCATCCGGCCGTACCTGGCAAAACTGTCGCGCAGCGAAATGTTCGTGGTGATGACCGGCGGCATGGCCGGCATCGCCGGCACGGTGTTCGTGCTCTATGCGACGATCCTCGCCAAGGCGATCCCGGATGCCGCGGGCCACATCGTGGTGTGCTCCGTGCTCGGCGCACCGGCGGCGATCCTGATCAGCCTGATCATGGTGCCCGACGAAAGCGAAAAGCATACCGGCGGCGCGTTCGGCGACGTCGAGCAGGTCGCCGGCAGCACCATGGATGCGATTGTCAAAGGCACCGGCGCAGGTCTCGAACTGCTGCTCAACATCGTCGCCATGCTGATCGTGTTCGTGGCGCTGGTTCACCTCGCCAATGCCATGCTCGGCCTGTTGCCGGACCTGCTCGGCGCGCCGCTGACGCTGCAGCGCGCGCTCGGCTGGATCATGGCGCCGGTGTGCTGGCTGATGGGCATCCCGTGGCCGCAAGCGGTGACCGCCGGCGGCCTGATGGGAATCAAGACCATCCTCAACGAGCTGGTCGCCTATTTACAGCTCGCCGCGCTGCCCGACGGCGCACTGGATCCGCGCTCGCGGCTGATCATGCTCTACGCCATGTGCGGCTTCGCCAATTTCGGCTCGCTCGGCATCATGATCGCGGGGCTTTCGACCATGTGTCCGGAGAAACGCGACGAAGTCGTGTCGCTCGGATTGAAGTCGATCGTGTCGGGCACGCTGACGACATGCCTACTGGGGGCGATTGTCGGGGTGCTCAGTTAGGACGACGGACGACAGACGACAGATTAATCGCGGACCGGGACGCTGCGATCCGTCCTCTGTCGTCCATCGTCTGCCCTCCGGCTCAATGGAACCTGAACTCGCCGTCGATGGCGCGAATTTCCGCCGGCTTGATCAGCCGCGCGTGCGCCACGGTGACCGAGTGCAGCGGGCCCTCGAGTTTCTCCAGCCAGAAATTGAGGAATTTGTTGAGCTGCGGAAATGCCGGGCAGAGATCGTAGTCTTGCCAGACATAGGTTTGCAGCAGCCAAGGGTGATCGGGCCGCCGATACAGGATGTTGGCAGTGGTCAGTCCGTAGCCCTCGAGCTGTTTGCGAAACTCTTGCGACACCATAGTGCCCTCCAATCCCATCTCGGGAATGTTTCGAGACTCGCTCCTCCATTACAAGCCTTAAATTTGAATAAGTTGTTTATTATCAAGGCACTAGCAGCATCCAAACTCTCCTGCTAACAACAGGCCGTGCTAACAGCCCGGTTGCGCTACTCCTGACGCCATTAACCGAAAGCCGAATCTTGTTGGCAGTCCAGATTGAGGAGTGCTAAATAATTTTCAGGCGCCTCTTGCGGGCAAAAAATCACGCCCCATGTCGTCGTCAGGCGGTCGGCCGAGGTATCCGAAGCAGGCCGCTTCCCACTTACAAATGCCTGCCTTTTCAATAACTTAGGAGGACACCATGAAGTTCCGCCCGCTTCACGACCGCATCGTCGTCAAGCGCATCGATGCCGAGGCGAAGTCTGCCGGCGGCATCATCATCCCGGACACCGCCCAGGAGAAACCCTCCCAGGGCGAGATCATCGCCGTCGGCCCAGGCGGCCGCGACGAGGCCGGCAAGCTCATTCCCATCGACGTCAAGGTCGGCGACCGCGTGCTGTTCGGCAAATGGTCGGGCACCGAGGTCAAGATCGACGGCCAGGATCTCCTGATCATGAAGGAGTCCGACATCATGGGCGTGCTCGACGAGCCGGTGGCCCGCAAGAAGGCCGCGTAACGCCACCCTGCTTGTCATGGCCGGACTTGTTCCGGCCATCCCGATCGAGCGGGCACGGCAGGGCCAGTGAATCGAGATCGCCGGGACAAGCCCGGCGATGACGAACGGAAAGCAAACACAAATCTCAGGAGTGAATTTCAATGGCTGCCAAGGAAGTCAAATTCTCGGTCGATGCGCGCGACAGGATGTTGCGCGGTGTCGACATTCTCAACAATGCGGTGAAAGTGACGCTCGGTCCCAAGGGCCGCAACGTCGTGCTGGACAAGTCGTTCGGCGCTCCCCGCATCACCAAGGACGGCGTCACCGTCGCCAAGGAAATCGAGCTTGAGGACAAGTTCGAGAACATGGGTGCGCAGATGGTGCGCGAAGTCGCTTCCAAGACCTCCGACATTGCCGGCGACGGCACCACGACGGCGACCGTGCTTGCCGCCGCGATCGTCAAAGAAGGCGCCAAGGCGGTTGCCGCCGGCATGAACCCGATGGACTTAAAGCGCGGCATCGACCTTGCGGTCGAGACCGTGGTCGAGGAGCTCAAGAAGAACTCCAAGAAGGTCACCTCGAACGCCGAAATCGCCCAGGTCGGCACCATCTCCGCCAACGGCGACAAGGAAATCGGCGACTACCTCGCCAAGGCGATGGAAAAGGTCGGCAACGAAGGCGTCATCACGGTGGAAGAGGCCAAGAGCCTCGAGACCGAGCTCGACGTCGTCGAAGGCATGCAGTTCGA
>Ga0102924_1006131_pt1 | contig 11396 bp, 12 predicted proteins | sample PaiPotPPM11metaG_FD_80116 | JGI IMG/M metagenome (GOLD analysis project Ga0102924, IMG submission 80116) | Iron sulfur acid spring bacterial and archeal communities from Banff, Canada, to study Microbial Dark Matter (Phase II) - Paint Pots PPM... ...
CCGGCAACCCCTGCCTGGCCGACACGAGCCGCATGACTATTCGCCGTCGCGAAGTGCCGGAACGTCCGGTCATGCCGCGGACCATATTCGTGCTAGTGACCGGAGCGGCGTGCTAGCTGTTGGGACGTGGATGGCCTTGGCGATGCTTGCGGCCTGCCAGGGGCAGCAGCGGAGCTTGCGCAGGATGTGCCAGGTCTTGAGCTGGGCGTTGGCGCGCTCGCCCGGGTGCGCGTAGCCGGGCGTGGACGCGGTTGGCGGCTTTCTGCGATTCGGGCTTGCCCCGGCCGCGGTAGGGGGTTAAGACATGATGGCCGGCGCCGATATACCCCTTGTCGGCGAGGACGATGGGCCCTGCGGCGGCCAGCTCGCGGATGATGCCCCGGATCCGGGCCGCGGTCAGGTCGTGCACGCTGCCGGGCCGGGGCCCCGAGACCCACAGGATCTCGCCGTCGGGGGCGGAGATGACCTGCAGGTTCATGGCGTGCCTGCGGTGCTAGCCCGAGTAGAACGGGCGGTCCTTGGCGACGCGGTCGATGGCGATCAGCGTCCGATCGATCACCACGAAGGCGTGCCCGGCTTCCCCGCAGCGCGCAGCGCCGGGGTTTTTCCGCTTGGGCCGCCTGATGCCCTTTGGCGCACTGGAACCCATCCGCTAATCGCGGACCTCGCCTTATCGGGTTATGAGTAAGGGCCGAGGTAGGCGCCCATCTTCTTGCTCGAGACATATCAGCCGCGATGCCGAAGAACCTGAGGCGTTGACTGGCTTCAGGCCGGAGAGCCCTTCCTACGCGCCAACTAATCGACGACTACTGTCCGGTAGGGGGCGGCCAGCCGGGCGAGGTCATCCGGATCCGCAGTCTGGACCACACCGCCGCCGGCTTCGACGGCGACCGCCACAGGATGAGCGTCGGCGAACAACTCGGAACTGGCGCGGGCCTCGGCCAGGATGGCCCCGATAAGGCGGGCCAGACTGCGATCGGTGTCGCGAAGCAGCAGCCCGTCCCCGGACTCCCGGGCGAGAAGGGCATCTAGTGACTGATCGCGCCCGGCTCCCCGGTACAACTCGGCCAGGGTTCCCGTTGCGATCGCGACCTCACGGCGCAGCCTGCGCGCCGCTTCCATAGCCTGTCGGACCTTGCGTTCCGCTGGATGCCCCGGATCAAGCAGCGCATTGACAGCTTCGGCAGCGAGAACCAGTCGCATCAGCCAGCCCGCAGCCCGCTGGGTTCGTCCGCCACACCGCCTAGCAGACGCATGTACCGAGCAATCTCGGCCTCGTCTTCTGGTGTGTCCAACTCTCCTCGTTCCTCGGCCAGATGACCGAGGAGATCTGCCAAGGCCTGCTGCCGCTTGCGCCTCGTGAACTCTGCGCGCAAGGCGGAATTGACTTCGGCGGATAGCGTAGTTCCGCCCTCGGCTTCGAGCGCGGCAGCGAGGTCAGCGTCGAGGGTAACCGAAACTTTCCGCTTGGCTGAAGTCGTCATACCGTTATCCTGCCACTGTCGCCTTTTCGGTTACAGGCTGATCGCTGCGCCTCGGTAAGCGCGCCGTGACTACGGAATCCGGCGGACGGGACGGGCAACCTACGCCAGCCCCTGAGCCGCCCAGGTTCTACGACAACGCCGGATCTCACCGCGCTGATGGCCGGAGCCCACTCCGCCAGCGCGTGCCGGCCGACGGGTTTTGCGGTTTCCGCAATTTCGTGGACCACGACCTGATCCGCCGTGCACGATCTCGCCAGGCCAGATCAAGGCCCGTCAACCTGATCCCCATGAACAGAGGTGATGCGGCGTGAGCGCGCGGGAGTCATATCCGGCCGCTTCGCTGACGGCCCGTGTCGGGTACTCAGGCCGGGACGGGGCTGGCCGAGCCGGAGAGGGACCGCGTTCTCCACGTGGCGGACGCACTCGTCCAGGTCGGGCGCGGGGTCGGCGGCCTCGAACTCGGCATTGCGCGCGGTCCAGCCGGGCGGCGATGCGCAGCGGTCCCACCAGCCTCATCCAGCTCAACCCGATCCGGATCCGACCAGCGTCCGGCGGCCGGTTGCAATAGACCGTTGATCGGTATATAACGATGACATGAAACAGGGTGCTCTGCAGGAGCCAACGCTCCTGATCCTCACGGCGCTGGCTGCCGGGGCCCAGCACGGGTACGGGATCATGACCGACGTCGCGGACATCTCGGCTGGCCGGGTCCGGCTGCGGGCCGGGACGCTGTACGCCGCGCTGGACCGGCTGACCGGCGAGAACCTGGTCCAGGCCGACCGCGAGGAAATCGTTGACGGGCGGCTGCGCCGCTACTACCGGCTCACCCCGGCAGGCGGCCAGCGGCTCGCCGCCGAGGCGGGCCGGCTGCAGGCCAGCGCCGCGATCGCGGCCCGCCGGCTCGGCCTGCGGCCGGGAGCCATCGGCGGGCTGGCATGAACGGCGGGGAGGGCCTCACGGACGGCGGGGAGAGCCTGGAGCGGTCCTACGGGCGGCTGCTGCGCTGGTACCCCGCCGGGCACCGGGCCCGGCACGCGGACGAGATGCTCGGCGTGCTGATGGCCGGCGCGGGTCCCGGCCAGCGCCGCCCTGGCCTTGCCGACTCGGCCAGCCTCATCGGCGGCGCCGCGCGGATCCGGATCCGCGCGGCCACCACCGGCTCGGCTGGTCTGTGGCGCGACGCGCTGGCCCGGGCCGGCATCGTGCTGCCGCTGGCCTGGGTGCTGCTGGCGCTGACGCTCGTCGTCCCCGGGATTGCCCCGACCGTGAGCCTGAGCCCTTCGATGCTCGTGATGTACGGTCAGGAGTACCTGCCGCCGCTCGTCGTGCTGGTCACGGTGCTGGCCGGCTGGCGGCGCGTGGCGCTGGCGGCGATCGCGGCCACGGTCGTCCTGGACACCGGCAATCTGGGGCTGCGCTTCCTGCCGGCCTTCCAGCCGTGGGACGCCGCCTACCTGGCTGTCCTGGGCATCACGGCGCTGGCCCTGGTCGCCGCGCCGGGCCGGGCCCGCGCCCTGCTGAGGTGGAAGCACTACCTGCTGGCCGTCGCCGCGGCGGTGGCGGCAGGCGTCGCCGAGCACCGGCTGCAGCTCCTGCTGACCAGCCCGCAATACTCGCCCCGCCACCCCGGGCCGGCCGGATGGCCGCCCGCGGAGCTGGCGGGCCTCGGCATCGTGGCGGCCATCACGGTCATCCTGCTGGTCAGGTCGGCAGCGAGTCGGCGCCTGCTGATCGTCGTGGCCGTGCCGCTGTACTTCTACGTTGCGGTCATCGTCACGCCGGTCTACCGGCTTCCCAGCCCGCTGATCTACCTGCCGCTCGCGGCACTGGCCGCCGCCGCCGTCCTGCTGGCGGTCAGGCGGGCCCGCACCGACCGCCGCCGGCCCGCCGCCGGCGGCAGCGCCTGACGACCTGGTTCCCCTGCCGGTCATCAGAGTGTGGTCCCGGAAAACCGGTCAGCTCTTTGACCCTGTGGCATGCGGCTCATGCGAATGCCGGGCCGGATCTCCCCTCACCCTTTCGAAGGAGGACACTGTGCATCCGGTTGTTCGCTTCACTGCCGTGACGGTGGCCGTGCTCGCCTGCGCGGCCGCCTCGGCGGGGGGAGCCGCGGCAGCTGGCCGGAGCGTCCTGGCGCCGCTGCGGACGCCGGCGGCCCGGAAGACCGTGCTGACGCTGCCGGCCGCAGGCCGGGTACTAGTCAGCCAGGGCCCGGGACGTGCCTACGCCGTCACGCTGCCGGTCCTGCCAGGCCGCCGGCGGGCCACTGCGCTGACCACGGTGCGGCTGGGCGGCCAGGACTACGCGATCCCCTGGACCGCGCTACCGTACCTGGGCCACGGCCTGGCCCTGAGTCTGTTCGACATCGGCGCGCTGGAACACGCCGAGCACGACGGACGCATCCCGGTCACCCTGCGCTATCACGGGCGGACCCCGGCCGTGCCCGGCATCACCGTGACCAGTGCCGGCGCTGGCGCGGCCGCGGGATACCTGACCCCGGGCCAGGCGGCCCGGCTGGGCACGGCCCTGGCCAGGCGGCCAGGACTGTCGGTCGCCCTGGCCGGCCCCGACCGCCAGAATGCTCCTGCCCCGGGCGCTCGGACGGTGACGGTCACCCTGAAGGGGACGACAGAGTCCGGCCGGCCCGACAATGGCGACCTGGTTCTGCTCGGCGATGTGGACAACTCCAACGCCGCGGGCACCGGCCTCGCCGTGTTCCGGCACGGCGCGGCCCGGTTCCGCTGCCCGCCCGGCACCTACTGGGCGGTGGCATTGTTCGCCCAGGTGTCCGCGCACCAGCACCTGACGGGGATGCGCATGGTGGTGCTGCCGCAGTTCACGGTGACGGGCAACACCACCAGGCAGGTCAGGGCGGCCGCGGCGACCAGTAAGGTCACGCTGGCCACGCCCCGCCCGGCGATCATCAGGTCCGCTGGGCTGACCGTGGTGCGGACCGCCCCCCACGCCCCGCACAACATGCTGTCCACAAAAGTCAGCAGCCTGGGCGAGACCATGCCCGGAGGACCCCTCTGGGTGAGCCCGGTGGCCAGCCGGCCAGGTCACGGCACGCTGCGGGCCTTCACCCAGGGCCAGCTCACCTCGCCCGCCGGCCACGGCGCTCCCTACGCCTACACCCTGAACTTCGCCGACCCGCCCGGCACCATCCCGCCGCAGCACCTCACCGCGACCGGGGCCAGCCTGGCCACGATCGCGGAGCGATACTTCCAGGATGTGCCCACCCTAGCCGCGTGGGAGTCCCTGGGCGGCACGCCATATCAGGTAGAAACCTCCCTCATCGGCAACCTGGCGCTGCCGCTGCGGCTGCCGGGCCGCCAGGTACAGTACCTGTCCGCGACCCCGTCCACGCTGTGGCAAAGCGAGTACTTCGAGTACCAGACGATCTCCACCGGATGGACGCCCGGCGGGCAGACCGACGCAGTCCGGCTGCTGCACGGCGGCCAGCACCTAGCGCAGAACTGGAACAAATACCCGCTGCACGCAGGCGTTAACGTCAGCCTGCCCGGCACCAGCGAGGTCGCGCCGCACCCCTCGGCCGCCCGCGAGGGGAATATGCTGAGCCTGGACGTCCACCCCTTCAGCGACAGCCAGCAGGGCCACGTCGGCACCGGGTTCCTGGTCCCGTTCCCCGGCCGGCACAACCAGGTCCGCGGCAGCTACGCCGTCTACCAGAACGGCAAGCGGATCGCCCACGGCAATCCGGTCACGACCTACGGCCTCGTCACCGCCGAACTCGCCGCCCGGCCCTCGGTGATTACCTTCACGCTCAGCGCGACGCGGGCCAGCCCTCAGTATCGCCTGTCAGCCTCCAGCACCGACACGTGGACCTGGCACTCCCGGCCCGCGCCCGGCGCCCGGGTGCCGGCCCCATGGGTCTGTCCCGATCAGGTCAGCCGGCGCTGCGCCGTGCAGCCGATGATCACGCTGGACTATGACGTGGCCCGGCTCGGCCTGACCGGCGCCGCCCCCGCCGGGCCGCAGGCGATCACCGTCACCGTGGGGCACATCGAGCTGGCGGCGTCCCCCGCCATCACCCGTTCCCTGGCCCGGGTATCGCTGAACAACGGCAAGTCCTGGCAGCGGGCCCGGGTACGGACCGCCGGGCGAGGCCGGTTCCGGGTCACGTTCACTGCCCCCCGCTCGGCTCAGGTGAGCCTGCGGATCACGGCCGCGGACGCGGCCGGCAACACGCTGACCGAGACAATCCTCCGCGCCTACCGGACACTGACCTGACCCCCGGCGGCGGACGGGCCGGCCGGGAACAGGGTGAGGCAGACACAGCGCACGCGCTCGCCCCGTCCACTCCCCCGGTCCCTTCTCGGACATCCTGCACAAGCGGACCTCAAGGTCGTGACGTAGCCCCGCATGCTCAGCGCCGAGCCCGGCCACTGAATCGGATGTTCTGCGCGCGGCATTCGGCAAAAGCCTTAGCGGCGAGTAAAGCAGCGGAGCTCCTGTGTCTTGTCAGGCGTGCCGCCCGGCGCGGATCCCATCGAGGACGATCCGGGTCAGGCGGCGGCCTTGCCTAAGGCCGTCTTCGTCTGGCGCGACACGCCAGAGGTAGCCCATGAGCAGCAGCACATCGGCGGGATCGAGGTCACGGCGGACGCTGTTGTCGGCGACGCAGGCGGCCAGCAGCTTCGTCACGGCGGCGACTACGGGGGCATAGGTCTCGTCGATGGCGTTCTGGATCGCGGCGTTGTGCAGAGCTTCCCCGAGGCCATGCTTGACCCGTACGTAGGCGGCGAGTGTCTCGAACCAGGCGGTGAACGCCTCCAGCGGCGGATGGGCGGCGAGGATCTCGTCCACCGAGTCGACCAGTTTCTGCACGTCGTGCCGGTATACGGCCAGGATCAGGTCCTCGCGTGTCGGGAAGTGCCGGTACAGCGTCCCGGCGCCCACGCCCGCCCGCTTGGCGATCTCGTTCATCGAGACGCCGGCGGACTCAGCTAGCAGCTCGTGCGCGACCTCCAGGATCGCGACGCGGTTGCGTGCCGCGGCCCTGCGCTGGGTTCCGTACGTGACGGGCGTCTGGCTGGCAGTCATGGATTCATCTTCGCTCGGGCCGGCAGGCCGCGGGTTGAGATACGGAGAACTCTCCGCTAGCTTGGCCTGAAGCGGAGAACTCTCCGCAAGATAGAACTCTATCAGGGAGTCCGTCATGGAATACGTCAAGCTCGGCACGACGGGACTCGACGTCTCACCCATCGCGATCGGCGCGATGACCTACGGCGAGCCTGACCGGGGCCACCCGGTCTGGTCGCTCGGCGAAAGCGATGCCCGCCCGCTCATCCGGCACGCCCTCGACGCCGGGATCAACTTCTTCGACACCGCGAACGTGTACTCGCAAGGCTCAAGCGAGCAGATCCTCGGCCGCGCCCTGCGCGACTTCGCCAGCCGCGACGACATCGTGATCTCGACCAAGCTGCGCCACCCCATGCGTTCCGGCCCGAACGGCAAGGGCCTGTCCCGTAAAGCGATCATGAGCGAGGCTGAGCACTCCCTCACCCGCCTCGGCACCGATTACATCGACCTCTATCAGATCCACCGCAACGACCACACCACGCCGCTAGAGGAGACCCTGGCGGCACTCCACGACCTCGTCAAGGCCGGCAAGGTGCGCTACCTCGGTGCCTCGTCCATGCCCGCCTGGGAATTCGCGAAGGCCCTGCACCTGCAGCATGAGCAGGGATGGACGCGGTTCGTGTCGATGCAGGACCACTACAACCTGCTCGCCCGCGAGGAGGAGCGCGAGATGATCCCGCTGTGCCGCGACGAGGGCATCGGCACGATCGTGTGGAGCCCGCTGGCACGCGGCCGCCTCGCCCGCTCCTGGGACGACGCCAAGGCGACGGCCCGCAGCGGCACCGACGCCTTCGCCGACATGCTCTACACCCCCCTGACCGAGCAGCCCGACCACGCGATCATCGACGCCGTCGGCGCCGTGGCCAAGGCCCGAGGGGTCAAGCGCGCCCAGATAGCGCTGGCCTGGCTGCGCAGCAAGCCCGTCGTGACGGCCCCGCTGGTCGGCGCGAGCACCATCGGGCAGATCGACGACGCCGCTGCCTCGCTCGATATCGAGCTAGGCGACGAGGAGATCCGCGCGCTGGAAGCCCCGTACACACCGCGCTATGACTTTCAGGGCATCTCCGACGACGCCGACCTGCAGGCCATCATGGCCCGCCTGCCCCAATTCACCACGACGAGTTAGAGCCGTCAGCCTCGTACCACTGGTCGCCGGGCCGCGCTGCGAGCAAGTGCCCGGCCACAGTTCGAGCAGACCCTCCGGACAACGGTTCCCTGCTCGGCTGTCCAGCCCCTCCAGCGGGCGACTACCAGGGTCAGCGGGCACTGCCCTCGAACAGGCCGCCTCCTGCGGCAGCTACGGGTGAGCAGGGCGATCACGACGGAATAGGCCAGTGCGGTGTCGTGCAGGCCGAAATGCGAGATTGCCCTGCCAGCGACCAGGGCCGGGAGGCCGGACGCGAGGCAGTTGACGGTGGAGAGACAGCGGCGATCAGCCCGGCCCGGTTGCCGGGCGCTGCCTGTGCCATGATCACGCGGTAGGCGCCATCGCGCGCTGGGCCAAAACCAAGGCCGGCCAGCGAGCGGGCATCCCTCTCTCGCTCGTCGCCGTGACCATGCAGGGAACCGAAGCGGCGCAGTTCCTGGCCAGTGTCGACTCCGGCCAGCTCGGCTACGACAGTGCCTGCAATTCGGCGGCGCACCAGTAAGCCCATGCCCGCCACCTCTGACATGCGCGCCGACAGTCAGATACCCCGCTAGCAAATAGCAAACGCCGGCACGAGGCGGCTGCCGGTTGCAGCCGGACGGCTGGTCGCCAATCTCCTTGACCTCGGCCTTTCGCCAGTCTCTAATTGCTGCGTGAACCCGCAGCAGCCGGACGACGTGATCTCCGCGAATCCGCGAACCATCTCCCGGCCGCCTGCACCCCTGATTGCGATCGTGCTACTCGCAGCCGCGCTAGCCGGGGCGATCACGGTAGCTGTGCACTACCGCGGGGAGGCCGCAGCTCGGCACCCCCGGCCGGCGCGCCTGGTCACCGCCGCTCCAGCGCCCGCGCCCGGGCCGCTGACCCTGGCCAGCGGGACAGCCGCGCTGCCTTCGTCCGGGGCGCTCAGCGGTGAGGTAACCGTCTTCTCGGCCCGGACTTCGGGGCGGCTGGCGCAGATCATGCTGTCGGCCCGGATCAGCGGCGCCAGGCCGCACACCAGGTACGAGCTGATCGGGTTTGACTGTGACGGCAGCTCGGCTGGCTACCAAACCTGGGCCGCCGGTATCACCGACGCGGGCGGGCGCGGAACCCTGACCGGCCCGGCCTTGCCAGTCTCCCTGCGCGATTACTACTGGCTGTATCTGCGCCTGCCTCGGTCACAGGGTCCTCAGCCGAGCCTTCTGGGCAGCTTCACCGCCGCGGGGAGATTCTCTGCCTCCCGTGCCGGGAATCCGGCCTGTCAGTAACTGGACCGCCCCGGTGATCTTGGATGCTCTGATCCCTGGAAGCATCCTGAGTCATTGCCTGCACAGCGGAAGTATCCGCTGAGTCGCGTAAGCGCGCGGTGAAGATGGTCCTGGAGATCCGCGCCCGCGAAGGCAGCGGCAGCGGTGAGCTGGTCTGGGCGGGCCGGCGCGCGGTCCTGGAGTTCTCAGCCCGCGCTAGCCCGCGAGGTAACAGTCCAAGGATGGCTGTCTCGCCATACAGAGGCCCAGCACTCATTCTTGGGCCGCCGTAAGAACCCGCGGCGCAAGACAGATCTCAGGGCGGTCCAGCCGCCAGAAAGGTCAGCGCCGCGGCGGCGCGCAAGCCGCCGGCTCTGCACCGGGACCAGGTCGCAGGTCTCAGGTAGGTACCGGCCACTGGCACCGTGGTGATACCGGCACCGGCGTACAACCGTCTTCAGATACCGACCCGGCTCACGCACAGCAACCATGAACGGGAGGCCCTTTATGCGCCGCCGGAACTTCTTCCTGACCGCTGGCGGCACCGCCCTGGCCAGCACGTCCCTGGCCGGTACGGCGCGAGCCGTGGCCGCACCGGACAGCGCGGTCGCACGACATGCCCAGGACGCATTGCTGGCGGTCTTCTCCAGGTACGAGGTTGTGGCCGGGATGAGCCCGTCCCATGGGCTCAGGGATGTCGACGACTTCCTCATATCCCTGATCCGCAATCCCCGCCTTCCGTACACAGTGAATGACATTGCCGCGGAAGGCGGCAACTCGCTCTACCAGCCGGTCCTGGACCGGTACATCGCCGGCGAGGACGTGCCATTCAGCGAGATACAGAAGGTATGGCGTAATATTACCCAGCCTGGCGGCGGGTACTCAACCTTCTATGAGCAGCTCTACCCTCTGGTTCGCCGGGTCAACCAGAGGCTTCCGGAGGGAAAGAAACTGCGCGTACTGGCTCTGGATCCGCCCATCGACTGGAGCAAGGTGAAGACCCCGGCGGAGTTCAATTCCTTTCTCAGCGAGCGGGACCAGAGCATTGCGTCCGTGATGGAGTCCGAGGTGTTCTCGCGGAACCGCAAGGCGCTCATGGTGATCGGGTGGGGGCATGTACTGCACGGGATCGGTGCCGCGGCCAAGATCTACGAGCAGCGCTATCCAGGCAAGACGTTCACCGTCGTGAATCACGAGGGCTTCGCGAAGCACAATGACGAGCTGGAGCGGCGGATGGCGTCCTGGCCGCTGCCATCACTTTCCACGTTCAAGGGAACCTGGCTGGGCGAGCTGGACTCGTCTTACTTCAATCTGCCCGGGAACCCTCCGCAGCCGGCGGGCCAGGGCTACCCGGGAGCGGACGGCTACCTGTATCTGGGCCCGTGGGACTTCCTGCTGCACCAGCCCATATCTGCCAGCGCCATCCTGGACAAGGCTTTCATAGCGGAAATGAAACGGCGCGCGGCCGTGATAAAAGCTCCTCCGGGAACTCCCTGGTACCCAGCGGTGATGTTCCGGCAAGAAGAAAAATCGAGCGCATTCTTCTACGGTCCCGGCCAGGCCCCGTAATGGCCCGGTGCTCACCAGCCGCGGCAGCCACCAGACCAGTTGAGCGCTTCGGCTTGGTCGCCGATCCGGTCAGGAATCGAGAAGCGCCACGTTGTGGCCGCACCCAGCCTTTCGATGGAGGGCCGGCATGACGCCGGGCCCTTGCGCTTCGAGAAGGGAAGCCCGCTAATGCCCGGGAAGAACGCCAACGCCGAGTCCGGAGGCTTCAGCGCCGAGGAGCATGCCGCGATGAAGGAGCGCGCCGCCGAGCTGCGCGCCGAGGGCAAGAAGGGCGCCAAGCAAGCCGACGGCCTGCAGGCGGTCCTCGACAGGATCGCAGAAATGGCGCCGGAGGATCGCGCGCTCGCCGAGCGCGTCCATGTGACGGTGGCCGCGGCCGCCCCCGGGCTGTCGCCGAAGACCTGGTACGGGATGCCCGCCTACACGAACGCGGACGGCAAGGTCGTCGTCTTCTTCCAGGACGCGCGCAAGTTCAGCTACCGCTACTCGACCCTGGGCTTCCAGCAGGCGGCGAACCTCGACGACGGCGACATGTGGCCAGTGTCGTACGCGCTTAAGAAGTGGAGTCCCATCGTGGAGAAAAGGGTCATAGACCTGGTAAAGGCCGCGATCTCCTGACCGTCGCCGCGACCGCAGCGGCACCCGTCCCTGGGCACCGCGGCTTCGTGCCGCTCTGCCTCAGCACCGACAGCGGCCGCCGGTCACCGGTACCCCAGCAGGCCGGACCGCAGCCTCCGGCGCCCGCGTCACTGACCGTAACCAGAGGCGGACGACGGATCTCACCTGCCCTGACGCCAGGATGATCTCCCAGATTCCTCCCGGGCCGAAGATCGCGGGACCCCATGAGGGAATTCGAGCGGGTCG
>Ga0102924_1006132_pt1 | contig 11396 bp, 10 predicted proteins | sample PaiPotPPM11metaG_FD_80116 | JGI IMG/M metagenome (GOLD analysis project Ga0102924, IMG submission 80116) | Iron sulfur acid spring bacterial and archeal communities from Banff, Canada, to study Microbial Dark Matter (Phase II) - Paint Pots PPM... ...
CCATCAAGACCTGCGTGCCCCCACAGGTAAGGAAGGCTCCCGTCAGGACAACGCCATAAATGTGATACATTGGCAAGAAAATCAGCCCTACATCAGTAGGAGTCATCCGAAGGGATGTCGTGAACTGCAGATGATTGGTAGCCAGGTTGCGGTGACTGAGCATCGTCCCCTTAGGGAAACCTGTAGTGCCGGAGGAATAGGGTAATGCTACAAGGTCGTCGCCTTGAACCTCAACATGCATTTGATGTTTAGGCGATGACTCTCGTAGTAATTTAGCGAAGGGTATGGCATGCGGCATGTCTTCTGGAGCCTGATCGCCTGTGACAATAATATGCTTGAGGTGAGGCAGCGACTTCTGACTTAAAACAAGCTGAAGCAGCGGCAACAATTCTCGCTGAATCAAGATCGCCTTCGCCTCTGAATTCTCAAGCTGGTAGCCAACCTCCCGCTCTTTATACGACGGGTTCATTGGACTTACCACTGCACCAATTGTGGCGGCTGCATTCAATGTGACCGTATACTCAGGGCGGTTGAGCGTAAACAGGCAGATATGATCGCCTTTTCGTATGCTCAGGTCCCAAAGGCCATTGGCAATAGAATTGACCATCGAGACCACCTCGCGATAGGTCAAAATCAAATCGTGGTAGATGATGGCTGGCCGATCAGGATTGCGGCCAGCCGCCATGCGCACAAGATGGTCATAAGGTATATCAGGGAAATCTACCTGTGGACGAAAGAGTTCAGGTGCGACCATTTTTGGAGACATACACAACCTGCCTTTCTGGATTAGACAGACATTATCCTTATTGTCCAGCCCTTAATGCCTTTTCGCGTTCCTTCAATTCGCGGCGCAGAATTTTGCCCGAAGCAACCTTCGGGATCGCGTCAATGAATTCAATGGCATGGATTTTCTTATAGCCCGCTAATTTGCCATTGGCGAAGGCGAGTATTTCGTCGGGGGTGATGGTGTGGCCCTGGCGAATGACGACAAAGCCTTTGGGCAATTCACCTGCCTCGTCATCGGGGATGCCGATAACAGCTGAGTCCATAACGGCGGGATGCTCCATCAGCAAGGACTCCAATTCAGCGGGAGCAATGCCAAAGCCCTTGTACTTGATCATCTCTTTCTTGCGGTCTACGATGTAGGTGTAGCCATCGGCATCTACGTGGCCGATGTCACCTGTATAAAGCCAGCCGTTGCGCAGGGCGCGAGCGGTCTCTTCAGGTGCTTTCCAGTAGCCTTGCATGATCTGTGGGCCGCGAATGATGATCTCTCCGTCTTCACCGACAGGTAACTCGTGTTCGCCTGTCTCGATATCGACGATCTTCTGCTCGGTATTGTGAATGGGCATGCCGACGCTATCGATGCGCTGCAGTGCGGGATCGGCAGGCTGCGAATGCGTGAGCGGAGATGCCTCGGTCATGCCATAGCCCTGCACCACTTTGATGCCGGTTTTGTCTTGCAGCCTGCGGGCGGGATCAAGCGGTAAGGGAGCAGCGCCGGAGACGATGTACTGGACGGTTTTCATCTTGCTGAGATCAACAGGGGCGTTGGCGAGCGCAAGTATGATGGGCGGTACGGCATAGTAGTAGGTTACGCCATGCTTCTCACACAGCTCCAATGATTCGAGCAAATCAAAACGTTCCATCATGACTTGGGTGGCTCCGCAAGCCAGGAAGCTGCCGGTGAGCATCACACCGTAGATATGGTAAAACGGCAAGAAGAGCAGTGCTACATCGGTGGAGTTGGTGCGCTGTACGGTGGTGAACTGGAGATTGTTGGTGGTCAGATTGCGGTGGGTGAGCAGGGTTCCTTTAGGAAAGCCGGTGGTGCCAGAAGAGTAGGGAAGCGCAAGCAAATCATCACTGCTAACCTCAACAGCTCCAGGATGTTTAGGAGATGACTCTCGCAGTAGCCTGGCAAACGGGACGGCATTCGGTAGAGCTTCTGGCACTTGCTCGCCCGTGACTATTAGATGTTTGAGATGAGGCAGCGACTTTGCATTCATTACCGTCGAAAGTAGTGGCAGCAATTCTCGCTGAACCAGGATCGCCTTCGCCTCAGAGTTCTCAAGCTGATAACCGACCTCCCGCTCTTTATATGCAGGATTCATCGGGCTGACCACAACGCCGATTGAAGCAGCGGCAATAAAGGTAATAGTGTATTCCGGGCGATTCGTCAGCAGCAGGCAAATACGGTCGCCTTTTTTCAATCCCAAACTGTGCAGCCCATTAGCGATACTATTGACCATCGAGACTACCTCACGATAGGTCAGGATCAGATCATGGTAAATAATTGCCGGGCGATCGGGATTGCGACTGGCAGCCATCCGCAAGAGATGGTCATAGGGAACATCTGGGAAGTCTACCGGTGGACGAAAGAGTTCAGGTGCCACCATTTTTACAGCCATGCCAGGAATCCTTTCTGGCTCAACATTGAGCGATTCAGAAAACTTTATGCTACGAGGTTTCAGCATGCATGAATCAATTTGCAAGAGCGCATCAGTCGGGCTTCTATAGCATACCGTGCTTAAACCGTACGGTCAAGTATCGAGGCTTACATAAACCTTCGAAAGACAGGGAACCGCAAAGATTTGTCATGGGAACGCCCAATGTGAATACAACACATTGGGCGTTTTCATTTTGTTATGATATATCGGTGCTACAATGGGGGTGCAAGGTTTCGGACTCTTTTCCAGACACTAATGGTGGAGCGGTGGGGATCCTTGAATCGCCCTCAAGATCGTACGCTAGAAAGCCATATCATGAATAGCTATACAGAAATAGCAGGCATTGACTGGTCAGGCGGCAGAATGCTGCCAGCATTTCAAGCACCACAACATCTCGACGTCTATACTATACGCCACGCGCCACAAAATATACAACTCAGCGTCACCACACTGGTTGGCCTCATTAATCGCCCGCAGCCGAAAGTCTACCTTGTCACAGGTGAGAGCGACCTTTTCTGGTTCAACGAAGTTTTTACCTCGATCCCCCACAACGTTTTCTCTACGCTCGCTGACGAGGTACTGGATGCATTACTCACTGCCTATCGCAGCATCACCCAGGGCTTGATTATCTACGATCCCAACTTCATCGACAGCATCAACATCGCTACAATGCTGGCAGGCCACAGAGATGGCATTGTTGTCTCACCCTCGCAAGCGCAAACGCTACAACAGGCCCCACATCGGCTCGATGTACTTGCCGATCTACGCACCTATCAATGGAAGACCCGCTTGCAGGCCTATGATTGGGCAAGACATCACCTGCTTGCCGACTGCTCACCAAAGCTTGTTGCCGGTCTCAATCCCAGAATCGCCGGTGGACTGCGTGCGTTTCTCGTCGCTACTCGTGCCTTTATCTATTGGCTTAACCCACGCGACTTTCTTCCCGATCCCAGAGTTCACTGGATGTCGGAGCGCTGCCTGATGAAGAAAATTCTGAAAGCCTTTCCACCAGGCGCAGTCCATCTAGGCTGGTTTATTGATGAAGGTGTCGGTGTCAGCCTCGCCTCACAGGCGGCAAAGCCCGTATTAGCCACCGATTTTTACTTCAACTTGGAGGTCTGGACGAGCGTGCAGGCTGAGCTACCATCCAAACCGCTTATCTTGCAAAAAGTAGAGGCTCAGGAAAATCAAACTATTGCATCCCCCGCCAATAAGCAGGTAGAGCAATACTTAGAACAGAGTAGCACTCACTCAAAGCGGAAAGTTTTTGTCTCCTTCACTATGAGCGAGGGCGATAATCTACAATATAACCTGCGTCGCATGCGGCACATCTGGCACGATCCTGCTCGCGGCTCTCTTCCAATCGGCTGGACAATCTCGCCTGTTTTGAGCGAAGCCGCACCCGCCATGGCAGCCTACTATGTAGACACAGCTACACCCAATGATGAACTGGTGGCAGGCCCCAGTGGTGCTGGTTACATCTATCCTTCACACTGGCCCACAAAACACCTGCCCGCTTTCCTTGAACGCACCGGACAACTGATGCAGCGTATGAATTTAACGGTGCTTGAGGTATTAAATCGAGATATTCCGCAACTCCTGCTCACCTTGGGAGATGCGGGCCTGGCGCTCACCAATAGAAACCTGCAACAACGCATCGTGAAGGCATTGGTGCCCTTTGGCTTGCGTGGCTTATTGAGCGGCGACGGCCAACACAATCCAACCTGGAAAAAAGTATCGGGCGTGGCAGTCTATCAAAATCTCGGCATTGGTGAGAGTGTCAGCAGCACAGTCAACATGATTAAAAGGGCTGCTTCGGCAAATCGGCGCCGCCCGCTCTATCTCAGTGTCTACATACTGGCCTGGTCAATGTCTCCCTCCGATCTCAAACAGGTGGCACAACAACTTGGCAATGAATATGAAGTAGTAACGCCAGGAGTTTTGTTAACTATGCTTGCGCGGACAAGAGGCCAGGAGAGCCTGAATTGAGACAAAAACCTTATTCACAGCCTACTCCCGGACACTACCGCCTGGCTCAAAATATCCGCATCGTAGGAGAACTGGCAATCTGCGACTATCCTCTGCGTGCCATGAAGCTGAGCACAACCGCCCTGCGCTTATTGCATTTATGCGCTGAACAACATACCTGTGAGGAGCTAGCGCACCACATCGACTTGCCGGTCAAACGCATAGAGACTCTATGCGAACAACTACGTTGGAAGGGACTGTTAGAGGCAGGTCCGGCACGGCCACCGGCAGCATGGCCTCAGGTTTCTATTATCATTCCCAGCCATAATCGAGCATACCAGCTTGAGCGCTGCCTCCGCTCCCTTTTCGTGATGGACTACCCGGTGCACAACGGCCTGGAAATTATCGTTGTAGATGACGCTTCAACCGACGAAACCAGTACCATGCTGCAACAACTTCTGCAAGAACCTGTAGCGCGGGGCAAAGAGATACATATCATCCATCACTCTCATCAGCAGGGCGTTGCCAGGTGCCGCAATGCCGGAGCAGAGGCAGCACACTATGACCTGCTGGCTTACATTGATAGCGATTGTGTAGCTTCGCCAAACTGGCTTGCCGATTTAGTCCCGGCCTTTCAAGATGTCCACATTGGCGCAATTGGAGGGTTAATCCGTGCTTATGAACGTCACAGTATGCTAGGCCGCTACGAAGATGTACGCTCCTCCCTCTTCATGGGCAGCCATCCCCAGCAAGTGCGCCTCGAAGGTCCCCTGACCTATCTCCCTACAGCCAACTTCCTGGTACGCCGTTCAATCTGGCAGCAGCTTGGTGGCTTTGCTCCACTCGCCTTCGGCGAAGATGTCGATTTCTGCCGGCGCCTGCTCAACACCAGCTTCAATATTCTCTACCTTCCTCAGGGAACCGTCTACCACGATTATCGCACTCGATTATGGCCCTTTATAAGCATCCACGCCTTCTACGCCTCCTCCGAGGCGGCACTTCTGCAACGGCATCCCAGCGAACGGCGTGTGCTGCTATTACCACCCGAACAAGCAACTTTTGCCGCTTTGCTGATTGGTAGTTTGTGGGGAATGATTATCGGTTACAATTTGCACCGGGACAAGGGTGAAAAAAATGCCAGAAAACCTAGCTTGCCCCTATGCTCTCTCCTCGCTGCCCTTCTACTTATCTTCTTAGGAGCACGTAATCGCCTGCGGAAAGTGCACAAACAGCACATTCCCATCGGCCCATTACCCGTCCTCCGCGCTACATTGCGCGGTCACCTTTCCTATACCTACCATCTCTGTCGTCACCTGACACGCTACTACACTTTACCGCTCCTTATAATAGGAATATTCCTGCCACCATTGCTCCTGCTGGTGCTCATACTGATCACCATCGTCGTTGCTGTGGATTATGTACGATTGCGTCCAGAGATGGGCCCTGGTCAATATGCATTCTGCTCTTTGCTCGATGATTGCTCTTATCAAGTCGGGGTCATATCAGGTAGCATCAAGCACAAGACATGGAAACCTCTGCTGCCGATAGTCAAACTACGGCAGAGAAGAGAGTTGTAGGAGTATCACTTGCAAATGCCTATAAAAGCACACACTCCGGGTCTTTAACCTGCAAACTCTGATGCACAAACCACTTGGTAGCGGGGCAACCGCCATGACAGACGCTGTACTGACCACAACCTGAGCAGGAACCCCCGCCCATGTTGCGATAGAAAGCAAAGAGAGACGAGTTCCGCCATATCTCCTGAAAGCTATATTCGTGCAGGTTGCCCGCCTCAAATTCGGGTGCCTGGAAGAAGGCACACGGATAAACCTCGCCTTCAGGGCAGATACAACAGGTTGCAGTTGCGGCCCCACATATATCAAGCCCCGCCAGCTTGTTGCCAAAAGCATTCAGGTGAAAGAATGAGTCAGCGGTCAGCACATCGGGATGCGTTCCCAGCCAGTCCGCAAACTCGCGATACTGTTCGCGGCTTGGATGCAGTTCTCCCCACACATCATGACCTCGACCAGATGGGCGCAAGCGAGTGACGCGCAGTTTCGCATTGTGGCTCATAGCAATCTCATAGAGTCGATCCAGTTCATAGAAGCTGTGACGGGTCAAGACACTATTGACCGTCAGGCTGAGGTCCTCAGCCGCGAGCAGTTCCAGTCCACGAAGTGCTCGTTTGAAGACGCCCTCACCCCGTATGCGATCATTTGTCTGTGGCGTGCCACCATCCAGGCTCACCTGAAAATAGATAGGTTCCAGTTGCGCCAGGCGACGCGCCCGTTCCTGCGTAATTAAGGTGCCATTTGTGCTGACACACATAACAAGACCACGCTCTCGCGCTCGCTCAAGCACCTGCCAGATGCCAGGATAGATGAATGGTTCGCCGCCTCCAAAATGAATCTGGAACACCTGCATCTCGGCCAGTTCATCCACCAGTGCCAGCGATTGCTGCGTTGTTAGTTCGCGAGGACGCCTTCGACCCGATGATGAGAGGCAATGCACGCAGGCAATATTGCACGCAGCTGTAATCTCCCACGTCACGGTGATTGGAGCCGAAAGCCCACCCTGCAAGAAGCGCTGCGAACCTTGTAATTCGCGTCCTGTCTTCTGTGACGTCATCTCCCGTGTCTGCTTCATTGCTGCCAGCGCCAACGGATGTATCTCACCAACCGTACCAATCTCCGGGCTCTGAGAACGCTCCTGCCGTCCTATAAAGCGCACAAATTCTGTCATCAGCAAGCTCCTCTCGCAAATGCACTGAAGGGAAACAGTAATCGCCTCGTCTACTCGCTTACTTGCACTCTCTGCATTACCTGCACGTACCCACGACTCACAAGCTCATCAAGAGCCGCGTACAATTTCTGTTTACTGGCAGCAGAGTAGGCGGCGCTCTCGATAGCAGCGCTCAAATCGCTATCATACTGCTGCTGACCTTTAATCAAAAGTTCGATAAGTTGTGGTGAGTTGATGAAGGAGAGTGCACCTCGGTCGGCGCATCCATACTTATAAAGAATGCCACCAAATGCCTCGCGCCGAATCTTGACTTCAGAGATAAGCCGATAACTTGTGGGGGATGGAGACATGAAACCCTCCTGAAATATACGATATGGCTGAACCCTTAACAGCAAGCATACCCAGGAAAAGGTTTGGAGTCAAGGCAATTTGAAACCTTGCATCCTCCCATAACTGATGGTATGCTTGAAACACAACGTGAAGTAGCCCAGCCACAAAAGCGAGGAACATCGATGTCAGACACTACCCTCCCAGCCAACGAAGCTTCTGAGCCGCTCGCAGCTACAGAAGGAACTCCAACTGCCCTGGAAATCCCAGAGGCTCTAGAGATAGCCGAAACTATAGTAGAAATCCCCGAACAGTCAGAAGTACCCTTAGAAGCAGAGATCGAAGAGGAGCTGATCATCGAGGACTTCACCATAGATGGGATCTGCGGTGTCTACTAAGCCTGATAAGTCGGCTGAATCTACTCGAGCACGTTTCCAGGATCGTGTTGTATTTATCACCGGCGCAGCCCATGGTATGGGGCGAGCGCATGCGCTCGCCTTCGCACGTGAGGGCGCGCGCCTGGTACTGTGCGATGCCTGTCATCAATACAGCACCGTCCCTTATCCTCTGGCGCGGGCGGAAGAGTTAGCCTCGCTTGCCCACGAAATTGAGCGCATGGGATGTCACGTAATTGCCTTGAGGACAGACGTTACCCAGTTAGCTGCCATGCAAGATCTGGTGGAGCGAGCACAGCAAGAACTAGGTCCCATCGATATCGCCGTTGCCAATGCTGGCATCTACTCGTTTGCTCCCAGTTGGGAGTTGAGCGAGCAGCAGTGGGATGAAACCGTCAACGTCGATCTCAAAGGCGTCTGGATCACCTGCAAGGTCAGCATTCCACAGATGCTCAAGCGGCGCAGCGGCAAAATCATCTGCATTGCGTCCACGGCAGCTATTAAAGGCATGGCGAATCTGGCACATTATGTCGCTGCCAAGCATGGTGTACTCGGCCTCGTCAAAACGCTGGCCATCGAACTGGCCCCGTACAACATCAATGTCAATGCAATCTGCCCCACCAGTGTCGATACAGCCATGTGCCGCAACCAGGCGCTTTATGACGTATTCGCAGGTGGCCCTGGTCCTCAAGCTACCCACGAGCATATGTTAACCCTGATGAATTCCATGAATCTCTTTCCCGACCGTGATCTCTTACCACCGGAGGCAGTCAGTGCTGCCGTGTTGTGGCTGGCCTCTGACGAAGCACGCCATATCACGGGCAGTGCCTTAGCGGTTGATGCCGGATATTTGACAAGATAGAAACGGAGGAACGTTTCATGAAAACACGAACCGCAATTTTATATACCCCAGGTGAGCCAATCCGCGTCGAAGAGGTCGAACTTGATCCGCCAAAAGAGCACGAGGTGCAGGTTCGCATGGTCGCCGCAGGCATTTGTCACTCCGACTATCACATCGTTTCGGGCGAAATGCCTGGCTACCTGCCGATGGCGCTTGGTCACGAGGGAGCGGGCATTATCGAGGCTATTGGTCCCAACGTCACGAACTGCAAGCCAGGCGATCACGTCATCCTCAGTTGGATACCTACGTGCGGAATGTGCCGCTACTGCGTCTCGGGCCACTCCAATCTTTGCGACAAAGGTGCAGCCACGCTTGCAGGACCTCAGCTTGATGGTACCTTCCGTATGCACAGAAATAGCATGGATATCGGGCAATTCTGCCTCGTTTCTAGCTTCAGCGATCGTACTATTGTCTCTGATATGTCGGTAGTTCCGATAGCGGACTACTATCCACTCAACCGCGCAGTGCTGGTCGGCTGTGGCGTGCCAACGGGTGTGGGTGCCGTGATCCATCGTGCTAAAGTTGTGCCAGGCAGCACCGTGATGGTCATCGGCTGCGGCGGCATCGGCTCCAATATCGTTCAAGGGGCCGCACTGGCCGGAGCGCGCATGATTATCGCGGTAGACATCCACGATTTCAAGCTGGAAAAAGCTCGTGAACTGGGTGCAACCCATACTGTCAATGCGCGGAACGAGAACCCTGTACTGGTTGCCAGGGAGTTGACCTGGGGCGAGGGTGTAGATTACGCCTTTGAAGCCATTGCCACTCCCGAAACCATCGGACAGGCTGCTGCCGCTACAGGCAAGAATGGCACGATTGTCATCGTCGGATTAACTGCTGGAACCGTAGAGTCCATGCCTATACCGCCGATGCTATTTGTACTCTTCCAGAAAACTATCATGGGTACGCTCTATGGAGATTCGCAGCCGCGCATCGACATCCCCAACCTCCTCAAAATGTATGAAATCGGTAAGATCAAGTTGGACGAACTCGTAACGCGCACCTACACCCTCGACCAGGTCAACGAAGCCTACGCCGATTTGATAGCGGGCCGCATTATTCGCGGCGTTATCGAGTTTGAATAAGCTTCCCATTCCTAAAAGAGCGGCGCAGATAAGATTCTCAAGTGCGACCTGCGTGAGAAATACTGGACTGGCAAGAGCAGAAACGTCAATTAAGCTCATTTCAATCATCTGAAAGCTAGCTTTATGCGTAGTTTTCAGTATGAATAATGGGAAAGACTTTTCTGAGATAGTGAGCCAGTTTCTAGAAGAATGGTGTGAGGATGGCGCTAATCTCCACGTCAACGAGCTTGCACTATTCGAAAAATTCCGCGTATTCTGGGCGCAAGCGACGCATAGATGGATACACGAGGCATCGTTCAGTGAATTTCACACAGAAATGAAGCGCTGTGGCTATCGTTTTGTCCGGAATCCCAGGCGCTCCTGGTATGGCTTAAAACTGCGGAAGAAGCCAAGAGAAGAGTAGCCGCTTACGATTCTCACTTATTCTTTTGGTGGTGCAGGCTGCAAAGCATGCACCACCAAAAGCCTCCTGCGAACTGCCGAAGGCAGTGAGGAGTCAGGAGGAAACCTGGGGAGTTACTTCAGAAGAAGCTTGCAATAAAAGGAAGAAGCTCAAGAAATCCCATCTTGTTTTACGGGAAATCCCTGAGCTTCTTCCACAACTACCAAAAGCAAGTCAGCCTGTTTAAGGCAACTCTACTGGACAGTCACAGTCAGCGTAGCCGCAGTGTTGGATGCCAGAGTGAGTGTAAAGGTCCCTTTCCTCGTGAAGGTGAAAGGCGCTGAAGATTTAGCGGCGACCGTCACAATCGTCTTTTTGCCACTCATAACTGTTTGAGAGGCGATCGTGCGATTCATAAAGGTGAACACAGTGCCATGCGTGACGGTGACAGCGGTTTGTCCAAACGCATCGCCGCCTTTGTGTCTGAGGATACTCACGTGCGGTGTAGTCGTCGTCGATGCCGAAGGGGCTGCAGCATGGGTTGAGTGGGCGCTAAAAGCAAATGCTCCGACGGCCAGCATTACCAGAGCAACGCCCAGGAAAACGAAACGTAGTGTCTTGCTCTTTATCATCATTGATCTCCTTGGATATATCTCTTTTTGAGAGTCTCCCATTGAAACTCTCTGAAAAAGAAAGATACAGAACGCCTCCTTGCGGAAGCATAGATAATCTCTTCGATTGAAGAGGACTTCAATACTCTTCTACTAAACAGGCTGACTACCGAGGTAGGAAGACGTCGCTTCACTGCAAGAAGCTTAGCAGGAAGAAGAGGAAATTCGGCGATGAATCAGTTGAGATATGGTTATGAATCGATAGATTGGGTAAAGATTGTTTCATCTTGTTTCATCTAAATTTCATCTAGCAGGAAAGAGGCTCTATTTAACTCATGCATATTCATAAGATAGTGATATGCTCTTTGATGCGCTGTGAAGTTTCAGATATAATGGGGAAAAACAATCATTAGGAAGAGAAAAGGTAGCTCAACATGGCAGGCGAAACGACAGAATTCAAACAACAACTCAAAATCGCCTTCGATACCATCAAGGTAGGACAAACCTTCACCTTCCGCCGCACCTTCACCGAAGG
>Ga0102924_1006134_pt1 | contig 11394 bp, 11 predicted proteins | sample PaiPotPPM11metaG_FD_80116 | JGI IMG/M metagenome (GOLD analysis project Ga0102924, IMG submission 80116) | Iron sulfur acid spring bacterial and archeal communities from Banff, Canada, to study Microbial Dark Matter (Phase II) - Paint Pots PPM... ...
GCCCAGAGCTCGTCGGTGGGCACGGCCGGGTAGGGGGGCTCGATCGGCCGCTGCGCCGGCGGCGGCGGGACATCGACCCCCTCGCGGCTCCGATAGGCGCCGCGATAGTTGATGTAGGATCCGAACTCGCCGTGCTTGCGGAGCAAGGCCAAATGCGCCCCAATCAGCGGGAACAGGATGGCCGGGATCAGCCAGACGTGGATGCCGAAGGTGCGGCTGAGCGTGATCGGCCCGACGAAGTCGCCGCCACGCCAGAGCGCCCGGATGAAGGAACCGATGAAGGGCGTGTAGGCGGGGATGTTCGTCACGACCACCGCCGTCCAGTAGGCGGCCTGGTCCCAGGGTAGAAACGCCCCGGTGATGGCCATCCCCAGGACGAGGACGAAGAGCCCAACGCCGGTGACCCAGTTGAGCTCCCGCGGGCGCTTATAGGAACCGGAGAAAAAAGTCCGCACCATGTGCAGGCCGATGACGAACAGCAAGATGTAGGCGGACCATAGGTGGATGCCACGGACAATCGAGCCAAAGGCATCGTGCTGTTTCAGGTAGTTCAAGCTGGCCCAGGCCTCGGTCACCGACGGCACGTACAGCAGGGTTAGGAAGATGCCCGTGACGAGTTGCAGGAGGATGAGCACCAGGGTGGCGCTGCCCAGCGTGTAGAACCAGGCGCCACGGACCGGCACCGCCTCGTAGAGGCCCTTGCGCACCAGGCTGCGGATCGCGGCCCGCTCGTCTAACCAGTCGTAGATCGCGGCGATCCGGCCCATCAGATGGATTCCGTGAAGCTGTTCTGGATGAAGAGCGTGGTGCCGTCAATGCGGTGCACGTACTGCGGTAGCGGCTTCGGTGGTGGGCCACCAATATTCTTCCCGGTGATGTCGTAGAGGCCGCCATGGCAGGGGCAGAGGAACTGACCGAGGTCGGACTGCCATCGCACCGGGCACTGCATGTGGGTGCACACGTTGGAGAAGACCAGGTAGTTGTTGTTGATCCTGACCACGTAGACCGCGAGGTTTTCGTTGGCGGTGGTCCATTCGTCCAGCGGAAACGACACTTCGAACTTGGTCGGCTGCCGGTCGGGCACCCCGCTGATATCGCCCACCTGCCGCCACACCACTTGCTGGCGGTGAAAGAGCGGCGAGAGGATGAAGCCGATGATCGGGATCCCGAGCAGCACGGTGACCACGGCGCCCACCGCCTGGGTCCCGAGGAAGGCGAATTGCCGGCGGCTTAGCCGCCGCGGGTCACGATGCGCCATAGCGGATGAATCCATAGAGCACGCCGGCGGTACCGAGGACGATGAAGAGGAGGACGACGGTGATCGCGCCACCCACCAGCCAGAAGGTCAATGGCGTCTGGCCATGTGCCTCGCGGAACCAGCGCCGCAGGCCGGCCGCCGCGATGCCGACGAACAGCAGGGTGAGGCCGACCATTACGAAGCTGATGAGGGCGAGGTAGAAGTAGGTCTGAAGGGGACCCATCAGTTCGTCATGGGTAGTAGCCCTTGCTCGGGGACTGAAAAATGCTGTAGCTGTCCGACTCTTTCATCACGCCATAGATCGTGTAGTCACTGCGCGCGGTGGTCCGGATGACGCCCATTAAGAGGAAGAGCAGAAGTGCGCTGGCGCCGGTGACGGCGAGCGTCACCTGGCTGCTTCGCCGCAGGTCCTGGGCCATCGCGTGTCGTTGCGGTCGAGAGATCAGCCAGTGCATCAGGCTCACCAGCACGGCGATCGCAAGCGCCACGTAGCGCAGCGCGAAGAGATCTTTGGGAAAGACGGCGGCAGGTGTCATCGTGACGAGCGATCCCAGCACCACGATGCCGGTGAGGATCGGCGCCGCCGGCGTCGGGCGGGATTGCCAGAAGTAGAGGTTGCTGCCCACCAGCAGGATGGCGATGAAGGTCGCCTGCAACAGCCAGAGCCAGGCGAAGGGGCCCTGCATCGAGTAGTGGAAGGCCCCGGGTGAGCCCTGCTTGATGCTCTCGACGAAGATCGCCCCCAGGATGATCTGCACGACGAGCGTCGCGAACCCGACGACGAGGCTGGTGCGCGCCGCCCAGTGGAAGTAAATCCGGTTGGCCGGCTGCCGGCTGCTGGCGGCGTATACGGCCGCGACGGCCGCGATGAAGAACGAAGCCCAGGAAAGATTGCCGACGAACCGGTGCCCCAGCTCGGGCCAGTACGAGGGGTTGAAGAAGGCCGCCGTGCCCTGGCCTGACCTCGGGGTCAACAGGTAGCTGTCTAGCGCGACGATGATGAACAGGAAGATGTGCTCGGTGGCGGCGGTCGCGTAGCCGATGAGGATGTGCAAGCCCTTGCGTAGCCGGAAGCGGTCCCAGCGCAGGTTGTAGAGGAGGATGCCGCCCAGCGTCAGGAACCAGATGCTGAAGGCCACCACCACCGGCCAGAAGAAGAGCGTGATCAGGGTGACGAAGAACCTCGGGTAGAGGGCAGTCACCACGATGACGGCGAACCCGCCAAGCGTGGCGCCGAGGCTGAAGATCTTGAGGTTGACGTTGCCCAGTGCCCGCGCATACCGCTCGTAGCGCGGATCCTCGCGACGAAGGCCGATCCACTCATAGGTCGGGCCGAGCACGAGGGCGCCCATGGTGAACGAGCCAAAGATGATGTGGACGAGGAAGAAAATGCCGACCGCCCAACGGTTGGTGATGAAGGGCAGCTGGATGCTGGGCTGGTCGAGCGAAAACGTGCTGGCGATCGGGGTCAGCATCGCCCGGGCTTAGTCCGACTCGGTAACTCGGCGTCCGAGGCGACCGGTCAGACCGGCGGCGCCCACGAGGAAGCCGAAGCCACCGAGCAGGGTCTCCCATGGAAGCAGGTTTGGTTGGCTACCGAGCGCGCCGAGCAACGACTCGTGCAGGTAGCTGAAGGGCAGCAGCCGAGAGATGACGAGGAGCACGGGTTGGGAGAGCGGCGTGAAGACGCCCGACAGGTAGAGCAAGGGCAGGAGGGGAATGAAGACGTAGAGCATCACCTCCCCCGGCGAATCGGAGAGGGTACTGGCGACCGCACCCATCAGGTTGCCGAGGAGCAGCACCGCGGCGGTGCACAACAGGAGCGACGGCCACCAGGCGAATTGCGACGGATGACGAACGGCGATCAAAACCAGGACGGGGGTAACTTGCAGCAGGTCGATCGATGCGCTGGTCGAGAGCCGCTCGATCAGCAGCCGGCCCGGCGTGACGGGCAGCGTGCGATAACGCAACGTCAGACCGGACTGGCGCTCGCGAGTAAGTACTGCGCCGGCCCCCAGCGTTCCAATGATCGCGATCAGCATCGTCAGGCTCAGGGCGGCGTAGAAGGGCGGCGCCGCGATTACCAGCGGGATGCCGACCAGCAACGGAAAGGCGAGCTTGATGATCAGGGCACGCCGGCGCTGGGCGAACTCGACCAACTCGCGCTGCCAGATGGTGCCCGCGAGCATCATCAGCGCGCCCCGGTGTGGAAAGGCGCGCGTGTCATCGGTTGGCCACCGGCAGCGCCTCGCCGGTCAGCTTCAGGAAGAGGTCGCCCAGGTTCGGCCGGCGGACCCGCATGTTGCTGACCAGGTCGGCGGTGCCGTTCAGCACCGCCAGCACCTGGGCCGGGTTGGCGCCGCGGGCCAGGACGATGTGCACCGTGTCGCCGTCGACGTTCGCCGCCTGGACGGTGGGTAACGAACGCAGGCTATCCAGCGCGATCGGAGAGTTCAGCTGCAGCTGCACCTCTTTTGAACCTGCCAGTTCCGTCAACAGCTCGGGCACATGGCCCTCGCGGATCACGCGGCCCTGGTGCAGAAAGATCACGCGGTCGCAGATCCGCTCGGCCAGGTGCACGTCGTTGGTCGCCAGCAGCACGGCGGTGCCAGTCAGGCTGAGCAGCTGGAGGCGTTCGATCAGGTCCAGCTCGGCGCGGTAATCGAGCGCGAGGGTCGGCTCGTCCAGCAGCAGGATGGAGGGCCGGTGGACCAGGGCCTCGACCAGGTTGAGCTTTCGCTTCATACCCAGCGAGTATTCGCCGACGAGCTGATCCCGTACGTCCCATAGCCCGGACCATCGGAAGAGCTCCTCGAGCCGGTCCCGCGCGAGCTCGGTTGCCAACCCGAACTGGCGCGCGAAGAACCAGGCATTCTGATAGCCGGTCATCTTGTCGAAGTGCGCTGCCTGGTCCAGCATCACGCCAAGCCGGCGCCGCAGTGACGGCAGGCGTGGGTTGTTGTTGCCGAACCAGCTGACCCGGCCGGCGGTCGGGTTGGCCGCGGTCGCGAGCACGCGCAACAGCGTGGACTTGCCGGACCCGTTGGGGCCCATCAAGCCCAGCACCTCGCCCGCGGCAAGGTTGAGGGTGACGTCGAAGACGCCCTTGCCTCCGCGATAGGTGCGGGTCAGGCCGGTCGCGGCGAGCAAGCTAGGCTCGGAAGCCGTATTTACCTTCATGAAAATCGCCCGTCTCGATCCACTTCTGGATGACGGTGTCCATCACCTTTGTCGTCACGCGCTCCTCACCAAGCTCCTGGGCATTGCCCTCGACCGCCGCCATCACCTGGCCTTTGACGAATGGCGGCATGTTCTCGAGCCGCTTCTCCGCGTCCGGCTCCCAGGGCATCTGCGGACCCTTCTGCTGCAGCGCGTCCGAGACCTCGCCCCACATCTCGAACTTGACGTCCATCGCCGCGGGCGTGATGACGGGGCCAAGCCCCTTCTTGGCGGCGGTCCACTCGACGCGCCAGCGGCTCAGCTCGCGGCAGTAGGAGGGGAGGTTTGCCAGCCGCGCCTCCGCCTCCGGAGACCAGGTGAAGTAATGCTCGAAGGTCTTCGGGCTGAGCGGGTGCCCGTATCCGATCTTGATCCCGAGCCGCTCCAGGAAGGCGGCGTTGATGGCCTCGGAGGTGCGCGCCGCGCGCGACTCTGCCGCGTGCTGAGCCAGTTCGCGGGCCCGGCTCGGCTCGAACTTTTCCTCGGCGCGGATTTCGACCTCGTTGAGGCGGCGGACCCCGTCCTCGGTCCAGCCGGGTGAGGGCTCGCGCGGCTGGTCGCCGTTCCCAGCCAGACGGCCGTGCGCCTCCATGGCCGCCTGGACCACCTCGGGTGACTGCCCCTTGAGCGCCTGGTTCATCATCATCCGCGCGTCCACAAGGCCGCCCTCGGCGACGTCGCCCGTGATGGTCTCGGCCCGGATCTTCCTCGCGAACTCTTCGACTTTGGTGCGGGCCATCATTCGCATGAAGCCGCCCGGCACGCGCTCCATCCGTTTGACGGCCTCGTCGGTCCAGATCAGCGGCGTCTCGCTAGCCGGCTTTGACGCCGGCAGCGTATCGCTGACCACCTCGGCCACCGGCCCGTAGGCCTCGTCGAGGTTCGCGTCGGCAAAGTCTCGGGTGATGCTGGGAAGCCGCTGCACCCTGGCGATCTTTTCGATGCGTGCCTTGACGCGGCGCCGCTCGTATCCCTTCGGTACGCGGTTGAGGACCTCCTTCGCTTCGGCGGTCCACTTGACCCTGAAGCCGTCGAAGGCTTCCTCCTCCTCGACGCCGCCCTCGCGGGTTGCAACTGCCGCCATGGCCGCCTTATCAACCGGCTGGAAGTTGGTGCCCTCGCAGACCGGGCACGCTTGCGGTTTCTCCACCCGGGCCGGACGCCCGCAGCGACGGCAGATCCAGGTGGGCGTGGTGTCGTCGGTTTCGATCGTCGCCTTGGCCTGGGCCGGCTCGACGCCCATGGCGCGCGCGGCATGCTCCGGCATCACCTCGGACACGGCGAGGTCGATGATCGAGGAGCTGATGATGGAGTGCCCGCGCTCCATCGCGTAGCGGCAGATGGCGGTGCGGGTAATGGCGCGGAAGGCGGCCGGCACCTTCTCCATTCGCGCCTCGGCCTCTTCCGTCCAGGTCACGCTGGCTTCGGCCTGCACGTCGATGGGGGGCACGAAGGTGCGGCTGGACAAGAGCACGTTGACCGGCGCCAGCCGGAGCAGGTTGTCAGTGTTGCTCCCCAGGTCCATCTGCGCCGCGGAGTGGACGCCGATCCGCCCGATCACCAGCAGCCAGGGCGGATCCTGCCGCACGTACTGCAACACCTTCTTGAAGGCCTTGCCGTCCAGCAGCGTTGTCTTGATCTCGACGCCCTCGTCGCGGGCGACCGACTGCGCCACCCGCAGGTGCGACTCGTAGATCTTGGCCAGGCCGGTATCGATGATCTCCTCGTGCAACTGCTCCTGCTCTTTGAAGCGAAAGATCTTGGAGGCTTCGGCGGAGAGCACGTCAACGATGCCGTTGAACATCGCGTAATGGAGGTAGGGGTCATAGACGGAGACCGCCTCCACTTGTTTGCCGAACACGCGGGCCAGGTCGATGGCCGTCCGCAGCCCCGCAAACGACTGCGGGCTGCCGTCGATCGCCACCACGATCCGGTCCGAGGCGTCATCGCGAAATGGATGCGTGTCCTTCACCACCAGGGAGTCGACCCGGATGCGGCGGACCACCCGGTCGGTCACGCTTCCCACCATGCTGTCCTTGACGGCACCCATGCCGAGCGCGCCCATCACCACGACGTCGTAGTCCGACTCGGCGATGTCATCGACCAGGCATTCCCAGTTCTTACCGTCGAAGGTCTTGTACTCGAACGGCAGGCCGGCCTTGTCGCAGGCGGCCTTCATCACGTCCAGGTAGGAGTCGGAGATCAGCTGCAGACCGCGCGTGATCAGCGAGTCATGGATCTTGCGCTGGCGTTCCAATTCCTGCTCGTGCTGGTACTCCTCGGGCAGCGTGTACTCCATCTGCTTGAAGCGCACGTCGTGCATGCGCGCGGCATAGACGTGGCAGCCGACGAGGCTGGCGTTGGTGGCCCCGGCGAGTCGGACGGCCACATCGATGGCGGCGTTGGAGTGGTCCGAGTTATCAAGGGGGACGTAAATCTTCCTGTACACCCGCAGCTTTCCCTCCATACGGCTCCGGCCGAAGCGTGATGCCCTCCCCTGATATTGGCAGACCGCGGCAGGCTGCGTCGAGGGATTATGTCAGCGCAAAATGCCCCAGGTGCCGCTCCAGGATTCTCCGGGCTGGAGCACGATCAGGCCGTCGCCGCTGCGGAAGGCGTTCGGCGCACAGGTCATCGGTTCGACCGCGAGGCTCTGCCGCCGGCGAGAGGTCTGGGGGATCGTATCGGGCGTGTACACCATCAGGAACCGGTAGATCGGCTCCATCCAGAGGGTCACGGCCGGTTCGCCTCCAGGAGCCTGGAAATGAACCCGAAGCAATCCGTCGCTGTCCGGTACCAGGCCGGCGAAGGCGGTATCCATGCGCAGCGAGCCGATCGGGCGCAACTCGAGGAAGTCGTAGGCCGTCCCCTTGGTCGGCAGTAGGCGGCCGGTCGGGATCAGCCGGTCATTGGTTTCGAGCCGCATCAACGCCGGAATCTTCAGCAGCGCCTGATCGATCGACATTCCAACCGTGAGGTACGGATGGTGGCCGGCGCCGTACGGGGCGGCTTGCGTGCCGACGTTGGTCGCGGTGGTCCGGACCGTCAGGGCCGAGGGGGACAGGCGGTAGTCGGCCTGAAGTTCAAGGGTAAAGGGGTAGCCCTCCTGGGGATGGAGAACAAGCGACATCAACACGCGATCCGGGCCCTGCTCGACGGCGGTCCAGTTGACCCAACGGGTCAGCCCGTGCAGCGCATTGTGCCGGGCCGGCTCGGTCAGCGGCGTCTGATAGACGGTGCCGCCGAATTCGTACTGGCCATCCTCGATCCGGTTGGGCCACGGCAGGAGCAGCTGGCCGCGGCCAATGCTGCACATCTCGTCCTCTCGATACCCGTCGATGACGTCGCGGTCGGCGACCGTGTAGGTGCGAAGACCGGCGCCGACTTCGGTGACGATCGCGCGCTGGTTGCCGAGGGTCAAAACAAACTGCTGCCCGGACGGTGGGCTGGGGGACATCGCAACCGGATAATAGAAGGGTGGCACGGCTGAAGCTCTGCCTCTTTGGTACCCCGCGGGATGAGCTGGCCAGCACCGTCGACGGCGAGGTCCCCGAATGGGTCGATCGCCTGTACGAGAGTTACGGCACGACGGCCGAGTCGGCGCCCGCCAGCGCGTCGGTGCTGGCACTCGGCGAGTCGCTCGGGATTCGCCTCCGCAAGCTCTCGGTGCTTCTCAAGAAGATGGAGGCACTGGGTTGGTCGATCAAGCCGTTGCGCTGGGATCTGCTCGCCAGCACCGACCTCGATGAGATCGAGGCCCAGGCGCAGCTCGAAGCGGCCGGCGTCTGGGTGATCGTTCGGCAGCATGCGCCGCAGGATAAGGCGGGCAACGTCGCCTGGTCGCACGGGTTACTTCCATAACCGAGCAGCCGCGCCTCGCGGAAGACACCGTCGATGCCGACCCGCTGAAGCAATTCGCCGCCTGGTTCAAGGATGCCGTCGCGGCTGGCGAGATCCTCCCCGAGGCCATGACCATCGCGACCAGTACTCGATTGGGTGAGCCCTCGGCGCGGATGGTGCTGTTGCGCGGCGTCGACGAGCGAGGCTTCGGGTTCTTCACCAACTACGACAGTCAGAAGGGTCGCGAGCTGGCCGACAACCCGAGGACGGCGCTGGTGGTCTACTGGGCGAAGCTCGGGCGCCAGGTGCGGGTCAGCGGCGACGTGGTCAAGCAGTCGGTGGAGGAATCGACCGCGTACTTTCACGGCCGCCCCCTCGGCAGCCAGATCAGCGCCCTGGCGTCGCCACAGAGCCAGGTGATCCCAAACCGTGCGGCGCTCGAAGCGAAGGTCGCGGCGCTGGAGACCAAGTACGAAACTGGAGTCGTCCCACTTCCGGACAACTGGGGCGGCTACCGGGTTATTCCGAAGACCATCGAGTTCTGGATGCATCGCGACAACCGTCTGCACGACCGGATCCGCTACACCCAGGAAGCCGCGGGCGGCTGGCACATCGAGCGGCTCGCCCCTTAACGCTTGATCGGACCTCTATCGGTGGCGAACGCATCGGCGATCCGCGCGATATCGGCGGCGCTCCGTCGGCAAGCATCGAGGGCAGGAAGCCGTCGACCGACGTCCGCTGCCATCCGCGGATAGAGGTGCATGTGTAAGTGGGGAATCGTATTTCCGTGAATTTCGTAGTTCATCTTCACCGGCTTGAAGAGTCCCGCCAGGACCTCCGCTGCATGCATTGCCTCTTCCCAGAAAGCGGCGCGGTCAGGCATGGGGAGCTCAAAGGGTTCACGAACGTGACGTTTCGCGACGAGGCAGGCATAGCCCGGCAGTGGAGCAAGACGGCCAGCCGTAAGCCATGAGGCCGAGAATTCGGCGACGCCGTCACTCGGAAGCCCTCTCGCGCAGATAGGACAGATTGCTTCGCCCGTGGTTGGCATCACGCCAGTCTTACCACGCCAGAAGAGAAAGAGCCCCGGAAGTGCCGGGGCTCTTTGAGAAAGGAGGGGACTACTTGTTGCGATAGGCGACGAGTGAGGCGTCGAAGTTGTGGCTCGCGTCGTAGCTACCGGCGGCGATCAACCGGATGCCGGCGTGAATGTCGTTGAGCGAACCAGCCTTCCGCTCGTGCTTGCCGGTGATCTCGAAATACTTCGTGCTGTCGTTGACGGTCAGCCTGACGTCCTTGCCGTCGCGGGTGCGAATCGTGATCACGTTGCCGTTCACGCTCTCGACTTTCCCGGCGACGTGGGCAGCGCCGATGCGAACGCGCTTGGCGTAGAGTTTGCCGTCGCGCTCGGCGTAGCGAACCATCACGTGGCTATTCAGTTCGATCTCCGACCAGCGTGCAATCCGGCCATCGATGATCACCACCGTCTTATCCGTCGAAAAGAACGTCTTGCTGCCCGCCTTCGCGTTCTTGACGGTCAACTCCGTCGCCGTGATCGCGGTCACGGTTCCACCAAACACATCCTTCGCCGCCCGCTGCGCCTTCGCCGGGCTCGCCGCTGTCGTGGCTGCCGGTGCCGCCATGGCGCCGGTGGCGAGCACGCCCGCGAGGACTCCCGCCGTCGCGATTCCTGCCAATACCTTGCCGATCATGTTGTTTACGACCTCCAGTGTTATCCGATGATTCCGACAGGGCCAGTGTCGCGCCGGCGCCTGAGGCTTCCGGCCGAGAAGCCTTAGAGGTGGCTGAGAGGGCTGGCCGTGGCGCGAGCGAGGATCGAGGCTCTTTACAGCCGCATACAGCACGCGGACGGTTAGAACGCACGCCCGCCGACTGTCACGTTGCATCCGCCGCGACAAATGGCTCATCGGGCCGTATAGACCGCGTACACGTCGTTAACGGCTCCTTGTCCGGTCCGATACGCGGCGACACGCCCTGGAGCCCCAGACCCGTCTAGGCAATGTTGAAAGGACTGTGTGACGGTGGGTTTTGTATTACGTCTGCCGTAAGCTTGCCGCCGTATTCTCGGCCCCGTGGGATCGGCTGTTACGTTGCACCTGGCGGAGCTCGACTCGACCGCGGAGCGGCCCGACTCCGCCGCCGAGGCGCTCGACCGGACGCTGGAAGGCCACGATTACGGCCCCCTGACCCCGCTCCTGCTTGACGACAGCATCAGCGAAGTCATGGTCAACGGCCCCAACCAGGTCTACGTCGAGCGCCAGGGCCAGCTGACCCTGTCCGATGTGCGGTTCTCCAGCGACGCCGAGCTGGTCCGGGTTATTCGTGACATTGCGGCCTTCGTCGGCCGGCGCATCGACGACGACTCGCCGATGGTCGACTGCCGGCTGCCGGACGGCTCCCGCGTCAACGCCGTGATTGCGCCACTCGCGCTCGACGGCGCCTCACTCACGATTCGGAAGTTCGCGCGGGACCCCTATACGGTCGAAGACCTGATCAAATTCGGAACGCTCTCGGCGGAGGCTGCCGGGTTCCTCGAGGCCTGCGTCAAGGCGCACTTCAACATTCTGGTCGCCGGAGGCACGGGATCCGGCAAGACCACCACCCTGAACGTCCTGTCCTCCTTCATTCCCGACAACGAGCGGGTCGTCACTATCGAAGACGCCGCTGAGCTGCAGCTCCGTCAGCCGCACAAGGTCCGGCTCGAGTCGAGACCGGCGCGGATCGACGGCACCGGCCGGATCAGCATTCGTGAGCTGGTCGTGAACGCGCTTCGGATGCGGCCCGATCGCATCGTCATCGGCGAGTGCCGGAGCGGCGAGGCGCTTGACATGCTGCAAGCGATGAACACTGGCCACGATGGATCGCTGACGACCATCCACGCCAACACGCCGCGCGACACCCTGTCCCGGCTCGAAACGCTGGTGTTGATGTCGGGGGTGGATCTGCCGCAGCGTGCCATCCGCGAGCAGATCGCCTCGGCCATCCACCTGATCGTGCAACAGTCGCGGCTGCGGGACGGTTCACGCAGGATGACGAACATTACCGAAGTCGTCGGC
>Ga0102924_1006135_pt1 | contig 11392 bp, 8 predicted proteins | sample PaiPotPPM11metaG_FD_80116 | JGI IMG/M metagenome (GOLD analysis project Ga0102924, IMG submission 80116) | Iron sulfur acid spring bacterial and archeal communities from Banff, Canada, to study Microbial Dark Matter (Phase II) - Paint Pots PPM... ...
GTATTAGCCTCAGGGGTTAAAACCCCTGAAGAGAAGCGAGCGTTACGTCGGAGCTAAAGCCTGCCTGTCCGCAGGCAGGATCCGACCCCTGAAGATAAAGGACCCCTGAAAAAACACTTCAGCTCCGGCCTCTGTCCCTCAGCGGCTAAAGCCGCACTGATTTTGGCTCGCTTACTGCACGACTAAAGTCGTGCCCTGACTACATCGGGAATGCAACCCAGGCTCTGCCACTCTTAAAAATCCACTTCGTTACGGGTCTCCAAAAGGCAGCTTTTGCTTCGTCTGAGAGTTTCGTCCCGCTCACAACTGAAATTCCTGCGCGTCTAAAGGCCCAGGATCAGGGTGTCTCGAGGTGTCACACAATGGGGGTTCCGATGAAAATTATTTTTCGTTCATGGCTGATGCTTGCATTGCTGGTGGTGTGCCGTCCGGTGTGCGCATTTCAATTGGGCGAAGCCGACTTCACGAAAGCGACGACCAAGGTGCTGCCCGTGCGCGACAACATTTCCGTTATTCAAATTCGCACGCCGCAAGACCTCAATAACATTGTGGTGCTTGCAGGGGCGGATGGATATCTGTTGGTGGATCATCCGGAGCCCGCGGCGAATCCGGCAATTCAAAAAGCGCTGGATGATTTGGGAAAGCGGCCGGTGAAATTTCTTCTGAACACGCACTGGCACTACGATCATGTGGGGGGCAACGAAATCTACGGGCCGGATGCAATCATCGTGGCGCACGAAAACGTGAGGAAGCGATTGATGACAAAGCAGACTCCGTTTTGGTCGCCGACGCCGATTGGTCCGTACCCTGAGCGCGCCTGGCCGCGCATCACGTTTCGCGACATGGTTACCGTTCACTTCGCGGGCGAAGATATTGAAATGGACCATTACGCGAACGGCCACACGGATAGCGACTCGGTGGTTTATTTTGCGCGCGCGAATGTTGTCGCTGTTGGCGACATTTATGACGGTAAGGGCAGCTATGCGAGCGGAGCTGACGTTGAGGGAATCGCCAAATCTCTCTCTGCCGTGCTCGAGCGGATCAACGACGACACGGTGATCATCACGGGGCATAGCGAAATATCGAATCGCCGCGAGCTGACGGAATATTTGCCGCTTTTGAATCAAACGATCGCGCTAGTGCGACAGGATATTGCTGCCGGCAAGAGTGAAAAGGATGTAGCGGGCACAGGCTTGCCCGAAATATGGAAACCGTGGTTCGCTCCGCATGCGGTTCCTGGCGGACACGATTTCATGCGGCAGATCTATGCGACGCTGGCGCATACAAACAAACTCGACCAATAGATTTGTAATACTCAGACCAGGCGCTTGGAGGAGATTGCGATGAACCGTGTCGGTCTCATAGTCGGGGCGCTCGCGGGACTTCTTTGCATATCGCCTACACCGCCGCTTATTCATGCCGATGCTGAGACCGCCAAAGCAGAGTTGCTTGCTCTGCATCAGGCAGACCGCCGAGCGCACTTCCACCACGATGTCGATGCGTTGGTGGCGAGTTTGCCGTCGGAATTTATTTATGTGCGCGATGGGAAAATTCAGAGACAAACCAAGGAGGATTTGCGCAAACGGTTTACTGAGTATTTTCAAGGAGCGGAATTTTCCGCTTGGGACGATTTAGAGCCACCGATTATTCACGCCTCTCCGGATGGCCAGATGGGGTGGATGGTCGTTCGCGTGAAGGTAGCCTATTCGAAGACGGACGCGGCGGGGAAGAGAACGCAAGAGCAATCCGTGATTGCCTGGATGTCAGTTTACGAAAAGCGTGAGGGCAAATGGGTTCATGTGGCCAACGCATCTACGTTTGAGCCTGAATAATTGGCAGCAATCCCCCAAAATAATCTTTGCTTTTTGTTCGCCCCGTGGTAAGGTGGGTCCAGAAACGGTCAGCTTGGGGGAACGGATACTTGGTAGTACACTTAGCGCGCCTCAGGTCCCAAGAAGACAGAAATCCCTCTCGAGGTCTAACGATGAATGATGAAAAAACCAAGAATCTGGATTTGGCAATTTCGCAAATTGAGAAGCAGTACGGCAAGGGTTCGATTATGCGCCTGGGAAATAAGGATGTGCTGGTGCCGGTAAATGTGATTCCGACCGGTTCCATCTCGATTGATTCGGCGCTGGGCGTGGGGGGATTTCCACGCGGGCGGGTGATTGAAGTGTACGGCCCTGAGTCTGGTGGCAAGACCACGCTTACGCTACATGTGATCGCGGAGGCGCAGCGATTGGGAGGGCAAGCGGCGTTTATCGATGCCGAACACGCGCTGGATCCTTCGTACGCGCGAAAACTGGGAGTAGATGTGGACAATCTTCTGGTGTCGCAGCCAGACAATGGCGAACAGGCGCTGGAAATTGCGGAAGCGCTGATTCGCTCGAACGCTGTGGACATTATTGTGGTGGACTCGGTTGCCGCGCTGGTTCCGCGCGCTGAATTGGAAGGCGATATGGGCGACGCGCAGATGGGGTTGCAGGCGCGGCTGATGTCGCAGGCGCTGCGGAAGCTGACGGCGATCGTATCGAAGTCAAAGACCTGCCTGATATTTATCAACCAGATTCGCGAAAAGATCGGAGTAATGTTCGGCAATCCGGAGACAACTACCGGAGGGCGGGCGCTGAAGTTTTACTCTTCGATTCGCGTGGATATACGGCGCATACAGTCGATTAAGGAGGGGGATCGCGTGGTAGGTTCGCGCACCCGGGCAAAGATCGTGAAGAACAAGGTTGCAGCGCCGTTTCGCGAGGCCGAGTTCGACATTATTTACGGCGAGGGGGTTTCGCGTGAGGGCGACTTGATTGACCTAGGAGTAGCCAAAGGCCTTCTGGAGAAATCGGGCACCTGGATTTCATACAAAAATGAACGCCTGGGACAAGGGCGTGACAATGCGCGCCTGTTTCTGAAAGAGAATAAAGACATACGCGCGAAGATCGAGCACGAGCTGCGGAAACAGTTGGGATTGCCCTCTAACTTGGCTGCGGTGGAAGATGCCAAACCGGCAGTGGCGGCCGAAGCGCCAAAACAACCGCCGAAGGCTGCCGCCGCGGCGCAAGGGCGTGCTGCGCGTTAACGACTGCTGTATTGAAATTCACGGCAGTGCACAAATAGGCTGGTAGTCACTATCGCGTTCTGATGGTGCACTCTCCGGATACCTTCTTTGGGTACCGTCTTCTGGTGCCTTCTGCTGGTACTACAGGCCAGCGTACCAGCCAGGAAAGCTGTCCTCCTTTACAGTTGCACAAACCTGCGACATTTCCTTACACTACGCTTACAGCCTGAGTCGAGGCATCTACGGGCCAATATAATCTAAATGCGTCGCCAACCAGTCCATTATCAAGCGGTATCGATATTTTGTCTGTTTCTCGCAGGCGCCCTGGGGATTGCATACGGGGCCACGCCTAAGACCAGCACTCATCACAAGCGCAGCGGCACGCCTAGTTACGCTGATCCCGGAAAAGGCGACGCCGTGGAATTTGACGACCCGGTCGTCCGCCAAATCGCGCTGGACGCGTTAGGGCACGCAAACGGTTCGGTGCTGGCGATGGATCCAAGCACTGGCCGCATCCTTACGATCATTAATCAAAAAATGGCTTTTTCTTCCGGGTTCGAGCCCTGCTCGACGATAAAACCGGTGATAGCTTTGGCCGGTCTGGAAGAAGGCGTTATTACGCGCGATACCATGCTCAAGGTTGGGCGCCGACGTTATATGGACCTCACCGAGGCCATGGCGCATTCCAACAATACGTACTTCGAAGAAGTGGGGACGCGATTGGGATTCGCGCGAGTGTCAAAATACGCGACGCTTCTGGGGCTGGGTTCGCGATCCGGTTACAACATTGCTGAAGAGCAGCCAGGCTTGCTGCCTGCGCGCATTCCGGTATATGGCGGAGTTGCCCGCATGTCGAGCTTCGGAGAAGGCATACGTATCACGCCACTGCAGCTCGCATCATTGGTTTCCACGCTGGCCAATGGCGGCACGCAGTACTACTTGCAATATCCGCGTACGGACGCGGATCGGCAGAATTTCCAGCCGAGAATTCGACAACAGCTCGACATCGCCCCGCTGCTTCCGGATTTGCGCGAAGGCATGCTCGCGGCAGTTATGTATGGAACGGCGAAACAGAGTTACGATCCCGACGGGGAACAAGCGCTGGGGAAAACCGGCACATGTAACGACGAATCCCTGGGCGGGCGTCTGGGCTGGTTTGTTTCTTACGCCGATCAAGCGCATCCCAAAATCGTTTTGGTAGTGCTGATTCGTGGGGGGAGCCGCGCGATCAGCGGTCCGCACGCGTCCGAAATAGCCGGCCGGATTTATCACGGCTTACGCGAGCGAAATTACTTCGCCGAATCGGAACGTCATTCGTCGTACGCCACCTCCGCCGGCGGGTCGAAGTAGTTAAAGTTAACCTTCCGTCGCTAACCCTCCACAACTTTCGATTTCACTCAGGGTTTACTGGGATGTGCCGGAACATGCATTCAGTGTTTTCCGCGCGGGCATGCTTGCGCTAAGCTTGGGTACCGAAAAAGGATAAGCGCGGTCTGCGAATGGGCAAGCTTGGGAAAATTCTATTTTGGTTCGCTTTAGTAGCGATCAGCGCTGCGTGTGTGGGCGCATCGTATTATGTGCGGCGTTCTGCCGAAGAAGAAGTCTCGCTGCAGGCAACTTCCGCGCGTGAAGAAGCTCGTCGAATCCAGGAACAAGTTGTGCTGTACAGCGAACGCTTGGTTCCCGCCGGCCTTCCCTTTCACATGCTGCTACAAGGTCTGGGGATTGATGCGGAGACGGCTGGGCGCTTGGCAGCTTCCGCGCAGTCTGTTTTCGATCTGCGGCATTTGCGCGCTGGGAATCGATTGGATGTGGGGCGCTCCGTACTTGGGGAGTTGCGTTCGATTCGCTACAGAATCGATGGGGACCGAGTGCTGTCTATCGCGCCGCAAGGACACGAAGTCCATTCAGAAATTCAAACAATTCCCTCGGAAGCGGAAACGATTGGCGTGATGGGCGAGGTTCACGGCTCACTTTTTGAAGCGGTTATTAACGCGGGTGAAAAACCTGAGCTAGCGATGCGCCTGGCGCAGATATTTGGATGGGACCTGGATTTCTACACTGACCCGCGTCCGGGTGACACATTTCGAGTGGTGGTGGAGAAGAAAGTCCTTGCGAACGGCGAACTGCTTTCGTATGGGAGAATTCTGGCCGCCGAATACAAGAACGCCGGTCATCCGTATGGCGCGGTGCTTTTTCACGACGTCTCGGGCGCTCCCGCGTATTTCACGCCCGAAGGGAAGTCGATGAAGAAGGCGTTTCTGCACTCGCCGCTTAAGTTTGCCGCGCCTATTTCGTCGCATTTCAGCGAGCATCGCTTCCATCCCATTTTGAAAGAATACCGTCCGCACCTTGGCATCGATTATGCGGCGCCTTCCGGCACTCCGGTGCAGACTATTGGCGACGGGCGCGTGATTTTTGCCGGGCCGAAAGGCGGAGCGGGGAACCTCGTTGAAATTCAACACTCGAACGGATACACGACTTACTACATGCATTTATCGCGCGTGCTGGTTCGCTCGGGGCAGCATGTGGGACAGGGACAAAGCATCGGGCTTGTAGGCATGACCGGGCTGGCTACCGGTCCGCATCTTGATTTTCGGATTCAAAAGCAGGGACAATTCCTGAATTTTGAACGCCTGCCGTTGCCGCCGTCCGATCCGGTTGCGAAGCGCGATTGGAATGAATTTGCCGTCTTGCGCGATCGCGCTATCGCTTTGATGCCGACTAAACTCTCCCAGCCGACTCTAGCGCTGGCTAGAAATTCCGCGGTTAGTCCTACGTCCCAACTAGCGCCGACTCCTTAGTTCTAACAAGCTTTTCAGGGTCTGATATTTGAGCTACTCTCCCCCCAAAAAAATCGGCGCCGCCAGGTAATTTCCAGCGGCGCCGACGTTTTCAGGGTTAAGTTTGGGCTCAGATTACCAAGTAATTGCTTGTGACCAGACCTGCATACTGGCTTGGTCGCGAGTATCAGACCAGGCGGCGTGGACTGTTCCGTCGGGTCCTGAAACTAGCTGAGTGTAATCGCCGAAGAAGCCGCATCCAGGGAATCCGGTGCATGGGTTGAACGCAGTGTCGCTAACCGGCTGCTGCGTCGGGAAAGTCTTTCCTCCGTCGGCCGATTTCCCAACGAAGTACTGAACGGTTGTGTTGAAGGGATCGTTGCGACTGTCATACCAGCCGACATATACGTCCCCGGAAGGTGTGGCGGTCGCCCAGCCAAAAAAGTGTTCCTTTTGATCGTTAAAGGTGTCGTTGTTGACGCGGGTGATTCGCGCATTACTACCGGTGACAACGGTCATTAGATACAGACTGGGTGTGGCCTCATACTTCCCGTTGCCGATTTGGTTCGCGTTGAAGGCACAATAGGCGGTGTGCTGGTGAATACCGCAACCGGGTGCGGCTGCTCCGCTATCCCGGAAAGCCCAGTTTTGATTAGTTAATCCATTGAAAATGAAGCTTGCGACGGGCTTAGCGGAGACCACCCAGGTACCGGCCTTTAAGGTGGATTCCCACATTTGCGTGAACGGGAAGTTGCTGAAATCATCGAAGAATACATGGGGAACGCCGCTGGCGTCGATCACCATGTCCGAGAATTGCGTGTTGGTTAGTGGGCCGCTGACCAGCGCTGGAAGACTGAAGGGTTGTCCAGGACCCGCAGAGTGCGATTCGAGAATACCGGATCCAAATGCAGGAACCGTCGCCGTTCCGTCCGTGCATGGTGCGCTGTTGCAGAACAGTGTGTAATAGACATAGGTGGTGCCTTCGTTCGGGCTGCCAGGGTTAGTGTCCGTAGTGATAAGCGGTTTATCGAGCACGGCGGGACAATTAAACGTTCCAATGAACAAGCCGTTGCATGGTTGATCGTCGATTGGCGTGGGTAACAGAGAAGTGTACGTTCCGTGAGAGAAGCCCTGCGCTATATCAATCTCAGTGTCCACATTCTCATAACCGTTATTGAAGTCGATGATCAGGTTCCCGGTAATTGTTGAGATGTAGCTGTTGCCGGCGAGATCGAATGAAACTCCTGGATCGCTCTGGAAGGTAAGGGGAATAAAACCTGTAAAGGGGTCATTGCCGCCAACCATAGAGTCGTCGGTCCAGGTTAAGCCGCCATCGGTAGACACATGGTAAAACATGTGGTCGTAATTCTCACGAAAGTCATTGGTCATAACTACCCAGCCAGTAGGGGACGAGGGGTCGATTGCCGCACCGATTTCAGCTTTCGGCCACGGATTCCGATCTTGATTAACCTTTACGTTTAGATACGTAGGTGTCACGGCGGGATGAGCAGCGTTGGCGGCGCGAACCTTTGCTTGCTGTTCCAAAAGCTGCTTGGCCTTTGCTGTTGGTATAACCGATCCGTCCCTGTCGAACGGGGCTTTGTGGTTATTGGCCACGTACGCAACGTATGAATTAAAGTCCTTGAACGCCTTAGGCTGCTGCGCCTGCTGTGCAGCCGCGCCGCCAGCCAACAAGCCCAGTGCGAGACCTGTCAGTACAACTGTGCAGATTCGTGCAAACCACAAGTGGCCGAGATCTTTCGCGTTCCTGTCCGTCATTGATTTATCTCCTTTGGAAACTTCCAACAGGTTTTGGAATACGCCGGCTCGGCTGGGTACGCCCAGAAACGCCCCCGCAGTACTGCCAGTACTAGCGGCCGTCAAAGCTAAAGGAGGACCTACCGAGTGGGAGTTTAATATAGTGGACGGTTGAAGAAGTCAAGGGAATCCAGAGATGAAATCGGCGCCGCAAATTTCTTGCGGCGCCGATTCGCGTTTTACGATTAGTCTGAAGCTATTTCTTGATAGCAGCCGACGCCGCGAAGAAATCGGCGAACGCCTGTCCGTTGGGTGTTCCCAAGCCGGTAACATTGTCCCAACCGGGCTTGGTCTTGAGCGACGAGTCTGTACCGAAGGTGATGATGTCCCACTCGTCGTCAAATGGACTGTTATAGATCCCGCTGTAAAACTTTGTAGTTCCATCCAGCGGTGCAGCGAGTTGCGCTGCGGTGTAGTGGTGGAATCCAGTCGAGTCTTGAATGATACCCGTTGGATTGGTCGGCGAACCCACAGGAATTACGTCTGTGATGGTGCCGGCCGGCATGGTGTAAAGGTAAGGAGCTGCTTGCCCAAGCTGCACACCAGCTTCCTGGTTAGCAATGGCCCAGATAGCGGAGAACATCGGAGTGGCTAGGCTAGTCCCACCGTAAACCGCAATGGCCTCGCCAGTTCCGTCAAACAATACAATTTCTGCTCCGGTGTACGGATCGGCAAGCCAGGAGATATCCGGGAGTCCACGGCCTTTTCCCGAAGCCTTTTTCTGGAAGCTCGGCTTGCTGAAGAATGCGCTATTGCCGCCACCAGACCCGAATTGAAAGCCAAAATTCAGAGGAGGATCTGCAACATAGCCGCCAAAGAACGGAGGAGCAACGATTCCGGTAGCGTTGGTGCCCCATCCGCTTTGCCAGGCCAGAGTGTTGTCGGGATTGGTTGCCAAGCTGACTCCGCCAACGGCAGTGGCGAAGGGCGAATCGGCTGGTGTACTGACTGTTGCTCCACCACCGTAGATGGTGTCGTCACCATAGTCGCCGGTTGCATAGTTTGTGGAAATTCCGGAAACTGCCGCCAACTCTGAAACCAAGCTGTTTTGTTCGAGGAACACTGGGGCTACGAAGGCCTCCGGAGCGCCATAACTGCCGGAAATGACGTTTCCAAGACCGTAGGTGATCGCGTACACAGTCGCGTTGTTGATGTCTGCGAAGCTAGCAGACGGCGGGACCAACAAAATAATGTTGGCCTGCGGCGCGATTGCGTGAGACCACTCGACGTCCAGGTTAATTTCAGGATCGACACCACCGCAATTGCAATTGTACGGATAGTAGATAATGTTGAAGTTGGACGAAGTTAGAGGAGGCAAACCGTTCAAGCTGCTGAACACGTTTGCATCCGCGGTGATGTACGGAGAACCATACCAATCGATAATTACGATGGTCTGACCCTCACCGTGGAAGCCTTCGGTGTAGAGGCCATTCAGATTGTAAGCAGTTTGAACCTCTGCAGGATCGTATCCGCACGGAGGCAAGCCCCCAAGACCGCCGCCATTAGCCGGCTGTCCGTAGGTGTTGCCGGTGTAGGTACCGAAAGGCAATGCTCCTCCGGTGGTGAATACTTCGGTCGCGGTTCCAGGGAAGCATTGACCGGAGTAGAAGATTCCGTCGGATGTGACGCCGCTGAGCTTTGTGGAAGTCGCAACTTGCTTACCGGATTTGAATGCGGTGGTCACTTGTGCGACCGGGTGCGTCACTGTGTAGTCATCCAAGCCAGACACGGCAGCGACGACGGCAGAAGCGGGGCCTGTAATCGTAGGATTGTTGACGTTGCCGCGATGAGTTTCAGAACCCACAGTAAACTTATCGATCTGAACGGAAAAGGCTCTTTGGACTACCGCTACGGTTCCCTGTGCGGTGACCGAGAAGTTTGCTGGGCCGACATTGGTAACTTTCATGCCGTGCTCGGTCAAGAACTGCTTCGCGACGCCTAGGTCCGCTGCCGTTGGTGCGAATTGAGATATCAGCTCGGCCGGTTTTAGCCATTGATGATAATTCGGCGAGCTCTTGTCATAGAGCTGCTCTGCCAGGGTATCGAGAGTGGCTCGATTGTGAGGCTGGAGCCACAGAGTAACGCTAATTGTTGTTGATGCTTCTTCCGGTCCGATATTTTTTCCGGTTGCGATAAATCCGGGCGTGTTGCCTGCGATTACTTGGCTGGTCACTGCCCCACTGGCCGACTGAGCGCCTGCACCACCGGCCAATAACAAGACCATAGTGAGCGCTGCCAGGGCAACGAAGCCAAATCGTGCAGTCCACAATTTGACGAGAGGTTGCGAAAATGCGTCCGCCTTCCTGTCCTTCATCGATTATCTCCTTTGGAAAAACGTCAAAACTGGTTTCGATCTGCGCTGAGCTCGGCTGGGTAAGCTACTTACGCCCGGCGTTACTGACGGTACTTGGCGGACGTCAATAGTTGAAAGGGACCGACCGAGTGGGAGTCGTAATATAGCTAACAGCAAAAGAAGTCAAGAGAATCTGATGAAATTTCGGAGTAATACGAATTAGAAGTTCCAATTTCTTGGAGAGCAACAAAAACTACGCAAGAAATTTACCTAAAAGAGACGAAACTACGCTTTTAGTTCCCAAGTGTCGCCCGAACGAAGAAGTTTTGCCAAGTCGCCTTTGCCACGCTTCGCTTGAACTTCGCGAATTTGGTCGTTGATTAGGTCCTCATAGCGCGGCACCTGACCCCATGAGCGAAGTACCCCGATGGGAGTGGGGAATCCTGGGCGCTGTTCCATGTGAGCGAGCAAAAAAGCATAGGCTGCGCGCGGATGTTTTTCGTCGTGAACGAGCAGATCCTTCTCGGTGATGCCATTGCCCAGATTCACGACTTCCAGCTCCAGCCCGTTCAGGCGGATGCCTTTGTCGCGATTCTTGCCAAAAATAAGAGGCTTGCCGTGTTCGAGTTGAACGATGTTTTCACTGCGCGCGTCTTTTTCGGTAACGGTCTCCCACGCGCCATCGTTGAAGATATTGCAATTCTGCAGGATCTCGACGTAAGCAGAGCCCTTATGCGCGGCTGCCTTCTTCAAAACATCTTTCAGATGCTGCTGGAATACGTCCACTGAGCGGGCCACAAATGTGGCTTCCGATCCGATAGCCAGAGAGATTGGATTGAAGGGCCGATCGGTGGTGCCGAACGGCGTGGATTTGGTTTTCTTGCCCACTTCGGAAGTCGGAGAGTACTGGCCTTTGGTGAGTCCATAAATTTTGTTGTTGAACAGGAGGACTTTCAGCCCGACATTGCGGCGCAGCATGTGAATGGTGTGATTGCCGCCGATGGAGAGCGAATCGCCGTCGCCGGTTGCAACCCACACTTCCAGATCGGGACGAACAATTTTCAGGCCGGTGGCCACGGCGGGAGCGCGTCCATGTATGGTGTGGAAGCCAAAAGTGTTCATGTAATAGGGAAAGCGGCTGGAGCAGCCTATACCGGAAATAATCACGAATTTTTCGCGCGGGATGCCGAGGTCAGCGAAAACCATTTGCACGGCAGAAAGAATAGCGTAGTCACCGCAACCGGGGCACCACCGGATCTCCTGATCGCTGGTCCAGTCCTTCTTGGTCGTTTCTGGCACTACCACGTCGGTCATTGGTCACTTCCGGTCACGGCCCGGCGTGGGGATGGGGACCCCGCGCTCGGGAGGCCGGGGTTGGATCCCCGGCCGGGTTGAATTAGCAGATCGATGATGACGGGCTCGATCTCCTCGGCCCGGAAC
>Ga0102924_1006136_pt1 | contig 11388 bp, 6 predicted proteins | sample PaiPotPPM11metaG_FD_80116 | JGI IMG/M metagenome (GOLD analysis project Ga0102924, IMG submission 80116) | Iron sulfur acid spring bacterial and archeal communities from Banff, Canada, to study Microbial Dark Matter (Phase II) - Paint Pots PPM... ...
GAACACGGCGACGCGGTCGGCGAGAAAAACCGCCTCGCCGAGGCTGTGGGTGACGAAGACGATTGTCTTCTCGGTGTTTGCCAGCAGTACCGAAAGATCTTCGCCGAGAATCATGCGGGTCTGCTCGTCGAGCGCGCCGAACGGCTCGTCCATCAGCAGGATGTCGGTTTTCAGCGACAGCGCCCGCGCCAAAGCCGCGCGCTGCCGCATGCCGCCGGAGAGCTGGCCGGGAAAGTGGTGAGCGAACTCGGTAAGGCCGACGGCTTCGAGCGATTTTCTGGCGCGCGGCTCGTGCTGGGATTTCGGCACGCCCTTAAACAGCATGCCGAGCCGCACATTCTCGATGACCGTATTCCAGGGAAACAGCGCATTCTCCTGGAACACGAAGGAAATATCGTGCGGCATCGGTCCGCGTACCGGTTTGCCGGCGACTTCGACGCTGCCGCCGCTCGGCGCCAACAGCCCGCCGATGACGTTGAGCAGCGTGCTCTTGCCGCAGCCGCTCGGGCCGATCAGGCAAATGAGCTCGCCGCGGTTGATGTCGAGCGAGGTGTCGAGCAACGCGCGGACATGCCGCGCCTCGCCCGCTTCGCCGAACTGGTGCGAGACGTTTTTGATGCGGATTGCGAGATCGCCTGCCGTCATTGCGGCAAATATGCTTCCGTCAGAAGCTTCGACATGTCGGGCTTCGACGGCAGGGTTTTGGTGTCGACGAAAGAGGCCGTCAGCCGCATCGTCGAGTGCTGCGCGAACATGCTGTCGCCTCGTTACTTCGCCGGCGCCGGCAGGAAGGCGTCGGTGTAGAGCGTCTTCAGGTCCGGCTCCTGCGGCAATATCTTCAGCTCGACCCAGGATTTGGCGAGCGTGTCGGGGACAGCCTTGCCGACGCGCAGCATTTCGTCTGCCCGCGCCATCGTTGCGGCAAACGCGCAAGCGAGCGCGGCGGCAAGCAGCGATGTCGTGCGATTGACTCTCATGACGCTCCCCAACGCCTTATTTTATTTTTTCGGCAGAAACGCCTCGGTGTAAAGCTGGCTCATATCGGGTTCGGACGGAAGTATCTTCATGTCCACGAACGAACGGCTTAACACGGCAAGCGCCTTCGGATCGAAATGGCCGTCGTTGGTGAACATCGGCATCAGCTCGTCATAGATGCCGCTTGTGGTCTTTTCGTTCGTGCCCATCACCTGCATGGCAATCTCTATCGACTTCGCCTTGTGCTGGCGCATATAGGCGATGCTCTCGAACCAGCCTTTGACGAAGGCGGAGAGCGCGGCGGGCTTTTGGGCCATGGCCGTGTCGGTGGCAAAGATGACGTGCATGATGAAGTCCTTCACCACGCTGCCGAAGCGCATCAGGATTTTACCGTCGCCGTGCTCGACGAAATTGAGCGCGGAGCCAACGTCCACCACGCAACCGTCGATCGCGCCTGACTTGAGCGCGGCGAGGCGCGCGGCGTTGTCGCCGATCGGCACCTGCTCAAAACCAGTGAAGCCCCAGCCGTGCTGGCGCGACACCTCGTTCATCAGCCAGCTTGTCGCCGAGCCGACCGTGGAAATGCCGACTTTATGTCCCTTGAGATCATCGACACTCTTCACCGAACCGTCGGCGCGCGCCACCAGCGCGAAAATGAGCGGCGGTCCGGCGATGGCGGCAATGGCCTTCACGGGCGAGCCCTTGACGATGAATGCCATGCCGGGTCCGGAGCCCAGTCCGACATCAACCGCATCCGCGGCCATCGCCTGCTGCAGCTTGGCGTCGCCGCCGAAACCATTGATCTGAATGTCGAGGCCGTTGTTGGCGAATATGCCGACATCCTTGCCGACGTTGGTCGGCACGAAGGAAAACGCCACGGCGCCGACATTGCCGACACGGATGAGATCGGCGGCCCTCGCTTTTGAAGTCGTCGCCGCAAACAGCAGAAGCGTCGCAGCGATCACAGTGCCAAATCTAATCGCGAGGGAAGTATTCTGCGAACGAGCGTGCACCTGCAAACTTCCTCTCCCCAAGGGGGAGAGGGTTGGGGTGAGGGGGCTCTGACTGAGAGGCCGTACCCCCTCACTCCGGCCCTCTCCCCCATGGGGAGAGGGAGAAACCATGGCCAGCATCGCCTTCCTCCCTATTTTGCGGCCGATCTTAGCGCATTTCGCCGCTGCGCGGTCGCGGTCTCGTCAAGCGTCAAATCGTCCCTGAGCACGACGCCGTACTGCTCCTCGGCGACGCGGCGGGAGACGAATTCCTCGATCACGTCGGTGCGCACCAGCGCGGCATCCCGCTCGAGCGCGTTACCCCAGCCACCGCCGCCGCCGGTGCGCACGATCACCTCGGATTCGACCGGGACCGGGTAATGCGGCGCGTCCATGGAACGGTAATCGTTCTCTCCCGGCAACCGCAGCAGAAAATCGCCGTGCGTGCCGGCCTTGCCGCCCCAAATGCCCCAGGGCGGACAGTGCTCGCGCCGCGGATGATCGAAATTCCACCGGCCGTCGACGAGATTGCGAACGCAGGTGTCGATGCCGAGCCCACCGCGGTGTTTCCCTGCGCCGCCGGAATCGGTCCGCAGCGCGCGGCTCTCCACTACAACCGGGCACTTCAATTCGATGCCTTCGATCGAGGCATTACGGACGTCGCCCTGGCAGACGGAAACGCTGCCCGATTCACCGTCCTCGAACGGCCGGCCGCCCCAGCCGCCGCCTTCTATGCTTTGCACGACAAAGCGGCGCTTGGTCTTAGGGTGCACGCCGAAGAACACCACGGAGCCGCCGAGCAACCCGTGATGCCCGGCCGGCACGCGGTCGCGCATTGCATCGCCGAGCGCCCTAATGATGGTGTCGACGACGGTAGGAACGATCACGCTCCAGCCCGACATCGGCGCGGGAAACCGCGCCATCATGATGTTGCCTTCCGGGATAATGACCTTGAGCGCGCGGAACGAGCCTTCGTTGACTGGCTCCAGCGGGCCGGTTAGCGCCTTGTAGGCGACGCGTGCGCCGGCATAGGTGCGCGAGTTGACCGCCGCCTTGCGTTCGCCCGAACATCCGGAAAGGTCGATTGTCATGCTGCCGTGGTCGATCGTGACTTTGGCGTGGATCGGCACCCGCTCGTCGCGCTTGACGCCGTCGTGGTCGAGGAACGAGCTCGCCTCATAAACGCCGTCGGTGAGCTTTTCGACGACGTTGCGGCATTTGCGCTCGGTCTCGTCGAAAATCTGTGCGATGGCGTCGAGGATGGTGGCCTTGCCGTATTTGCCGAACAGCTCGTCGAGGCGACGCACGGCGAGCCGGCAGGCCGCCATCTGCGATTTCATGTCGCCAAGCGACGATTCCGGAAAGCGGATGTTGTCCTTGAGGACGCGATAGAGCGTCTCGTTGACTTTCCCGGCTTCGTAGATCTTGAGCTGATCGAGCTGCAGGCCCTCAAGCCACGGATCGGCGACGCTTGGGCCGGCGCCGAAGCCGGTGCTCATGCCGCCGACGTCGATCCAATGCGCGCGCACCATGGCGAACATCAAAAGCTCGCCCTTATGGAAGTACGGCGTGTAGATGACGATGTTGTTGAGGTGCTGGCCGGCGACCGCCTGGTGATTGGTGATGATAACGTCGCCGGGGGCAAAGCCGTCCGCTCCGTAGCGCTTCATCGCATCGGTGATGATGACGCCGAGATCGGCGACGAAATGCGATACGCCGCCGACATTCTGCGAGATCAGCTCGCCCTTGGTATCGACGAGCGACGTGCAGAAATCGCGCACCTCGTAGATCATCATGTTGTACGATGTACGTTGCAGGTCGGCGGCCATTTCGTTGGCGATCGCCGGCAACGCGTTGCGGATGACTTCGAGCGTAACTGCGTCGAGGGCCTTCCTCTTTTGTTTGCCTTTGCGGGCCGCTTTGGCTTTCCTGGTCATTTCGCGCCTCCGACATCGATCAGAAGTTCGCCTGACCGCGCGACGGTGCATTTATCCGTCTCGAACAGCACCGTCGTGGTGCCGTGCTCTTCGATCAGCGCGGGACCCTTGATGCGCGCACCGGCGCCGAGGTCGGCGCGCTGGTAAATCGGACAGGACATGGCTTTGCGCGCGTCGCCGAGATAGACGTTACGAAATTTCGGCTTTGCGGCGGCATGAACGCCGAGCTTGGGAAATTTAAGCTTCGGCCGCTTGCCGATGGCGGCGAGGCGGATATTGACCATCTCTACCGGCTCGTCGGGCGAGTGATGGGCGTAGCGATGCTCATAGAGCGCATCGAACGCTTTGCGGATCTTTTGACGGTCGCCGCGCACAATCGCTTCCCGCGATACCGGCACCGACAGCGTGAATTCCTGGCCGACATAGCGCAGATCAAGCTCGGTCTGGAATTCGGTGTTGCCGGAATGGCGCAGGCTTTTCTTCGCCTCGCCCGCCATCTCGTCATGCACGGCGGCGAGCGCCTTAAAGTCGAGACCGGCGAGATCGCAATAGAAGGTGCGGGTGAAGTCGTGGCGCTCGTCGGCGAGCAGCATGCCGAGCGCGGAGAAATGCGACGGGAACAGCGGCACGATCACTTTCGGAATGTGCAGCTCGCGCGCGATTGCGCAGACATGCAGCGGACCGGCGCCGCCGGAGGCGATCAGCGCGAAATCGCGCGGATCGTAACCCTTCTCGACCGACACTTCGCGCACCGCGAGCGACATTTTGGCGATGGCGATCTCGACGATGGCTTGCGCCGCGGCGACCGTTTCCATGCGCAGCGGCTTGGCAACTTTTTGCTCGATGCCAGCGCGCGCGCCTTCGGCATCGAGCACCATCTGGCCGCCGAGAAAATTGTGCGGATCGAGCCGGCCGAGCACGACATTGGCGTCGGTAATGGTCGGCTCGGTGCCGCCTTGGCGATAGCAGATCGGGCCGGGATCGGCGCCGGCGCTTTGCGGGCCGACCTTGAGCGCGCCGACATCGTCGGTCCAGGCGATGCTGCCGCCGCCGGCGCCGACTTCGACGACATCGATCATCGGCAGCATCACCGGATGGCCGCTGGCATAGCCGCCGACGTAATAGCCCGGCGCCAGCGTCGGTTCGCCATCGCGCACCAGGCTCGTCTTCGCCGTGGTGCCGCCCATGTCGAAGGAGATCACGTTGGCGAAGCCAAGCTTCTCGCCGGCGCGCGCCGAGGCGATGATGCCGCCGACCGGGCCGGACTCCATCATCGCCACCGGCCGCTCGGTCGCGACCTCCGGCGTCATTACCCCGCCGTTCGAGCGCATGATCGAGAGATTGCCGCGAAAGCCGATGCCGCCGAGGCTGGTGTTCAGGGTCTTCACATAGCCGCCGACCTTGGGCCCGATATAGGCGTTGACCACCGTCGTCGACATGCGTTCGAACTCGCGATATTCGCGCAATATGTCGTGCGAGAGCGAAAGATAAGCGTGCGGCAGCGCCTCGCGCACCATCTGGCCCGCGACGCTCTCATGGTCAGGATTGGCGTAGGCGTGCAACAGGCACACCGCCACCGCTTCGACGCCTTCGGCGGCCAGCGCGCGGCAGGCCTCGGCGACGCTCGCCTTGTTCAGCGACCGGAACACCTCGCCCGAACTCATGAGGCGCTCGTCGATCTCGCGCGTGAGATGGCGCGGCACCAGCGGCCGGTGGCGATGAAAGAACAGATTGTAGGCTTCCGGGCGGTTGCCGCGGCCGATGATGTAAACGTCGCGGGTGCCGCGGGTGACAATCAGCCCGGTCTTGGCGCCTTTGCGCTCGATCAGCGTATTGATGGCGATGGTCGAGCCGTGGATCAGCTCGTCGATGGCGGCGGCTTCAAGGCCGCTCTTGCGGATGCAGTCGATAACGCCCTGCACCAGGTCGGCGGGCGTGCTGAGGCTTTTCGCCTCGACAAAACGGCCCGCCCCGTCGTCAAAGCCGACGAGGTCGGTAAAGGTTCCGCCGATATCGATAGCAACGACGATCATCGCCGCGCTTCGATGGGACGCGGCGCCAAAGCGCCGGAAGGGGTGGAGAGGTACGCCGTCACGCGCGGCAGACTATAAGTTTTCCGGGAGAACACAACATCAGCAGGATGCGTCGCAGCCATCACCAGCGCGGCGATCTGCCGGGCCGTCTTTAGCCCCGAGACGACCAAGACGCGGACGCCGCACCGCATCCGGACTCACGCGGTGCTGGATGAGGATCGGTGATCAAAGCTTCTTGTTGAAGGCATCCTGGATAAAGTCGTCGAGCATCCGGTAGGTCTGGTGCGCGGCGGGGGCGTTGTACTCGGCGATGCCCTTCATCATGGTCTCCTCTTCGGCGAAGGAGTGCAGCCGGCCGCCGAAATCGAGCATCTGCCAGGTGGCCCCGGCGCCGTCCATCTCGGCCTCCAGCGCGTCGCGGTCGGCCTTGGGCGCCACCGGGTCCTTGGAGCCGTGGATCGCGAATACCGCCGCTTTGATATCGCCCTGCTTCGCCGGCATGGTGGTCTGCAGGTCGCCATGCAGGCAGACCACGGCATTGACGTCGGCGCCGCTGCGCGCCAGCTCCAGCACGTTACCGCCGCCGAAACAGAATCCGACCGCCGCCTTCTTGCTGCTGTCGCCGATGCCGCGCTTGTTGGCCTCGGTCACCATGGTGGCGAGGGCGGCGTTGACGCGCTTGCGCCCTTCGACGCGATCGGTGCGCACGGCCATCATCCATTCTTGCGAGGTCGGCGGGCCTTCGCAGGTCTTGCCCTCGCCGTACATGCAGCCGACAAAGGCGACGTATTTGTCGCCGGCCATCTTCTGCGCCCGTCTGATGGCGTTCTCGGTGACGCCGAGCCAGTTCGGCATCACCAGCAGCAGCGGGCGTTTGCCGCTGACCTTCTCGTTCCAGACCAGCGCGCCTTTGCCTTTCACGCTGCCGGCCTGATAATCAATCCGCTCGACTGTCACGGTAGGCCTCCCTCGGTAGCTTGCGGTTAAGTTCCGAATTGGACGGATCGGAGTCAACCGTGCTGGTCTTTCGCTGTGCGCTCCACGCCTGTGCCGGCCAGGGCTCCGATGTTCCCGGCGTTGCCGGTCGGGACGAGCCGGCATGCCGGCAGACTTACGTGCTCACGCGCCAGTTCACCGCCGACGCGTTCGCGGGGAAACTGTAAGTCCTTGGCTGCTTACCCGATTATGCGGCGCGTTCAACCCGGTTATCGATTTCGCTGCGGAGCGTACCGAAGTCGATTGGCTTGGTCAGCAGCGCCTCGGCGCCGTTCTCCAGCGCCTTGCGCTTGGTTTCCGCATCGCCATAGGCGGTTATCATGATGATCGGAACATCCGGCCGCATCGCCTTGGCTTTGGGCAGGAGTTCAAGGCCGCTCATGCCCGGCATGTTGATATCGGACAGGATCAGAATGAGCGACCGGTCGCCTGCCTCGCTGATGCGCGCAAGAGCCATGGGGGCCGATTGCGCAAACTCCATCGCGAAGCGGCCGGCGCGCAGATCGCGCCGGAATTGCTGGCGGAACAGCACCTCGACATCGGGCTCGTCGTCGACCACCAGAATAAGCATGTTCACGCGTGTTCTCCCGGCTTGTTAAGCGACGCGCCCGCGCGCGGCAGAACAATCTTGAATTCCGTGAATTTGCCGGGTTCGGTATCGACCGCGATAGAACCAGAATGTTGCTTGACGATGATGTCGTGACTGATGGAGAGGCCAAGCCCGGTCCCCTCTCCGGCGGGCTTGGTCGTGAAGAACGGATTGAACATCTTGTCTTTTACCTCGGGCGGAATGCCCGTGCCATTGTCGCGAATCCTGATCTCCACCCGATCGCCGAGGTTTTTTGTCGCAGCAGCAAGGGTGGGCTCGAAGCCGCCATCGGTTTGCGCCTTGCGCTTGGTCGCAGCGTAGAAGCCGTTCGAAATCAAATTTAACAGAACCCGCGTGATCTCCTGCGGGAACAGATCGACCTCGCCGGCGGCCGGGTCAAAGGATTTTTCGAGCGTGATATTGAAGCCCTGCTTTTCGGCCCGCGCCCCGTGATAGGCGAGATTGAGGCTCTCCTCGACCAGAGCGTTGATATCGACCGGCCGATGCTCGCCGGAGCCCTGCCGGGAATGTAGCAGCATGTTCTTGACGATCGAGTCGGCGCGCTTGCCGTGCTGCACGACCTTGTCGAGATTGCCACGCAATGTGTCCATCAGTTCAGTCATTTCGGCGCGCGATTCGTCGTCAGCTTTCACGCCATCCAATACCTCCGTCAACTCATCAATCAGCTCAACCGAGACGGATGAGAAATTGTTAACGAAATTGAGCGGGTTCTTGATCTCGTGCGCGATCCCCGCAGTCAATTGGCCGAGCGAGGCGAGTTTTTCCGTCTGGACCAGGCGATCCTGCGCAGTCCGCAGGTCTTCCAGCGATTTGCTTAAATCAGTCGTCCGCTGGCGCAATTCATTGAGCAGCCGCGTGTTCTCGATGGCGATAACGGCCTGGGCGGCGAAGTTCTGCACCAGCGCGATCTGTTTATCGGTGAATGGTCTTACTTCCTGACGATAAATGTTGAGGTTGCCAATGTGCTGGTCCTCCTTGAGCATCGGAACGAGGAGGACAGTTCGCGCACCCGCACGCTCAACCATGTTAACTGCGGCAGGATCGCGCTGTTTGTACGCAGGGTCCGCAGCGTAGTCGACAATGTGAACCAATTGCTTCGTGGCGGCCACGCGCGCAATTGCTGATTGTGGGCCCGCGTTGATCACAGGTTCGCGATGGCGGTATTCGGCCAGAGCTGACGGCGGATTGTACATGGCGGCATTGCGGAATCTGCCGTTTTCATGAAGTTGCAGAATGCCGAACTTGGCCTCGCAAATCCGTGTGGCGTTCGCCATCATAGCTTGGAACACGGGCTCCAACTCGCCGGGCGACGAGCTAATAACGCTAAGAACCTCCGAGGTGGCGGTCTGCTGTTGCAGCGATTGCCGTAGTTCGTTGAACAACCGCGTATTCTCGATTGCGATCAGCGCCTGGTCGCGGAAGGATTCGGCCTGTGCGATTTCAGCGGCGCCGAAAATATTGGGTCGTTTTCCCACCAGCGCGAGCAGCCCGATGCACTCTCCCTCGCGCAGCAGCGGCAAGAAAAGCGCCGAGTTGACGCCGAACATGTTATGGATTTTCAGTTCGTGTTCGGGCAGGTCGATCAGCGACCAATCCGGCAGGTGCAGCATTTTTTTGTCGAGGATCGCGCGCGAGGGGAAGTTGGCAGCGGGATCGATCGGCAAATTCGGAGGCCCAAGGTCCGCGACCGGGCCCTCCGGCGAGGCTAGGGCCACGGGCGAGAAGGTGGTGGCGTCGCAAAGCAGCACAAACACCAAGTCGCAGCGGAGCAAACGCGCGGCCGTGACGACGATACTGTCGAATACGGGCTGCGCGTCGGTCGGCGATTGGCTGATAACGCGCAGAATATCGGATGTGGCCGTCTGCTGCTCCAGCGATTGCCGCAGCTCGTTGAGCAGCCGGGTGTTCTCGATGGCGATGACGGCCTGGGCGGCGAAGGTCTCGACGAGCGCGACCTGCTTATCGGTGAACGGTTTGACCTCCAGTCTGTAGATGGTGATGATTCCCACTAGGTCGTCGCCTTTGAGCATCGGGACCGCGAGCGTCGTCCGGATCGGCTCCACATCCCGTAAGGCGTACGCATACTCGGGATCAGCCTGAACGTCAGGAACGTGCATTGTTCGCCGTTCGAGGGCGGCGCGCGCCGAGATGCTGTGTCGTCCCGGGGCGATCGGGTTCCGATATACGAACTCCCTGAGCTCGGGGCCGGCGTTGTAGGACGCCACCGCCCGCAGGAATTGGCCGTCGAACCGGAAGATGAACGCCCTCTCGGCTTCGCACAGCCCGACGGCGTTCTCAGCCATCGTGTCGAACACGGGCTGCAGGTCGAAGGCCGATTGGCTGATCACCTTTAGCACTTCACTCGTCGCCGTCTGCTGCTCCAGCGATTCGGTGAGGTCATCGGTGCGCTGGCGCAATTCGTTGAGCAGCCGCGTGTTCTCGATGGCGATGACCGCCTGGGCGGCGAAGTTCGTCAGCAGCTCGATCTGCTTGTCGGTGAACGGCTTCACCTCTTGGCGGTAAATGGAAATCGCGCCGATAAGCTCCTTTTCCTTGAACATCGGCACGCCGATAAAGGTTCGCCCGCCTGCCTCCTTAACGATAGCAGTGTTGGCGTAAGCTTTCTCCGCCGCAAGATCGGCAATGGAGACCATTGCCTTGGTTTCGAAGATACGCATCAGCGGCGAATTCGGATGAACGGTCGGTTCGCGGCGCCGCAGCTCTTTCAACGCAGGCGGGGCGCCATACATCGCCGCTATCCGCATCGTGCTGTCGTGGACCAAAGCCAGATTGCCGGACTTGGCGCCGCAGATGCGAACCGCGTTCGTCAGCATGGCTTCGAAAACAGGCTCCAACTCGCCGGCCGACGAACTGATGACCGTCAACACGTCCGACGTCGCCGTCTGCTGCTCCAGCGACTCGCTCAAGTCTGTCGTTCGTTGCCGCAGTTCGTTGAACAGCCGGGTGTTCTCAATAGCGATGACAGCTTGGTCGGCGAAAGCCTTGATGAGCGCAATGTGCTTGTCGTGGAACGGGCCTGACTCATGCCGAGCGACGCCGATGGCGCCGATCACCCTGTCGTCCCTCATCATGGGCGCGAAGATGTACGAATTGAATCCAAACTCGCGGGCAAACTGTTGGGTCGCCGGCGGCACTTCCGGATTGCCCAGCACCGTTGCGCGTTGGACCACTTGCTTGCTCAGCATTGTCAGGCCGCCAGCGGTGCCATCATCGAGGGGACGCGGGTAATAGTTGCGCAGCCGCTCAAAACCCGGCGCGCCGTCGGCGGCGGGCATGTGGATTATCCCGTCCTGCAGTATCTGCACGACCGCAAACCGCGTTCCGAACAGCCGCAATAAATTGCGCACGATCGCATCGAACACCGGCTTGGTATCGGCCATCGAGGCGCTGATCGAAGACAGAATTTCACCGCTCGCCTTCTGTTGCTCCAGCGACTCGGTTAGGTCGTCGGTGCGCTGGCGCAGTTCGCTGAGCAGGCGGGTGTTCTCGATGGCGATGACGGCTTGGGCGGCGAAGGTCTGTACCAGCTCGATCTGCTTGTCGGCGAAAGGTCCAGCTTCCTGCCGGTAGATAATGATTGCGCCAATAAGGTTGCCGTCCTTAACCATCGGCACCCCAAGAATGGCCCGAAAGCCACCGAGCTCCACGGCGGTTACGAACAATGGATCGCGTCGAATATAAGCTTGCTCTGTGGTAACGTCCGGACTCTGTACAACCTTCTTTGAGCTGGCGAGGCGGCCAAGTATCGAACCCGGTCCGGGGTGAACCAACGGCTCGCGGCTGCGCGCCTCAGCGAACGCCGACGGCACATTGTGCATCGCAAC
>Ga0102924_1006138_pt1 | contig 11383 bp, 7 predicted proteins | sample PaiPotPPM11metaG_FD_80116 | JGI IMG/M metagenome (GOLD analysis project Ga0102924, IMG submission 80116) | Iron sulfur acid spring bacterial and archeal communities from Banff, Canada, to study Microbial Dark Matter (Phase II) - Paint Pots PPM... ...
AGCCTTCATCCTGCGGCGTGACGAGGCGTATATCGGCGTGCTGGTGGATGATCTGGTGACACAGCCGCCGACCGAGCCGTACCGGCTGCATACCTCACGCGCCGAGCGCCGCCTGTTGCTGCGTCACGACAACGCCGATCTGCGACTGGCGCATCACGGCTATCGTCTGGGCCTGATTGACGGCGACAGGTATGCGCAAGTGGAGCGCCGCCGGGCGCTGGCCGACGAGGCGCTGACCGCGCTGAACCGTGTGATCTTCACGCCTGCAAAGGCGATGGGCGAGCAGACGGCGATGCTGGCAATTGCGCCGATTACTCAGCGCATGACCGCGCTTGAACTGCTGCGCCGCCCTGATACAACCTATGGGCAGGTGAGCGCGCTGGCGGGGGCGACGACGAATCCTCCCTCTGCCAGCCATGAGGGCGCTCAGGCTGATGCAGGCGCCGCGCTGCCGTCGCTCGACCCGGATACCGCCGTTGAGGTGGAGTTGCGCGTCAAGTACGAGGGCTACATCCGCCGTGAGGAGGCCAGTGTGCGGCGGGCGCTGCGGCTGGAAGAGAGCCATCTGCCGGATTCGCTGGACTATGCCTTGCTCTCTGGCCTGCGCAACGAGGCCCGCCAGCAACTCATGCGAGTACGTCCGCGCACGGTGGGGCAGGCGTCGCGCATCCCTGGCGTCTCCGCCGCCGACATCTCGATACTGCTGACGCATCTGGAACGGCTGCGGCGTGTGCGCCAGCGCGCCTGACGCATTATCCTAAAATCTCGTGGCCACCGATGCGTTCCCAGATGATGTGCGGGCCTGCCTTGCCAGGAACTTCCTCGCCGTAGCGGAAGATAGCGCGCCCATCGTGGTATTCCCATGTCATCTCCCAGTAGCCGGGATGACCTTCCCACGGTTTGATGCGCAGCCCTTACGTGGAGTGCAGCCTGCTTTCAGATCCTCGACCAGCGCTCGCACTGCCCGCAGAAATTGCTCTTGCTTCTCCGGACTCACCGGCTGTATTGATGATCGAATAGCGCCTCACTATCATAGGTTGGCATCGGCGTCTTCGGCTTCATCGGGTGGGAAGGCTGCATCAATGCCTTCGGCGTTGCGGGCAATCTGGTCCTCGGTGGCGCCTAGCGAACGAAAGAAGTCTTCGAGGTTGTCGTATACCTGGCGTGGCTTCCGCATCGTCGCGGTCAGCGCGTCTAAGTACGCCGGTAGCGTCATCCCCTGCTCCTGGGCGGCTGCTTCGATGGCCGAAAATTGCTCATCGCTTAGTTCGAGCATATGGCCCATGCGCCAACTCCTGTTCTCAGATGCAGCTATTTGCATTGAGGAGTATATGCCATGCTACCATCCACTACAAGCCGTGCGGTAAGGGCGGCAGCGATGGTACTTCCGGCGCACGTCGCATATGGTTGAGTTCGTGGCGATTTGCCGGTTTGGGGCGCCATTCAACCACATCTAGCGCAAAGTGTGAGCTATGCAATTGACAGCGGCGCCGTGGTCGGCATACGATACCTTGTGTGTTGGGAAGGGAGCGGGGCGCGCGCACACCACCGCCGCGCCGCGCATGGTGAAGGGGAGAGTTGAGACTGACCAGTTGCCAGCAGGAGGCGTCCCCTTGCACATTCTTGTGGTGGACGATGACCCGATAAACAGTCGCATGGTGCAGTTTCTGCTCGGCGAGCAGGGCTACACCGTAGACACCATAGACAGTCCGCGCGGCGCGCTCGCGCTGGTGGAGAAAAGGCTGCCCGATCTGTTGTTGCTCGATGTCAATATGCCACAGTTGAGCGGCTTTGACCTCTATCAGCGAATGCGCGATAAGGGCTATGACCTGCCTGTGATCTTTGTGACGGCGAAAGACGAAGTGGAAGACCGCGTGCTGGGGCTGCGCATGGGCGCCGACGACTATATCTGCAAGCCCTTCCAGCCAGCGGAACTGACGGCGCGGGTCGAGGCGGTGCTACGCCGCTATCGCAAGAGCGCCAGCGCCGATGCGCAGGCAATGCGCGCAGGCGGACTCGACATTGATCCCGTCAAACGCTGTGTGCGGCTGCCGGACCGCCGCGAGATTCTGCTGACGCCGACCGAGATGAATGTGCTGCTGCAACTGGCGCAGCGCCCCGGCCAGGTGGTCGAGCGCGAGGCGGTGATGGCGGGCGTCTGGGGTGATTCCTATATTGGCGAGAGCAACATCGTAGACGTGTATATCCGCCGCCTGCGCCGCAAGCTGGAACCCGACCCTGCCCATCCCGTGCTGATCCGGGCGGAGCGCGGCATCGGCTACAGATTCGCCGGGCGCTGAGCATGACGTCTGATGCAACTGATGATACTACACCAGCAGCGACGACCGGCGACGCGCCACATAGCGCTGACACGGCGTTGCGCCGCAGCGCCGAGGCCAGCTTTGTCGCGATGGTCTCGCACGAACTGCGCACGCCACTCAACACCATCAATGGCTTTCTGGAGATTGTGCTGGATGGTCACGCCGGGCCACTGACAGCGCAGCAGCGCGAGTTCCTGGGCTATGCGCAGCAGGGCGCGCAACAACTGATCGCGCTCACCAACGATCTGCTCCTGCTTACCCGCGCCGATGCGGGCCAGTTGCAGCTACATCCCACCGCCCTCCCCATTGCGCCGCTGATCGCCGAAGTGGTGAGCGCGGAACAGGTCAGTATCGAGCGCAAGGGCATCGCCATCGCGGTCAATAGTGCGCCTGATCTGCCACCGCTCTATGCCGACGAACTGCGCGTGCGGCAAGTGGTGGGCAACCTGCTGGGCAATGCGCTCAAGTTCACGCCGCCGGGGGGGCATATTACCCTCAGCGTGGGCCGATGGAGCGAAGGCGAGAACATGGCGCTCTTCAGCGTCGCCGATAGCGGGCGGGGTGTTGCGCCAGAGGAGCAAGAGCGCATCTTCGCGCGGTTCTACCAGAGCCGGACCAGCGCGGCGGAACACGGCGGCGGCTATGGCCTGGGACTTGCCATCGCCCGCCTGATCGTCGAGCAGCACGGCGGGCGCATCTGGGTCGCAGATGCGCCTGTGCCACCTGAGCCGTCTGAGGCGCCTGTGCCACCTGAGCCGTCTGAGGCGCCTGTGCCACCTGAGCCAAACGAATCGGGCGACACAGGCGCATCGGGTGAACCAGTGTCACAGGGCGCCATCTTCCACTTCACCCTGCCCTTTGCTTCATCCGAACAGCAGCGCGCCGTGCAGAACCAGCAAACAGCGCGCGCTAGCCGACGCGGCGGGCGACGAGAATCGCATGTGGCGAACTCTCCTCATACGGCGCCAGATCATAGCTCCCGTAGACCGCCGTCACGGTGAAGCCCGCATAGCGTAGCGCCAACTCCACCTCGCCGCGCGCCAGCAGCGCGAAGCTGGTGGTCGCCACACTGCGCCGCAGCGGTCCACCCTGCGTGTGCGAATCGTAGAAGTGCGTGACGGTCAGTATGGCTGGCTCCGCGCCTGGCGCGCCCACTGTGAAGTGCGTGACGTATTCTTCGCCCTGGCCGCTCCCCTGTGAGCCATCGCCCACACGCCACGTTCCCAGTCGCCAGACGTGTCCCGCCGTCTCCGCCAGCCGACGCGGCCCGGCGAGATCGAGGTCAATCAGCAGCAGACCGTTCGCCTTCAATCGAGCGGAAACTGACTGTAGCGCCTGTTCGCGTTCGTCGCTGGTCAGCAGATGGGCAAAGGTGTTGAGGCCAAAGATCGCGGCATCGAATGGCTCACTTCCCGCCGCCGAGAGGTTGGTCGCCGTTCCCGCGACAATCTGGATGCGGCGGGCCACACGCTCAGGCAGCGTCGTCAGCCGGTGGGCGGCGCGTGCGCGCATCGCGGTGGATGGCTCGACGCCGACCACGGCATAGCCACTGGGGGCCAGCGCAGCGGCCAGCCGCGCCGATCCGGCGCCGATCTCCAGCACACGCAACCGACCCACGCCCCCTGCGGCGAGATCGCCCAGCAACTCCTGGTACATCTCGCTATCCGCTGTGAGCGGATCGTGTTCGAGGTCATACCACGCGGCGATCACGGCGTAGGGGTCTGAGAGATGGGATGGGTCGGACGAGTCGAGCTGTTCGTCGCTCATATTGCTGCTCCTTTGGCGTTTCAGGCGTTCTTTGTCGCAGTTCTGTCGCAGGTATGCGACACACCACCGATATGACTTTCTACACTGGCGCCGGGTTCCCTGTATACGCTAACATGTGGCGCGGGGAGATGTCTGTGGCCTTCACGCCACGGGTAATCACCGTTGGCAAATGATGGTGTAGGGGCGCGTGGCGCGCGCCCGTCGCCCAGGTTCGTGGCGAATAGCGGGCGGCGCAGGATGGCAATAGTGGCGCATCAGTGAATAGCGGAGGTAGTGGCGTGCGACCGGCCAGCGGGTAAACCCGCGCCTACAGTCCCTACGGGACGCGAAGCCTGCCTCCGCAGGCTGTGAACGAACGATACGACCGTTGGCAGGCGGGGTCGCGTCCCAGTGGAGAGGCTCCCCCACACGACGCAATGCGCCAACACATCACCCATGCTCATGTCACAGCCCGCGTAGGCAGGCTTCGCGCGGCCCGTAGGGCCGACGGTAGGCGCGGGTTTACCTGCCCGCCGGGCCTGCCGCGAACGCCCGCCATTCGCCACAGACATTCACCGCCGGTCGGGCGTCACGAACGCCCGCCATGCGCGATTACCCAGAGCCTTCACGCCACGATGTTCGCCACCCAACGCGACATGCCGAATGGGACACGGTAGCGAATTTTCTGCGCAACCGCCTGTCACGTTGTAGCGTACATCTGGAAGGATAGCAGTAGTCAACGTTGATTTGCTTGCGTCTGAAACGACCGTCAGGGGCTGCGCGGTGATGCGCGACAGGGACGGCGGCGCTTTTTGCTGTGCTTCAGCAGTCACGGCGCGTTATACTATCAGGATGGACTATCTACCATTTGGTAGATAGTGAGCATCCCGCGTATCCATCCAGCCCATCCAGGAGGTGGGGAGATGAGAAGATTCGTCGGAAAGGGTCCACACGACATGAGCCTTGCACAGAGCGAGAGAGAAGCCCCGGCTGTAGGGACGGCGGCGCTCGAAGGCATTGACATCACCAAGTCCCTGCCGCTCGGACGTGAGCGTATTGATATTCTCAAGGGCATCAACATTCGCGTCGAGCATGGCGAGTTCGTCGCCGTGATGGGGCCGTCGGGGTCGGGCAAGTCAACGTTGCTGGGCATCATCGCCGGACTCGACAACCCCACCAGCGGCACGGTGCTGATTGACGGCATCAACATCACCAAAATGGGCGAGAGTCAGCTTGCCCAGGTGCGCAACGCCAAGATTGGCATGGTCTACCAGGCATTCAACCTGATTCCCACGCTGACCGCGCAGGAGAACGTGGAGGTGCCGCTCTATGTGGGCAGGCACACCGGTAGCCCCGCTGTCCGCGCGCAGGAGTTGCTTCGACTGGTGGGTTTGGGGCATCGCCTGGGCAACCGCCCCAATCAGCTCTCCGGTGGTGAGCAGCAGCGGGTGGCTGTCGCCCGCGCGCTCTCGGCTGATCCCGCTATCGTGATCATGGACGAACCGACCGGCAACCTCGATCAGAAGAACAGCGAGAATGTGTTGCAGATGGTGCGCGACCTGCGGGACCGCACTGGCAAGACGTTCATCATCGCCACGCACGATCCCAATGTCGCCAAAGCCGCCGACCGTGCCATCCGCATCGTAGATGGGCTGGTTGCTGGCGAGGGCGCCGAATAGCTGGCGTGGGGCAGGCAGAGGCGCCGCTCTCGGCCAGCGCTGGTGGAGACGGCTCTCGGCGTTGAAAAGCCGGAGCGCGGAACGGGGCGGGGACGAAGGTTGCTTGCCACGCGCCAGCGCTGCGCTCGGCGCCGATCCTGGTCCCATCACAGGGGCATCTTGCAAGGGTGTCTGTAAGGGCGTTGAGTGGACGCCTGCGTGCGTGAGCATGATGCGAACATGCGAAATAGGGGAGCTTACCCGACATGGGGCGTTTTTTCAATAGACTGGGCCTGTACTGGTCGTATGCGACGCGCTCGCTGACGCGCGGCGGCCAGCGCACGCTGTTGGCGATCTTCTGCGTAGCGGTTGGCGTGATGGCGATTGTCTCGCTGCAACTGGTGGGCAACATGGTCAACCAGGGTCTCACGGGCAATGTGCGCGAGGGCAACGGCGGCGACATCGCGGTGCGTTTCGACGTGGTGCCGCTACGCGCCGATCAGGTGAGCGTCTTTGATCAACTGAAGACCCAGGGGATGATCAGCAACTATACCGCTGTCTCATCACACTCAGGGCAGGTTCCTGAGAGCACGGCGACGGTTTTCTTCTCGCTGCTGGCGGTAGACCCCAACAACTTCCCGCTGGCAGGCGCGCCCATCTTCGTTGACCCCGGCAACGGCAGTCTATCCTCGCTGCTGACCGGCAATCATCTGGTGCTGACCGCCAACCTGGCGAAAAGTCTGAAGGTGAAGGTCGGCGACGCGCTCACCATCAGTTCGGACGACGGGCGCGTGGTGAATGGCACGGTCGCAGGCATCGTTTCGAGCAGTGGCTTTTTCCAGCGGTCGCAGGCGTTCATCGCGCTGAATAGCTACAAGACGATTCCCAGCTCGTCGGGGCTGCCCGCCACCTATTCGTCGGTCTATGTCAACGTGCCAGGGCATACCGACGCCAACGCCGCCAACGCCAAGAAGGCGATCCAGAAAGACCTGCCCTCGGCGACGGCGGTGACCACCACCAAAGAGGCATTGCAACAGAACCAGAACTCGGTGCAGAATATCCGCTACTTCCTGCAGGTGGTGGGGTTGCTGGCGCTGCTGATCGGCGGCATTGGCATCATCAACACCATGCAGGTGCTGCTGCGGCGCCGCCAGACCGAGATCGCCATGCTCAAGACCTCGGGCTATCAGCGCGGCGACCTCTATGCGCTCTTTGGCACAGAGGCGGCGCTGCTTGGCCTGGCGGGCGGCATCGTCGGCTCGGCGGCGGGGGTCGGCGTCAGCTTCATCGTAAAGGGGCTGGTCGAGAACGCCTTCCAGATCACACTGCCCATCGTGCTTGACCCGCTCACCATCGCGTCGGGGGTCGCCATCGGCTTTGCCACCGCGCTGATCTTCGGCCTGCTGCCCATCGTGCAGGCGGCGCAGATTCGCCCGCTGGCGGTGTTGCGCGATCTCAGCGAGGGCTTGCAGGCGACGAGTGTGCTGCTCTCGTTGCTGCTGAGTGTGCTGCTGGCGCTGCTCTTCTTCGGGCTTGCCTACCTGATTCTTGGCAACTTCTGGGTGGCGCTGGGCGCGGTTGGTGGCGCAGCGGTCTTCCTGGCGCTGCTGAGTCTGTTCTTCGCGCTGGTGGTGCTGATTCTCAGCCACTTCCCGATTCCTGAGCGCATCACCTGGTGGTACGCGCTGATCGTGCTGGCGCTGCTGGGAATCGGCGGTCTGCTGCTGCTGGTGGTTCCCGCCTTCGGCATCCTGATTCTGGTGGTGGGTGTGCTGGCGCTGATTCCGATCTTTCTGTCGCGCACGCCAAAGGCCAACACGCGCATGGCGCTACGCAACATCGGACGCCAGCGCGCGCGCACGGTGACGACGCTGGTGGCGCTCTTCATCGGCGTCTTCGCCATTGGGCTGATTCTGACGCTGGGTCTCGACATCCGCGACGAGATCAACAACGCCTTCACGACGCAGATCACGTACAACTCGTTCATTCTCGCCACCAGCGCGCAGGACCAGGCGGCGGTCACGACGCAGGTGAACAAGATTACCGATGCGCAGGCAAAGGGTGTCAATGTCATCACCAACGTAGCGCCGGTGGCTGTGCGCGGTGAACCCATCGGGGAAGTGTTACAAGGCGCCGCAGGCGGTGGCGCCAGCAATACGGGTAGAGCAGGCGCGCTCTTCTCGATCAGTGGCGTGACGGGCTACAATCTTGCGGCGGGACAGAATCCTGCGGATGATCAAGTGACACTTGCCCAGGGCATCCACGATCCCAATCAGGGGCGTTTGCTTACCAAGGCCGACGCCAACACGCTGAATGTCTTGCTGCCACAGTTCTCGTCGCTGGCGCCACTCAACCTGCGCGTGGGCGACACCATCACCATCGCTAACGCTTACTTTGCAACTGGCACGGGTGGCAAGGGAACCGGACAGGGAACTGGCGCAGGAACATCTGGCAAGGCCGGTAGCGCAGGCCAGCCACAGTACCAGCCGATTACGCTGAAAGTCGTCGGATTCTATAGCGGCGGCTTCACGGTGGTGGCGCCGATTCTGGCGGACCAGAGCGTGGCGCAGGAGGTTGGCGGGCCTACCGTGCAGTATCTCACCAAGCTGCGCCTGGCTCCCAGCAAGGCGGATCAGGAACTGCAAACCGTGCAGACAAAGGTGAAGAGCGCACGGACCTTCAGTTTCGTGCAATTGACGGTCTTCATTGACACGCTGCTATCCAACCTGATCATCCTGCTGACGGCGGTGGCCTCGCTGGCGATGATTGCGGGCTTCATCATCATTGCCAACGCGGTGGGCCTGGCGATGCTGGAACGTCGGCGTGAGTTGGGCATCCTGAAGTCGGTGGGCTATACCAGCGGCGATGTGCTGGGCGAGGTGGTGCTTGAAAACGGCCTCATCGGCTTCTCCGGCGCATTTCTGGCGATGATTCTGGTGGCGGGCGCGGCGGTGTTCCTCAGCAAGGTCGTCTTCCAGGGGGCGCTGGCGGTCTCGCCCTGGCTGGTGGTCGGCGTGGTGCTGGTGACGGCGCTGGTGTGCCTGGGGGTGGCTGGTCTGGTAGCCTATAGCGCCACCCGCGTGCGCCCGCTGGAGGTGCTGCGCTACGAGTAGCTGTTGCGCCTTGTGGGCGTGAACGCCCGGCGCACAGTTTGGCTCTCCACTCGCTCCCTTGCCGCTCTGGTGAGGGGGCGTTTGTGTATGGTGATAGGGGCGGCTCCGTGGCCTTTCGGCCACGGGTCATCCTGATGAGCGCAGCCCAGCGTGTGGCTGAAGCCGCGCCTCGTATCCTCTGGCGGGACCCTCCGATCCCGTCTGCACGGCCTGCCGGGCGAGCCATGTGACAGATGGCAAACGGCGGGGCGTCGGCGCGTTCGGCGCCGCCCATCATACCCACTTCGCCCATCACCGCGGCATGCGGCATGTCCGCTCGGTGCGCGGTCTGTGCGACTTGCGCAAAAGGGGCGCGGCATGGTAGGCTGAGAAGGAGAAGCGGGACAACGTGGTCCCGTGACGTGACCGATACCAGCCAGCAACAGATGGTACACAGATGCTACGAAGATGCCAGTGACGCGGGCAATGAAGCTATGCGTCACACCTATCAACGACGAAGGGGAGTACTCCAAACATGCCAGGAACAGCTGCTTTGAACGCCTGGGTAGATGAATGCGCGCACCTGACCCAACCCGACCGCATCGTCTGGTGCGACGGCTCCGAGCAGGAGTATCAGGACATCGCCACCGCGATGCTGAGCGCAGGCGACCTGATCCGCCTCAACGACGAGACATACCCCAACTCCTTCCTCTATCGCAGCGACCCCAGTGACGTGGCGCGCACCGAGGAAGTCACCTATATTTGCACCCCCCGCGAGGAGGATGCAGGCCCAACGAACAACTGGATGGCGCCCGACGAGGCAAGGAACAAGGTGCGGCCCCTCTTCGAAGGTGCGATGCGCGGGCGCACCATGTATGTGATCCCCTACCTGATGGGACCGGCAGGATCGCCGCTGGCGAAGGTGGGCGTGGAACTGACCGACAGCCCGTATGTCGTCCTCAACATGCGCATCATGACCCGCATGGGCAACGTGGCGCTCGACCAGCTCGAGAAGAACGGCGGCGAGTTCTTCCCCGGCCTGCACTCCACCGGCGACCTCAGCCCCGACCGGCGCTTTATCCTGCACTTCCCCGAGGAGCGACTGGTCTGGAGCATCGGCTCTGGCTATGGCGGCAACGCGCTGCTGGGCAAGAAGTGCCTCTCGCTGCGGCTGGCAAGCTACATGGGCTGGAAGCAGGGCTGGCTGGCGGAACACATGCTGATCCTGGGCCTGCAAGACCCCTCCGGCAATGTGACCTATATGGCGGGCGCGTTCCCCAGCGCCTGCGGCAAGACCAACCTCGCCATGCTGGTTTCGCCGCTGACCGAGCGTGGCTGGAAGGTCTGGACGATTGGCGACGACATCGCCTGGATGCGGATCGGCGATGACGGGCGGCTGTGGGCCGTCAACCCTGAACACGGTTTCTTTGGCGTCGCGCCCGGCACCAACGTCGAGACCAATCCCAACGCGATGACCACGCTCAGTCGCAACAGCATCTTTACCAATACGGCGCTCACCCCCGACGGCCAGCCCTGGTGGAAGGATATTGATCCCGACAGCGACACGCCGCCCGCTGGCACGATTGACTGGCAGGGCGCCGTCTGGCAGCCGGGTGATGAGCCAGCCGCGCATGCCAACTCGCGCTTCACCGCGCCCGCCGGACAGTGTCCCTCGATCTCGCCGGAGTGGGAGAATCCACAGGGCGTGCCGATCTCGGCGTTTATCTTCGGCGGGCGGCGCGCAAAGGTCGCGCCGCTGGTGTATCAGGCGTTCGACTGGCAGCATGGCGTCTTTGTTGGCGCAGGCATGGCGTCCGAGAAGACGGCGGCGGCGGCGGGCAAGGTGGGCGAGGTGCGGCGCGACCCGATGGCGATGCTGCCTTTCTGCGGCTACAACATGGGTGACTACTGGCAGCACTGGCTCAACATGGGCGAGAAGCTAACCAATCCGCCTGCCGTCTTCCATGTCAACTGGTTCCGCAAGGGGTCTGACGGCACTTTCCTCTGGCCGGGTTTCGGCCAGAACATCCGCGTGCTGATGTGGATGCAGGAGCGCATCGCGGGGACCGGCAAGGCGGCGAAGACGGCGATTGGCTATGTGCCGACCGCCGACGCGCTCGACCTCGATGGGCTGGACCTCTCCGAGGAGACGCTGCATGCGCTGCTCACCATTGACCATGCGGACTGGGAGCAGGAGGCGGCGGACCAGGGCGCGTTCTTCGCGCAGTTCGGCGATCATCTGCCAGCCGCCATCGCCGCGCAGCATCAGGCGCTGAGTGAGCGGCTCTCGGCGGCCCCCGTGCGCTAATCGAGGACTGTTTTCCCTATGCCCCGGCCCCCTTCTCACTCAAGGAAGGGGGCTTTGTGTGCGCAAGCTCACTTTCACCCTCCTGATGTGCCGCCACATCTTCAGGTTCGCAGGTGTCGCCAGGCCAGTAGTAGGGGAGATCGGGCGCCTCGATCCAGCCAAACTGCGCATAGTAGTCAGGGTCTTTGCGCAGCAGGTTGGAGCGATACCCGGCGTGCAGGCGCTCGTCGCCCAGCCAGGGTGGCAGCCTGACCTCGG
>Ga0102924_1006139_pt1 | contig 11383 bp, 10 predicted proteins | sample PaiPotPPM11metaG_FD_80116 | JGI IMG/M metagenome (GOLD analysis project Ga0102924, IMG submission 80116) | Iron sulfur acid spring bacterial and archeal communities from Banff, Canada, to study Microbial Dark Matter (Phase II) - Paint Pots PPM... ...
CCCGCCTTGCCGTCGCCCGCCTTGCCGTCGCCCGCCTTGCCGTCGCCCGCCTTGCCGTCGCCCGCGTTGCCGTCACCCGGCTGTCCAGATCGCGTGCTGCTCTTGGCGCGGTCGAGCTCATCGCGCAACGAACGTTCGATCGCGTTCTGTTGCGTTCGCCGCAGCGCCTGCGCGCCCAACAGCGCGATGGTTCGCGCCAGCGCCAGGTCGGCCTCGGCCGGCGCTCGCGCGCTACCGAAATAGAACGAGACCGCGCCCATGACTTGGCCTTCGGCCTCGAGCGGCAGCGCAACCAGCGCGTGCGCGCCCGCCCTAACATGCGCGGCCGCCGCGTCCGGAAACCTCTTTGCGATCTCCGCGGGCGAGCGCAACACAAGGCGCTCGTGCGTCATTAGCACCCAGCCGATCGGAGCCGCGCCTTTGGTGCCAAGGCCCCGCAACTGCTCCACGACATCGGCGGGAACCCCTTTCGTGTACAGCGGCTCCCACGCGGCGTCTTCGCGCTCGAGTGCGAGAATTGCGCCCATTGCTCCAAGCGCTTCACCGGCCTCCCGGACTATGACCGCGGCCGCCTGCGCAGGCTCTGATGCCTGCGAGAGGGCGGCGGCAACGCTCTGAATTCTGTCGACATGCAGCCGGGCTGACTGCATGGCGCGATTGCTCTCGTTCAGAGAGTCGATGTCCACGAAGGCGATGACGACTCCATCGATCTTCTGCTCAGATGTTCTGTATGGCCGAATCCGCACCGACCACCAGCGGCCGTCCTGGTCTTGCGCCTGTCGTTCCGCGACAACGAGGGTGTCAATCACCTGCACGATCGCCTGCTCAAAATCGGGGACGGCGACTTTTAGCGTGATGTCGCTGATGGGACGCCCAATATCGGCGGGGATGATGTTGAGAACCCGTTCCGCGTTGGCGGTGAATCGGCGGATGCGAAGATCGTTGCCGACACGGATAAGTGGCAGATTGGCGCTCGCCAAAAAGTTGCTTAGGTCGTTGTTCACCTCACTGAGGTCCATGGTCCGGCGATGCAGCTCCTCGTTGACCGTCGTGAGCTCTTCATTGGCCGACTGAAGCTCCTCTTTTGCCGTCTCCAGTTCCTCGTTCCCACTCTGCAGCTCCTCGTAGCTCGACTGAATTTCCTCGGTCGATGAACGAAGCTCCTCGTTGGTCGCTTCCTGCTCCTCGACAATCGCCTGCATGTACTCCTTGGTGGCCGCGAGCTCCTGCTCCAGCTCGCGCGCGCGTCGCGTCACGACGCGACCGCCGGGCGGGCTTTGTTGGGCTCGTTGAACGCGAGCGCCACGCCGCGCGCCCGCCGTGGCCTCGGGCGAGAAGAGCACCACGAAGAAGCGTTGGCCGGTAGGTACGGCCTTGAAAGGGATGATCTCGAGCGTGAAATACGCGGAGCGGCCACCAATGACGGTCTTGATCCCCGGCTTCCGGACGGTCTGGGAGATTTTGCGAGCTTCCTCGAGGCCCAGCCGCAACGGGCCAAGAAATTCGGCCCGGGCCATCTTGAGAATATGAAAGCTCGCCGCGCCCGCGGGCGGCTCGAGAAACGGGCCGGTGCGCCCGCGGAATTGAATGACTTCAAGATATTCATTCACCACGACGCCAACTGGCGCCATCGCCGTGAGGACGATTCGGTCGGCGGCCTTTTGCAGGTCGCGCAGTGTCGACACCTCGCCCGAGCGTCCTGGCTTCTGCCGCCGCGACGCCGGCAAATTGCGGACTCCGGGCAGCATGTCGAACTGCAACAGCCCCGGAGGTGCCGGGCTTTTGCGATAGATCCGATGTTTCTTGTTGGTCGACTCGAACAGTTCCGGAAATGCGCCGACGCTCTCGGCTCCGCCCAGCACAAGTACCCCGGTAGGCCGCAGGGCATAGTGGAACAGCGCAAACACGCGCTTTTGAAGCTCGTGCCCAAGATAGATCAACACATTGCGACAACTAATCAGGTCGATCTGCGAAAACGGCGGGTCGCGCGTGAGGTCCTGCTTGGCGAACACGCATAAATCGCGGATGTTGCTGTTGACTCGGTAGCCGCGCTCTTCGCGAGTGAAAAATCGTCGCAGACGCTCCGGAGACACGTCGGCCGCTATGCTATCCATGTAAACGCCCGCGCGAGCCCTCAAAATCGCCGTCTCATTGACGTCTGTCGCGTAAAGTTGGATGAAGGGCGCATTGGGTAGACCGTCCAAAAACTCCATGAGGCAGATTGCGAGTGAATACGCCTCCTCTCCGGTCGAGCAGCCCGGTACCCACACCCGAATCGGCACGTCCGGTGGCCGCCCGCCCACCAGCTCCGGAAATACAGTTTGTTTTAGAACGTCGAAGACTCCCGGATCGCGAAAGAAATGCGTCACCCGGATAAGCAGGTCCTGACACAGAGCCTCGGCTTCGGTGGCATCTCCTCGAATGACGCGGACGTAGTCGCGCAAAGAGTCGAGGCGTTGCAGCAACATGCGCCGTCGAATGCGGCGCGTGAGCGTAGCCGTCTTGTACTGCCCGAAGTCCACGCCGCAACTCTTTCTGAGAACGGCGAGAATTCGCTCGAAGTCGCCGTCTTCTCCGAGTACCTCGGCGTCTACCTCGGGATCCGGACGCACCATGTAGTGATGCTTCGCGATCCGCGCGAGCTCTTTGGCGATGTCGCCCGGCGGCAAGACGAAATCGACGCACCCGGTCGCGATCGCGCTGCGCGGCATTCCGACGAACTTCGCGCTTTCCTCGGTCTGGGCAAACGTGATCCCGCCAGCCGCCTTGATCGCTTCCAGCCCCGCCGCTCCGTCGGTCGCCGTGCCGGACAGCACGACGCCAATGGCGCGTGGACCCTGGGTCTCGGCCAGCGAGCGAAAGAAGTCGTTGGCCGGCATGTGTATTCCGTGACCCGCCCGTCGCGCCGTGAGGCGCAGGTGTCCGTCCGCCAATGTCATGCTCGCATTGGGCGGGATCACGTAAGCGCAATCGCGCTCGATCCGGATGCCATCGTGGACCTCCTGCACCGGGATCGGGGAGTTCTGCGCCAGGATGCCCGCGAGCGCGCTCGAGTGCGTGGGGTCGAGATGCTGCACCAAGACGTAAGACATGCCGTTGTTGGGGGACAGCTGCTCGAGCAACTGCCTGAACGCTTCCAGGCCCCCTGCCGAGGCCCCGATGCCCACCACAGGGAACGGAAGCGTGGGCGCAATCGGCTCGGGGTCACGCGAGGCGCTCGGAATTGAGGTCCTGGTCGGAGTCAAAACTAGGGTGGGCCTTGACCCGGTACCGTTATTGCGCTTTCGGCGGACGTTCTTGCGGGGCTGGGCGTCGCTGCGCGCGCCTGAGGCGTTCCCGCTCGGCGCGCGGCGTGGTTTTGCTGGCTTCGACGGGCCACGACCTTTTCTAGGCATTGCCTGTCGGCGTCATTAGGCTTGCCAGGACTTTCCCCAGCGTCCGGAAGATGACCCGTGGTCACCGAAGAAGCAATCGATTTCGAGGTGGGCTGCGGTCGAGGCCTGCCGACGCGGCGGATAGTACGATACCGCGCATTGGCGAGTTGCCTGAGGCGCGATCTTGTTAGCCCTTGGTTTCCTCGTCGACAACCTTCATGGCGACGGAAACGAGCCGCTCGAGCTCGTCCTCGGACTCCTTCGGTAATAGCGTCTCCGCCCATGCGTGGTCTTCCGACTTGGCATAACGGTCGAGAAGGCGGTGCACGAAGGAAAGCAGCGCGATTCGCTGCAACTCGCCTCGCCGCTGAGCGTGCGACGAGTCCTGAGTGGCTCGCATCATCGACTCGAACTGCTGCGCACCGCGGAGGGCTTTGGCCGTCAGGGATGCGACGACCTGCAGGAACCGAATGTCGCTGTCTGAGAACGGCTTCGCGTCGCGCTCCGTCCGAACGAAGATCGCGCCAATTACCTGTCCCCTCCAACGGATCGGTGCCACCACGATGGATCGCACGTTGCGCATGTCGAGCAGAGGCTTGATGTCACGCAGCATGGGATCGCTGGCAGCGTCCGCGATCACGACCGTTTCGCCCGAGTCGAAAACGCGCTGGAGCTCGGGATAACGCGCGAGGTCGATGACCATGTTCCTGATCGACGGGTCCTCGTACGTTGCCACGAGCCGGACGTCTTCCGACTCGCGGGCCAGGAATATCGAGCTTCGGTCGAGACCGAAAGTCTCGCCCAACTGGCGCGCGATGGTCTGCAGGATGTCCGTGAAATGGACCGAGCCGCTGATGGCCTGGAGAATGTCGACCACGGCCACGAGGTGGTCGCGCTCGTGCTGCAGCTCCTCGAAGCGCGTGCGCAGCTCGGCGAGCTCGCGCGCGGCGTCGCCGTCCGGTCGGTCGCTCGCCTGAGGTTCGCTCTCAGGCGCGGTGATCGTTGGATCCGAAGTCGGCATTGGAGGGGGTTGGAGACCTAGCCGGGGAGGGCTCGGAAGCGTTCGCGGTCCCGTCGACCTCCTTTCCTTCCGTTCCAGAGTCCGGCGCGCAGTCGATCGATTCGTCCCATGGTACTACGCGGTTACGTCCGTCCGCCTTGGCACGGTACAGAGCGTCGTCCGCCGCACGTACCACGGAACCAACGTCGTGGAACCGGCTGTGCGGCCATGCCGCAACGCCACAGCTCATTGTTCGGCGAATCTCGACGTCGTCGAACGTGAATGTGCTGGCCTCGACTGCCCGACGCACGCGATCCGCCACCGCCCGCGCATCCGACAAATCGGCGCCCGGGAGTATGATGAGAAACTCCTCACCGCCATAACGGCCGACCCAGTCGATTGCACGCGCCTTCTGTTCCAGCAAGCGGGCGAATTGCTGCAGCACGGCGTCGCCCGCCTGGTGCCCGTGGGTGTCGTTCACGCTCTTGAATCGGTCGAGATCGCACATCACTACGGCGAATGGCTCCGCTAGCCGTACCGAGTGCTCGAAAGTCTCCGCTAGGCGCTCGTCCAGCCGCCGCCTGTTGTCGATGCCAGTCAACGCATCCGTCTGTGCGATGCGGACGAGCTGGTCGTTGATGGCCTCCAGCTCCCCTTTCTGCCGCTCGACTTTGCTCTGCAGAAGCTTGATGCGCAGCAGCGAACGCATGCGCGCTTCGAGCTCCTCAAAATTGATTGGCTTGGTGATGTAGTCGTCCGCGCCCGCATCCAGGCCGACGACCTTGTCCTCTGTCGTGTCTAGCGCCGTCTGCATGATTACCGGGATGAACGGGAGCTGCCGGTTGGCCTTTATTCGGCGCGCGACCTCGAACCCATCGATCTTGGGTAGCATCACGTCGAGAAGGATCAGGTCGGGAAACTCGATGTTGTCGGGCGGGGTCTCTCCATCGAGAGCGCCGAGGGCGGCCAGGGCCTCCTCGCCATCACGGGCGGCGGTCGTCACGTAGCCGCGAGCTTCTAGGCGGTCTCGTAGGATTGTGATGTTGTCCGGGTGGTCATCCACGACCAGAATCCGCGCCGGCCCAGCGTCTTCCCTTGTCAACTCGGGCACGTCGGAATTCCTCACGCGTCGTCTTTCATTCACGGCTCTTCCACCCCCAGGCACGTCCCATGCCTGCATCCCCTCTCCCCCCTCTGCATCCTTGACATCTCCAGCCCGTACCACCCGTCCCACATGTGCGACTGAGCGGCCGCCCGCTTGCGAGATCAACTAGGCGCGATCGACTGGCTCACGTGTTCACGGTCTCGCGTGCCGCCGCCGGTGCCAGGAAGCGATGCACCTCCGCTACCACGGCGCGCGGCTCGCATGGCTTCGCGAGATACCCGTTGCATCCTACTTCCATTGCCTTTTCGCGATCCGACGCCAATGCGTGCGCTGTCAGAGCGATTATGGGGATCATTCGCGTTTCGGGATCGTGCTTGAGAACCTGTGTAGCTTCCCACCCGTCAATGATGGGTATCGAGATATCCATCAAGATCAGGTCCGGTTTCTCGGTTCGTGCCTTGGCGATCCCTTCCTCGCCGTTGAGAGCCTCCATGACCCGATAGCCGAAATGGCGGAGGATCGTAGAGTACACGATCCGGTTGTCCTCGTTGTCCTCAACTAGCAGTATGGTCTTGGGCGCGACGGCCGAAGCAATAGGCATGCGTATGAGGAGTGAGAGTCAGCGCGTGTCACACGCCGGCTCACAGACCGCGACGAGATGTCGCATACGGTCTGGCAACCGGCCCTGCGCACGCATTCGGGAACCATCTCGCAAGTTCCTTACCATGGGCCCCCGCGGTTGAACCCCGCCAATATAGAAGGCACGTACATGGACGAGCCAGCGGCGTCAGCGTTGCCAGCTCAGCGGCAAGCCGTCACCAACGGCAAGTCCGGGCTCGTCCGATCAGCGCGTGTATGGATTGAGAATCGTGACACCGTGCCCCGTGAAGTCCGCCTCGTTTCTCGTCACCAAGGCGAGATCGTATACCTGGGCCGTCGCGAGGAGAAGGCCATCGATGACAGGGAGCTGGCGCCCCTGACGCCTGCCCGCCGCCGTCAGACGGCCCCAACTTCGGGCCACCGCTTCGTCGACCGGTAGAAGGCGTCCCGCGAACTGGATCGGCAGATCCGTCTCGAGCCATGCCTGGAGCACGCTGCGTCTGCGCCCGGCCGGCATGAGCGCCACGCCCTTTTCAATTTCGCCAAGCGTGAGTGTGCTCAGCGCGAAGTCGAGCGGAGATTGCGCGGCAATCCAGGCGACCGCGCGGGCATCGGGCGCGGGCCGCGACGGCTCGGACACCACGACCGTGTCTAGGAGATACTTCAGAGGTCGACGTCTCGGCCGAGATCGCGGGACCGCGTGAGCTTGAGCGCTCCCCTGGCCAGCGCATCGGTTAGTGGCGAGCGCCGCATGAAGTCCACGAGGTTTTCCGGCGGCGACGCGAGCCTGTCATAATCCCATGCCGCTACGACCACCACGGCATCCTTGCCATGCTTGGTCACGCGCTGTGGCCCCTGCGCCAACGCCGCGCGGACGACTTCGCTGAAGCGATTCTTTGCGTCTTCTAGCTTCCACGTGCGACGCAGCGTCATGGGCGTCTTTGACGATTTGTGTCCCGCTAAGCGATCTGGCTAGACTAGCCTCAACATAGCTAGACTAGACAGATAGGGCAACCCCGTGGTTCCGGCAGGCGGGCAGGAGGCGCGAGTCATTATCTTTGACGGGGATAGGCTGACGCATCCCCTGCGTACGCGGGGACGAGCTAAGTCGCTGCGGATCCAATGATGCGCTCTACGCCGCCAGCGACACGCCGCAGGCAGTGCAGTAGCGGGCCGCAGGCTCGGTGACTACAGCGCCGCAGGCGGCGCATGATCCCGTCAAGTACGTCGCGCACGAGGAGCAGTACAGGGCGTCAGCTTCGGGACGCGGTCCACAGACGGGGCAAGTTGGTGCTGTCGCCGACACGCCGTCCGCGCGCAGCTCGGCAAGCGCCCGAGCCGTATACGACTCTTTGAGACTCGCGTAATCGACATCAGACAATTTCCCCGTAGCTCGGTCGAACTCGATCTCGCGTAGCGCGTCGATGGCGGCACCGCCCTCTGGGAGGTCATTCAACGCTTGGGTTCGCACCCGCGACGACGCGCGCGATGGCCAGAAGATCGGGGCGAGCACAAAGCACAATACGCCGATCGCCACGGCCGTGCCGACGGCCAGGGCCGTCACGCCCTATCGTCCCGGAGGGCCGCGTCGAGTTTGGCGAGCTCCTCGGGGGTCGCCTCCGCCGCAGTCGGCCGACCGGCCGGAGCCTCGTTCATTCCCGCGCTTGTTTCCGCCGCAGGCAGGCCAGGCGGGCTAGCGCTCGCCGCCGTCGTCGTCGCGGCCACTGGACGCCAATGCCGCACGAGCGCCGCCACGAGAATGCCGCCCGCGCCAAGCGCTACGAAGGGTGCCAGATATGCCGCCCAATTGAAGCCCGAACGTGGAGGCGACATGAGCACGCGCTCCCCGTACACCAGGACGAACGCGGCAAGGATCTCAGGTCCCGAGTAGCCGCCCGCCACGAGTCGCACGACATCGGCGTGCATGGAAGGCGAGACAGGGCAGGTGAAGTCGGTTGTGCGGCAGGTGTAGATGTCGAGGGTGCAGCCACACATGCAATGAATGCCGTGCTCGAGCTCATCGCGCTGCACGTCGGTCATCGACGCCATGGCATTTGGTTTTGCCGGCCTAAGGACGGGACGGTAGCGACCCTCGTCCATGGGCCCGCTCATCGTCGTGCGGACCTGCTGATCGGGTTGCTGGTCGGTCTTTTGGTCGGTCTTCTGGGCGCCGGCGAGTCGCGCGAACGCGGCGGTTACGGCCACCGCCGAGGAAGCGGCAATGAAGTCGCGCCGGGTCATCGTTGCCGCTCGACGTGGCGGGTCAGTCACCCGCGATCGACGCCTCAGGTTGCATGACCGCGTGGTAGCCACTTCGCGCCCGAGCGCGATCTGCCTGCGGCCACATCACGATGAGCCCTCCAAAGGCCATGAGCACGCCGCCTGCCCACACCCACCACACCAGCGGGTTGAACGTGATGCGCACCTCGGCCGCGTCGTCACCCCGCACTCCCGTCAGAACCACATATACGTCCTGGCTGGGCGAACCGAGAATTCCCACCGCCGTGGATGGCTCGAAGAGCGGCGCGCCACGTGTATCGAAGTGCTGCCGTTTCTCACTCTCGATTAACGGCATGGGCTTGCCATCGCGCGTGGGCTTGAGCGACACAGCAGTGACGTGGCGGTTGAGCACGTCGAAAACGGAGACCCCGCTGTTCACGAATCGCCAGCGATGACCGTAAGGGTCGGTCAGCGACACCGATTGTCCGGCGCGCAGTGTCTCATCGTAGTCGTGTCGAAAGACACGTCCCGCGAACGCGCAGAATAAGATCACGACGCCCGCGTGCACGATATATCCGCCATACCGCCGGCGGTTTCTGGCAATCAGTCGCATGCCGGCGGCGATCGCGTGCTCGCCGTGAATCCGCATGCGGGCGCCTATCCCCTTGTAGAACTCCTGCAGGATGGTCGTTCCCACAAACCCCGCCAATGCGTAGGCGACGAGAGCGTGCCATTCACGCATCCCCAACGCGAGCAGAATCGCCAATACCGCTACCCCGCCAAACACGGGTACCGCGAACTGACGGCGCAGATTCGGCAGCGAAGCGCGACGCCACGCGATCAGCGGCCCTATTCCCGTCAGCGCGAACAGCAGAAGTCCCAGCGGGACGTTTACGGCGTTGAAGAAGGGAGCGCCTACCGTGATCTTGGTTCCCCGAACGGCCTCGCTCAAGATTGGAAACAGCGTGCCCCAAAGCACCGAGAACGCGATGCCGACGAACAGTAGGTTGTTGTACAGAAAGGCCGCTTCGCGGCTCGCCATGCTTTCCAGCTGGGCCGTGGACTTGAGGTCTTTCAGTCGGGTGGCGACGAGATACACGGTCACACCAAGCGTCAGCGCCAGCAGCCCGGCGAACCAGGTGCCCACGCGCGACTGAGCGAATGAATGCACGCTGTTGATCACGCCGCTGCGCGTGATGAATGTTCCGAGAATAGCGAGCAAGAACGTCGACACGACGAGCACGACGTTCCATTTGCGCAGCATCCCGCGCTTCTCCTGAATCATGATCGAGTGCAAAAACGCCGTGCCGGTGAGCCACGGTAGCAGAGATGCGTTTTCCACAGGGTCCCACATCCAGTACCCGCCCCATCCTAACTCCACGTACGCCCACCACATGCCCAGCGTGATCCCGATCGTGAGAAAGAACCAGCTCACGAGGGACCACCGCCGCACCGCCGCGAGCCACTCGGCGTCCAGTCGGCGCGTTATCAATGCCGCGATCGCGAACGCGAACGGAACCGCCGTGGCGACGTAGCCCAAGTACAGATTCGGCGGATGGATCGCCATCCCAGGGTTCTGCAGCTGGGGATTCATCCCGTTTCCGTCGGGCGGTATCCAGCCTAGGCGCTCGTACGGATTGGCGCCCAGACAGAGCGTCGCCAAGAAAAACAGCGTGATCGCCGCGAGCGTCCCGGCCACATACGGCATCAGGACGCGGTTACGTGCGCGATTGGTCCAAACAGCGATCGCCGAGTAGCTGGTCAGTATAAGAGCCCAAAACAGCAGCGACCCGGCCTGTCCACCCCAGAAGGCCGTGAGCGTGTAGACCCGCGGCAGGTTCGCGCTCGTGAATGACGCGACGTACCTGAAGGAGAAGTCGTGCGTTAGAAGCGCAGTCCACAGCCCGAGCGAAGCGAGCACGACGAACGCCCAGGTGGCGTAGACTGCCCTGGCTCCACTGGCGACGAGATCATCGCGCCCTAGCGCACCGCCGGCGAACGAAACCACACAGGCCCACCCGGACACCAGGAGCGCGACCCACAGAGAAAGCTCGCCAACGAGAATCATTTATGCCGCTTCACACGCGGCTGGCCGACTTGTACCCCGGGGTGTTCCGGTATTTGTACTTGTCCGGCGCGTTCTCGTATCGCGAGGCGCACTTGGCGAGCAGCGACGTCGCGCGGAACGTCCCATCGCTGCCCATTCGTCCCTCGACAATGACGTCAGCGCTGTCGGAGAATGTGTCGGGGATTACGCCGCGATATATGACGGGAATGGTCTCTGCGCCATCGGACACGCGGAACGCGACCTCGCGCCCGCCTGGATCTCGCTCGATCGAACCGGGGACCACGCGAGCCCCGACTTTCACGCCGGCTCGCGCGAACGAAGGATCCGCCGCGACTCGGCCCGCGAGCTCCTGGGGCGTCAGATAGTAGACGCCGGTCTCGGTGATCGCGGTCGCCATGAGATAGCCGGCTGCGGCCAAGATCAACACGCCTCCCACGAGGAACTTCGCGCGCGGTGTCACTGCGACTGGTAGTCTAACACCCGGCCGCCCGATGGAGATACCGCCGTGGAGATGCCGTCATGGAGCCTCGAACGCAGTTCTAGCGTGCCCGTCCGGCGCTGCGGCGAATGTCTTCCATGATGCGCGCGAGCTCGCGCTCGGCTTGATCCCGTTCCTCGGGTGTCCACACCCCGGTCAGGCGTCGAAAATCGCGCACGCGCTCGAGCATTTCGTCGATCGACGCGCGAAGCTCGAGATTGGCCCGGCGCTCCGCGGGTGTGGCATCGACTCGTGGCATTAAGCGAGAATATACATGCTCTGCGTCAACGATCGGGGCCGCGGCCACTACTCATGGCGTGTCGCGCGAGCCCAGTGAAGCGCGGCGGCCACCGCTCGTGCCCAACCGTGCCGCCCGGCCGATACGGCGGCATGGTCCGGGCCCGGAGTGAACACGGTTCGCGCGCCAGTGCCCGCGAACGCTTTGGCGTCCGCCCAGACTCCAGTGGCCAGTCCGGCGAGACCGGCGGCACCGAGAGCCGTGGTTTCCACGAGGGCCGGGCGCTCGACGGGAATGCCG
>Ga0102924_1006140_pt1 | contig 11381 bp, 7 predicted proteins | sample PaiPotPPM11metaG_FD_80116 | JGI IMG/M metagenome (GOLD analysis project Ga0102924, IMG submission 80116) | Iron sulfur acid spring bacterial and archeal communities from Banff, Canada, to study Microbial Dark Matter (Phase II) - Paint Pots PPM... ...
ACTGGGAGTGCCTCCAGCCATTGCGCAGCTGGTTGACGATACCATAACTTTAGTGGTTTATTGCTTTGTGCCACATGTGTCGTCTGTGTCTGGTCCATGCCTATCGCTTCCTTTACATGATTCCAATAGCTTCCGTCAAGTTCGTAAACAGGTCGGCCAGTCGTGTCTCAAACGGGTGATATTCGATGATATCAGCGATCAGCTGCTGGTATTATAAGAACAAAGAAAGGGTGGGGGATAATTCTCTGACGTTGAGACATAGCGATTCCTACTTCCTTGTGGTGGCCAATGAGAAGAGATTTCATGTTCCTCTCCAGGCGTAACAATCAGTTAGTTTAATCACTGATTAAACTAAAGCATACTGAGAAAGAGCCTGCTTGTCAAGGGAGAAACGTGAGTCATCCCAGGTTTTACGAATGGGCTTCATTCACAAGCCCATTCGTAAAACCTGGGATGACTCATGTCTTCACTTATCAGAAAACATCACACCGTGATACGGTCGATATCAGCCCCATAGGTTGAGGCAGTGGTCGCGAAGAGGATCGTATTTGTTCCTGCCTGCAAGTTGAGTTGAATCACCGCAGACTGCACATGATTCCAGTTGTTATCGCTGGTACCGTTGGTGTACAGAATTTGCACCGGGCCACCATTCGCGCTGACGTTCAACTGGCGACCGGAGGAACCGTCAACATAATAGACTGTGACGTTATAGATGCCTGCGCTGGCCACAGTAATTGTGTTGAATTGCACGGAACTACCCAACAACAGATTGCCGACTTTCTGACCGCCAGAACAGGCCGAGCAACTGGAAACTGCTGCCCCTCCGCTCAGCGTATTGCCAGGGGCCTCCGCTTCATAAGAGGTCGTCTTCACGATGGGGGCAACCACGATGCGGTCCACATCGGGGGACCAGGCTTCAGGATCGTAAAACTTGATGGTGTTGTTCCCGGCTTGCAGTTGAACCGGGATTTGCATCGATTGCACGCTCCCCCAGTTGCCATTGCCATGGAAGTCGATCAGTACCCCAGTGCCTCCGTTGAAGCTGAGATAGGCTGGCCTGCCGGAATCTCCGTCAAGGTAATAAATCGTCAGGGTGTAGAGACCAGCGCTAGCTACATTCACATTGTTGAACTGGACAAAGCCACCGGAACCCAGATAGCCGACCTTCTTGCCTCCAGAACAGACTGTGCAGTCGTATACGGTTGCAGATCCACCGATGGTATTCGTTGGTGCCTCCGCCTCGTAGGAGATAGCATTGCCTGTGGGAGGTGGCGGAGCCTGTCTGCCGGGCTCTGGCCGTACATTGAGGAGCATAGAGCCATGAGCAGGCAATGACGCACTGAAACTGCCGTCAAACTGGCCCAATTGCTCGTGAGTCCAGACATTGCGCACATGGGCATTGCCTACGAAGCCCAGATCGCTCCAGTTTGCCGTGACCTTCGCGGCATTGCTATCGAGATTAAAGAGCGCGACTGTATAGCTTCCATCCGCATTTTTGGCATACCAGACCTGCTGATTGCTGGATTGCGCAACCGGTTTGGCTGGATTGCCTGCTTGATCAATGGCGATGACATCTTTGTTGGTGAGCAGGGAAAGGCCGTAGCTATCCAGCTTTGTCAGGTCATCCCCGCTATAGAGAGGAGCAGCTTCGATGGCCCATAAGGTCATATAGGTCTGTCTCTCATCGTTGCTCAGCCCATCCATGCTACCTACACCCACATCCAGCGAATCCAGGTTGTTCCAATAACCCGGCCTGGCAGCAGAGATCCAGGGTACGACGTCGGTGAAGCGCTGTTTGAGCGAATTATTCCAGGTCACCAGCGAATTACAGTAGCATTCGACATCGGTATCGATGCGCGCGCCGTTGGAATACTGCTGCCAGGTATCGAGAAAATTCTGATCCAGCGACCAGGAGATGACCAACTGAATCGGCCTCCCCGTCTGAAGCAGCGCTTGCGACCATGCTTTGACATCCGAACGATTGTCCGAGGCGCTAGCACCATTTATGAACGAACCCGGTGTGACTCCATCCACCTTCATGAAGTCGACTCCCCAACTCGCAAATTGATCGGCAATCGAGTTAATATAAGCCTGAGCGCATGGATTATTGTAATTGATGGCATAGGAGCCCTGCCAGCCATTAGTTCTTGTTAGTGGCTGAACGGCGATATCTTGTAGATGACAGCTTGTGCCATAGATAGGGTAATTTGCATTATAGGCGGGGATATCTAATCCTACTGCGTAATAAATTCCCAGCTTTAACCCTTCGCTATGCACGTAAGTTGCCACATTCGCTATTCCGTCCGGAAAACGACCGGAATAAGGAGCTGGACGCCCATAGGCATCATAGGTGGGATTCCAGTTATAATCCATCCACCAGCCAGCATCAATGTTGATATACTGATATCCACTCTGCTGTAACTTCTGATGAACGACATCCGCCTGTGCTTTGACGTTAGCTTCGGTTAGCCATTTCGTCCCATACCCGCTCGCTGTGGTGGACTCTAAGCTCCAGGTGCTCCATCCCATGTACGGCTTCTGGGCCAGATTATTTGCTGCTGCGTGAGTCACTGCTGCGTGAGCTACGGTTCCGCCTTGCTGCCGCATTAAAGCGAACAACAGACTGCCAAATAAGAGGCAAATCGTGAGAATGACGAAAAAGAAACGGTAGGGGATGATTCTCTGACGTTGAGACATAGCAATACTACCTCCTTGTGGTGGCCGACTGAGAAGTTGCTTCGTGTTCCTCTCTGGGCACAACAATCAGTTAGTTTAATCACTGATTAAATTAAAGCATACTGAGAAAGAGCCTGCTTGTCAAGGTGGTGGAAAAATCGCCTTTTTCATCCCTCTGTTTGGCCATTTCGTGTGTTTTTTGGAAAAAAACAGGTGAATCGCTGAAAATTCAGGGGATGAGGGCTTGACATCTGGTTCTTTTCACAGGTATACTCTGCTTAACTTCAATCATTAAAGAAAGTTTGTGGGGGCAAACAAAACAATGCAAGGGAAAGCCGCGCCGGCTGATCGCAAGTTGATCCGTGCGATCAATCAGAATAGTTTGCTGAATCTGATCCGGCGGAACGCGCCGATCTCGCGCCCACAGCTGGCTGAGCTTTCGGGTCTGAGCCTGGCTACGGTGATCGGCCTGACGGGCGAATTGGTCAAACGGAATTTTGTTTTGGAGAGAGGTCCGGCAGAATCAACGGGAGGACGCAAGGCGACGTTGCTGGACCTGCACCCCGAGGGTGGTTTTGCCCTTGGTTTGATGGTGAGGGGGTTCGAAAACATCGGGGTGGTTGTCAACTTGCGCGGCGATGTGGTCTTTGCGCTCCATCGAGATAGCTCGATCAAACATCAGAGCGCACAGGCTGTGGAGCAAATTGTAGAGATGACAAACGATCTGCTGTCACAATCCGGGGTCGATAAAGATCTGGTTATCGGGCTTGGCTGCGCTCTCTCAGGCTATATCGACGCCAAAAGCGGCATCTGTGTCGACTCCTGGAATCTGGACTGGCACAATGTTGAACTGGCCGAACCGTTGAGCCAACGCCTGGGGCTGCCTGTGGTGATCGATAATGATGTGAGCTGTATTACGACCTACGAGAAGCTCTTTGGCTGGGGCAGTAACTACGAGAATTTTTTTACGGTCGTTCTGGGGCGCGGCGTGGGCCTGGGGTTGGTGCTCAACGGCGTGCTCTATCGCGGCGCGACAGGTGGGGCCGGCGAGTTTGGCCATATGGTAGCTGTTCCAGGTGGTCGGCGCTGCGAGTGCGGCAAACGCGGCTGCCTGGAGGAGTATATCTCCTTTCGCGGCATCATTGCCAACTATCGTGAGCTCAACTACAAAGAAAATATTCCTTTCAATATGACTCTCAATAGCGCCTCGGACCAGGCTGTGCGGTCCGAGGAGCGCATGATCCATGAATTATTTGAGCAAGCTTCGGGGGGAGATGAGCTGGCCGCGCAGGCTTTTCAGCATAGTGGCGAGCTGATGGGTATTGCCCTGGCCAACCTGGTCAATGTCCTTAACCCTGAATGTATAGTCCTGACGGGCGAGGGTGCTTTTGTCGAACAGGCGATGTTCCAATCAATGGAAGCGGTTCTGCGACAGAATCTGTTCTCCCAGTTAGGAAAAGATCTGCGTCTGCTGGTTGAGCCGCTTGTTGGCTACGAAAGCTGGGCTCGCGGTGCCGCGGCCCTGGTTCTTCATCGCTTTTTTGTACTCCCGGCACACCCATAATTCAGAGAGAAAGGAGTTGCTGGTTCAGTATTTTTCTCAGCGTCCTGGCAGTGGTTAGCTGGGATGTTTAGGGGCACTGCTGTGCTCTCAACAGGAGAACAGCTCGACCGCCTTGTTGACAATTGCAGCCGGAGCGGCGAGGCACTTCTCGCAGGCCAGGCTTTCAAGGCGCATCTACATTGACTCGTTTATTTGCAATGATGCAGAAAGGTTGAAAGATTTTCGATGGACACACAAACGAAGTACGCCCTTAACAGAATAAATCGTCGTCGCTTTCTCCAGGCCGCAGGAGCAGCGGGTGCCCTGGCCGTCGGCGGCGACTTGCTGGCAGCCTGCGGTGGCACAGGTTCAGGCGGCAGCCAGATTACCTTGCAGCAGATGTATCACGAATATGGTGAGGCCGGTACCCAGCAGGCGGTCTTAAGGTACGCCGCGGACTACACCAAATCTACATCGACCAATATCAAGATTAGCTGGATACCCGGCGACTACGCGACCAAGTTGAGCACCGCTCTGCTCGGCAACAATCCCCCAGACGTGTTTGAGCACTATACGTTCAATGAGAACTGGGTCAAACAGGGCTTGCTAGAGCCGCTTGACGACCTCTATACCCCAGAGACCAAATCAGACTTCAACCCGGTCAATCTTGCCTCCTTCACTGTTGATGGCAAAATCTATGGCGTGAAGATGTTCGACGATACCGAGTTCTTTTATTATCGCAAGAGTCTGCTTTCCCAGGCTGGCATTGACCCCACGACCTTGACCAGTTGGGACGCCCTGTTGGAGGCCGCTAAGAAGTTGACGACCTCCAAGACGAAGGGCCTGTTCCTGGCCAATGATAATGGCGTCTCTTTCTTTCCGCTGGCAGTCTACTCCACCGGCGGCGATCTGATAGCCAATAACCAGATCGCTTTCAATACCCCGCAAGTGGTGGCTGTGTTTGAGAAGATGCGCGAGGTTGCAGCCTCGAACGCAATCTTGACCGGCGCACCTACTGACTGGACTGACCCCTCCGCCTTCATCAATGGTCTGGCCGCGATCCAATGGTGCGGCATCTGGGCGATGCCCGCCGTTATCAAGGCGCTGGGCGATGATTTCGGTATCATGCCCTGGCCGGCCTTCGGGACCAGTGGCAAACCGACTGTCCCCTGGGGCGGCTTTGCTGAGATGATTTATGCGAAAGGCAAGCACGTTGCTGAGTCCAAAGCCCTGGTCAAGTCGCTCTGGATCGACAATACTGCCGTCCAGCAGGACTTTTGCCTGAGCTATGGCTTCCATGTGCCTTCGCGCAAAAGCGTCGCTGCAAAAGCAACCAAGCTGCAAAGTGGTCCTGCCGCCGAGGCCGTCAAGCTCCTCAACTCCTATGGACGGACTAATCCGCCGCTCTTTACTGACACAATGACTACCGCGTTGACCGACGCGGTCAGCAATATTGTGAAGAGCAACGCCAATGCGGCTTCGGAAGTGGCCAAGGCGGCGCAGACCTGTAGTACTCAGTTGCAACAGTTGCTTGGCTAAAGCGCTCTGAGATTCTCTTAGAGAAGTGGTTGTTGGGGCCAAAGCATTGGCCCCAACACGATCTCATCCTGTTTTTCGTGCGTTCTTGCACTATTTCTGAGAGGAAAAAGATGAGCGTGAGTACTTCCAAGACCGTCCAGGAAACGCGCCCCGCTGCTCGTCCCACCGTTTTGTCCTTCTGGCGCCGTGCTCCGCGTCTGCGTCGCTCGGCTGCCTTCTGGACTCTGGTTGGACCCCTGGTGCTCGGCCTGCTCGTTTTTGTCTATATTCCCATTCTGTGGGGCCTGGTGCTCAGCGTAAGCCGGGCGCAATCCACAATCTTCCCGACGGCCTTTGTCGGCCTCGCTAACTATCGCGCGATGCTGCTCGATCCCGAGTTTCAGCAATCTCTCGTCACATTTTTCATCTTTGCGCTCTTTATTGTGCCGCTTACCTTTGTTCTGGCGTTGGGGCTGGCTCTACTAGTCAATTCCGCGCATTTTCTGCGCGGTTTTTTCCGCTCGGTGTTCTTTCTGCCAACCGCTGTCTCCTACGTTGCAGCCTCCATCATCTGGCGTCTGAGCCTGTTTAACGGCCTGCCCTTTGGCCTGGTGAATATGGTCATCGGCCTGTTTGGGGCCGCGCCGATCTCCTGGCTGAGTAGTCCCAATCCGCCCTGGTACTGGCTGGTGCTGGTCACGGTTCGCCTCTGGCTCCAGCTCGGCTTCTATATGATCATTTTCCTGGCCGGCCTGCAGGAGATTCCCCAGGCCCTTTATGAAGCCGCACAGGTTGATGGCGTGTCCTCGGGCTGGAAACGTTTTCGCCATATTACGTTTCCTCTGCTGCGCAATACCTCGATCGCTTGCCTGATTCTGCTCTTGATCGCCGCCTTCCAGGCCTTTGATGAGTTCTACAATATTATGTCGGGCACCGGGATTATCACGACACGCACGCCGCTCTGGTATCTCTATGTAGTAGGCTTTAACAGCCAGGACTTCGGGCGCGGCGATGCCGGCTCGTTTATCCTGACGGCGATCATTGTGCTCTTTACGCTGCTACAGGGCCGTCTCTTTGGCTTTGGCCGCTCGCTTGAATAGGCCGCTGAGACGATTGAGAAAGGATGAAAACGATGAATGTACACTCAAAACATCCAGATTCCATTTTTACTGGAATCTCTCTTAAGCGGAGATCCCGCAAGCATCTCCGTTCACACCCCATTCAAACCGCTTTTATATATATCGGTTTGACTTTGTGTGCATTGCTCTTTTTGATCCCATTTTATATCATTGTGCGCAATGCGCTGATGACCCAACTGGAGGTTACTTCGTTCGATTGGCACTGGTGGGCCAAAGAGCCGCAATGGGATAATCTGAATATGCTCTTTAACGATCTGATGGCCCCCATGGGTTCTGGTCTGCTCAATTCCGCGATTATCGCAACCTTGACAACAATCGGCCAGATCTTGTTTGCTTCGATGGCCGCTTATGCTCTGGCGCGTATCCCATCGCGCTGGAGCCAACCAATCTTCTTCCTGGTGCTTCTGACGATGATGGTGCCGGCGGCAGTGACTTTCATCCCCCAGTATATCATTGTCAGCGAACTGGGCTGGGTCAGCACGCTCCAGGGCATCATTGTTCCTCAGCTTTTCAGCAGCTGTGGCTTTGCCTGTTTCCTTTTCCGCCAATTCTACCTGAACTTCCCCCGCGACCTGGAGGATGCTGGCCGTATCGATGGCCTGGGCTATTTCGGTATATACTGGCGCTTGCTGCTGCCCAACTCGATTCCGATTCTGACCGCGGTGGGAGTCATCTCGTTTATTGGCAGTTGGAATTCGTTCCTCTGGCCTCTGGTGGTCGGTCAGGACCCTTCCTCGTGGACAGTGCAAGTAGTGCTCTCGACCTTTATCACCGCCCAGACGATTAATATTCCCGAACTGTTTATGGGCGTGGCTGTAGCCATTGTTCCACTGGTGATTCTCTTCTTCTTTCTTCAGCGTTACATTGTTGCAGGCGTCGCTCGTTCGGGTATTAAGGGATGACAGAAGCTTATATCCCATGATACGCCCTAAGCTTGTTTTTGTGTATATCTACTGTCTTTTTGTTTTTGGATTCACGAGAAGGTAAAAGAAGGATAACTATGAACGATCTCTCCTCGGTCATGATGGAGCCGGGTATTGTTGCTGACCAGGGTCGCTCCCTCTGGGCACTGGTGACGGAACACAGCACCTATGCGCTAGGTGTGACCAAGGAAGGACTGGTCATCAATTTGCACTGGGGACCGCGCCTGGCTACTTTGGCCGATCTGCCCGATCCCTCTCTCGCTTTGACGCATTCGTCGCACGATCCAGCGCTGACCAGTATTGCGGAGGAGTATCCCGGCTTTGGCGGTTTGCGCTATGGCGAGTTGGCGGCTCAGGTGGTCTTTGCCGATGGAGTGCGCGACCTGGATCTGCGCTATGAGCGTGCTGAGTTGCTGCCGGACAGCGCCCGCCTGCCCGGACTGACGCTCTCTCTGCGTGATCGGCATTATCCATTGACACTGCTCCTACGCTACCAGCTCGATCTCGCCAACGATCTGATCATCCGCTCGGCGGCCTGGCGCAACGAGGGTGACGAGCCAATTCGCCTGGAGCGTGCCTTCTCCGCTGCCTGGCATCTGCCACACTCGTTTGCCTCGCGCACGCTGACAACGCTGGCGGGCCAGTGGGTCGGCGAATCGCAAATTCAGCGCCGTCCCCTGGTCGCGGGAACAGCGTTGGTTGAGTCGCGCCGCGGGATTACCAGTCTGAATGCGGCGCCCTGGCTGGCTATCGAGAGCGAGCCCATGCCGGGCCAGCTTGCCCCCGAAGTCTATTTTGCCTCGCTGGCCTGGAGTGGCAATTGGATGATCCGTGTGAACTGTGATGTGACAGGCAAAACAACAGTGGTCGGTGGGATCTCGGAGCACGATTTTGCCTGGCAACTGGCTGCTGGAGAAACCTTCACAACGCCGGATTTCGTCGCGGGCTTTGCCGATGACGGTTTGAATGGTGCGCGTCAGCGCCTGCATCGCTATGTGCGCGAGACTGTTCTGCCAACGTCCCAGGCGCTTCAGCCTCGTCCGGTGCTCTACAATTCCTGGGAGGCGACAACCTTTGATGTCAGCGAACAAGGGCAGATCGAGCTCGCCGAGTTGGCTGCGCGCCTGGGTGTGGAGCTGTTTGTCGTCGATGATGGCTGGTTTTTGGGGCGCGTGTCGGACACCGCGGGCCTGGGAGACTGGCGCCCCGATCCCAGGAAATTCCCCCGTGGCCTGGGACCGCTGATCGAACGCGTCCATGACCTTGGGATGGCGTTTGGTCTCTGGGTTGAGCCAGAGATGGTCAACCCCGACAGCGAGCTGTATCGCGCCCACCCCGATTGGGTCTACGCTTTCCCCACGCGGGCTCGCAGCGAGGCGCGCAACCAGTTGGTGCTCAATCTGGGCCGGGAAGATGTGCGCAGCTATCTCTTTGAGGCCCTCAATCGCTTGCTGACCGAACATTCCATCGCCTATCTCAAGTGGGATATGAATCGTCCAATCAGTGAGCCTGGCTGGGCCGACTATCTGGCTCAGGGCGGCGAGGCCCGCGAGCTCTGGGTGCGCCACACCCACGGAGTCTACGCACTGATGGACGCTCTACGCGCGCATCACCCCTCTCTCAGTATCGAATCTTGCGCCAGCGGCGGCGGACGAGCTGACCTCGCGATCCTGCGCCGAACCGATCAGGTCTGGACCAGCGATAATACCCATCCTGAGGCACGTCTGTTGATCCAGGAGGGCTTCTCGCTAGCCTTGCCCGCACGCGTGATGGGGGCGTGGGTAACCGACGCCGGGCGCGGGCAGGTCCCGCTCGCGTTCCGCTTCCATGTCTCGATGCTCGGCGCGTTAGGCGTTGGTGGCAACCTGATTCACTGGAGTGCCGAAGAAATGGACGAAGCGGCGAGCTGGATCGCCATCTACAAACAGATCCGCCACCTGGTCCAGGACGGCGAGCAGTCCTGGCTGCTCTCGCCGCACGCCACCCGCGGCCAGTTCGCCGCCGTGCAATATACCTCCCAGGCGCGCGACCAGGCGCTAGTCTTCTTCTTCCGGCGCGATCAGGTTTTCGGCGGCTCACACTCTCCGCTACGGCTCTGTCATCTGAAGCCCAATGCTCTGTATCGTATCGAGCCTCTGCGCGCTCTGCCCACGGCTTCTCCCCTTCAAGGATATCCAACGGTCCTCTCCGGCGCCGCTCTGATGGCCACTGGTCTCCCTCCATTGCTGGATAACTGGCAAACCCACGCCAGCTATCTCGTAAAGCTCACAGAGATCACAGTATTGTCAACCTGGCGAACCCATTTGCCGGAAGCTGAACGATATGATAGAACTTCTTCATGAAGAAGAAGGCTTCTCTAGGGGCGCATTGCCTCTGCGGGTCTTGCCAGTACCGAGACTGGTAGATTCTCTCTGCGTTCTGCAGCGTGAAACGCGTGCCCTCGCCCGTCGCAACGGAACGAGAGCACGAGACGAAAGAACCGGCAAGAATCCAGGCAGGCGCTAAAATGGTCGTGCAGACTGGGATACTCCTCCCTATCCCAGCCTGTTGGCCTGTCGACACCTCATTGGATCGAGTCTAGCCTGGCTGCATACCAGGCTTGAGCTCTCGGCACACACTCCTCTCTCATCTTTACGGTTTTTTGTTTCCTCCTAGCAAGGCTTGCCCCTGGTGGTTTAAGCGAGGGTCGGTGTCTTCGTCAGAACCTTCACGCGGCGCGCCTTCGCATGCTCGGCCTTCGGCAGGGTGAGGGTCAGGACACCCTGCTCATACCCTGCCTCAACTCTGTCCGCATTGATGGTGTTGGGCAGCGTGAAGCTCTGCTGATACTCGCTGTCTGTGAAGCCACTCCAGTGCGCGGTGGCGTTTCTTGGCATCGTCACGTGGGTGGTCCACCTGATATGCAAGATGTTCGGCTCCGCAGTACCCTTCGTTTTGCTGCGGGAGGGAAAACGTTCCAGAGGCTCTGTGACATACATGGTGTCACTGGTGTGATACAATGATCTCTTTTCGACGTCGTGTTAACAGTCACGTTACTCATGCGTTTCTCTCCTGAGAGAAGATCACCAGTTCCAATGGATGATCTTCTCGGGTGAATGCTCCAGGGATCGGTTTGATTATCCCATCAGGTCTCCCACAAGGGAAGCTGAACCAGCAAGGTGACCCCGTGTTCTGGGGAGGATTCGGCCCAGATGTGTCCGCGATGTTGCTCCACGATCTCTTTGCTCACCGTCAGACCAAGCCCCCACCCGGGTATGGGGGAATATTCCATCTCGCGCGTCCGGTAAAAAGGGTCAAAGAGATGCACGAGTTGCTCGGGCGAGAGCGCGGGACTGGCATTGTGGACACATATCAGGGCGAAGTTACCTTCCCAGAAGCCTTGCACCCGGATCGTGCTCGCGGGGGGCGAATACTTGATGGCATTGTTCACCAGGTGCTCAAGCACCTGTGTGAGGCGGGTGTCGTCCCCCGGTACCATTAGCGCATGCTCAGGGAGGTCGAGTTCAATATGACGGCCAGAAAGCTCCCGCTGGTTCTCCACGACCGCGCGACAGAGAGAGCCCAGATCGCAGGAGGGCAGTG
>Ga0102924_1006141_pt1 | contig 11379 bp, 14 predicted proteins | sample PaiPotPPM11metaG_FD_80116 | JGI IMG/M metagenome (GOLD analysis project Ga0102924, IMG submission 80116) | Iron sulfur acid spring bacterial and archeal communities from Banff, Canada, to study Microbial Dark Matter (Phase II) - Paint Pots PPM... ...
ACGCATGGCTCCGCGCGCCGCCGCTCAGCCAAACCGCTCAACCTAACCCAAGTCAATCGGAGTGCTTGACCCAAAGAGCCACATATGAGGGTGGGCAAAGGCGCGAAGCGCCGTGCCCACGTCTTGAGCATCGGCGCCGTATCCGCGTGGGCTTCGCTACGCTCAGCCCACCCCACGAAGCTATCGCACCAACTGCATTCTCAGTTCGCGGCCGACGATGCGGGCGGCGCGTTGCAGGCTTTCGATCGTCGCGCTGCCGTTGTCGGGATCGAGCAGACCATCGACCTGCGCCCGGCTTGTGTTCATCAGTTCGGCCATGCGCTGTTTGGTGATTTTCTTTTTTTTGATTTCGTTTGCGAGTTGGCGCGCGATGACTGCCTTGATCGCCGGCGTGGGAATCAAGGTGTGGGAATCAAGGTGACAGTGCACTCGATTCGGAAATCGCTCGTTGAGTGCAATGGCATAAGCCTGCCTGACTGCGAGACTGACAAGTCGAGCAGAGACGAAAGTCGGACATAGTGATCCGGTGGTCCCGCGTGGAAGGGCCATCGCTCAACGGATAAAAGGTACGCCGGCGATAACAAGTTGATGACTCCCAAGAGTCCATATCGACGGAGTCGTTTGGCACCTCGATGTCGGCTCATTCAGAACGGCGCCAAAGCGCTGGACAGCCTATATCAATACGGATATAATCGCGGCGATGAAGTCAGTCGTGTTCCTCGGGGACTCGATTGCGCGGCTGCGTACGTTTCCGGATGGGCCGCGGCGTGCCGCGGGATTCCAACTCGATCGCGTGCAGCGCGAATTTGATCCAGATGACTGGAAGCCGATGACGAGCATCGGTCAGGGTGTCCGCGAAATCCGCGTGCGGGATGCAAGCGGTCAGTTCCGCGTCATCTACATCGCAAGTCTGCCCGAGGCAGTTTATGTCCTGCACGCATTTTAAAAGAAGACGCCGCGGACCTCCGGCCGCGACGTGGCGCTTGCGGAATCGCGATACCGAGAGCTGAAGCGGAGTGTCAGAAAATGAAACGTCAACGCTTTCGCAGCGTCTGGGATGCGATCGAAGCTACGCCCGCTCAAGCTGCAAACATGAAGGCGCGAAGCGAGATGATGCTCGCCATCCGCGACACGGTCGAGGCATGGCAAATGACTCAGGCTGCCGCGGCCAAGCGCCTTGGTCTCACCCAGCCCAGGATGAATGATCTCGTCCGCGGTCGCATCGACAAGTTCAGTCTCGATGCGCTGATCGATCTTGCCGCGCGGGCCGGGCTCTCGGTTCGAGTCGAAGTCGTGCGGCCTGCGGGATAACAGTACATACACGGTATCCCATGCAGACCATTTCCATCGGCCCGATTCCGCTTTCCAACCCTGTGCTGCTGGCGCCCATGTCCGGCGTCACCGATGCGCCGTTCCGGCGCATGGCCGCATCGCTGGGCGCCGGGCTCGTCATCTCGGAAATGACGGCGTGCGCGGCGCTTGCCGAGGGCAAGCGCATGGCGCGGCGGCGCATCGAGAATCACGGCGCGGGTCTGCATGTCGTCCAGCTTGCCGGCTGCGAGGTGCGCTGGTTGGCCGAAGGGGCGCGGATTGCGGAAGGTTCCGGAGCCGCCATCGTCGACATCAATATGGGCTGCCCGGCCAGGCACGTGACCGGGGGACAGTCGGGTTCGGCGCTGATGCGCAATCTTGCTCACGCGCTCACGCTGATCGAGGCGGTTGTCGGTGCCGTAGGCGTTCCGGTGACGCTGAAAATGCGCCTCGGCTGGGATGATGTTTCGCGCAACGCGGCCGAGCTGGCGCGGCGGGCGGAGCAAGCCGGCGTGCGGCTCGTGACGGTGCATGGCCGCACGCGCTGCCAGTTCTACAAAGGCCGTGCCGACTGGGCGGCGGTGCGCGCCGTCAAGGAGGCCGTATCGATTCCGGTCGTCGTCAACGGCGACATCGAAAGCTTCGACGACGCCGACGCAGCGCTTGCCGCCTCCCATGCCGATGCGGTGATGGTCGGCCGCGGCGCGCAGGGGCGGCCGTGGTTTCCAGGCCGGCTCGCGCGTTATCTCGCGACGGGAAAGCGCGAGGCGCCGCCGCCGCTCGGCGAACAGCTCGCGCTTACGAGCGCGCTCTACGGCGAAATGCTTGGTCTTTATGGTATTGAGGTCGGACTGCGCCACGCGCGCAAGCATCTGGGCTGGGCGCTCGACATTGCGGCCGAATGCAGCGGCGCGCCCGGCGATCTCCTCAAGCTCCACCGCAGCCGCGTGCTCACCGCGACCGATCCGGCATTTGTGCTACGCGCGCTCGCCGAGGCGTTCGATGCTTTTGGCGCCTTGTCTACGGCGCCGCTGAATTAAGCCGCCCGCCACCTTCCTTTGTTCCCCAATTGTGCTACATTGGTGGAAACAAGGAGCTTGACGATGGCCAAGAGCGAGATGATCCGGGCGCGGGTCGAGCCGGGACTAAAGCACGACGCCGAAGCCGTATTGGATAAGCTGGGTATGACGCCGACGGAAGCAATTACGCTGTTTTACAAGCAGGTGACGCTGTACCGCGGTTTGCCTTTCCCCGTTCGCATTCCGAATGCAATCACACGAAAAGCTCTGCAAGAGGCGCGCAGCCGCAAGAACATCGAGAGCTTCGATAGCGTGGAGGCATGGGCGAAGGAGATGCGCTCGCTTTGAGCAGCCTCCATGCGCCGAATTGCGCAACGAAAGCAGTTTCGTGCTGACCTCAGGCGCCAAAAGCGCCGGGGCAAGGATATCGAGGAACTTGTCGCCGCCGTCGAGTTGCTTGCCGAGCAGGGGGCACTGCCATCCGCCTATCAACCGCACAAATTATCGGGTGAATGGAGCGGCGTCTGGGAGTGCCACATCGAGCCGGACTGGCTTCTGATCTACACTGCGACGCAGGAAGAAGTCCTCTTGATCCGTACCGGAACTCATGCCGATCTATTCGGCTGAATCATAGTGTCAAAAGGAAACCGCCCCATGCCCACCAACCGCGTTTATCGCATCGCCGTCATTCCCGGCGACGGCATCGGCAAGGAAGTCGTGCCCGAGGGCGTGCGCGTGCTCGAAGCCGCGGCGAAAAAGTTCGGCTTCGAACTGCGGCAGGATCATTTCGACTTCGCCTCCTACGACTATTACGAAAAGCACAAGCGGATGATGCCGGAGGACTGGAAGGACAAGATCGGCGGCCGGCATACCGCGCCGGGCAATGCGGCGTTCGATGCCGATCTGCGCGCGCGTGATCCCGCGATCTCGACGAGGTCACGGCATTGGCGGAAAGCCGAGGCCTGGCGCGGATCGACACCGTCGAGATGCCGGCGAATAATCTGAGCGTCATTTTTTCGTCGGGGGAATGACACCGTGAAAGCTGCGATCGTGCGGGAGGCCGGCAGACCTCCCGTCTATGCCGAGTTTGCGGAGCCGTCCCCGGCGTCCGGGGAAAACCTGATCGATGTCACGGCAGCGCCGCTTAGCCATGTGACCAAGGCGCGAGCGTCGGGCACCCATTACAGCGCGGCGACCGCGTTTCCTTTCGTGGCCGGGCTTGACGGCGTCGGGCGGCGTCATGACGGCGGCCGCGTTTATTTCTTCATGCCGCGCGCACCGTTCGGCAGCATGGCCGCGCGCACGGCCGTCGATGCGTCGCACTGCGTGCCGCTTCCCGACGATATTGACGACGTGACCGCGGCCGCGATCGCAATCCCCGCCATGTCGTCTTGGGCCGCATTGAAGGAGCGGGCGAAGTTCGTTGCCGGCGAGTCGGTCCTGATCAACGGCGCCACCGGGACGTCCGGCCGGCTCGCGGTGCGGGTGGCCCGCCACCTCGGCGCTGGGAGAATAGTCGCAACCGGACGCGACCGCGACTCTCTCGCTGCGCTATCCTCGCTCGGCGCGGACGCCACCGTCGCGCTGCAGCAAGATGACGCTGCAATCGCGCGCGCGTTCGCGCAAGAATTCGAGAGCGGCGTCGACATCGTATTGGATTATTTGTGGGGGCCGAGCGCCGAAAACTTGCTCACCGCTGCGGCCAAGATCGGCAAAGCGCTCCGCTTCGTGCAGATCGGCTCGATCGGCGGCGCCGCTATACCCTTGCCGGCGCATACACTGCGGTCGTTTCCGCTCGACCTCATGGGCAGCGGCATTGGCAGCGTTCCGATGCCACGAATCCGCAATGCCGTCGGCGAGGTGCTGCGCGCGGCATCGGCTGCCGGGCTGACGACCAATGCCAAAGCCGTGCCGCTGGTCGATGTGGAGAAATACTGGTCGACGCTCGATCCCCGGTCGCGGACGGTTTTTCTGTGCCGGGACGAATGAGACCGCAGGCAACCGGCGCGAATATGCACCAAAGTCGCGTATGATAGATTAAGCGCCGCGAAACTCATCAACTTTGCTAGAAAGTTTCTCCCAGGATGATAGGTTTCACTTCGTTCTAGCCACCCCACAACGTCATCTGGAGCCCCCCATGCCCACCAATCGCGTCTATCGCATCGCCGTCATTCCGGGCGACGGCATCGGCAAGGAAGTCGTGCCGGAGGGCGTGCGCGTGCTCGAAGCCGCGGCGAAAAAGTTCGGCTTCGAAGTGCGGCAGGATCAATTCGACTTCGCCTCGTACGACTATTACGAAAAGCATAAGCGGATGATGCCGGAGGACTGGAAGGACAAGATCGGCGGCCACGACGCGATCTACTTCGGCGCGGTCGGCTGGCCGGCGAAAATCCCGGACCACATTTCGTTGTGGGGCTCGCTCATTCTCTGGCGGCGTGAATTCGACCAATACATCAATCTGCGGCCGGTGCGGCTGATGCCCGGCGTGCCGTCGCCGCTCGCCAATCGCAAGCCCGGCGACATCGACTTCTGGGTGGTGCGCGAGAACACCGAAGGCGAATATTCGGCGATCGGCGGCCGCATGTTCGGCGGCACCGAGCGCGAGGTGGTCGTGCAGGAAACCGTGATGTCGCGCATCGGCGTCGACCGCGTGCTCAAATTCGCTTTCGATCTGGCGCGCAAGACGCCGAAGAAGCATCTGACTTCGGCCACCAAGTCGAACGGCATCGCCATCACCATGCCGTACTGGGACGAGCGCGTCGAAGCGATGGCGAAGAATTTTCCCGACGTGAAATGGGACAAATATCACATCGACATTCTCACCGCTTTGTTCGTGCTCAAGCCTGACAAATTCAATGTGGTCGTCGGGTCGAACCTGTTCGGCGACATTCTTTCCGATCTCGGCCCGGCCTGCACCGGCACCATCGGCATCGCGCCGTCCGGCAACATCGATCCCGAGCGCAGATTCCCCTCGTTGTTCGAGCCGGTTCACGGCTCGGCGCCGGATATTGCCGGGCAGGGCATCGCCAATCCGATCGGCCAGATCTGGTCGGGGGCGATGATGCTCGAACATCTCGGCGAGACCGAAGCCGCAGCCGCGATCGTCAAGGCGATCGAGAAAGTGCTGGCCGAGGCGAAACTGCGCACCCGCGATCTCGGCGGCCCGGCCGACACCGCCGCCTGCGGCAAGGCCGTTGCCGACGCGCTGGCTTGACGATGGGACGTTTCCCGGGCGCGGCGCAGCATGCAGCGGAGCGGAGTGCTGCGCCGCAGACCCGGGATCGTAACAAACGCCGAGTCTGCGAAGGTCCCGGAACAGCGGTGCACCGCCATAGCGCGTCGAAGACGCGCGTAACCGCGCTTATGGCGCGTCGAAGACGCGCGTAAACGCGCTTATGGCGCTGCACCGCATCCGGGAAACATAGGTTGAGGAGCAAGCCATGAAACTCGGGATTGTCGGTCTCGGCCGCATGGGCGCGGCGATCGCGCAGCGCCTGCGCAGCCTTGGCTTTGAGGTGATCGGCTGGGATCACAACGCCGGCATCAACGAAAAGCTGGCGGCCGGCGGATTGCGGATCGCCGCCGACGCACGCGGCGTTGCCGCCGAGTCCGAAATCGTCATTTCCAGCGTCACCGAAGACCACGGCGTGCGGCGCATTTTCTCCGGGCCGCAAGGCTTTCTGCAGGCCGAGGTGAAGGGGAAATTGTTCATCGAGATGAGCACGCTGCAGCCGATGACCGGCCGCGAGCTGGCCCCGCTCGTCGAAGCGCGCGGCGCGCACCTGATAGATGCGCCGGTGCTCGGCACCATCCCGTCGGTCCGCAACGGATCGCTCCTGGCCATGGTGGGCGGCCGGCCCGAGGACCTCGCGCGCGCCCGTCCGGTGCTCGAGAAGATGACGCGCCGCATCGTCCATATGGGCCCGAACGGCGCTGGCTATGCGATGAAGCTCGCGGCCAATCTCGGGCTCGGCGCCTACATCCAAGCAATCTCGGAATCGCTCGCGCTCGGCGTCAAGCAAGGACTGACCATCGAGCAGATGCTCGACGTGCTGGCGGACGGGCCGACGGCGTGCGGCTGGCTCAAGAGCAAGGCCGACGTGCTCAAGGGCGGCAAGGCCGACATCACGCTCGACATCCGCACCTTGCGCAAGGACATCATGTCGGTTGTGGCGACCGGCGCGCTTTCCGGCCTGCCGATGCCGTTGTCGGCCGGCCTGCTGGCGTCGCTCTCGGCCGCGGTCGCCGCCGATTACGGCGACGGCGACCTCGCCGAATTGCCGAAATTTTTCCGCGAAGCGATGCCGCAGAATTTCGAGCGCTAGACGATGAATGCTTTCAGCGCCATGCAATGACGAGAAGCAGAATGCCGACGGCCGCTATGGCGCCGCCGTAATAAACCCATTGGGTCTCGTCGATCATGAAACTTTCGGCCGGCCACGGGAAGTAGCCCGACCCCTGTCCCATAAAGACAAGTCCCGCCGCCAAGAGAATGAGTCCTGCAAGGGTTAGCAGCACTTTCATTTTTTCTTCGCCGCGATTGTCTCTGATTGAGTGCGCTTGCGCTTCATTCCGCCGCGTGCGCCATGGCGTGCTGGCGGAATTTCGGCATCACGTCTTGCGCAAGGAGCCGCATCGAATCGCGCTCCCATTCGGCGTTGGGGCCGCTCCAGTCCAAGCCGGTCATCAACAGCGTGCCGAAAGGGCCGACCTCGTCGCGGAACGCGACGAGCTTGTCGACAAACGTTTGCGGCGAGCCGTAGATCATGCAGGCTTCGGCGATGACCTCGACCGTCGCTTCGTTGTCAGGCATGTCCGGGTCGGGCTTCATGACCGACAAGAGGCCGACCTTGCCCAACACTTCGCGCATGTAGGTATAGAAGTAGCGATTCGATCCCTGCTCGGCAAATACCCGATCGCGGGCCTCGGCGTCGCTCGGCGCCACCATGACGTTGCGCGCTACGCGCCAATTCTCGCCGCGCGCCGGTTTGCCGGCCTCGGCGCAGGCCTTGCTGTAGACCTGCCAATGCGCCGCGACCGCATTGCCCGGCATGTTGTTGCCGGTGATGATGCCCCAGCCGTGCTGCCCGGCGACGCGAGCGGTCGGCGAGTTGCGGTTGGAAACCGACATCGAGATCGGCGGGCCCGACTTCTGAAACGGCTTGGGCATTGTGCCGATTCCGAGCTCGGGAATGATGCCGTCTTTCAGCCGCACGTTCCAGAATTCGCCCTTGAAGTCGTAAGGCGGATCCTGCGCCCAGATGCGCTGGATCAGGCTAATCGATTCCATCGTCTTGCGCGCGCGCACGCCGCGGTCGGAATTGCCGAACAGCTCGAAATCGGACAGGAGCCCGCCCGGACCGATGCCGAGCATGAAGCGGCCGCGGCTCATGTGATCGAACTGCGCCACTTCGGCGGCGACTTTCACCGGATCGTGGCTCGGCAGGCAGATGACAGCGGTGCCGAATTTCAGGTTTTTGGTGCGCGGCAAAAGGCTCGCCATGAACATCAGCGGCGAAGGGATCGGCTCGCTCTTTGCGGAAAAATGCTCGCCGAGCCACATTTCGTCGAAGCCGAGTTCATCCGCCAAAAGCGCCTTCTCCTCGTCCTCGGCGAGTGTCTCCGTGAACGAGCGTGCCGGCGGGTGCACCGGCATCATGAATATCCCAAGGCGCATTTTTGTTCTCCGCTTAATTCCGCTCCGCACAAGGGGGACGGAGATATCAGATCACGCCGCCACCGTGTCAGGATCGCGCACCGGCGCCAAGTTGGCAAGCTGCGGCGCCACGCGTTCGGCGAACAGCCGCATCGAGCGAAACACCTTTTCGCGCGTCGCCCAGTTTTTACCGGTCACGATCAACAGCGTGCCGAAGCCGCCGGCGGCGTCATAGAATTCGCGCAATTGTTTCGCCACGCTGTCCGGATCGCCGAGGAAGTAGACCCCGGCCTCGGCAAGCCGGTCGAACGTGACCGCGTCGCCCTTAATGCCAAGATCGTAATTGGACGTGACGATGCGAATGAGCCCGCGCTTTAACTGATAGCCCAGCTCGTAATTGATGGCCGGGCGCAGATCGTCCATGGCTTCGCGGCGGCTGTCGGCGAGATAGACGTAGCGCGCGACGGCGACGTTGGCGAGCGGCGTGGGCCGGCCGGCGGCCTTGGCGGCGCGCACATAGCGATCGGCCTTTTGCCGGATCGATCCGGCCGGCTCGAGTTGCGCGCGCAGGAGCGTATAGCCGCGTGCGCCGGCAAGATCGATTGTCTCGTCGGTGTCGGTCGCGGTCGCCATCGGCATGTGCGGGAGAACGAGCGGGCGCGGGGTGGCAACGATGCTTTTGCCCTGCCAATATTTGCCGTCCCAGTCGAATGGCTCCGGCGCCGACCAGCATTTGAGAATGAGATCGAGCGATTCGCGCATCCGCCCGTGGCGGTCGGCATGCGACAACCCGCGCTCGCCGGCGAACAGCGGATTGGGAAATCCGGACCCGAAACCGAAGATGAATCGGCCGCCGCCGATGACGTGGTCGGTCACCGCCGCCTGGATGGCGGTGTCGACCGGATGGGCGAGATGGATGAGTTTTACGGCTGCGCCCATACGTATTTGCTTGGTGAGTGCCGCCGCCTTGCACATGAGCAGTTCCGGCACCGGCAGCGTATCGACCTTGTCGATGTAGACCGGCTCGCCATGGTGCTCGCTGATATAGGCGTAGCGAAAGCCGAGCCGGTCGGCGTGGACGATTTCGGCGAGGTCCTCTTCGTAAGTCTGCGCTGCTGCTGTCGTGTGTGGACGAAAGCCGTTCGAGAAAATGCCGAATTCCATTTCAACTCCTCTTCCGTTACCCTGAGGCGCGACCCCCGACTGATCGGAGGGAGCCTCGAAGGGCAACGGCACCCAAGTCGGCTATAGCCGACTTCAGGCTGACGGTTATGATCAGGTGTACGATTCCGCCCGCAGCTTGACAACGCCCGCCGTATCCTAAAGTCCGGCGGCCGGTGTATATAATGCGGCCGTGAACAGCAAATCGTCGGCCGACCAGGCCGCCAATTCCCGGCTGCGTATTTACGGCATCGCCCGCACCCGCGCTTTCCGCGCCTTGTGGATGGCGGGCGAGCTTGGGCTCGACTACGAGCATCTGCCGATCGAGATCGGCGAAGCCGGCGCGCGCGCTCCGGAATTTCTGGCGATCAACCCGAACGGGCGGCTGCCGTTCATCGTCGACGGCGGATTCGTGATGTTCGAGTCGCTTGCGATCACGCTCTACCTCGCCAAGAAGCATTCGCACGGCAAGCTCTATCCTGTCACGCTGGCGGACGAGGCCAGGGCTTGGCAGTGGAGTTTCTGGGCGATCTCCGAGGTCGACCGCGGCGTCAATATCTGGTCGCTGCACGCGGTGCGCCTGCCGCCGGCCGAACGCGATGCGGCAAAACGCGACGAGGCGCTGAAAGTCGTCGCTGTGCCGTTCAAGGTGCTCGATGCCGCTCTGGCGCGGCAGCTTTATCTGCTCGGCAACGACTTTACCGTGGCCGATCTCAATGTCGCCGCGGTCATCAGCCGCGCCATCGACATGGATCTCTCCGCGGTGCCGCACCTGAAGGCCTGGCTCGCGCGCTGTCTCGAGCGGCCGGCCGCCCGCGCGGCGCTGGCGCTCAAGAACAGGGCCGACAATGAAACGCCGCCGGAAGTGACCCGGCGCATCGCCCGGATCAATCGGCTGTGAACGCCAAAACCGTTCCCTTCAACCTCGCTCAATCGTTCAGCGAAGCGCTCGCGCTGCAGCGCCAGGGCCGCCTGCGCGAAGCGGAGAAAATCTATACGCGCGTGCTCAAGGCCGCGCCGGATCATTTCGACGCGCTCAATCTCCTCGGCACCGTCAAGGCGCGGCTCGGCCGGATGGGTGAAGCGCATCGTCTCTTATCCGCCGCCGTCAAGATCAATCCGCGTGCGGGCGGTGCCTGGGTCAATCTCGGCCAAGTGCTGCACGCGCTCAAACGCAACGAGGAAGCGCTCGAATGCTTCGACAGGGCGCGCGCGCTTGCTCCCGACGACGTTAACATCCTCAACCAGCACGCCAACGCGCTTTTGAGTCTCGGCCGCCCGGAAGCAGCGCTCGCCGAATTCCGCGACGTGCTGGCGCGTGTGCCGCAACATGCCGAGGCGCGGGTCAATTGCGGCATCGCGCTCGCCGCGCTCGGACTGGCCGAAGCGGCGGTGGCCGAGTTCGATGCCGCGCTGTCGATCGTGCCCGGACATCCGGGAGCGCATTACAATCGCGGCCTTGCCTTGCACGAACTCGGTCGTTATGCCGCCGCCCTCGACGCGCACGAACGGGTGCTGGCGGCCGCGCCGGAGCATGCCGGGGCCTGGCTTAGTCGGGGTCGCGCTCTCGCCGCGCTCAATCGGCACGGCGAGGCCGTCGCCAGCTACCGGAAAGCCCGAGCGATCGGCAAGGACGATCCGGACCTCCATTTCAGTGAGGCGCTGGCCCTGCTGACGCTGGGCGATTACCGCCGCGGATTCGAAAAATATGAATCGCGCTGGCGGCGCACGGGCATGCCGGCGCAGAAGAGCCGCGGCCGGCCGCTGTGGCTCGGCGAATATCCGCTGCCGCGTAAGACCGTGCTCCTTCACGCCGAGCAAGGCTTGGGCGACACCATCCAGTTCGCGCGCTACGTGCCGCTCCTTGCCGATTCCGGCGCCAAGATCGTGCTCGAAGTGCAGAGCGCACTGACCGCGCTCTTGGCACGGCTCGACGGCGGCGCCCAAATTATCGCGCGCGGCGAGCCGCCGCCGCCCTTCGACGTGCATTGCCCGCTCGGCAGCCTGCCGCTCGCGTTACGCACCGAGCCCGCCACCGTGCCGGCGCAGATTCCATACCTCTCGGCCGATGACGCTTCCTTGGCCAAATGGTCCGCGCGTCTCGGCGCGCTCGCACGCCCGCGCATCGCCATTGCCTGGTCGGGCAATGCCGGCCATTTCAACGACCGCAATCGTTCGATTGCCTTCGCGCGGCTTAAGCCGCTGTTTCCCCCACCCTACCCTCCCGCGCAA
>Ga0102924_1006142_pt1 | contig 11377 bp, 10 predicted proteins | sample PaiPotPPM11metaG_FD_80116 | JGI IMG/M metagenome (GOLD analysis project Ga0102924, IMG submission 80116) | Iron sulfur acid spring bacterial and archeal communities from Banff, Canada, to study Microbial Dark Matter (Phase II) - Paint Pots PPM... ...
CGACGAGACTCACCTCCACTTCGTCTCTTTCGCCGGCGGCCTCTGCGAGATCGGCGCACCCCCGAGCTCGACGTTCGCCTTCGACAACGAGCGGCCGCGTCACAAGCGCTGGCTGGAGCCCTTCGCCCTCGGCGATCGCCTCGTGACGGTACGCGAGCTGAAAGGATTCATCGACGATGGGGGCTACCGGAACCCCTCTCTCTGGCTCTCGGACGGGTTCGACTTCGTGCGGACGCGCGGAGTCACCGCGCCTCTGTATACGAGCTACGAGGACGGGCACCTCGAAGCCTTCACCCTCGAGGGCAAGCGCAGCCCGAGAGACGACGAGCCCGTCGCGCATCTGAGCTATTACGAGGCGGACGCGATCGCGCGCTTCCTCGGCGCCAGGTTGCCCACGGAGGCCGAATGGGAGTTCGCTACGTCCGCGCTCTGGGACCCGGTCGGCGGGAACTTCGCCGAAGACGGCGTCCTTCGCCCGCTCGCCGTCGCGCGAGCCGGAACGGACTCGGGCGACATTCATCAGCTATCCGGGGACACCTGGGAGTGGACGAGCTCCGGCTACGAACCCTTTCCCGGATACCGTGCTCCATCCGGTGCTCTGGGCGAGTACAACGGCAAGTTCATGGTCAACCAGGTCGTCCTGCGCGGAGGATCGTGCCTCACGCCTCGGCGCCACATCCGCGCGTCGTACCGGAACTTCTGGCACCCCGAGACCCGCTTCCAGATGGCGGGCGTCAGGCTCGCGCGAGGAGCGTCATGACGTCGGCCGAACCGCTCGTGGAGGGCGCGTCGGTGGCCGAGGACGTGCTGCGCGGCCTGACCGCGCGGCCGAAGACCTTGCCGCCCTACCTCTTTTACGACGACACGGGGTCGCGCCTATACGAACGCATCACCGAGCTCCCCGAGTACTACCTGACTCGAACCGAGCGCCGTATCCTCTCCTTCAATGCGCGCGACATCGTCGCCCGCGTCGCGAGGGGCGGCGATCCGGCCGCCGTCATCGAACTCGGCGCAGGGAGCGCCACGAAGACCGCGATCCTCCTCCGCGCGATCCTCGAGCGGCAGACCCGTTGCCTGTTCGTCCCGATCGACGTCTCGCGGAGCGCCCTCGCCGCGGCGCAGCGACGCCTCGGCAGGGACCTCCCGATGGTCCACGTGCGCCCGTTGCCGATGACCTACGAAAAAGCGCTGCTCACCCTCGGACACGTGAAGCCTCCGCGCGTCGTACTCTTCCTCGGCAGCAGCGTCGGCAACATGGCCGACGACGAAGCGTCGGCGCTGTTTCAGCGCGTTCGCCGCGCCCTCCCGGGCGACACATGGCTGCTCGTGGGGACGGACCTGCGCAAGGACCCCGACGTCCTCCGGGCCGCCTACGACGACGCGGCCGGAGTGACCGCGGCGTTCAACAAGAACCTCCTCGTACGCATCAACCGCGAGCTCGGCGGGCGCTTCGATCTCGACCGATTCCGCCACCTGGCTCGCTGGAACGCCGAAGCGTCGCGCATCGAGATGCATCTCGAGAGCACGCAGTCTCAGGAGGTCGCGATCGACAGCCTCGGCCAGCGGATCGCGTTCGACGTCGGGGAGACGATCCACACCGAGTCGTGCATCAAGTACGACCTCGCCCGCGTCGAGAGACTCCTCGCCGCGGGTGGCTTTGCCCTGGACGCCGTCTTCTCCGACGACGAAGCCAGATTCGCGGTTCACCTGGCGGTCGCGTCGATCAAGTGAGGTAAGCGAGATGCACAATCGGGAAAACACACCGGTCGATCTGTCGGATCCGTGCGCGCACGTGACAAGCTCGATGCCACGGTCGGTGCATAGGCCCGCTGCGGGCTGTGAGGAGTGCCTGCGGATCGGAGGTTCGTGGGTTCATCTGCGGATCTGTTTGACGTGTGGGCACGTCGGGTGCTGCGACTCCTCTCCAAATCGGCACGCGACGGCGCACAACCGCGCCACCCACCACCCGGTCGTCACTTCGGGGGAGTTCGGGGAGACGTGGGCGTATTGCTATGCGGACGACCGCATTCTGTCCGACGAGTAGCATAGCCGCGCAGTCCTCGCAGTCGACGCAATCGGCCGATTGCGCCCGGCGCTACGCAAGAATCGTATCCGCGTGGCGCCAGCTTTGAGTCGAAGCGCGTGCACGCCGTGCCGCAGTCTCGCGCGGCGCGCGATAACGCACTCGGCACGATCCGTGGAGTGTCGCGGAAGCCATGAAGAGAAGCCCCTTCGTATCGTACGTCGTTGCGGCAGTCGGAGTCGTCCTGGCGACCGCGTGCGGTTCGACCGCGCCTCCGTCCGAGTCGCCGTCGGGCAGCGGAGGCGGGAGCGGATCCGGATCCGGCGGACCCCGCGACGCGGGCGCAGCGGGCGATTCGACGACGCCGTCCGGCTCGTCGTCGGGGACTGCGTCGTCATCGGGCTCCGGGTCGTCGTCCGGCTCCGGGTCGTCGACCTCGTCCGGGTCGCCGGGGGGGTCGTCCTCGGGATCGGGGTCCAGCAGTGGTTCCGCCGTCGACGGAGGTTCGTCGTCGGGATCCGCGGACGCCGGATCGCCGGACGGCAGCGACCAGAGTGGATTGGGCGGCATGACCAACTCCTGGGGCACCATCGTTGGTTCTCCTGCCATCCCCAAGCTCCTCGCGCTGACGAGCAACTGCACGGCGGCGAATGCCATCTCCAGCGATCCCGGGGATTTCGTCCTCGACAACGGAATGTTCACCCACGTGTGCAGCCTGAAGGGTGGGCCGGGCAACACCGGTGGTGCCGTCTATTTCACGGCGGACATGGACATCGACTGCGACGGCCTCATGACCACGCACTGCCCCGGCACGGGGGCGGACATGGATCCTTCGTACTACGGGCAAACGTCCTTCCACGGTCCGAACAGCGGCTCGGACTCGCTCGGCCCGTCCCTGGCGTCGGAGAACACGCCCTACGTCGTCATCCCGGAGGAGGTCGTCTATCCCGGGCTCGACCAGATGAACGGGGGCAACATCGTCGCGGTCATCTACAACAATCAGATCGAGTTCGCGGTCTTCGGCGACCAGATCGCCGCGCAACCGGGCCAGAAGGGGGAGCCCATCGGCGAGGCCTCCGTTCGAACGGCCAATGGCCTCGGAATCCCGTCGAGCCCCGCGAGCGGAGGCGTCGGCGGGGGTGTGACGTACGTCGTCTTCGTGGGGCAGGGTTCGCAGCCCGCCGACATGGAGAACATTCCGCAGGTCCAGATGATGGGCGCGCAATTGACGGAGGCTCTGCTGACCAACAACCCGTGAGCGCGGTCCGGTCACCACGCCGCTTCGAGGCCGATGCTCGGGAACGTGATGGGGCCGATCTCCGACGGTGTGCACTGGAGCGGGCCCGGGCCGCTCGGCCCGAAGAAGTTCGTGACGCAGTTGGTCCCGATCGTCTCCTTGCTCAGCAAGGCGTTCAGCCACTCGAACGCGAGCGTCAACGTCCCGCCGAGCGCGTTCCACTTCTTCTCGACGCGCAGGTCGACGCGGAAGAAGGGCGGGCCGCGGGAGTCGGGCGGCCCCTGGTTGCCGGTCGTCGTCGAATACGGCAGACCGGAATAGGCGAGGAGCCGCGCGCCGGCGCGCCAGCGACTGCCCAGGTCGGCCGCGAGGACTACGTTCGCCACGTGCGTTCGGTCGAACTCGCTGAGGCGCCTCGACCAGGTGTCGCCGTAGTACGAGTCCCTCTCGGTGCGCGAGAGCGTGTACGAAAGCCACCCGGAGAACCGCTTCGTGAGCGGGCGGCGCACGAGCACTTCGAGCCCGATCGACCGTCCCCCGAAGGTGCAGGTCGACTCCCCCGCAGGGCACGTATCGTAGAAGTCGGCGAGCCCGGTGTAGTCGTGCACGAAGACGTTGCCGGTCGCCGTGAACTCGGCGGGGAGCTTCACCTCCGCCCCCGTCGTGTATTGAAATGCGGTCTGCAGTCCGCGCGAGAGCTGGGAGAACTGCAGCCCCGGCGAAGGGAAGGGGATGTTGCTCGCCTGGTGGGCGACACCGAGCGCGACCACCCACGCGAGCGACGGCGCAATCTCCCAGCGCGCGGAGAGACGGGGATCCGCCGCCCCGACGGCGCGCGACTCGGCGGGGACTCCTCCGAGCGAACCGTTGCCGGGGTAGATGGCCGAGAAGAGGTCGATCCGCAAGCCGGGGTGGAGCTCGACCCGCGGCGCCGGGCGCCACACGAGCTCTGCATACGCGCCGGCGTCGAGATCATCCTGGAGGAACGCGGCGGAATCGCCGCCGAACGTCGGCCCGCCGATGCCGCCGAGGGGACCGTTCGCCGGCACGACGACGCGATACGGCTCGAAGAGCGCGTCGGCGCCGGCGCGAACGTCGGCGTCCGGGCCGAGGCGCTCCGACCACTCCGCGCGGGCCGCCACCGTCTCGTTCTCGATGTACGTCGAGTTGGCGGCGTTCGAGGCGTCGCCCGCGGCGGAGCGGTCGTAGCCGAGCGTGACCGCGACGCGCAGCGATCCGGTGGCGCTCGTCCGGTGGTCCCAGCGCAGGTCCGCGCGGTGAAACTGGAGACCGAGGATCTCCACCATCTGGCCCGTATTCGCGCTGCGCACCGAGAGCGAGTCGTAGCTGCCGAAGACGAACGCGCCGAGCTCGTCGCCGTTGCCGGTCCGCCAGCGCGTGCGGGTCTGGTAATCCCAGTAAGCGAGGCTCGTGTCTTTCACGAACAAGGAGAGGAGCGGACCCGGGTAGCCGTATCTGCCCGACGCGAGGAAGTCGCCCCGTCCCTCGGCGAACGGGGTGCTCGCGAGCGCGCCGCTGTCCAGCAGGCGAACGCTCGCCTCTGCGCGGGGTCGATCCGGTGTGGGCACGACCTCACCGGAAAGAATCCCGCCCGAGAAGCGCCCGAAGCGCGCCGGGTATCCGCCGGGGTAGAAGTCGACCTTGTCGATGAGCCCCGGATGAACGACGGCGGCGCCCACGCCCAGGTGAAACAGCGCGGGGACGCGCACCCCGTCGATGAAGAACCCCGTATCGCCCGGCGGCGCGCCGCGCACGAGGAAGTACGGGAGCCCGCTCACGAGCGGCGTCACCCCCGGGAGGGCCTCGATCGCGCGGAACGCGTCCCCGAATGCGCCGGGCAGCTGCCGGACGTCGGCTCCGGTCACCTCCTGGTGTCCCGGGGCGGGGCGCACGCCGTGGACGTTGACCTGTTCGACGTCGCGCTCCGCAGAAGGATTCGGGGCCGGCGGCGCCGCCGCGGGGGGACTTGGCGCGAGGGTCGGCGCCCCGTGGGCGGGCGCGATCTTCCCAGAAGAAGGTGCATTTCCGGGCGGTTCGAAGTGGATACGAACCCGGATTCGCGCGTCCACCGGGACCCCTGCGCGACGCGCGGGTTCGAAGCGCCAGGACGCCGCCGCGTTCAGCGCTGCCCCGGCGAACGGCTCTTCGCCCTCGACGACCCGGCTCTCCGACACCTTGCCTTCGCGATCGACCCGCAGCTCGAGGAGCACGCTGGCGCTCCCCGCTGCCGACGCGGGATAGGGCACGGGGGCGTCGTCGCTCCGCACCGGCGGCTGCACCGCGGGTTCCTGAGCGGCGGCGCGTGACCCCAAGGCGGCGAGCCAAAGCGCGACGCACACCCCCGCCGCCGCCGCTCGTCCCGCCTTCCCCACGATGAGCGTAAACCCTTAGCACCGAACTCTCCCTCCGTTCGGGCCAGGGGCTCGTGCTAGGTGTGTGCCCCCGATTCATGCAAGTTCACTTCGAGAGACGGCGGTCTCGATGAGTCCGGGGCCGCGCTGGCTGTACCTCCATGGCTTCGCCTCGGGACCCGGGTCGGCGAAGGCGAAGCGCCTCGCGGAGCATTACGCCGGAAAGAGCGTCACCCTCGAGCGGCTCGACCTACGACAGCCGTCGATGGAGCACCTGCGGCTCTCGGCGATGATCGCGCACGTTCGCGAGGCCATCGGCTCGCACGCGGACCGCGCGGTCCTCTTCGGCTCGAGCCTCGGCGGCCTCACGGCCGCGCGCGTCGCCGAGGAAGACGCGCGCGTGTGCGCCCTGGTCCTGCTCGCGCCGGCCTTCCAGATGGCGCAGCGGTGGCGGGCGAGGCTGACCGATGCGCAGTGGCAGAAGTGGCAGACGACCGGGTACCTCGAGACGAAGGACCACGCTCGCGGCGGCACGGCGCGCGTCGACTTCGGATTTGCGGAGGACGCGGCGCGGGTCGACGCGCGCGGAGGCGGCTGGCCGGACGTGCGCGTGCCGACGCTCGTCGTCCACGGAACGCGCGACGACGTCGTACCCGTGGAGGGGTCGCGAACGTGGGCGGCCGGCAAACGGCACGTGCGCCTCGTCGAGGTCGACGACGACCATGAGCTCGTGCCGTCGCTCGACTTCATCGCGAGCGAGGCCGACCGTCACCTGGCGGCCTTTCTGCCCTGAGCGCGCCTCACGTTCGCCGACAGCTTCGGTCGGCCCGTGCCGGAACCGAGCGCCAAGAGAGCGCCGTCCCCCGGGTGGGGCGGAGTCCCACCAACGACAGGCGCACGTCAAAGGAAATCGCGCCCTAGGCGCCTATATAGACGGGAGAGACGAGGCGGCCGACCGAACGGACCTCTGCGCCACCGCGAACGCCGCCCGGCTCGATGAAGCCGTCCTTGGATTCGCGCCGGCGCGGCGTCGACCCGAGCGATCGGCCCGCCGATTTCGACACGCCGCACTCGAAGAAGAGCGACCGGCCCGTTCATGCTGGCGCTCGGCCCTTTCTTGCCAGCGAAAGGCCCGTCGGTTGTCGCGGGGCGGCCGTTGATCATCGCGGGGCGGCCGTTGATCATCGCGGGGCGGCCGTTCGTGGTGGCGAGCGAACCTCCAGGATCGGCGACGGGTCGTGCGGTAGCGATCGACGGTCCCTGGTTCACGACAAGAGGTCCTCTCGCTCATGAAAGCGACCCGTCGCGCACGACGACGGGGCCACCAGGCAAAGAGAACGGCAGGGTTGGAGCGACAAGCGGTCCATCGATCGTCGACGCCGGTCCGCGAAGAGGTGAGGGAGGCCCGCTGGTCAGGAACGACGGTCGTCCACGAAGATCAAGAGGCCCTCGGGCCAGCGCGAACGGTCCGCCGGCAAGAACGGAAGGCCCGCGGGCGAGGAGCGATGGGCCGTCATGAGTGACGAGCGGTCGTCCTCGGAGACCCGACGGTCCGCTGGCAGAAGCCGAAGGACCGTTCGCGAAGACCAACGGCCCGCAACGGAAGGCGAACGGCGGTCTCGCTAAGAACAAAGGTTCATCAGGAAGGACGAACGTCCCGTTGGCAAACGACGACGGCTCGCAAGCAATGAACGACGGCCCGCCAGCAAGAGACGACGGCCCGCCAGCAAGAGACGACGGCCCGCCAGCAAGAGACGACGGCCCGCCAGCAAGAGACGACGGCCGTTACGCAAATACGGACGGTCCGGTGGCAATCGCCGGGGGTCCGTCACGAGAGACGGTCGGTCCTTTGACGGAGAACGAGGGCCGTGTCGGAACGAAGAATGGTTCTCCAGGAAGTAACGACGGTGGGCCTAGAAGGACGATGGGCCCTGTCGCCGCAAACCGTGGTTTGCTCGAAACGAACGACGACGACAAGCGCGCAAAAGCGCTCGCGTCCTCCTGCAGTAGCTACGCGCCTGCATCGTAAGCCATCCACGAGCGACGTCGCGAAGGTGGTTGTGGGTCGAGTGCGTTCATCGCCGGCGCGAAGGATTACTCACTCTGCCAGCGGCCGTGCGCGAAGTTCTCGTTACGTTTTGGAGCCCGCTTCCCGGCCGTCCGAGATAATTACGTCGGGGTCGGGCGCCGTCCAGCCGCCGTCCAGTTCGCCACCCGGGTGAGCCGTGTCGAAAGTGTAACGTCGAATTTGGCCAGCGTATTCGTCGATGGCGTTACACATGGGACCCCAATCCATAATGTGGCTCGGTCCCTTGCCAATTCCGATTTACCAGACGCCTCAAAGGCCGCGGCATTCGAAGCCACCCCTTGCTACGTGCGGCCCCCCAGTTCAAGGAGCCAGATATGAAAACGACAAGAGCATCGAGTCGATGGTCGTTCTACCGACGAACTGCCATCATCGCGTCGACTCTCGTGGTCGGAGCGGTGGGTTGCGCGGCGAGCCCGCCGACGGACGGACAGCGATCGTCCAGCGCGGCTCTCGTCACCGACGACGGCCCCGCAGGGGATGGCGCCTACGTGGGAAACGAGGGTTCCGCAGAAGATGACGGCTCCGCCGGAGGTGACGGGTCCGCAGAAGATGATGGCTCCGCCGGAGGCGACGCCTACGCGGGAAACGACGGCTCCGCCGGAGGCGACGGCTACTCGGGAGGCGACGACTCCTCAGACGCCGGCGTTTGCACCTGCACGCCTACCACGAGTGGGTTGCCACCAGGCGCGTACCAACCAATCCTCGACAGCCTCACGATAAACGGCACCGACGGCTCCACCAGCGTCGCGACCGTGAACGTCGCGGACGGCCCCAATGGGGACATGCTCGTCGACGTTTCGTTCGTCGTGCAACTGGCTACCGCCAACGAGTCGTTCAATTACGACGTCTACGTGGCCGTCAATGATTCAGGCGACGTCGACCCGTCGATACCGGTCTACGGCGCGCTCGGCGGAACGGACGTATCCGAGAGTCAGCTCTATTCCGACTTCGAGCAAGTTTCATGGATCACTACGGCTGATATCGAGCAGCGGGTGGCCGCTTTCCTCGTGGCCGCGGCCGCCCCGGCGTGCAAGACGGAGCTCCAGAACTGGATGAATACGTACGCCACTGCCGACGCGGCCAACGACCGCGGTGCCAACGTCACGCTTCTCGCGACAGGCATCGGCGCGTTCGGTGGCCCGATCGGCATGCTCGGTGGCGCGTGCATAGGACTCTACAACTGGGAGTCGACGCTCACGCCGGCGCTCAAGGCGCTCAAGACCGCACGCGACAACTACAAGCAGTGCTGCAAGGACAACCCGAAGTCCCCGTGCTGTCCGGCGGGCCAGACTGCGACAGGTGCGATGCCGGCCGGGTGCTGATACGAACACCTCCGGCATCCCCGGTCACAGTCCTCCTAGGGACGGGTTGCCAGGCGACCGTGATGGTCACGGCCGCCTGGTGCCGACTCGGCGCCGCTCGTCGCCCTGAAGCGCGCTCGCCTCGACCCAATGGCGACCGGCTCGACGGCTCACGCACGGTCCCGAGCGGCGCTGACCCGTCGCATCGACCAAGTGAGCCCGAGCCTGCCTGTCACATCCGATGCGCCGCCCACAAGATCCCTTGATGCACGAGCTGCCGGAAGAGCGGTTCACCGTAGCGCGCGATCTGGGCTCCCCGCACGGTGTAGAACATGCGCCCCTCGAACGTTCCGGTCGGGTCGGAGGCGACGGGGAAGGGCTTGACCCAGACGACGGGAAACCCGCCAGTCGGAGGCTGTTGCGAAGGCGTGGCCCCGTGGACAGCCCCGCCGGGAACCCCACTCAGCGTGGCCAAAACGTGGAAGCCGCTCTTGTTGTCGACCGGCAGATCCTCCAACCACCACTCATCAACCGCAACCCAAGGATTGGGAATGCCCCGCATGACCGGATGCGCCGCGTTTTGCGCGACCGTCTCGATGGTGCCCGACTCGCCGCCCGCAAAGCCCATCGATGAGGCGCCGAGGAGCTCCTTCGTGTACCAGGGAAACGCCCCGGCATCTTCGATGGCGATCGCCGCGGACAGCCCGCCGTAGGCGCCGCCGCCTTCGATGAAATCCTGTACGGCCGTCATGGCCGCGGGTCCGTTGACGCCATCGCTGCTGAAGACGGTGCCGGACGGGAGGCAGAAGAAGACCATCTGATACGGCCCTTTGGATGCGCCCGCATGAAATTGGGCGACGTCGAGGTTCGCCGCGTCAAATTCCGACATGTCGTCGCTGCTGCCGTCGCAGCCCATGGAAGCGTACGCGCTGTACGCCGAGGTTGCGGCTGTCGCCGGATCGCTCGGTAGCTCGGGGCAGCCGGCAGGGGCACCCGCAACGTCGACGGCAAACGAGCTATTGGGTTGGGCGCCGGCGATGACCGCGTCTCCGGTCTTCGCACACGATGCCGCGTCGACGCATCGACCGAGGTCACGAAGCATCTGCTGGCACGCCGGGATCGAGTCGTGGCGAAAACCGAGCGTCTTACTGAGAACGAGAATCCGGAAAGGCCCGCTGTAGGCGGCCCCGGTCGACGGGGGCGGCGGAGGCGGGGTCGGTTGCGCGTGGCCTCCTTCAGAGCCCATTGGTTGGCCACCGCCCGAGGGCGAAGGCGCGCCGTGTCCGATCGATGCGCTTCCGTCGACGGCGCACCCTGCGAGTCCCACGGCAAAGGCCAATGCGGCACCTCTCCAAGCGTGCATGTTCGAACGCCTCCCGACGATTGGGCTGTCTCGCAAGACTCTACCACTTTGCGACGAGAGTGCCTGAAACCGTTCACGGGACTGCGCGACTGCGCGCGCGCCGAGGGTCGACGCGTCGATGCCCGACGAGAAACCGTCGCCGCCCGGCCGGGCCCATCGTGGCGGGCCCGCGCACGCGCGTGCATACCCATCTCCGTGCTGATCCTTTCCGACTCGTTGGGCCACCAATCCAAAGGCGGGCTCATGGCGAGCTCGGTGTTCAGGCGACCCGCTGGATTCGCGCTGGGTCCGGCGTTCCTGGCTTTGGTCGGCTGCGGAGGCCGCGTTTTGGACGCCGAAGAAGGCGCGAGAGACGCGACCGTTCTCGAGGATTGGCAGCGGGATCTGCGCATCGACGCCAGGGGCCCGGCGGGGGCGGCGTGGGACGGGGCAAATGTATTTGGCTTCGCAGAGTCGATTTCCTGGAATGCCAATCTTCCTTATAACCCGATGTGCCATACGAGCTTTTCTGAACTCCACACGACGGTCGCAGGCACGATGACCTGCCGCAACCTCCTCGGGGGCGACGGGCAAACGCTGAAGGACGTGACGGTCCAGTTCTTTTGCGTTCTGACGCCTTGACCTTTGGCTCCTCGCGGCGACCTGAGGAAGTAGCTCGGGAACGACCACGTCGCGGGTCTCACGCGCGGCGCTGCCGTCCGGTGCCGGTATCGCGCCGTCACCAACGCGGGCAAGCCTTGACGGTGCGTCGCGGCTCCGCGATACCCAAAGGCGCGATGGACGTGCTCCTTCGAGATGGGCCCTTCTCTTCGGCGATTGTCGTCCTTGGGCTCGCTCTCGCGGCTTGCAGCACGCAAGGGGGAGACGCGGGGCTGCCGTCCTCCAGCGGTGACGCCGCCGCGGGAAACGACGCATCGAGCGGCGGTTCGATCGATGGGCCGACCGGCGGGGAGGACGCGAGCCCCCGCGACGCAACGGCGCCCGGAAACGAC
>Ga0102924_1006143_pt1 | contig 11377 bp, 10 predicted proteins | sample PaiPotPPM11metaG_FD_80116 | JGI IMG/M metagenome (GOLD analysis project Ga0102924, IMG submission 80116) | Iron sulfur acid spring bacterial and archeal communities from Banff, Canada, to study Microbial Dark Matter (Phase II) - Paint Pots PPM... ...
CCGATCGCGCGGGTGTCCAACACTTTCGTCGCCGTCTCGGTGCCGACGAGCCTCAATGTCGATTCGGTGGGAAAATTCGTCGCGCTGGCCAAGGAAAAACCCGGCCAGCTCAATTGGGCGGGGCTGACGGGCGCACTCGACTTTCTGCTCGCCGGCTGGCTGCAGGAGCAAAACCTCAACGTCGCCAAGATCTCCTACAAGAACCCCGTTGAGGCGGCCAACGACCTCGCCGAAGGGCGGGTGCAGCTCTATGAATCAGCCTTCGCCATCGTGCGGCCGCAGCTGCAGAACGGCAAGATCAAGGTGATCGCGATCACCAATACCGTGCGCGCGCCAAACCTGCCCGACCTGCCGACCGTGGCGGAAGCCGGATTTCCCGGGCTGACTGTCGACGGGCTCGTCGGCTTCTTTGGGCCGACCAACATATCGAAGACTACGCGCGACAAGATCGCGGCCGACGTGAAAGCCGTAGCCGACGACACGATCCGGGATCGCTTGATGACAACCGGACAGTTGCTCAATGTCGGCGGCGGGGATGAATTCGCCAAGTCCCTCGAAGAGCAGCGCAAGCAGGTTGCCGACTTCGCCAAGAAGCTCGGTGTCGAGGAAATGCCGCAGAACTAAGTCTTTCGTTTGAGCATGATCTTTTCCGAAAACCGGTATCCACTTTTCGGGATCATGCTCTGACCGTCAGCTTTTGCTGTCGGTCTCGACATCGATCACGAGCTGCCACTGCCCGTTGCGCTTGGCCCAGACGGTGGCGGCGCGATAGGGCGGGCGTGAATTGTCGGGCGAGACATAGCTGGCGATCATCGCGGCGCCGTCGCCATAGACCGCGAGCCGCATCGCTTGGATCTCGCTGACGGCTGCCCCAGTCTTTTCCTGCTCCAGCGCAGCGATAGCGGCGGCTTTTCCGACCGGCGCGTGACCCGATCGGTAGCGCATGAAGTCGTCGGCGATATGCTTGCCCCACTCGTCGGCATTGTGGGCGATCCTGGCTTTGGTGATCGCCTGCAGCGCGGCGATGACGTCCTGCTCGGCAGGTGAACGGACCCGATAGGGGATCGTGTCGCAGGGGTTCTTGCACTCGTACGCTTTTGGATCGCCGGACACCGACAGCGCCTTGGCCTCGCTGCCCGGCGGCGGACCGGCAACCGCGACTTGCCCGTCACCCGAGCCGAGGCTGACATCCTGCATCGTCAGCGCTCGCCAGGAGCCCTTCTGCTTGGCCCAGATGTCGAGGAAGAGGACCGGATTTCCCTCCGCGGATTTGCGGGAGCCGGTGACCATGGCGACCAGGCCATAGACGCTGACCTTCACGTCGGTTGCCGCGTCGTTCGCGGCCACGCCTTTCAGATCGGTGAGGAATTCTTTGCGCTGGAAGACCTTGCCGTTCGCGTCGGCGAAAGTGAATTGCAGCGAGAGCAGCCTGCGGGCGGCGGATTTATCGCCAGCACGCAGCGCGTCAGTCAGCGTCTTTTGCGCGGCGCTGACCAAGCCCTCTTCGCCAGCAGGCTGCGCCCGCGTTTCGGCAAGAACGGCAATCAGCAACGCTAACGCCACGAAGCCCAGACACAGGCCCGTGCGGATCGACGTCCAGATCCGCGGCCCGGTCAGTCTTTTCATTTGCCGCCGCAGCGTACGCCGTGTGGCCGCCAGCATCCTCACTCCCGCGCCCCGATCATAGCCACACCAACAATGGCCCCGCGCGACTTACGCCGCGATTTACGTCGGCTGCCAAAAAGTGACCAAGTAATGGCATCGCCCCGCAGGAACGCTCAAGCTTAAGCGGCGCGACCACGCGCCGCAGCCTCCTGCCCGGCTTGTCGCAGTCAGCAGTGGTGGCAATGGCGCCGCGTGTAGTGGTGCGGCACCGCGCCGCCCTTTTTGCCACCACGCATCGCGGCGCGGCATTCCGGGCTCAATTGCGAAGATTTCGCCTTCATGCAGGCGGTAACCCTGGCGACGTCGGGAATAGCATCGCCGCACAGCCGCATGGCATCCGGCGTACAGTACTGGCGCTCGGCGTCAGTGCCCTGTGCAATCGCGCCGCCGGCGCCCAAAGCCAATGAACCGGTAAGCAATGCTAGCACGCAGACAGAACGGAATAGCCGCATCATCATGATCCTTGCCCCCAGAGGATTGTGCCCCGCGACGCAGCAGCAAACTAGCCGGGGCGACCAGCGCAGTCGATAGCGTATTTCGATGAAAGTTCCGAGCGCTGCGGTGGTAATTAGAGGCGATGACTCGTCGCGGAAAAATTCGGCCGCGGCTCAGCGCATGCTCCAGGCAAAGCCCCGCTCTTGCGTCACGGCAGGGCGCTTGTCGCGCGTGATATCGACCGTGCACGGCACGATCGTGCCTTCGACCATGCTCGCCGTCGTATTGTCGAACGACATGTGCCGGCAGAATTTGCCATCGGGCATGGTGACGACGACATCACTGGATCCCCGAGCGTCAGCCATATCCAAAGACGGATGCAGGAATGGATCGATCGCGGCATGGCCGCCGGCCAGCAAGGCAGCGGCCAGAAGAATGATGAAGACCGAGGAGGCGATGACGGCGCGGATCGACGAGCCCGCGGTGTCCGTGCTGGGCCGCGTCGGCATGAGTTTCCTCTTTTCAGGCGGACGCGTGTACGTGCTGACCGCGTCAGCAAGCCACTCCGCCGCCTGTGTGTGTGTTTTTCTGACCACCCGCATTTCGCGAATAGACAACAGAGGCATTGAATCGCTTGTAAGAAAATGTTTCTGATTTTATCGATTCACCGGGCCTAACGCCCCGGCAAAGCCTCTGGCGCTTGACTTTTCGCATTGCAGCGCCCGCGCTACGGGGACAAATTCACGGTGAACGACAAGTTAAATTCGGGTGCGTTGAACGACGACGCCAGCGAGGAAAGCTGCTCTCATGCGAACTCAGGTCGCCATTATCGGCGCCGGCCCCGCCGGGCTTTTGCTCGGCCAGCTTCTGCATCGGCACGGCATCGACAACATCATTCTGGAACGGCAGACCGCTGACTACGTGCTCGGCCGTATCCGCGCCGGCGTCATCGAGCAGGGCACGATGGGGCTACTCGACGAGGCCGGCGTCGGCGCGCGTATGCATTCCGACGGCCTCGTCCACGACGGCGTGCATATTTGCGTCGACGGCAAGCGGCGTCATCTGTCGTTCAAGGACATGACCGGCAAATCGGTGATGGTCTATGGCCAGACCGAGATCACACGGGATCTGATGGACGGCCGCGCTGCAGCCGGAGCACGCACCATCTATTCCGCTCACGATGTCGCGCTGCACGATATTTCCAGCAGCGCGCCGCGCGTCACCTACAATGCCGACGGCAAGGCCGGCGAAATCGTCTGCGATTTCATCGCCGGATGCGACGGTTTCCACGGCGTCAGCCGCCAAAGCATGCCGCCGCAATCATTGTCGACCTTCGAACGCATTTATCCGTTCGGCTGGCTCGGGATCCTCTCCGAGACACCGCCGGTTTCGGACGAACTGATCTATGTCCGTCATCCGCGCGGCTTTGCGCTGTGCTCGATGCGATCGCATACCCGCAGCCGCTATTACATCCAGTGCAGCCTCGATGACCATGTCGAGGCTTGGCCCGACCAGCGCTTCTGGGATGAGCTTCGGCCCCGCCTCGACGAAGAAGCCCAAGCCAGTCTCGTTACCGGCCCATCGATCGAAAAGAGCATCGCGCCGCTGCGCAGTTTCGTTGCCGAGCCGATGCGATTCGGCCGCCTGTTCCTGGCCGGCGACGCCGCCCATATCGTGCCGCCGACCGGCGCCAAAGGCCTCAATCTGGCGGCGAGCGATGTGCAATATCGCGCGCTCATGGAGCATTACAAGGACAAGTCGGATTCGGGACTCGATCACTACTCCGAGCGTGCTTTGGCGCGGGTGTGGAAGGCCGAGCGCTTTTCCTGGTGGATGACCACGACCTTGCACCGGATTTCCGACAATCCGTTTGATCACAAGCTGCAGCTGGCCGAGCTCGATTATCTGTTCCGGTCGAAAGCGGCGCAGACTGCATTTGCGGAGAACTATGTGGGGCTGCCTTACTGAGCCGGCAGAACGGAGAGGCAAGCGATGCTGCAACTACGCCCAAGCTGCGAATGCTGCGACAAGGATCTGCCGCCGTCGGCGGCCGACGCCATGATCTGCACTTTCGAATGCACCTTCTGCCGAAATTGCGTCGAGACCAAGCTCGGCGGCGTGTGTCCCAATTGCGGCGGCAATTTCGCGCCGCGCCCGATCCGGCCGCCGGCGGCGCTGGCACGAAATCCGGCGTCGACGCAACGCGTGTTCAATCGGCAAGGGTGTGCGCAAGCCTGACTGCGGCCTTATTTTGCCGCGTAGCGCCGCGTGCCGAGGAGGCCGCGCGGGAAGAACAGCACGACCAAGATGAAAATGACGCCGATGAACGACATCCAGTTCACCGTCATCGACGAGATGTAGTCCTGCAGCACCACGAACACCGCGGCGCCGAGCAGCGGTCCCCAGAACGTGCGCATGCCGCCGATCACCGTCATCACCACGAAATAGCCCGACAGCGAATAGTGCAGCGCCAGCGGGTCGGCGAAATTGTTGAGCAGAGCGTAGAGCGTGCCGGCCAGCGCGGTGAAGAAGCAGGAGATCGAGAACGACAGCCAGATATGCCGCTCGATCGGGATGCCGAGGAAGCGCGCGCGGCGCTCGTTCTCGCGGATCGCCAGCAAGGTGCGGCCAAACGGCGAGCGCAGCAGAAAGCCCATCAGGGCCACCGCCGCGGCGAAGACCGCAAGCAGGAAAAAATAAAATTGGTTGGGCTTGTTTTCGATATCGAGCGTGAGCGCACCCCAGCCGATCGCCTCGCGATGAAAATCGCGCAAGCCGTCGAAGCCTCCGGTAAAGCCGTTCCAGCTATAGGCGAGATAGTACCACAGCTGCCCGAAGGCGATCGTGCACATGGCGAAATAGACGCCGCGTCGGCGCACGATCAAAAGCCCGAACAAGGTGCCGGCAAGCCCGCCGAACAGCGTACCGGCGAGCATGGCGAGCGGCGTCGAATGCACGAGATAGCGCAGCGTCAGGCCGGCGCCGTAGGCGCCGAGCCCGAAATAGGCTGCATGGCCGAAGCTCAAGACCCCGGTGAAGCCGAGCAGCATATTGAGGCCCATGGCGGCGAGGCCGAACACCAGGACTCGGCCGGCGAGCGCGGTATAACCGCCAAGAAGCGGCAGCCAGAACGGCACAGTCACCAGCGCCGCCCAGATCGCAACCAGCAAAACGATGCGCTGGCGTCCGGCAAGGCCCGCCGTAACGTCCGGCGTCTTTGCCGCTGTCTTGTCCGCTGTTTTGCCGGCGACGACGGCGGCGGTCATGACATCATGCCCTCTTCGCCGACCAGGCCGCGCGGCCGCAACAGCAGCACGGCCATCAGGATCGCGTAGATCACCGCTTCGCTCGCTGCCGGATACACGACGGTGGTCAGCGCCGCCGCCATGCCGATCAGCAAGCCGCCGAATAGCGTGCCGATCAGGCTGCCGACGCCGCCGACAATGATGGCGATGAAGCTCGGCATCAGCAAATCGTCGCCCATATTCGGATTAAGCCCGATCTGGCCGGCCGCCAGCACACCGCTCAAGCCGGCGAGCATGCAGCCAACGGCGAAGTTGAACGTGCGCAGATTGCGGACATTGATGCCAAGGACCGACACGGTTTCGAGATCGAACGTGCCGGCACGGATGCGAAGCCCGACGCGGGTGTAGCGCAGGAAGGCAAACAGCCCGACCACGGAGACGATGACGATCGCCACCATGAAGACGCGGTACCAGGTGACGAAGAAGAGCTCTTGGGTGATCGGCTGCGCCAGGATGTCGGGCAAGCCGAGCGGCAGTCCGTTCGGCCCCCAGATGTAGCGGGCCATGTCCTGCATCACGAACGCGAGTCCGAATGTGAGCAAGAGGCTATAAACCGGATCGCGGCCGTAGATACGCCGCACCATCAGCCGCTCGACCAGGAGCCCGATCAGGGCGGTGAGCACCGGCGACACCAGCAACGCGCCCCAATAGCCAAGCACCGGCGACAGCGTGAAAGCGAGATAGCCGCCGAGCGCCAGGAAATTGCCGTGCGCGAAATTGATGACGTTGCTGAGATTGAGAATGAGCGACAGGCCGAGCGCCATCAGCACGTAAAACGCGCCGATGATCAGCCCGTTGGTGACGTTGTACAGAATGACCTGCGCCATTCGGCCGCCCTTCCCTTTTCAGGCCGCGCGGCTACTCAGGTCGGTCGTGTCATCACGCAGCCGGTATCGGCCACGGTGCCCGCGGCCTGTTCACCGGGCACGAGCTTCGCCACGGTGAACACGTCGTTGGGATCGCCCTTCGGCGGGTGCATCTCGCCAACAAAGATATTCGGCATCAATTCGTGATCGCCGGCGCGGTAGCGCACTTTGCCCGGCTGCAACGCGACATCCGGCGGCAATTCCATGTCTTCCATCGCCGCGGCCAATTTCGGCCCTTCGAGCGATTTTGCCCGCTCGGCGCCGAGCCGCACCGAATGCATCGAGACATAGCCGAACCAGTCGCGCGCCGACGGCGTCTTCTTGGTGGCGGCGCGGTAATCGGCGACAAATTTCACCACTTCCGGCACATCGGGCTGGTTCCACCACCACTCCATATCCCACCAGCCGGCCTGCGCCTCGGGCGACAACGCCTTGACGGTTTCGAACTCGAACAGCGCGCCGCCAAGCGCCATTTCCTTCTGCATGCCGAACTGGGTGAATTGCTTCATGCAATTGATCTGCGTCAGACCGCCCATATTGTTGAGCAGCACGTTCGGCTTGAATCCCTTGGCCTTGATCAAGGTGGCCGAGAAATCGGTGTTGTTGATCGGCAGGAAATCGCCGTCATAGGTGCCGCCGAACTTGGTCAGCGCCTTCACGAAAGCGTCCTGCAGCGAGTGGCCATAGGCGTAATCGGGGGTGATGAAGAACCACTTCTTGCCGAAACGGCTGACTAATTCCGGCGTCACGGCATTGGCGTCCATCGACGTCGTGTTGCAAACGCGAAACACATTCCATTTGCAATTGGTCCCGGTGATTGGGTCGGTGTGGCCGCCGGGCACGATGTGAAACACTTTTCGCTCGGCGGTCACCTGCGACATCGCGTAAGCAATGCCTGAATTGACGTCGCCGAGGATCGCCGCGACCTGATCGCGGTCGATCAGCTTCTGCGTTTTCTGCACGCCGGTGCCGACATCGTTGGCGGAGTCTTCGACCAGGAGCTGAACCGGACGGCCGAGAATGCCGCCCTTCTTGTTGATCTCGGCTTCGGCGTATTTGGCGCCGTCGACCTCGCTCTGCGCCAGCGCCGAGAGCACGCCGGTCAAAGGATTGACCATGCCGATCTTGACCGGCTCGTCGCCAAGCGCCCTGACGATGAAGGGGGCGCCGATCACCTGGCTGGCGCCGATTGCGAAACCTGCCTGCACGAATGTGCGACGGCGCAGCGAAGTCGTAAGCTTCGACATCAAAATCCTCCCAGATTTTCATTCGCCGATTTCGGCGTCGTCTTTTGAGTTGGTCTTAATGAGTTGGTCTAACTTTGTCGGGCTTGAACCGCGAATAGCGGGCATTTCCAGCAGGCACTTCACGCGATATCGCCGTCCCCGCAGCGACACCGCGACACGCGATGCATCATGCATTCCGACAATGTGGCAAACCCGTAAACCACACGGCCCAACCGAGGCGCGATTATCTTCTACTGCGGTTTTGGAGCGGTCAAGAACAACCCGCCGGCAATTTCACGTGCAGCCCGCCGCAATCAGCGTGTCGCGGCGTTCCGCCGCGCCTTGGCCTGTTCGGCAAGAAAGCGCGACAACCGGCTGCGCACCGCCTCGGCCTGTTCCGGCGTCCACTTGCGCATGCCTTCGCCGGTCTTCATGCCGAGTTTGCCGGCCTTAACCTTGTCGCGCAGGAACGGATGCGGGCCCGGCGTCGCGTCGAGATCCTTGTAAAGCACCTCGGCGATATCGAGCGTGAGATCGACGCCGACCAGATCGGTCTGCTCCAGCGGTCCGAGCACCGCGGTACGCGCGCCGAAACCTTCGCGCACCACGGTGTCGATTGTCTCGGCATCGCAAACCCCCGACGCGACCAGTGCAATCGCTTCGCGCTTCATCGCGTGCTGGAGCCGGTTGCCGACGAATCCCGGCACATCGCGCCGGACATGGACCGGCACTTTGCCGGCATCGCGCAACAGATCCATCGTCCTGCGCACCACCTCGGCGCTGGTCTTTTCGTTCTGCGTGACTTCGACCAGCGGCACCAGATGCGGCGGATTCCAAAAATGCGTGCCGAGCACGCGCTCGCGATGCTTGAGATGCCGGCCGATTTCGGTTGAAGGGATCGCCGAACTGTTGCTGGCGAGAATCGTCTCCGGTGCGACGAGTTTTTCGATGTCGGCGAACAGCTGCTGCTTGAGCGGCAGCTTCTCCGGCGCCGCTTCGAACACAAAAGTGGCGCCGTGCATCGCCGGCGCCAGCGCATCATGTGCGGCGATATTGCCGATGAGCGCCGGATTGTCGTCGAGAAGCTTGCCGATCGCCGCCAAGCGCCGCGGCAGCGTTGTGCGCAGTTCGGCCGACGGCTCGTAGACGGCGACCTTGTGACCGGCTGCAGCCAGCAGATAAGCAATGCCGTGCCCCATCAAGCCGCCGCCGACGATACCGATCGTCTCGCCGCCTTTTTGATCGCCGTTGTGCGACATTGGTTTTTGTTCCCTGCGCTCGCGTCTAAGTGTTTGCCTGATTTCGAGGAACGGCCCGAATACGAAAATCGTTGTCTGTTTGTGGCTCGCGAGGAGCCGAGCCGCCGAGGAGAACTTTCATGCCCATGCTTCTATGGGTGACCTTCTGGTCATCGTTGCTGGCGAGCGCCGCGTGCTTAGGCGACATCGCTCGGCCGGAGCCAAAAGAGCACCACGATTAACGAACTGAACTCGCCTCGATGACGGCCCGCCATCCTACTGGATTTGGGCCTTCATCAAAATTCCGACCGCATGAAAAGCAAGGCTTAACGGGCCAACCCGCGCCAATGTCCGGCACGCGGCTGTCATGTTGCAGCCGGCGGTCACCGCCGTTATGTATACGCGCCTTTTGCGCCGGCTGGGTGTATTGGCGCAGCTCTTTTTAATGGCCGTGAATAGCTCTGATGGCTCGTCTGGTTATGAAGTTCGGCGGAACGTCGGTCGCCGATATCGACCGCATCCGCAATGTCGCGCAGCACGTCAAGCGCGAGGTCGATGCCGGCCACGAAGTGGCCGTCGTGGTCTCGGCGATGTCGGGCACGACCAATCGGCTGGTCGACTGGTGCCGCGACGCGGCCGTGCTGCACGATGCGCGCGAATATGACGCCGTCGTCGCCTCGGGCGAACAGGTGACGGCGGGGCTCCTTGCCATCGTGCTCGAAGGCATCGGCGTCAATGCGCGCTCGTGGCAGGGCTGGCAGCTTCCGATCCTGACCGACAATGCGCATGGCGCAGCGCGCATTGTCGACGTCAACGGCGACGAGCTGATCAAGCGTTTCAAGGAGCGCAAGGAAGTGGCGGTGATGTCCGGCTTCCAGGGCATGCACAAGGAGACCGGGCGCATCACGACCCTTGGACGTGGCGGCTCCGACACGTCGGCGGTGGCGATCGCCGCCGCGATCCATGCCGACCGTTGCGACATCTATACCGACGTCGACGGCGTCTACACCACCGATCCCCGCGTCGTGCCGCGCGCGCACCGGCTCGACAAGGTCGCCTTCGAGGAAATGCTCGAACTCGCTTCGCTCGGCGCCAAGGTGCTGCAGGTGCGGTCGGTCGAGCTCGGCATGGTGCATAATGTGCGCATCTTCGTGCGCTCGAGCTTCGACAAGCCGGAAGCGATCAATCCGCACGGCAATCCGCCCGGAACACTGATCTGCGACGAGAGTGAGATCATGGAACAGCAAACCGTCACCGGCATCGCCTTCTCGCGCGACGAGGCGCAAATCTCGATCCGCGAAGTTCAGGACAAGCCCGGCGTCGCCGCCGCCATTTTCGGCCCGCTCGCCGACGCCAATATTAACGTCGACATGATCGTCCAGAACGTCTCAGAAGACGGCAAAACCACCGACCTCACTTTCACCGTGCCGGCCTCGGACTATCAGCGCGCGCTCGACGTGCTCGCCAAGGCGAAAAAGGCGATCGGCTACGTCCGGCTCGACGGCGCCACCGACGTCGCCAAAGTCTCGGTCATCGGCATCGGCATGCGCAGCCATGCCGGCGTCGCGGCGCGCGCCTTCGGGGCGCTCGCCGAGCGCTCCATCAATATCCGCGCCATCACCACGTCCGAGATCAAATTTTCCATTCTCATTGACGCGGCCTTTACCGAACTTGCCGTCCGCACGCTGCATTCGCTCTACGGGCTCGATAAAGCGGCGTAGAGCAGAAATTTCCACGGCGTCTCGCTGCAACGCACAAAAACCGCGGCGCTGCACAGCGGTCATAACGCTGTCTTTGGCTTGCGGTTTGCATGCCGCATTCGATATAGGCTTTGGGACAGTCGCCACGGTCCGGGACCTAAGGCGAACTCCTCTTTGAATGAGGCCGGTGCGCATGGGCTGCGCGTCCGGCCCTAGTCACGCCCGAGGGACCTCACGCCATGCGAGGCGCGCTCGGCGGTCCACGCGTGTTGTTGCGTCGGCTTCGCGAAGTGATGGCGGAGCCGGTCAGCGCGCAGGAACGCCTGGACAAGATCGTGGTGCTGATCGCCGCCAACATGGTTGCGGAGGTGTGCTCCGTCTATGTGCTGCGCGTCGACGCGACCTTGGAACTCTACGCCACCGAGGGCCTCAATCGCGACGCCGTCCACCACACGGTGATGAAGTCGGACGAAGGCCTGGTCGGCCTGGTGGCGAGCCAGGCGAGCCCGATCAATCTGTCCAACGCCCAGGCGCATCCGGCCTACTCCTACCGGCCGGAAACCGGCGAAGAGATCTACCATTCCTTCCTCGGCGTGCCGATCTTGCGCGCCGGCAATACGCTCGGCGTGCTGGTGGTGCAGAACCGCGCCCGGCGTACTTATTCCGAGGAAGAAGTCGAGGCGCTGCAGACCACCGCCATGGTGATGGCGGAAATGATCGCGTCCGGCGAATTGTCGGCGCTGGCGCCGCCCGGCGCCGAGCCTGCGGCGCGCCGCTCGGTCCATGTCAAAGGCTCAAGCCTGAGCGACGGCATCGCGCTCGGCCATGTCGTGCTGCACGAGCCGCGCGTGGTCGTCACCAATTTTATTGCCGACGACGTGCCGAAGGAATTGGAACATCTGCGGGGCGCGATCGAGACGTTGCGCGCCAATCTCGACGAAC